>Ga0307278_10000307_pt1 | contig 25153 bp, 22 predicted proteins | sample ER_DNA_117_FD_194482 | JGI IMG/M metagenome (GOLD analysis project Ga0307278, IMG submission 194482) | Bulk soil microbial communities from the East River watershed near Crested Butte, Colorado, United States - ER_DNA_117 | ecosystem: Environmental > Terrestrial > Soil > Floodplain | place...
CACCATCACCGAGCTCGACGTCTTCTACGAGAAGGGCGCCCCCAAGTTCGGAGGCGCCGACTCCCTCGGCACCGCCGTTTCTCCGTAGCATCGTGGGGAGGAGCCGCTGGGCGAACGTCGGCTGCCCTCCCGCCCAGCCCGCGCGGCCACGGCGGCCGAGCCCGGCGCCCGCGCACGGTCGAAATGGAGCAATGCAGGCTGTCGCAGGCCGGGAGTTGAATGGACGCCATGCACCCTGAGCCACGGAACGTCCAGACCGTCTACCTCGTCCTCACCCTCTGCACGACCCTTGCGGGCTCGTTCATCTGGGGGATCAACACCCTGTTCCTGCTGGACGCCGGGCTGAGCATCACTGCCGCCTTTGCCGCGAATGCGTGCTTCACGGCGGGCATGGTGCTGTTCGAGGTGCCGACCGGGGTGGTCGCCGACACCTGGGGCCGCCGCGCCTCGTTCCTGCTGGGCGCGCTGACGCTGGTCGTGACCACCGCCATCTACTGGCTGGCCTGGCGGACGCACGCGCCGTTCTGGGTCTGGGCGGCAAGCTCGATGCTGCTCGGCCTCGGGTTCACGTTCTTCTCCGGCGCCACCGAGGCGTGGCTCGTGGACGCCCTGAAATACGCCGACTTCAAGGGCAACCTCGAGTCGGTCTTCGCCAAGGCGCAGATCGTGGGCGGCGCGGCCATGCTGTCGGGGTCGGTCGCGGGTGGGCTGATCGCGCAATGGACGGACCTTGGTGTGCCCTACCTGCTGCGATCGGCGGCCCTGATCGTCACCTTCGTGGTGGCCTACCTGTTCATGAAGGACTGGGGCTTCGCCCCGAAGACGGGCAAACGGCCCCTGACCGAGATGCGGCAGGTGCTGCGAAGCTCGCTCCATCACGGCCTCGGGAACCCGCCGGTGCGCTGGCTGATGCTGTCGGCCATCTTCGAGACGGGCGTGGGGATCTACGCGTTCTATGCCATGCAGCCATACCTGCTCGAGCTCTACGGCGACGAGCGGGCCTACGGCATCGCCGGGCTCGCGGCGGCCATCGTCGCCGGCGCCCAGATCGCGGGCGGCATGGCAGCTCCGCGTCTGCGGCGGTTGTTCCACCGGAGGACCTCGGCCCTGCTCGCCGGAGTGCTGGTCAGCGGCGCGGTCCTAGCACTGCTCGGGGGTATCACCAGGTTCCCGGTGGCGATCGCGCTGCTGGTCCTGTGGGCGTTGATCTTCGCCGCCACGATGCCGATCCGCCAGGCCTACCTGAACGGTCTCATCCCCTCGGAGCAACGGGCGACGGTGCTCTCATTCGACAACCTTCTGGGATCCAGCGGCGGGGTCGTCATCCAGCCTGCCCTCGGCAAGGTGGCCGAGGTGTCGGGTTACCCGGCGTCCTACGTCGCCGGGGCGGCGCTGCAACTCGCGGCTGCGCCGTTCGTGCTGCTGGCTCGCCGTGAGAAGGCCGCGGCGGACTCGATCGAGGACGAGGCACTCGCCGGGACCTAGCCGTCTTCACGTTGCCACGCTGCACGTCGGCGGTCATCGGCTCGCCCCGCTTCAGCAGCGCGTTGCCTCCCAGCGCCACGACCACTCTCATCGGATTCTCCGATCAATCGCCAAGGGGACCACCATCACGGCCTTGATGGCGTGCCTAGGCTGGTGCCTCATCCTCCAGGTACGCGGGCCAGCCAGCGGCGAGTAGCACGCGGGGACCGAAGGCGCACAACCGCGAGGTGCTGATTCTCTTGCTTGGCGAACATCCTGGGATATTCACGACGCTGGCCCTTGTGTGATCGGAGCGCCGCAAGTACCCCTTTCGCGGCCGAGAGAAACTGCCTGGGGAGTCCCGCCTTTCCGCCCCTCTCTGCCGCCTGCGCTTTGAGGACGGAGGTACGCCATAGAGCCCGCTTCCCGAGCCTCCATAAGGACACCACCAAGGGATAGTCGAGCCAGATTACCGTATCCGCCCGGGGCCAGACGAGGTCGCGCACCGCGCTCTTGTTACCGTCGGTCACCCAGCGATCTCCTGCGATCGCGGCGCTGGTACGCTCCTGCAACACGTACAGGGGCACTGTGCTGAAATCTGGACCGAAATATAGCGCATCGAGTTCCACGTGAGGCACACCAATAACAGCGGCCAGTTCTCGGGCTAGAGTGGTCTTACCCGAGCCGGTTCTACCTAGAATCAAGATCCGCTGACACCCACGCAGAGTGTTAGCGGGATCGCGCCGAGTTGGCATCGTCGTGAACTCTGTTGTCAAGGTGGGGTGCCGCGACCGTCTTGGCCGTGGCTTGCCACCTGCTCCAGCATGGCCCGCGCGACCCGGTAAACCTCAGCGCTCATCAGCGTGTGGCAGGCCCTGCGCCAGCGCCCCCCAGACCTCGACCAAGTGTGGCACCGCCTCCCCGCGGGGGGGCCGACAGGGGGGCGGCGCCGTGTGCACGATACGGCCGTGGCAACGCGGATCCCTCACTCATTTCGCGTACGCGCGCGACCACCCGAACGCCAAGCCGGGGCCGCACCCGGCTCGTGCCCTCCTGGCCCCTACCGCAGCAGAGCGAGCGCCTTTCAGTGGTCCAAGAGGGCCTGGGTGCAGTCACGCGGTAGCACGCCGTCCTTGACACGGGATGGATGCGCCGACAACATTGACAGATCTGACGCTTACGGCTCATCTAGGTGAACCGTCGGTGGCACCCGGGTGACCCGTGGGCGTCGTGGCGGCTACCAGAGCGCACGGTTGGCCGACCACGTCGGATGGGGGGGTGCGTCTTGGCCAGGATCTCGAGCGGCCTCGTCGCATCTGCGGACAGTCACGCTCATCGCCCCGCGAGCTCGCGAGACGACATCGAGCTTGGATTGACGACGATGCCGACTGCCCGCCGGACCGGTCGGTTCTCAGGCAGCGCGGTCGCTCCTTGCGACCACGTGGGTTCACCACACGCTGCCCGGATGCCTCGGGAGGCGTGATGGCCGGCCGTCGCGGGGGGAGACGACGCGCATGCCGCAGCCAGTCAAGATCCTGCTGATCGACAACCAGAGGGTGCTGACCGACGCGTTGAAGGAGTTCCTCTGGAGCAACGATGACCTCGCTGTGCTCGGTGTCAGCCAGAACGGTGGCACCGGCGTCCGCGTCGTGCAGGGCGAGGGTCCCGGGATGCTTGTCCTCGACCTCGAGGGAACGGACGCCGGCCCGGCGGCCGACGCCGCCACGGCCAGGGCATTCGCTTCGGACGGCAGAGTGCTGGCGCTGTCGGCCTTGAGCCACAGCGACACGATCGCGCACGCGGGGGCGTTCAACGCCGGCGTGCGCGTGCTGGCAGGCTCTTCCAGCGAGCAGGTGGTCGAAACGATCCGCGAGCTGCTGGAGAGCAACGACCTCCTGGTGTCCTACACCCCGTCCACCCCGGAGTTCCGCCGCGATCCCGAGTTCGAGCTGCTCGCCAGCAGGCTGAGCCCCCGCGAGCGCGACGTCCTGGAACTGGTCACGGCCGGCTACTCCAACCAGCGGATCGCCGAGGCCTGCTTCCTGTCGCTGCACACCGTGCGCACCCACATCCAGAGCATCCTGGTCAAGCTCGGCGTGCACTCCAAGCTGGAGGCGGCGATCTTCGCGGTCCAGCAACATCTGGTGTCCTTCGACGGCCACGCGGACGGGCCGGTCCCTCCGCGGGCCCACGCTGGCGCCGGCTGAGCGGGCAAGGCCGGGGCCCGTGGTCGGGCGAGCCGGTGAACCCGAGCACGAACCCGGTGGTCACCCGGCGCCCTTGGGGGTGCCCTGCGGCACGGCCGGCAGTTCGCTCGCATGCTCCATGGCGAAGGTCGTCGCCGCCAGCCGGGAGTGCACGCCGAGCTTGACCAGGATGTTCTGGATGTGGGTGCGCACGGTGTGCGGGCTGATGAAGAGCAGGCTGCCGATCGCCTCGTTGCTCCAGCCCCGGCCGAGCAGCGCCAGCACCTCGCGCTCGCGCAGCGACAGGGGCTGGACGGGCGACTCGCCGCGGCCGTGCGGGTCGAGTTGGCGGAGCACCTTGGGGGGCGCGGCCCGTGGCGCGAGCCTCTCGTCGGCCAGGGCGCTCTCCACCGCGGTGCGGACGGTCGACGAGCTGCTCGTCTTGAGCACCACGCCGACGGCGCCGACCCCCATGGAGTCGAGCAGGAGCTTGGCGTCCATGCCGGGCGCGAGCAGGAGCACCTTGAGGCCGGGCCGCTCCGCCAGCGCGCGTTCGAGCATCGTGGGCCGGCCCGACATGGCGACTTCGGCGTCGATCAGGAGCAGGTCTGGTTGCAGGCGACAGACCGCGAGCAGGACGTCCTGGTGTGGCGTGCAGCTGGCCACGACCTCGTGGCGACCGTCGCGGGTGAGCAGGACCTCGAGCGCGTCGTTCAGGAGCGGCTGACGGTCGGCCAGCAGGAGTCTTGCCATGGTGTCACTTCCCAACACACCAGCGTCTGACCTCCGACACCCGTACCCGCGGGAGCGGCGGCAGAACCGGCGCTGGCCCGGCTCGAGCCTACGACGCGAAGGAAGGATCATCCCTTTTAGGTGCGTTGTACTTCCCGGAACGTAGGAAAGGATCGTCCAAGAGCCAGGCCCGACGCATCGGCCGAAACGCGTAGGCCTCGAATCCGTCAGTCGGCCGGTAGCCAACCTCGGGGGCGGCGGTCAATGATCGCCGTGCTCGTTACGTCCGCCGTTCATCCGCCGTTCATCTGCTCGCCCGTGCTACCACCGCACGTTCGTGAAGGTGGCGCATACCACCGACGCCCGACCGCCGGTGCGCCCGGTCCAACGAGTCGCCATGACCCGCCTGGCAGGTAGATCGCTGTGGAGCGCAGTATGGATCCTCTGACCGAAATGAACGGGTCGCCTCCGGCCGCCGACGGGCGTGGCGCCCTTCCGCACCAGACCACCGCCCTCGCCACGACCGACCCGTCCGGGCTGCAGCCTCTCGGCGTCCACGTGCCCGAACAGAACGGCGCTCCCCGCGTCCTCGACGGCCGACGTCCCGCCCGGCGGGACACCGTGAGCGTCGTCATCCCCGCCCTCAACGAGGAGCCGAACATCGCTTGGGTCCTCGAACGGCTCCCCCCATTCGTCGACGAGATCGTCCTCGTCGACGGGCACTCCGTGGACCGCACCGTCGCCGTTGCCCGCGCGGTCCGCCGCGACGTCGTCGTGGTCACCCAGAACGGCGGGGGCAAGGGCGCTGCCCTGCGGGCCGGCTTCGCGGCTGCGAGGGGCGACATCATCGTGATGATCGACGCCGACGGCAGCATGAACCCCGCCGAGATCGACCAGTACGTCACGCCGCTCCTCAACGGCTACGACCTCGTCAAGGGGTCCCGGTTCCTGGGCCACGGAGGATCCCTGGACCTCACCGCCCTGCGCCGCATCGGGAACCAGGCTCTGACGCGTCTGACGAACTCGCTCTTTCTCATCCGCTTCAGCGACCTCTGCTACGGGTTCTGCTCGTTTCGTAGGGAGTGCCTACCCGCCCTCGCGCTCACCGCGCACGGGTTCGAGATCGAGACCGAGCTCGTGGTGCACGCCGTGAAGGCGAACCTCCGCATCGCCGAGGTGCCGAGCATCGAGCTGCGGCGCCGCTGTGGCCAGTCCAACCTCCGCACCTTCCACGACGGGCAGCGGGTGCTGCGCGCCCTCGTCCGCGAGCGGGTGGTGAGACGTCCGCGGCCGGTCGTCGACCCGATCGACGAGCGTGCGCTGTACCACTGGCGTCCGCTGGTCACCGACGTCCTCGGCAGCAGCCCCCACGACGGGTCGCTGGGAAGTGGGGCGCTGCCGTGACCACGCCGGCCCGAGTGGCAGAGCGCTGAGATTGGCCACCGGCAGGCCTCCCACATCCCCGGGACCGTCGATCTCGGTCGTCATCTGCGCGTACACGCAGCGTCGCTGGGACGAGCTGGTCGCCGCCGTCGCGTCGGTGCGGCGCCAGACGCCGCCCGCGGCGCAGATCATCGTCAGCGTCGATCACAACGCCGCCTTGCTCGAGCGTGTGTCGCACGACCTGCCCGGGGTCGTCGTCACCGCGAACCGGGAGCGGCGGGGCCTGTCGGGCGCTCGCAACAGCGGCGTCGCGTGCGCCACGGGTGAGGTGGTGGCCTTCCTGGACGACGACGCCGTGGCCGGGCCCGACTGGCTGGCGTGGTTGGGTGCCGGGTACGAGCGGCCCGACGTCCTTGGGGTGGGCGGTGCCATCGAGCCGCTGTGGGCCACCGGCCGGCCCCGCCGCTTCCCTGAGGAGTTCGATTGGGTGGTGGGCTGCACCTACCGCGGGATGCCGCAGGCGCCCGCGCCGGTCCGGAACCTGATTGGCGCCAACATGTCCTTCCGCCGTGACACCCTCCGGCTTCTCGGCGGCTTCGACGGCGGCATCGGGCGGGTCGGCAGGCGGCCGCTGGGTTGTGAGGAGACGGAGCTGTGCATCCGGGCCTGCCGGCGCTGGCCGGACGGCCTCTTCCTGTACGACCCGCGGGCGAGGATCCAGCATCACGTCCCTGCCGACCGGACGACCTGGCGCTACTTCCATGCCCGCTGCTGGTCCGAGGGACTCTCGAAGGCCCTGGTCGCGCAGCTGTCCGGCGCCCGTCTTAGCCTCGCCTCGGAACGGGCCTACGCGACCCGCGTGCTGCCCCGCGCGATGGCCCGCGGGGTCGCGGACGCGATCGCCCACCGTGACCCGGCGGGCCTGGGGCGGTCGGCGATGATCCTGGCCGGGCTGACGGTTACCGCCGCCGGCTACCTGGTGGGAACGGCCTCCAGGAATGGGCGGTACCACCGCGACGCGGCCGCCTCCATCGGCGAACACCAGGCCCCGGAGGGAGCAGCGTGACCAACCTGGCTGAGCGCAACCACGTCCGAACCGACCGCCCACGAGCGCGGGCGGCGGAGCGCTGGATCGAGCTGAACATCCACGACCGGGCGGCGGTCCGCATCGAGGAAACCGCCCCCACGGCATCCATCCTCGGCGACATGTTCGCCCCCTTCCTCGCCAAGGATCTCGGCCGGCACGACCTGACGGTCACAGGTGCGTTCGAGCCCATGCTGGACGCCTCGCACAACGAGCACGAGTACCGGTACACCCCCAGCTCCCTGTTCCTGACGGCGACCAGGGTCCAGGTGGTGGTGGACGGCGACCAGTTCCGGCTCCACGGCACCAGGGAGCTGCTAACCTCGGCGCTGCCGCTGATCGACCGGATCCTCGGGCGGCGCGACGCTGGCATGATCCACGCCGCCACCTTCGACTACCGGGGCCACGGCGTCGCCATGCCGGCATGGGGCGGCGTCGGCAAGACCAGCACCATCGCGAAGCTGCTGCGCGTGGACGGCGTCTCCTTCATGGGGGACGACTGGGCGTTCCTGACCGGCGACGGGCAGCTGCTCGGATTCGCCAAGCCGATGTTCATCAAGCCGCACCACCGGCCGATCTACCCGCACCTGTTCACCCGACGGCGCAAGCCGCTCGTCCCATCGGCCCTGTCCAGGCCGATCGCCGAGCTCACCACGCTGGTGCATCCCCTGGTCACCCGGTTCCCGCGGCTGGCCGGGTTCGTGCGGCGCTGGTCGCCGGAGCACATGGTGGTCCGGCCCGAAGTGGCCCTTCCCGACGCGAGCATCGCCACGTCGGCGCCGCTGGCGGCCGCGGTGTTCGTGGAACGGTTCGAGGGGCGGGACGCGGTGCTCACCGAGCAGGACACCCGCTGGATGGTCACCCGGCTGGTCGGCAACTTCCACTCCGAGCTGGCCAGGCACTCCCGGGACCTGATCACGGCGCTGGCAGCGACCGGGTTGATGCCCGCCGAGGAGTTCCACGCCCAGAAGGCCGCGGTGCTCGCCAGGGCCCTGCACGGCAAGCCGTCGTTCCTGCTGCGCGTGCCCGTCTCCTCCACCGCCGACCAGGCGAGCGACGTGATCGTCGAGCACCTGCTGGGCGTCCTGGACCGATGCGGAATCCGGTAGGTGAGCCCGGTGCTTGACGTGTCGGTCGTGGTCCCGGTGCGGAACGCCGCGCCGCTGATCGACGAGTGCCTGGAGTCGATCGTCCGCTCGGAGCCGAGGGAGGTCATCGTGGTGGACGGCGAGTCCACCGACGGGACCGTCGAGATCGCCCGCCGTTACCCTGTGCGGATCCTCTCCGACGGCGGGCGCGGCCTGCCGGTGGCGCGGCTCGTGGGGGCTGAGGCGGCCGCGTCGCCGCGGGTCGCGCTCGTCGACGCCGACGTCGTCCTGCCCGACGGGGCGATCGGCACGCTGCTCACCGAGTTCGTCGAGGGCGGCTACCTGGCCCTCCAGGCCGGCTTGCACAGCTCCTCCGGTCCTGGGTACTGGGGCCGGGCCCTGGCCGAGCATCATCGGACCGGCCGGAGCAGGGACTGGTTCGGCCTCGCGGCGACCATCTTCGACCGTGGGGCGCTGCTGCGGCACGGTTTCAACCGCCAGTTCCTGTCCGGCGAGGACATCGAGCTGCGGTGGCGGCTGGAACGCGCCGGCGCGAAGGTCGGCGTTTCGCGGCGCACCGTCGTCGTCCATCGCTTCGCCGGCGACTCCTTCCCCTTCGCCCGCGGGCAGTTCCTCGCCGACGGGTACGGCCTGGGCAGGATGCTGCGGACCCACGGATGGAAGAGCGGGTGGCTGCTCACCCTGCCCGCGCTCGCCGGCTTGAGGGGTGCGCTGCTCAGCCTGCTCCGGCGGCAGCCGGGATGGATCCCCTACTACCTCGCCTTCACCCTCTACAACTACGTCGGCCTGCTCGGGGGGGTTCGCGAGCGCGGCGGCGCAGCCACCTCCCAGGCCGGCGCCGAGCGGACCTAGCGCGGCACGACATGGTGCAACGATCCAGACGGTGGCCCTGGCCCGTACGGTCACGTTCGATGCTGTGGAGCTCCCTCGGGCTGATCTCCGGCAAGGGCGTCCTGATGGTCCTGGGCTTCCTGTTCTGGCTGCTGGCGGCGCGGCGGTTCCCAGCACGCGAGGTCGGGCTCACCGCGGGCGCCATCTCGTCGATCATGTTCGGCGTGCAGGTTGCCCTGCTCGGCATCGGCTCCGCGTTCATCGCCAGGTATCCGCGCCGCCAGCGTCGACCCGCCGAGCTGCTCGACACCGCGATCAGCATCGTCACGGCGACGTCGCTGCTGTTCGCGCTGGCGTTCCTCATGCTCGCCTCGTCGCTGTTCACGCAGCTGCGGGTGGTCGCCACGATGCCCGCGTACGCGCTGCTGTTCGCGGTGATGAGCCTGGTCGGCACGCTCGGCGTCCTGTTCGACCAGGTGTCGATGGCGCAGGGCCGGGGCGACCAGGTTCTGACGCGCAGCGTCCTGAACGGGGTGGTCACGCTCCTGCCGATCCCGTTCCTTCCCGTCGTCCCCGGCGACGGCAGCTCCCTGGAGCTGTTCGCGGCCTGGGTCGCTGGCGGCGTCGGCGCCTGCGCGCTCGCCTTCCTGCAGCTGCGACCCGTCGGCGGCGGCTACCGCTACCGCCCCCGCGTGGACTGGCCGATCACCAGCGAGCTGGTGCGGGTCGGCCTTCCCAATCACGCGCTGACCTTGGCGGAGCGTGCTCCGGGGCTCATACTGCCGATCGTCGTCACCGAGCTGCTCTCGCCCACCGCCAACGCCTACTGGTACACGGCCTGGATGATGGCGTGGGGGGTGTACGTGATCCCGACGTCCGTCGGCATGGCGCTGTTCGCCGAGGCCGCCCACCAGCCGAGCCGACTTGCCACCGACGCCCGCCGCGCGATCCGCTCGTCGCTGGTGATCGGGCTGCTGGCCGGAGGCGCGCTCGCCGTGGTCGCCAGCCCTCTGCTGTCGCTGCTCGGCCGCGCCTACGCCGCCGCCGGGGTGGCCCCGCTCCGCATCCTGCTGCTCGGCGTGGTCCCGCTCACGCTCGTGCAGGCATACTTCTCGGCCTGCCGAGCGACCGGCAGGCTGTCCGAGGCGGTCGCCACCGGCGTCGTCTCCGGCGGCGGCGGGATCGCCGCGACCGCCGCGGCCGGGGTCCTGTCCGGGCTCACCGGGATGGCCACCTGCTGGGTCCTCGTGCTGGCGGCCACCGGCCTGTGGTCGGGCTGGCGGCTGGGCCGCGTCGTGCGGCCCGAACGGCACCGGCGCCCGACGGCCAGCGACCGCCTCGCGCCCGTAACCGTGCTGGAGGTCCAGGATGCCGACCGAGCCTGAACGCGAGCCGGAGCGACCGGCGAGCGTCCCGGCGCTCAGGGTGGTCACCAGCACGGTGCAGCCGCGCGCCTCGCCGTACCCGTTCGGCATCCCGCTGGGCGACGGCCCACCGTCCCGGGGCACGCGGGCCGCCCGTGCCACGGCGGCCGGACCGGTGCTCTTGACGCTCGCCGCGGTGCTCGCCTGGGCAAACGGTCTGCGGAGCGTCGACCTCAGCCGGACCAGCGACCTCGGCCTCGCCTCGGTGCTGCCGGTCCTGGTGCTGGCCGCGCCCGCCGTCGTGACCGTCGCGTTCGTGTGGACGCTGCGCCAGCGGCCGCTCCGTCAACCCCTGCTCGTCGTCCACGTGGCCGCCCTGCTGGTCGTCCTCTACGGCATGACCGCCGTGGTCGAGACCGTGCCCGGACTGAACGTGGCGTGGCGGCATGCCGGCATCGTCGACTACATCGCCTCCAACGGCCGGGTCGACCCTACGCTCGACGCCTACTTCAACTGGCCCGGTTTCTTCATCCTGTCTGCGTTCCTCACCGACGTGGCGGGCCTGAAGAACGTCATCAGCATCACCGAATGGGCGCCGGCGTTCTTCAACCTGCTCTACCTCGGCCCGCTCCTGCTGCTGTTCACGCGGGCCACCACCGACCGCCGCCTCGTCTGGCTGGCCGTGTGGTTCTTCTACGTCAGCAACTGGATCAAGCAGGACTACTTCGCGCCGCAGGCGCTCACCTACTTCCTCTACCTGCTGATCCTGGCGATCCTCCTGCGATGGTTCGGCAGGGACTGGAGCCGTCGGCCGGCGCCGGCCCGCTTCCTCCCCTGGCGGCCGCCACCGCCGGCCGGAGGGACGATCCTGGGATCGCGCCCGGTCACTGCCTTCAACCCGACCGAGGGCCCCAGGCACCGGTCTGGCCTGATGGCGATCGTGGTGCTGCTGTTCGCGGCGGCGGTCCCGAGCCATCAGCTGACGCCATTCGCGATCCTGGTCGCCGTCACCGCGCTGGTCGCCCTTGGACGCTGCTCGGCAAGGGGACTCCCGGTGCTGATGGCGGTCATGCTGGTGGCCTGGATCACCTTCATGACCTCCCCGTTCCTGGCCGGCCACCTGTCGGTCCTTTCCGGTCAGGTCGGCCAGGTGAAGACCATCGCCGCCGCCAACGTCGCGGACCGCCTGCAGGGCAGCGCAGGCCACCTGCTCGTCGTGCAGATCCGCGTGGCCACCACGATGATGCTGTGGGCCCTGGCGGTGCTCGGCCTGATCCGCCGGCGCCGGCGGGGGCACGACGACGTCAGCTTCACGGTGCTCGCCCTGGCGCCGTTCCCGCTGCTGCTGCTGCAGAACTACGGCGGCGAACTGCTGCTGCGGGCCTACTTCTTCTCGCTGCCGTTCGTCGCGTTCCTGGCCGCCACCTCGTTCTTCCCCGAGCCGTCCAGCCGGGTGCGGTGGCGGACCACGGTTGCGGTCGCGGCGGCCGGCGCCGTGCTCCTGGCCGGCTTCGTGTTCGCCCGCTACGGCAACGAGCGGATCGACTACTTCACCCCGGCGGAGGTGCAGGCGGTCCAGTACCTGTACCGGACGGCGCCGTCCGGGTCGTTGCTCCTGGCGGTCACGCCCGACCTGCCGTGGAAGTTCCAGGGGTACGCCAGCTACAAGTACCGGACGGTCCTGGGTCTCAAGAGCTCGGGGAGCGGCAACGAGAACCTGCTGCGTCGGGTGCTCCGCGAGATGGGGACCAACCGGTGGCCCGGCGCCTACATCATCATCAGCCGTAGCCAGCGGGCGTACGTTGATGCGTTCGAGTCGCTGCGCCCGGGGGATCTGGAGCGGCTGGAGCTGGGGCTGCGGCGGTCGCCGGCAGTCCAGCTGGTCTACCAGAGCCAGGACGCGACGATCTTCTCGCTCCGCAACGGGAGGTCGTGAGGTGGCGCGGCGTTCGCAGCACTGGGGGGTGGTCATGATCGCCGCCTCCTTCTGCGCCGGCATCGTGACGGCAGCCAGCCCGCTCCCGCCGGTCCGGGTCGCGGTCGTCCTCCCGTTCCTCCTGGTCTGCCCCGGCATGGCGGTGGTGCGCCGGCTGCGCCTGGCCGAATGGTGGACCGAGCTACTGCTCGCCGTCGGCGTGAGCATCGCGCTCGACATCCTGCTCTCCAGCGCCATGTTGTACGCCGGGCTCTGGTCGCCGAGGATGCTGCTGCTGGGGCTGGCCGGGCTGAGCCTGGTCGGCGGCACCTACGAGCTGCTCCAGGCAGCGCCGGAACAGGCCTGACACCGCCGTGGTCGTCGTCGACGTCGTGGCGGTCCTCCTGCTCATCGCGTTGCTGGTACTGCACGAGCTGGTCCGGGCGGCCCGCGGGCCGCATGCCGAGGTGCGCATGCGGACGCTGAAGGTGGTCATCGTCCCCCTGGGGCTGGTCTTCGTCGTGATCGTCGTCCAGCGGCTCGCGCAGCTGCTGCTGCGCTGAGTGACGGTGGGACAGGCGTCAGTGCTCCCCGACATCGTGGTCGTGAGCGACCTCCACCTGACGGGCGGCGCCGCCGGCCGCACCGGCGGCGCGTTCGCCGGTTTCCTCGGCGACCTCGGCCGCCGCGCCTCGCGGCGGCCGCTGCGGCTGGTCATCCTCGGCGACTTCCTCGACCTGCCCCGTCCACTCCCGACCACCGGCGGGGTGGGGGGTCGGGCGGCGTTCGAGGGCGCGGTCACCGCCGAGCTGGAGCGGATCGCCGCCCGCCACCGTGAGCTGTTCGGCGCCCTCGCGGACCTGGTTGCCGGCGGAGCGATGGTCGAGATCGTCGCCGGCAACCACGACATCGCCCTGCTCCACGGCTTCGCCCAGCAGCGCCTGCGGCAGCTGCTGGCGGCCGGCGGCGGGATCGTGTTCCACCCGTGGATCTACCATCTGCCCGGGACGCTGTACGCCGAGCACGGGCACCAGTACCACGACGTCAATGCCATCCCGCTGCTGCTGCAGCCCTGGGAGGCCGACGATCCCGCCCTGCTGCGGCGGCCGTTGGCGTTGGAGCTCGAGCGCTGCCTGGCGGTCCGGCGGCCACGGTCCGCGCTGGCGCTGCTGGACCGCGTCTGCCGCCTGTCCGGTCCGGCGCTCGCCGGCCGGCGCACCGCCTACCGCCAGGACACCCTCCGCAGGTACGCGGCGCAGGTCGGGCTCGCCCACGGGGCACTGCTCGCCATCGACGGGCTGTCCGAAGCCTCGGCGTGGTCGGTCGCGCGCCGGCTGGCCCGGACCTGGCTGGTCGCACCCGCCCGGCGGGCGTGGTCACCGGGACCGCTGCGGCGGGTGTCGGACCGGGCCGCCTACCTGTACCGCGCCTGGCCGGCGATCCACGGCGCGCTGCGGGCGGCGGGCCAGGCCGTTCCCTATTACGTCTTCGGGCACACGCACCTCGCCGAGGAGCGGCCGCTGCGCGGCGGTGACGCTCGCTACCTGAACACGGGCACGTGGTCGGCGGTGCCGCGGGGCGACCCGGCGTCCCCGGCGCCCTGCCGGTTCACCTTCGTGGAGATCACCGACGGGCCTGCAGGCTCGGCCCCCGCCGCCCGGCTGCTCCGCTGGAACGACGAGGAACGACGCCGCGACGCCGTCCCTAGGTGAGGCCCGCCCTGCAGGCGGGCGCGGGCGCCTTGGCGGCGCAGTTGCTCACGTGCATGACCAGCAGGTCCATGGGGGCATACACGGCCTGCCGCCCGGTCGCGTCGTACAGCACGCCGCCGCCGTGGCCCTGCCCCAGGTACAGCAGCTGGTGGTCGTGCAGGTCCCAGATGCCGGGAACGGTCCGGGCCCTGGCGACCGGCAGGACCGTGACCGGCTCGGCATGGGTGGCGACCAGCGGCAGCCCAAGGACCTGGAGCGGGCGGACGGCGTGACCCGACCTGGCCGCGCTGGCGGCCTCGGTGCTGTAGGTCACGACGCGGTCGGTGAGCGCGTACGCCGCATACGCCAGCAGCAGGCTGGCGGCAAGGTACAGCCCGAGCAGCACGGCGAAGTCCCGGTTGTGGAGGGTCCACGCCTGACCGCTGGCGTCGAGCCGCCAGCGCAGGCCGTCGGCGACCCACCGCACCAGCAGCAGGGCAAGCGTCAGCAGCAGCGTCACCACCACGATGAACCCGGTGGCGTGCCGGACGATCACGCCGATGTCGAGCCCGACGTCCTTGGCGTCGACCCCGAGCGCCCCGTAGAACCTCTCGTAGGCCACGCTCGCCAGCCCGGCAACGGCCACCGCCACCACGGCGAGGACGGCGGCCAGCACGCCGAGGACACCTCCCTGCCGCGGCCCGGCGCCGCCGACCCGGTCGCGGCGCCGCACGCCAATCGGCTGCTCGGTGCGGGGGGGCACGACCACGCCTTCGGCGCGGTTGACCGTCCGTGTCGTCTGCCTGTCCTCCGCCATCGACCGCCCCCCTTGATGAGCATTTCCGCGTCGATTCTCACCCGCGCCCGCACCGGCTGTCACCTGCCAGCTCGCCACGATCGCTCAGTGGCACCATCCGGTGCCTGCATCGCTGAAGGCGCTCCCCGGCGTCGAAACGAAACGCCAGTCGTAACCGCCGGCGTGCAGGGTCAGCTCGAGGACGCCAAATGTCTGACTGTTGCGCACCTCGCTGTTCGGCTGCACGGTACGGAAAGCGCGGGCGGGTGTGTAGTGGCTCCTGCCGCCGGTGCCGACGACGAATTCCCGGATGCCCCGGGCCGGGTCGGGCTGGGCGTCCGGGTCCTGGGGGCCGAAGCGCTCGTAGACATGGTCGTGCCCGTTCAGCACCACGTCCACCCCGGCCGCATACAGGTCCTGCCAGAGGTCGTCGTAGACGGGTTCCTGACCGTGGGGGCCGGAGCTGAACCTCGGCTCGTGCCAGTAGGCCAGCGTGCACCGGGCCCCGCGGTTGCGGGCGAGGTCGCGACGCAGCCAGCGCTCCTCCCGCGAGGAGGCGCGGCAGCCGTCCAGGGCGCCGCACTGCGAGTTCAGCGCGATCAGGTGCCAGCCGCCAAGGTCGTAGCTGTAGTAGCCCGCCGACGGGTTCCCGGCCGCGGCACCGAAGTAGCGGAAGTAGCCCGGAGCGTACAGCGAGCCGCCGGCGCGCACGTAGTCGTGGTTCCCGGGAACCGGATGGGTGATCGCCTTCAGGCGCCCCCAGCTCGGCCCATACGACGCCTGGTACTTCGCCAAGGTGCCGTCCTCGTACTGGTTGTCACCCAGCGGCAGGACGGCGGCCAGGTGGTCGCGGAGCAGCAGGTCGGAGGTTGCCAGCTGCTGGCAGGCCGCACCCGTCGGCCCGCCGTCCTCGGTGGCCGGGACAGCGGCCGGGTCGCAGGCGATGTCCCCGGCCGCGCCGATGACCGGGTCGCGCGCGGACCAGCCGGCGGGGCGTGCGCGGGCGGCGTCCACCTGCGGTGGCCGGCCGGTGCGCACGATGAGCTGGGCGGGCGTGCCCGACTCCCGGCTGGCGAAGCTGGTGACGCCGTCCGGGGAGAGCAGGGCGAGGCCGACCGGGCCGTTGCCGTGCACGGCGGGGCTGACGCGCACGAAGGCCCACCCCTTGCCGCTCACCGGCCCGGAGGAGCCCACCACCTCGCCGACGGCCGGTGCGCTGGCCTGGGACGTGGTGGCCTCGTCCCAGCCGGTGCCGATGGTCGCGACCTGAAAGCCGGCGGTGAGCTTGGAGGTGACGAACACCCGCAGGGTCACGTCCGTGGCTGGTCCGTGCAGGCCACTGACGACGAACCGCAGGAGCGTGCGGGCCCCCTGCGGGGCGCTCACCAGGACTCTCGAGGCCCCCTGCGCGGCCTCGGCGCGGTCGGCGGCGACGAAGGTGTCGGCCACCACCGGGAAGGTGAGCCGCTGGCCCGGCGGCGACGGCCGCTCGTCGGCAACCGTCGTGACCGCCAGCAGCAGCAGACCGGCGCCGACGCCGATGGCGGCGAACATGACAGGCCGGCGGACCGGTCGCTTGTCCGTTCCCATGGCACAGCCCCTGGATCGACACCGGCTGCCGGCTGCCGGCTGCCGGCTGCCGGCTGGCAGCATACTGGGGTGCTCGGCGTTCCGGCAGTGGGCCGCCGCAGCGTGCACCGCCCCGCGTCCGCCAGGAGGTCGCCGCCGGCATGTCGCTCTCGACCAGGCACCGCGCCCGACGGGGACGCGGCGTGACCGCCGTCCTCACCTGCGTCCTGGTTGCCTCCGCGGCAGTCGGCGGCTGCCGCCCGGCGCCGCCGGGCGCCAGGAGCGCCGCGGCCAGCAGCAGCGGGACGCAGCCGCAGTCCTCCACGGCCATGCTGCACAGCACCCCGACGGACGCGTTCGTCGACGCGGGCGGCAGGCGGCTGCGCCTCGTCGGCCTCAACGTCGCGCCGTTGCGGCAAGAGCTGCCCGGCGGCACCTGGCCCGACGACACCTACCAGCAGATCCGCCGCATGGGCTTCAACGTCGTACGGTTCGTGCTGTACTGGGACGATTTCGAGCCCAGCCGGCGCGCCTGGAACCAGCACAGCCTGACCACGCTGGACGAGGCAATCGGCCGGGCCGGGGCGGCCGGGTTGCGCGTGATCCTCGACGAGATCCACCTGTCGGGAGCGGGTGGGCTGGACCACGTGCCGAGGTGGGCCAGGACGGGCGACAGCGTCACGACGGTGGAGCGCAATGGGGCGGGCTACCTGCGGATGCTTGCGGGCCGCTACCGGGCAGACCCGGTCGTGGCCGCCTACGACCCCGTGAACGAGTTCCAACGTTTGCCGCTTGACCCGAACGGGGTCCTGCGGGCATACGACCACCTCATCCGGGAGATCCGCGGGGTGGACCCCGAACGGATCATCCTCGTGGAACCCTCCTACGGCGACACGTCCGTGGCCGCCGGCGGGGCCGACTTCTCCAACCTCACCGACCGGCGCAACCTCGTCTGGTCGTTCCACGACTACTTCGCGGGCGGCCACGACGTCGGCTACGCAGCCGACGGCCGCCAGGTCGGCACCTACGTCTGGGACGGCGAGGCGGGCTATCCGGCGCCCGACCCGGGCGCGCTCGAGCGCCACCTGCTCGTGCAGCTCGAGGCGGCGCGGGCGGCCGGTCTGCCGACCTGGATCGGAGAGTTCGGCATCGGCGCGAGCGCGCGCAACCACGGCCGCTGGATCGACGACCAGGTGCGGTTGTTCGACCGCTACGGCCTCGGCCGGGCCTGGTGGCGGTACGACGGCGACGGCCCCTTCTCGGCCACCACCGGCGATGGCTCGTGGAAGCCATGGGTGCGACAGCTCGTCTGATGCGCCATCTACGTTCGATAGCGGAGTCGCCTCGGTCCACTCTTTCGCTAGGCTTTTCCGGCTTGGCGGTCTCGCCGCCAAACCCCGCGGGGAGGGGGCTGCATGCATACGCACCGGGGTCGTTCGTCCCAAGCGAGGCACCGGACGGTCCAGGCTGGCCGCGTCGCCGCCGCGGTCGTGGTCGTCGCCGCCGTGGCGACCGGCGCATCGGTCCTGGCCGGACCCGCTACCAGGCCCTTGCTCGCGGCCAGCTGCGACGCCCAGGCGCTCGGCACCCTCGGCGGCCGGTTCGGGAACGCGACCGCGGTGAACCCGCAGGGGGTCACCGTGGGGATCGCCGACGACGCGAAGGGGGCCGCGCAGCCGGTGATGTGGCTTGGGACGACGCCGCAGCGGCTCGCCACCGGCCTGTCGGGCAGCGTGCCGCATGCGATCAACGCCGCTGACCAGGTCGTCGGCACCGGGATCGACCAGGCGGCGGGCAGCCCTGCTGGCTGGGTCTGGTCGCACAGCCGCGCGACGCGGCTCCGTTCGGTCGAGGACCGCGTGGCCTCGCCCGAGGCGATCAACGACCGCGGCGTCATCGTCGGCGCGCTGGCGCCCGATGAGGGAGGTCCGGCCGAGGCCAGGTCGAAGGTCCCGGGTGAGAACGACCACGAATGGGCGGCCCGCTGGTCATCGGCCTCCAGCCGGCCGGTCGTGCTCACCCCACTCCCCGGAGACCAGGGCGCGCACGCCTTCGCGGTCGACGGCGCCGGGCGTGCCGGCGGGGTCTCCCAGGGCACCAGCTTCACCCCGGTCGTCTGGGAGGCGTCGGGCCAGGCTCGCGCGCTGGCCACCCTGGGCGGCGGGTATGGCGTGGTGCGCGGGTTCGGCGCCGCGGGTGTCGCCGTCGGCGACGCCGTGCGGGCCGACGGAGCGGACCACCCCGTGATGTGGGACGCGGCCGGGCGGATCACCGACCTCGGCCTGCCGCCCGGCGCCCGCTCCGCGAAAGCCGAGGCGATCCTGCCGAACGGTGTGATCGTCGGGACCGCCGAGCTGCTCGTCGACGGCGGCACGCGCACGCAGGCCATGCAGTGGACGGCCCCGAACGCCGCTCGGGTCCTCCCGTCGGCGACCGGCGCGGCGGCGAACGCCGGCGGCTCGACCACCGTCGTCGGCTATCGGGCCGACGGCGCGGGCGGTCGGCATCCGGCGCGCTGGCGGTGTGGGAGGTGAGCGGCATGACCGTGGTGCGCTCCCCCGTCGGCGGCAGGCGCCGTCTCCTCAGTGTGGCGATCTCCGTCCTGCTCGTCGCCGGGGCACTGGTGCTGGTGAACCGCCCGCCGCGGAGCAGCGCGGCGACCTCGTTCTCCTTCGGCGTCGCCGGCGACCTGGGCGGCAACACCCGCACCACGTCGGTGCTGAACGCGGTGCAGGCCAGCGGCGCCGACGCGTTCTTCCCAATCGGCGACCTGAGCTACAGCGAGCTGACGCCGGAGTCGGCATGGTGCGACTTCGTGAAGTCCAAGCTCGGTACGAGCTACCCAGCCGAGCTGGTGGCCGGCAACCATGAGGACAACGGCCCGGACGGCCTGATCTCGAATTTTTCCAGCTGCCTGCCCGACCGTCTCGGTGGCGTGCAGGGCGACTATCCACGCCAGTACTACGTCGACTATCCTTCGGGTAGCCCGCTGGTGCGGTTCATCATGATCTCGCCCAAGCTGACGTTCCCGCCGAGCACGAGCGCGTGGTCATATTCCGCTGGCACCACGCGCTACAACTGGACCGCGTCGGCGATCGACGGCGCGCGCGCCGCGGGGATCCCGTGGGTGGTCGTGGGGATGCACATGTACTGCCTGTCGCTGGTCAACTTTCCCTGCGCCACCGGCACCGATATCATGAACCTGCTGTTCGCCAAAAAGGTCGACCTGTACCTGCAGGCGCACGACCACGCCTACTCGCGGACCAAGCAGTTGGCGCTGAACGGTTCCTGCACGGCGATACCGACCACCGGCTTCAATCCCGACTGCGTCGCCGACGGCAGCGCCTCCTCGGCGTACACGGCCGGGAACGGCACGGTGCTCGCAACCGTTGGCAGCGGTGGCAAATCGATCAACTCCGAGCATCCCGAGCTCCCGCAGGGCCCGTTCTTCCAGGCCTACATGGGCTCGAACTTCAACGCGACGTACGGCTTCCTCAAGGTGAGCGTGTCCGACACGCAGCTGTCGGGGCAGTTCGTCCGCGGGGCTGGAGGCAGCTTCGCCGACGCGTTCACGATCACCAGGGGCCAGCCGCCACCCACGACCACGGCCGCCACCACCACGACCACGGCCGCCACCACGACCACGGCCGCCACCACCACGACCACGGGCGCCACCACCACGACCACGGGCGGCAGCACGACGACGTTCACTGCAAACGCCGACTCCTTCGTCCAGAGTGACGCGCCGACCTCCGGCCACGGCTCGGACACCGCGCTGTACGTGGACAGCTCCCCGACGAAAATCACCTACCTGAAGTTCGACACCTCCGCGCTGGCCGGCCGCACGGTGACCGGCGCCACGCTGAAGGTCACGACGACGTCGACCAGCAGCTCGGGATCGCCCGACACCCAGGTCGTGCATCCGGTCGCCGACAGCAGCTGGACCGAGTCGGGCCTCACCTACAACACGAGGCCGGCGGTCGGCGCGGCGAGCCTGGGAAGCGTCGGCAACACCAGCTCCAACACGACGTACTCGATCAGCCTGGACGCAGGCCAGCTCCAGTCGCTGATCGGTGGCCAGCTGACCCTCGCGCTCGACTCGACCGGCGGGGCGGGCGACGCCTTCTACGTCAACTCCAGGGAGGTGACCGCCAATCCTCCCCAGCTGGCGCTGACCGCACAGTAGAGGTCTAGACGGGGCACGCAGCCACCCACCCTGGCCGGCAAGACCGACCGGCTTGTCCCTGCCGCACTATCCGTCACCCAAGATGCTCGACGGTGGCCCCACCGCCGAGACCAGCGTCTGGCCTGTAGCCGAAGTCCAGCCGATCCGATAGCCTCATGGTCAGGTTTGGCCCGGAAGCTGGTGGCAGGTGCTCGGGACCGGCGAGAAGCAGGAGGGGGTCAGCCGAGTTGGCCTGACAGCGGCCGATCTGGCTGGCGCGCGACGCCGCGAGCCGGCCGCCATCACCCGCGTCTACACCGCCTACGCCCCGTTCGTATTCCGCTTCTTCCTAGCCGCGGTCGACGACCACCCCACCGCCGAGGACCTCACCGGCGACGTCTTCAAGAGCGCCATCGAGGGCCTTCCCCGCTTCTGCGGTCCGGTGGAGGCACTCGGCGGCTGGCTGTTCCGCATCGCCCGCCACGACCTGTCCGACTTCCGGCGCAGGCAGGCCCGCTCCCCCTGCATCACCCCCCTCGACAACACGCTCGACGAGGCCGCCCTGGCCGCCGGCGCGGACGACCCGGAGGCACTGGCCATCGAGCGCATCGAGGGCGACCGGGTGCTGGCCGCCCTGCGGCAGCTTTCGACCGAGCAGCGGGAGGTACTGCTGTTGTGGATGGCCGCCGGGCTCACCGCGCCCGAGGTGGCCGCCGTCGTCGGCAAGACCACCGGGGCCGTGAAGGCGCTGCGCCACCGCGGCCTGGCCGGGCTCGCCCGGGTGCTCGGGGTGACCAACGACACGAGCTTTCCGGAACCCCTGTCTCGATCCTCCGAGCCCGCAGGCCTGACGAGGCAGGTGGAACAGGGGTGAGCATGCGCCGTCCAAACGAGCCCTCCGACAAGCTGGACGCCGCGCTGGACGGGCGTCCGGTCGAGGTCGACGACGACCTGGCCCCGCTGATCGCGACGGCGGCCAAGCTGCGCGCTGCCCTGGAGGCCACCGAGCTGGATCCCGAGACCGCCGAGCGCCACCTGGGGATTCTCCTGGACAGCCGGGCCAAGGTGGTGCCCCGGCCGACCCCGTCACGGCTACAGGCCGGCCGGTGGCGCCGCCGCGTGGCCGCCATCGCCCTGGCCGCCGCGCTCACCGTCCTGCCCGCCACCATCGCGTCGGCCTCGGCCCTGCCCGGCCAGGCCCTGTACCCAGTCAAGCTGGCCGTCGAACAGCTCCGGGTCACCGCCGTCATCTGGTCGAGTACCCGGGAGGCAAGCGAGCGGATCCAGATCACCGACAACCGCCTGGACGAGCTCGACCGGCTGATCCAGCTCAACGCGGCCGACCGCATCCCGCCCGCCATCGTGCGCCTCAAGCAGGCCTACGTGGACGCCCAGCAGGCCGTGGAGGACGCGGTGCGCGACACCGGCGACACCGGCCAGGCGCGAGCCCTGGATGTGAAGCTGGCTGCGGTCACGACCGGGTCCGCTGTCGCGCTGCACCGCCTCCGGGGCAAGCTGGACCAAGGGGTGCTCTCGGCGAGCGCACGCCAGGCGATCACCGACGCCATCCAGCAGGCCCCGCTCACCCCGGGTCTCGTAACGGGCACACGGCAGCCGACCCCCACGACCGGCGCGCCAATCGTCACGACGCCTACGGGATCGCAGACCACCCTGACGCCGACCACCACCCAGGCGCCGGCCACCACTACCGAGGCGCCGACCACCACCCAGGCGCCAACCACCACCACCGTGCCCCCCGACGCGAGCGGCTCCTCGGACCAGGGCGGCAACGACGACAGCGGCCGAGGGAGCAACGGGACGACCCCGACCACCCTGCCCTAGCCCCTGGACGCGGGGAAGTGGCAACGCAGGTGGAGGGTTGGATCTCATCGAGGCTGATAGGCGATCTGGCCATTTGCGTGCCCACGTGGAGGGCATTAGAAAGGGTCTTGGGTGTCGGGTTGAGGGCGTCGGCAGGTGAGTAGGTTCTTCGAGCGCAGCCGGTCGGGTAGGTACAGGCCCGGTCGAGATGGCGTCGTCGATCAGCCCCCCTGTCCGCGCGGACGTGGACGCGGTGCGGACGGGCGGTGCTATCGCTCGCGCAGGACGCTCCGGTCGACGTGGAACAGCCCCTGGGGTGTGCCCAGCCACAGTCCACCGTCGTGAGCGGCGGCCACGGCGGTGATCCGGTCGGTGTCCAACTCGTACAGGTTCCGGCGAGGGCCACGCACCTCAGGCCCGCCCAGGCCGAGCAGCCGGGTGTCGCTGCTCGCCCACACCACGCCGTCGCCCGCCACCGCCAGGTCGCTCCCGTTGGCCTCCCATTGGGTGCCGTCCACCTGGTTGTGTCGGGGATCGATCCGCCACACCGTGGCGGCCGCCGGGTCGCTGACCCACACTGAATCCCGGGTGACGGCGATGTCGCCGCCTGGCTGGCCGGTGCCGGCGCTGCTGGACGGCAGCGGGATGGTGGCCACGACCCGGCTACTGGTGGGATTGATGCGCCACAGCAGCCCTCCGGTGCCGCGCACCCACACGCCGCTGGGTCCGACCCCGAGCGCGACGGGACGGCCCGGCAGGCCGATGACCTTCACGACCCGGCCGGTGGCCGGGTCGATGCGGGTGAGCCGCCCGCGGCGGGCACCCGTTTCGCAGCACACCGCCCACACCCCGCCGCGGCCGGCGGCGACGGCGCCGGCGGGAACCGGCAGGGACGTGGCGACCCGGGCGCTGCGTGGATCGATCCGCAGCAGCGGCCGCCCGGCGGTGGTCGTCGCCCACACCGCCCCCGCCCCGGCCGTCAGCTCCACCACCGGCGGCGCGACTGCCCCGGTGCCCGGCACCACGACCTTGCGCCGGGTCACCGGGTCGATCCGCAAGACCAGCCCACCGGCAGCGATCCAGACCACCCTTGGGGTGACCGCGATGGCAGCGACCAGGGCGGTGGCGGCGGTCTTGGTGATGCCCGCCGAGCCGGGCGGGTGCGTGGCGGTCGCCACGGTCGGGCTGGTGGAGGGCGGCGGGCGGGTCGGCGGCGCCACCGGCGCCTGCCGGTCGAGCCGCGGCTGCAGCCACCGCCCGGCGGCAAGCACGCCGGCCAGGGCAACGACCGCGACCAAAGCGGCCGACAGCAAGCGTTGGGGCCGTGCCAAGGCGGTCCACCTCCCAGCGCATCCTCCACCCCGCACCGACCAGGCGCGAGACCCGGGCGACCAGTTCACCTTCGCCGCAGCCGGCGTCCATGTGGACAGCACCCAGCGTGCTTGTGGCCAGAGGACCGATCACGAGACCGGCAGGCCGGCGTGGCGCAGGAACGAGTAGGCCAGGAGCGGCGTCCGGCGGACCCGGTCGATGCCGCCATCAGCTCCAAGCCCGCTGTTGCCAGCCAAGCCGGCCCGTACCTGCTCGACCACGGTCCCGGCTCATCGGGACATCCTGCTTCAGTTCGAACACGCACACACCCGACGCCGCACGTCGGCAGGGCGGCGCGATCAGCGGCATGATCAGACGCTACCTGCCGACAGCACCCTGAATGTGCCGACGCATCACCCAGCGCCACTTGGCGATCCGCCGGTCGCGTTCGAAACCGAGCTCCTCGAACAAGTTCTCCGTGCCGGTGTGGAAGTAGGCGCCGCGCTGTGGTTCTCGACCCTCGACCTGTTCAGGGTATGCCTCGACGAGCCCGCCGCCCGCTTCCTCGATCGCAGCCAGCGCGGCGGTCACCGCCGCCCGTGCGACCCCCTTGCGGCGGTGGCTCTTGCCAGTGAAGATGCAGCCGATCCGCCAATCCGGTAGATCGGTCAGCTCGGCGCTGTAGGCCTTGAGGTTCTTGATGTTGGGCAGTTCTGCCGGCGAGCCGTACTGGCACCAGCCCACACATTCCTGGCCGTCATACACCAGGACCTGGTGAACCGTCCCCTGGCGCACGTGTGCCTGCTTGGCATCGCGGTTCTGGGACGCAGAGTGCTCCTTGCCGAGCCCCTCAGGATGAAATCCCATACACCAGCAGCCGCCCCAGACGCCGTTGTTCGCCTCCACGAGCTTGGCGAAGTCATCCCACGTATCCGCAGTGAGCGGACGGGTGGTGTAGGCGAACTCGCTCACGTTGTCGGGCATGCATGCACCTCGCTGCTCCAGGTCGCCGATGAGATTGTGCTCCCGCAGGGTCTGAGGGCACGCGCCGACGTCTGAGGTTCGGCGCCGACGAACCAGGCACCCAACTCGCCCGCTGTCGCCCGGCCGGCCTCGGCATCAGTGGCCGGTGCCACGAGCCGCAGCGGCCGGCAAGAACGCACATCACAGCCAGGCCGACCGCACACCCGGGTCAAGCCAACACCCAAGGCCCGTTATCGGTAGTTTGTTGATTACGGCGGGAGGTAGAGGACCAGCGGCCGGCCAGCAGCGACCGCGTCAAGCAGCCGTTGCAGCTGCCGGGGTGGCGGCGCTGGTGACCACGACCGCCAGCAGCGCGCCAGCACGCTCAGCTGCCTTGGCGCAGCTTGGGGATGGCCAGCTCGATCGAGCCCACCCGGGTGCTCCACTCGCGCGGCCGGTAGCCGTTGCGCTGGGTCACCCGCTCAGGGGTGCGCTCGCCCAGTTCGGCGCCGATCTTGGCGGTGACCTCAGCGTCCATGAGCTGCTGGGCCATCCACGCCACCGACTCGCGCAACACGTCGGCGTGCTCATCGCCCAGCAGCTTGTCGGCCAGTTGGGCAGCGGTCATCCTGTGGCTCTCGGCCATCGTGGTGTCTCCTTCGTCGATCCTTGGACAGACCGACGATCATGAGGCTCGCGGTGGTCGAGGTCACATCCGGCCCGCCAGCCCTGCTACACCACAATCACCCTACTCGACCACCGGCAGTCC
>Ga0307278_10000308_pt1 | contig 25142 bp, 24 predicted proteins | sample ER_DNA_117_FD_194482 | JGI IMG/M metagenome (GOLD analysis project Ga0307278, IMG submission 194482) | Bulk soil microbial communities from the East River watershed near Crested Butte, Colorado, United States - ER_DNA_117 | ecosystem: Environmental > Terrestrial > Soil > Floodplain | place...
GGGGCACCCCCTTGGGGTTCCCCGGACTCCTCCGGCTCACCGGGGCACCCCCCAGGCGGCCGCCTCCGGGCTGGCCGGAGCCGCCTCGGCCGGGGGCCGCGGCGCGCCCTGGGCGGCCTGGAGGCGCAGGAACGTCTCCTCCAGGCTCGGTGCCTGCGGGACGAGCCGGCGCAGCGCCCATCCCCGCTCGGCGGCCACGTCGCGGACCAGGTCGGAAGCCCCTTGCACGAGCAGCTCGTCACCGGCGGGTCGCACCTGGAGACCGGCCGCGGCCAGCGCGTCCCGCACCTCCGGGCCGTTGTCGCCGAGCTGGATGCCGAAGCCCCGCTCGGTCGTGCCGGCCACCTCGGCAATCGAGCCCTGGGTCAGGACCCGTCCGGCGTGCACCATCACCACCCGGTCGCAGACCCGCTCCACGTCGCCGAGCAGGTGGGTCGAGACCAGCACGTCGATCTCGAGCTCGCCGCGGACGCGGTCGATGAGGTCGAGCATGTCCTCGCGTCCCTGCGGGTCCATGCCGTCGGTGGGCTCGTCCAGGAGCAGGAGGCGAGGGTCGTGGACGAGGGCGACGGCCAGCTTGACCCGCTGCTGCATGCCGGTCGAGAAGCCGCCGATGGCGCGGTAGCGCTCCTCGTCGAGGCCGACCTGGTAGCAGACCTCGGCGGTCCGTTCACGAGCCTGGCGCGGGGGCAGGCCGCCGAGCTGGGCCATGAAGGCGACGAAGTCGGCGGCGGTCACGTCCCCCGGCAGACATGCTCCCTCCGAGAGGTAGCCGACCTGGGAGCGGACGCCGAGCGGGTCGGCGGCGACGTCGTGGCCGAGCACGCTGGCCCGGCCCTGATCCGGCGCGAGCAGGCCGAGGAGCAGCTTGATCAGGGTCGACTTACCAGCTCCGTTGGAGCCGACCAGCCCGGTGCAGCCAGGCTCGACGACCATGTCGACACGGTCGAGGGCCTGGACGCTCCCATACCGCTTGCTGAGGCCTTCGACCTGCGCGACCGACACCAGCTCCGGTGACCTCCCCTGGCCGCGACGATGGGACGCCGTCACCATCTCACACTGGCTGGAAGTCTGCTGAGGGTCGAGCTGAAACGGTTCAGGCGGGCGCCGGGCCCGGCGGCACGCGCAGCGTGTGGCCGCCGACGACCCGCCCCTCGCCGTCGAGCAGCAGCAGCGAGCCGCCACCTGGCCGGACCGGCTCGCGCAGCAGGAGCAGCAGCGCCTCTGGCCGCTCCGGGTCGAGCTCGATCCCACCGAGCCAGGGCCCGTCAGCGGACGGAGCGGGGAAGGCGGTGGTCAGGTCGAGCCGCTCGGCCAGGCCCGGGTCCTGCTGGACGACCGCGACCAGGTCGGGCCGCCAGGCGTCGGGGGAGCGCGCCGGCTCCAGCCCGGCCGCCCTCGCCGGTTCGGCGAGGCGGGGGCCGAGCAGCAGGCCGGCCGCCAGGGCGGCGGCGCCCGGCTCGGCCGCCAGGGCGAACGGCGGGTCGCCGGTGGTCCCCCACACCTCCAGCCGGAGGACGCGCGGCCGGTCCCGCGGCTGGAGCACGGTCACGCCGTACAGCCCGAGGTGGCGGTGGAGGGGGCTCGGCTCACCGGGATCGGGCGGGTCGCCGCCGGAGGCGGCCAGGGCGAGCAGGGAGAGGTCGGCGACCGCGCCTCGAGGGACCGCCCAGTCGAACGCCACCACCCGGGCGCGGCCGGGCTCGACCGCATCCAGCGTGGCCGGCGGCCCGACCGCCCACCACGGCGACCCGGGTGGCGGGTCGCGGTCCGGGTCGGCGGCCAGACGCCCCGGCCATCCCAGGAACGCCGGCGCGGCCAGGACCCTGACCCTGACCCCGGTCGCCGTGGCCGCACCGCGGTTGTGGACCTGGACCCACACCCTGGCCGGCCGGCCCGGCTCCACCCGACCGCCCGCATCGGGCAGGCCGGCCGCGCCGACGCCGTGGTCGTCCTGGAACACGCCGGGGCCGATCTCGGCCGGGTCGCGCTCCGGGTCCGGCGGCGTCTCCACCTTGACGTCCGGGGACTGCCACCACCAGGTGGCCTCCCCGGTGCCGAACGGGTCGGGCCGGCCGGCGGGGAACGGCGCGCCCCGCCCCCCGTCCGCCGTGCTCCCTCGCAGGTGGACGCGGTCTCCCGCACCGCCGGCGGCGGACTGGGGGCGGGCCGCGTCGAGCGGTGCCTCCCAGACACCGCGGCCGAGGAGGGCCGCCCGGAGCAGCCGGGTGGGGCGGTGGACCTCCAAGGCGGCCACCGGCGTGGCGGGCAGTCCGCGGCCGAACGGCCGCCAGCTCGCGCCGGCGTCGTTGGAGCGCCAGACGCCGAGGTCGGCGCCGACGAGCACGGTGCCCGGACGGTCCGGGTCCACGGCCACCGCGTTGACGGCCACGGCCGGCAGCCCGCCGCCGCGGTCGGCCCAGCTCGCGCCGGCGTCGTCGGAGCGCCAGACGCTGCCGCCGCGCGGGTCCGACCAGGTCGCCCAGAGCACGCCAGGCCGGCCGGGGTCCGCCGCCAGGGCGCTCAGGTAGCCGCTGCGCGGCCGCGACCTGGCCGCGACCCGCCAGCCGGACCCCCCCTCCACCGGGGGGCTCGCCATGATCCCCCCGGACCCCTCGTCCGCCGGGGGGCTAGGCATGAGCCCCCCGGACCCCTCGGGCGTCCGGTCGAGGCGGAGGACCTCCCCGGCGCCGGTGCCGACCCAGATGCGGTCGGGCCCGCCGATCTCCAACGCGCTCGCCCGGCCGCTCGATGCGGGCAGCGGGATCGTGGTCCAGCTCGCGCCGCCGTCGGCGGAGACCGCCAACGCCCGGTCGCCCCGCACCACCAACCCGGCGCCGGCGGCGACCGGCGGGTCGAGGCCGGCGTCGGGGGTCCCGGCCGGAGCGGTCCGGGGAACCCCAACGGCCGGGGGGGTCCGGGGGGCCCCAAGGGGGTCCCCCGGTGGGACGGGACCCGGTGAATCGGGGTCGGCGGCCTGCCAGGTGCCCCAGCCGCCACCCCGCTCCGACCGGGCCAGCCCGGGGCCCGAGAAGCCGTGCCAGCAGGCCGCGGGCTCGGTCTGGTCGACCGCGCAGGCGCCACCGTCGCCGTCGTCGACGTGGAACCAGACCTCCCCGCCCTCGTAGCGGAGCGTGCCGAGACCGCCGGCCCCGGCGAGCAGCCAGGCGTCGTGCTCGGGGTGGCCGGCCAGGTGGCCGGTCTCGGCGATGGACAGGCCCGCGTTCAGCGCCCGCCAGCTCCTGCCGCCGTCGGGTGAGCGGAACAGGCCGCCGTCGTCGCCGACGTACACCACCGCGGGATCGTCCGGGGCGAACGCGACCGCGTGCTGGTCGGCCGGCAGGTCGTCGCCGCCCGGCCGCGCCGACAGGTCGACCCACGACCAGCGGCCGTCGGCCCCCCTGACGCCGCGGTGCAGCCCGACCGCGCCGAGCAGCAGGACCTCCGGGTGGTCGGGGAGAGCGGCGACGACCCAGGCGTACCAGGCCTGCTGGCTCTGCAGGTCGGCCGGGGGCTTGACGGGATCGAACGGCGCGCCGGGCCGGTCGCGGCGCCACAGGTGCCCGACCCCGTCGCCGGCCGCGAATACGTAGGCGACCCCGCCGGCGGCGTGGCAGACGGCGACCCGCTCGAAGCCGGACGGGGCCGCCGGCAACGGCACCGGCGTCCATGCCGTGCCGTCGTCGGAGCGGCAGAGCCCGGTGGCGCAGCCGGCGAGGATCTCGCCGGCCGGCGACAGGTCCCAGACCTGCCCGGCGAGCCGCCTGGTCCAGGAGGCACCCCGGTCGTCCGACTCGTACAGCCCGGTGCTCGTCGCGGCCAGCAGCCTCCCGTCCGGCAGGACGGCCAGGTCGTGGAAGCCGGCGCCGGTCAGCGCCTCGGCGGCCATGAGTCGCCAGCTCGTCCCGCCGTCGACGGAGCGCAGCAGCCCGACCCCGAGCTCGGCCGTGAAGGCCCCTTCGCCGCTGCCCGCGTAGGCGACCGCCGGGTCGGCCGGGTCGAAGGCGACCGCGCCGATGGCCGGCACCGGCAGCCCGTCGGTACGGGGCCGCCAGCTCGCGCCGCCGTCGCGGCTCTCCCAGACCCCGCCGCCACCGGTCCCCAGCAGCAGGTGGGCACCATCGGATGGGTCGACGGCGACCGCGGTGACCCGGCCGGCCACCGCCGGGCGGCTGCGTGGGCCGGAGCCGTGGGTCTGGCCGTGGGGGATCGCGAACGGGCCGAGCGGCCGCCAGACCACACCCGCTTCGGCCGGGCCCGGCTCGGTCAGGGACCGGAAGGCGCGCAGGCGCGCGGCGGCGTGGACGGGGGCGCCGTCGGGGCCGAGGCCGCGCCGCAGGCGGAAGTGCTCGAGGCGGGCTCGCGCCCTCGCCCCGAGGCGTCGAGGGGAAGCCGAGAGGTGCATGATGCCGCCACCTCCGGCTCGCTTGGCCGGGCGGAAGACCAGAGTCTACCCTGGACCAAGGTCGAGGAGCGAGCTGAGCTGGGGGAACGCATGGCGGGACCGGTCGCCGTGGTCTGGGACGAGGCGCTGGCGGCCTACGACTTCGGGCCGGAGCATCCGCTGCGGCCGGCCAGGGTGCAGCTCACCATGGCGCTGGCACGTCACTGCGGGCTGCTGGACCGGGCCCGGCTCGTCGAACCGGTCGCGGTGTCCGGGACCGACCTGGCGCGGGCGCACGACCTGGACTACCTGGCGGCGGTCAAGGCGGCGGGCGCCGACGGCCGTCCGGCCCTGCTCCACGGCATCGGGCCGGGCGACACGCCGCCGTTCGCCGGCATGCACGAGGCGTCGGCCAGGGTGTGCGGGGCCACCGTGGCGGCGGCCGAGGCCATCCGCTCCGGCGGGTCGCTGCACGCCTTCTCGCCCGCTGGCGGCCTCCACCACGCCATGCGCGACCGGGCCAGCGGCTTCTGCGTGTACAACGACCCGGCGGTGGCGATCGCCTGGCTGCTGGAGCAGGGCGTCGAGCGGATCGCCTACGTGGACGTCGACGTCCACCACGGCGACGGGGTCGAGGCCATCTTCGCCGACGAGCCGAGGGTGCTGACGGTCTCGGTGCACGAGTCCGGCCGCTACCTGTTCCCGGGTACGGGGTTCCCGCACGAGGTCGGCGAGGGCGCGGCCCGCGGCACCATCGCCAACCTGCCCCTGCCGCCCTCGACCACCGACGACCTGTACCTGGCGGCGTTCGACGCGGTGGTGCCGGCGCTGGTCCGCGCGTTCGAGCCGCAGGTGCTGGTCACCCAGCTCGGCTGCGACACCCACTACACCGACCCGCTCGCCCACCTCGGGCTCACCGTCAACGCCTACCGGCAGCTCGCCACGCGGCTCCACGACCTCGCCCACACGGTGGCGGACGGCCGCTGGCTGGCGACCGGTGGCGGCGGCTACCAGTGGGCGACCGTGGTGCCGCGGGCCTGGTGCGCCTACCTGGCCGAGATGGTCGCCGCCGACCTGCCGGAACGGCTCCCGGCGTCCTACCTGGACGAGGCAGCCGACCGCTTCGGAGCCCGGCCCGACCCGGAGATGGCCGACGAGGTGGTGGCGCTCCGTTCCGAGCACCGCGCCAGGGTCGAGGCCGCGATCGGCCGGACGATCGAGGTCGCCAGGCACAACCTCTTCCCACTGCACGGCCTGACCGCCTGACCGGGCCGGGAGCGGGTTGTCGGCCGGCGTTCGCTACCATGGAAGGCCGACCCACGACCGATCGGAGCGCCGGCATGCCCGACCCGTCCCGCGAGGACCTCGCCCGCCATCTGGTGGCGAGCAGGATCGCCGGGTCGGTGCGGACGCCGGTCTGGGACGTGCTCCGCAAGCCTGCGCTGATCGCGGCCGGCGACCCCGAGCAGTGCTTCGGGCTGTCCGGCCTGCAGCGCTACACCCCTTCCGAGATCCTCGCCGAGGTGACCAGGCAGTTCGGCTGGAGCCACACGCCGGGCGAGGACCCCGACGGCCCGACCCGGATCGACCCCGAGCTGCTGCTGGCGGAGCTGGACCGGGCGGCGGAGCGGTTGGCCACGGCGGCCGCCAGCGGCGAGCACGTGCTGTTCGGTACCGGCCATCCCACCGGCATGCTCGGGCTCTACCAGCAGCTCTGCCTCGCGATACGCGACGCCGGGGCCAAGGTGTCGCGGCCCGGCGACGGCCTGGCGTTCCGCTTCCACGGGCACCGGCGGCGGATCGTCTACATCGGGCGGGTGGCGGTGCTGGCCTCCAACGCGAACGTGTACCACACCCACCACGCCCACCCGATGGAGCTGGTGCTCGAGCAGGCCGGCGAGGTCGACCTGGTCGTCGGCGACCACGGCTGGGCCGGCGCGGCCGCCGAGCGCGGCATCGACGTGGTCGCGGTGGCCGACATCAACGACCCGGCCCTGGCGATGGCCAAGGCGGAGGGGCGCGCCGGGGTGGTCCTCGGCATGGACGACAACGTCCTGCCCACCGCCTACGACCCGGTGGCCGACTACCTCGTCGCCGGGTTGCGATGAGCGACCGCTACGTCCGCCTGGTCGAGCAGGTGCTCGACGACCCTGGCGCGGTGCTGCTGCTCGGCTCGATGGACTCCGGCAAGACGACCTTCGCCAGGGCGCTGCTGGCCGGTGCGGTCGAGCGCGGCATCCCCGCCGCCTACCTCGACACCGACGTTGGTCGCACCACCGTCGGGCCGCCGACCACCATCGGGCTCAAGCACGTGCTCGGCGCCAAGCACCTCACCGACGACGAGCTGGCACGGGCCGACGGGCTGTACTTCGTCGGCTGGGTCACGGCCCAGTTCCACCTGCTGCCGCTGATCGCCGGGACGGCCAAGCTGATGGACGTGGCCCGAAGGGCCGGGGCCGAGCTGATCGTGGTCGACACCTCCAGCCTGATCAGCGGCGTCTACGGCCAGATCCTCAAGTACCACAAGATGGAGGTCACCCGGCCCGAGTACGTCATCGGCTTCGAGCGGGGCGAGGAGCTGGACCCGCTGCTCGGCATCGCCCGGCGCTTCACCCCGGCCCGGGTCGACGCCTACCCGGTCCACCCCGACGCCAGACCCACCACCGCCGACGAGCGGTCGGAGACCCGCAGGGCCCGGTTCGCGGCCTACTTCTCCGGCTCGCTGCACCGCTGGCGGGTCAAGCCGACGGTGTTCCTGCCCTCCCTGCCGCCCGACGCCGACCTCGCCGGCCTGGCCGGCCTGCTGGTCGGCATGGAGGACGGCAAGGGCTCCTGCGTCGGCATCGGCTACCTCGAGTTGGCCGAGGACGGCGGCCTGCGGATGATCTCGGCCGTGTCCGAGGGCGCCAGGGCGCTGCGGCTCGGCTCGGCACGCATCACCCCCGACTGGTCGTCCACCACCCGCGTCGACCTCCGCCACCTCTTCGGAACCGAGTGAGGACACCGGCGCGGGTGGGCGCTGGTGGGCGTGCAACAATGCCTTCATGGCCGGGTACGAGTGGATCACGTTCCTCAGCGACTACGGGCTGGAGGACAACTTCGTGGGCGTATGCCATGGGGTGATGGCCAGGATCGCTCCCCACGCCCGGGTCATCGACCTCAGCCACGCGGTCCAGCCGCAGGACGTGCGGCACGGGGCGACCATGCTCGCCCAGTCGATGCCGTTCGTCCCGAAGGCCGTGCACCTGGCCGTCGTGGACCCCACCGTCGGCGGCGAGCGTGGCCTGGTCGCCGTCGAGGCAGGCGGCCATACCCTGGTCGGCCCCGACAACGGCCTGCTGAGCTGGGCCGCGGAGGAGCTGGGCGGCATCCACAGGGCCCACGCCATCGAGAGCCCGGCCCACCGGCTCGAACCGGTGTCCAGGACGTTCCACGGTCGTGACGTGCTGGCGCCGGCCGCCGCCCACGTCGCCGCCGGCGCCGACCTGACCGAGCTCGGCCCGGCGGTCGACCCGGAGGGGTTGGTCCGGCTCACCCCGCTGGTCTCCCGGGTCGACGGCGACCAGATCCACGGCAACGTGCTGCTCGTCGACCATTTCGGCAACGTCGCCCTCAACGTCGGCCGCGAGGAGCTGGAGCGCGTCGGGGTGGTGCTCGGCGACCGTGTCGAGGTCCGCATCGGCGGGCGGACCCACCGGCTGCCGTTCGAGGAGACCTTCAGCTCGGTGCCGGCCGGCCGCCTGGTCCTGCACGAGGACTCCTCCCGTCGCCTCGCCGTGGCCGTCAACCAGGGCCGGGCGGCAGAACGCCTCGAGGCCCGCTCGGGCGACCCGGTGGTGGTCGCCCGCGTCGCCGCGGAATGATGGCCAGGCGGATCCTCGTCACCGGGGCGGCCCGATCGACGGGCCGCCGGCTGGTCGCCGCCCTCGCGGAGGAGCCGGAGGTGGCCGCGGTGGTCGCGGTCGACCACCGGGAGCCGCCGGCGCCGTTCCCGGCCAAGGTCGCCTTCCTCGACACCGACCTGCGCAGCCCGGCGCTGGTCAAGGCCGTGGAGTCGGCCGGGATCGACACCTGCGTGCACCTCGGGGTGAGCGCCGAGCCGCGGGCGGCCGGTGGGCGGACGACCATGAAGGAGCGCAACGTGATGGGCACGATGCAGCTCCTGGCCGCCGCCTACCACGCGCCGGACCTGCGCCGCCTGGTGCTCAAGTCGACAACGGCGGTGTATGGGGCGGCCCCGGGCGACCCGGCCGTCTGGACCGAGGCCATGCCCCACGACACGCCCCGGCACGGCTTCGGCAAGGACGCCATCCAGGTCGAGGACTACGTCCGCTCGTTCAACCGGCGCCGGTCCGACGTCACCGTCACCGTGCTGCGGCTGGCCAACCAGGTCGGGCCGACCGTCGACAACCCGCTCACCCGCTATTTCGAGCTGCCCATGTGCCCGACCGTGTTCGGCTTCGACCCGCGGCTGCAGTTCCTGCACGAGCAGGACACCGTCCGCGTGCTGCTGCGGGCGGCCCTCGGGCCGGCCGTCCACGGCACCTTCAACGTCGCCGGCGACGGGGTCGTGCTGCTCAGCCAGGCGATCCGGATCGCCGGCAAGCCACCCCTCCCGATTCCCGAGCCGCTGGTCGGCAGCGTCGCCGAGCTGCTGCGGCGCACCGTCGACTTCTCTCCCGAGCAGGTCGGCTTCCTGCAGTACGGGCGGGTGGCCGACACCACCGCCGCCCGCGAGCAGCTCGGCTTCTCGCCCACGTGGTCCTCGCCGCACGCCTTCGAGGACTTCGCGGCCAGCCGGCTCCGCAAGCTGGTCACCCAGGAGCAGGTCACGACGGTCGAGCGGGAGGCACTGGCGGCCCTGCGCCGGGCCGCGGGCTGGTTCGGCGGCGGGACGCAGGCAGGAGGCGCGCGGTGACCGCCCAGGAGCCGCGGCGCTGCCAGGCGCTGACCGCCAGGGGCGAGCGCTGCCGCAACCCTGCCGGCCCCGGCGGGCTCTGCGCCCTCCACCGCCGACGGTTCGAGACGGCCGCCGCGGAGGCGGGGGAGCGGCCGGACGCCGGGGCGGACCTCGGGGCGCTGGCGCCGTTCCTCGCCTGGGCCGAGGAGGCGCTGGAGTTCCTGCGCCGCCGGCTGCTCGGCGAGTACACCGTCGACGAGTTCGGCCACGACCCCGACCTGGTCGAGCACGTCCTGGCCCCGCTGCTCCGCCCGCTGTACCGGCGCTGGTGGCGCGTTGAGGTGCGCGGTCTCGAGCACGTCCCGGACGAGGGGCCCGCCCTGGTGGTCGGCAACCACGCCGGCACCCTGCCGTTCGACGCGATGATGGTGACGCTCGCCCTGCTCGACGAGCACCCGGCGCGCCGGTCGTTGCGGGTCCTCGCCGCCGACCTCGCCTTCACCCTCCCGGTGGTCGCGCCGCTCGCCCGCAAGTCGGGCAACACCCTGGCGTGCAGCGAGGACGCCGAGCGGCTGCTGGAGGCCGGCGAGCTGGTGGGCGTCTTCCCCGAGGGCTACAAGGGCCTCGGCAAGCCGTTCCGGGAACGCTACCGGCTACAGCGCTTCGGCCGCGGCGGGTTCGTGGAGGTGGCGCTGCGCACCGGCGCGCCGATCGTGCCGGTGGCGGTGGTGGGCAGCGAGGAGATCTACCCCATGGTGGTCAACCTGCGCCGGGTCGCGCGGCTGTTCGGCTTCCCCTACTTCCCGGTGACGCCGACCTTCCCGCTGCTCGGGCCGCTCGGGGCCATCCCGCTGCCGTCCAAGTGGGTGATCGAGTTCTGCCCGCCGATCCCGACCGCCGACATCGGGCGCGAGGCCATGATGGACCCGATGGTCGTCTTCGACCTGACCGACCAGGTCCGCGACACCATCCAGCAGACGGTCCACAAGAACCTCTTCGTACGCCGCGGCGTCTTCGCGTGACCCCGCCCCCTTCACTCGGGCTTCCCGAACCGGCAAGATCGGAGGCGTAGCGTGGCCGCCCTGCCGCCGACTTCCCCGGGAGGCTCTCCATGCGCACCATCATCAGGCGCCCGACGGCGCTGCTGCTCGCCGCCGGCCTGCTCATGCTCGCCGTAACCCAGATCGCCGTCGCGACGGTCGCGGAGCGGCAGGTCGACCGCGGCGACCGGCCGCGGCTGCCGCTGGTCATCGGCCACCGCGGCGCCAGCGGCTACCGGCCGGAGCACACCCTGGCGTCCTACCGGCTCGCCATCGACATGGGCGCGGACTACATCGAGCCCGACCTGGTCTCCACCAGCGACCACGTCCTGGTCGCCAGGCACGAGAACGAGATCGGCGGCACCACCGACGTCGCCGACCACCCCGAGTTCGCCGGCCGCAGGACCACCAAGACGATCGATGGCAACCCGGTCACCGGCTGGTTCACCGAGGACTTCACCCTGGCCGAGCTCCGCACCCTGCGCGCCAAGGAGCGCCTCCCGCTGCTGCGGCCGGCCAACACCGCCTTCGACGGCCTGTACCAGGTGCCGACCTTCCAGGAGGTCATCGACCTGGCCAAGCGCGCCGGCGTCGGCATCTACCCCGAGACCAAGCACCCCACCTACTTCGACTCGATCGGCCTGTCCCTCGAGGAGCCGCTGGTCGCCACCCTCAACGCCAACGGGTACCGCGGCCGCAACGCGCCCGTCTTCATCCAGTCGTTCGAGGTCGCCAACCTCAAGGAGCTGAACCGCAGGACCCGGGTGCCGCTGGTCCAGCTCCTCGACGCGACCGGCCGGCCGTACGACTTCGTCGTCGCCGGCGACCCGCGCACCTACGCCGACCTCGCAACCCCGGAGGGACTTGCGGAGATCGCCACCTATGCCGATGGCATCGGGCCCAACAAGAACCTGATCGTCCCGCGCGACGCCGACGGCCGCCTCCTCGACCCGACCGGCCTGGTTCGGGACGCCCACCGGGCCGGCCTACAGGTCCACCCGTGGACCTTCCGCAAGGAGAACAACTTCCTGCCGGCCGACTTCCAGCAGGGCAACCCCGCCAGCCCCCAGTTCCTCGGCGCTACCGGCGACGCCCCGGCCGAGTTCCGCCTGTTCTACCGGCTCGGTGTCGACGGCCTGTTCTCCGACCATCCCGACACCGCCGTGGCCGCCAGGCACCAGTTCTTCGCCGATCGCTGAGGCGGCGGCCTCGCCAGGCCACCGAGCCCTCCGACCAGGCGCGGCGTGCGGGCCCCGACGGCTGGGTCGGCGAGCGGCTCCTCGAACTAGGTCGAGGTGGTCGGCACGGTGGTGGTCGTCGTGCTGGTCGTCGTCGAGGCGGTGGTGGTCGGCTGCCGGGTGGTGGTCGTCCTCGGCGGCCGGGTCGTCCTGGGCGCGGTGCTGGCCGGGCTGGTGGCCGGCGGCGCGGTCGAGACCGGCGCCGCCAGCGCCGTCGTGGCGGGCAGGCTCGTGGTGGTGGTCGCCTGGCGGATGCTCGTCAGCGGCACCGCCGTCGCGGAGGCGGGCGCGGCGGCGGCCGCGGTCGTGGTCGTGGGGCACGGCCGGCCGCCGCAGGCCGGCGGCTTGGGGCTCCCGAAGGCCTGGAGGGTGAGGATCACCAGGATCGCGGCGGCGGCGACCGCGGTGGCGGCGAAGGGTCGCGGTCGCCTGGCCATCTCGGCCCGGAGCGCCGCCAACGCCCGCCTGGCCGGCCGCGGCGTGCCGCCCCCGGACGCCTCCGGGTGCTCGCTGGCGAGCGCCGCCCGCAGGCGCAGGACGAAGCGGCGGTCGGGAGCGAGCACCTGGCTCGGCGCGGCCAGCCGCAGGGAGGAGGCGATGGCCAGGGCGTCGGCCAGCCCCGGGTCGTCACCGGTCAGGTCCACGTCCCAGCGCTCCAGGCGCCGTTCGAACTCGGCGGCCCGCTGGCCCGGCGCCGTCGAGCCCACCGTCGCCAGGTCCGGCGGCGGCGCCGGCTCGCCCGGCTCGACGGTCAGCTCCCGGATGGCCAGGCACGCGGCGAGCTGCAGCTCCGTGACGGCCCGCCGGCTGTAGCCGGAAAGCTGCGCGGTGTGGACCAGGGAGTGGCCGAGCAGCAGCCGCAGTACCACCACCTCCCGCTCCGGGTCGCCGAGCCGCGCCGCCGCCTCCAGCGTGTCCGTCGGTGGTGGTTGCCCGTCGGCCCGCTCCGGCCCGGCCATCCACCCCGCCTCGCGCCGCTGGGTGACCGCGTCGCGGGCCAGCGCGACCAGCCATGCGCCGACGTCCACATCGGCGTGCGGAGCGCCAGCGACTCCAGCTCGCGGAGCGCCAGCCTCCCCCCCGGCGGTGATCGGGAGCCAGGCGAGCGCGGCACGGAACACCTGCTCGGTCAGCTCCTTGGCGGCGGCCTGGGTGCCGGTCCAAGCCAGCAGGTAGCGGTAGACGCCGTCCACCTGCGTGAGATAGAGCCGCGCGAACGCCTCCCGGTCGCCGCGGGCGGCCCGCTCCAGCAGCGGGCGCTGGCGGGCGACCTCGGCGGCGACGTCGCCGCGCCGGCACGGGCAGGCGGCCGCCCCGGCGTCTGGGGGGCTGTCCGTCTCGACCCTCATGCGCTCAGCGGTTGAGCACGAGTTGCAGAGCCGCCGCGAGCACGATCACCACGAGCAGGGCGGCCACCACGATGGCGGTCCCGGTGCGCATTGCGGCCGGGAATACTACCGGTTTTGGATGGTCGCGCGTGAACGTGCCCGATGGTCGCCGGCGGCCAGGTGGAGCCGGGCGATGTCGAGGTTCTCGCGCAGGACGTCGAGCAGGGCCGGCCGGTCGTCGGCCCACGTCCGTACGTCCAGCTCCAGCGTCACCGCACCGCCGAAGCGGGCGGCCCCGACCTCCTCCAGGAACTCGGGCACGGGCAGCACCCCGCGGTCGAGCAGCCCATGGGTGTCCCGGCCCCGCCCGTCGTTGTTGGAGACGTGCAGGTGGACGACCCGGTCGGCCAGGTCGTCCCAGGCCATCATGAGGTCGCCGCCGGCCGCGGCCAGGTGGCTGGTGTCCAGGGTCAGGGCGGGCCAGCGGGTCAGCTCCCCTGGCAAGGTGCCGCTGAAGAAGCGCAGGGCGCGGCCGTTCACGTTGACCGGGAACATGTTCTCGACCGCGATGGTGATCCCGGTCTCCTCACGGATGCGTGGGATCGCCTCGTCCAGCCAGGCGGCGTAGGCCGTCTGCCAGCGGTAGGGCGGGTGGATGACCACGGTGGAGACCTTGGCCGCCTCGGCGAAGCGCACGCAGCGGTCGATCTTGCCCTTGGGGTCGGTGCCGAACACCAGCCAGGTGGCGACCAGGAACGGCCCGTGCACCGCGGGCACCGGCACGCCGTAGCGGGCGGCCAGCGCGCCGAGCCGGTGCGGGTCCTGGCTGACGCGGTCCTGGGTGATCATCAGCTCGGCGCCGTCGAAACCGGCCTCGGCGATCAGCTCGAAGGTCTCCTCGAGCGAGAACATGAAGAACGGGCCGGTGGCGGCGAGCACCGGGGGGAGCTGGGACACGAGCGCTCCTCAAGCGTCGGATGGCATGCGGGCGGTACGGAGGCGGATGGTACCAACCTTCGACGGGTCGCTGGCGCGGCGGCGGGGCTAGACTCGCGTCATGCACTGGCTGCTTCCCGCCGTCGCCACCGCCGCGTCGGCCGCGTTCGCCGTCGCGGTGCTGCGCCAGTATGCCGCGCGCCGCCGGACCCACCAGCTCGCCTGGGGGGTGGGGCTGGCGATGTTCGCGCTCGCCTCGCTTGCCCTGATGACCGGGGTCGCCGCCGGCTGGACCCCCTTCGGGTTCAAGGTCTACTACCTGTTCGGCGCCATGCTCAACGTGCCGTGGCTCGCCCTCGGCACCATCAGCCTGCTGGCCGGGCCGCTCGCCAGGCGCGCCTACCTGGCCGGCCTGGCGCTGTTCACGGCGGCCAGCACGGTGCTGCTGGCGCTGGCCGAGGTCGCCGGTTCCGACCTGGCCGCGCGCGTGCCAGAGGGCAAGGCGTTCCTGCCGGTGCCGGTGCGGGTCCTGGCCGTGCTCGGCAACACCGTGGGCACCGTCGTGGTGGTCGGCGGCGCGGTGGCCAGCGGGCTCGCGCTGCGCCACCGGCGCGAGCTCCGCCCCCGCTTCGAGGGAAACCTCCTGATCGCGCTCGGGGTGCTGCTCGCCGCCGGCGGCGGCGTGTTCGCGTTCCTGGACCGCAGCGACAAGCTCGCCGTCGGCTTGGCGCTCGGGGCGAGCGTGATGTACGTCGGCTTCCGCCGCGCCTCGGCGCCGGTCCACCCGGCCGCGCCGGTGCCGCCATGACGCCGGCGGAGGGGGTGGCGAGGGTCACCCTCTACACCCGCGCCGGGTGCCATCTCTGCGAGGAGGCCGAGCGGGTGCTCACGGCCGAACGGGCGGCCACGGCGTTCCACCTGGAGCTGGTGGACGTCGACCGCGACCCGGTCCTGCAGCGGCGGTACGGGGTGCGGGTGCCGGTGGTGGCGGTCGACGGCGTGGAGCTGTTCGAGTACGAGGTGCCGGCTGACTTGCTGCGGGCCCGCTTGGGCCGGGTCCGGGCCGATTGAGAACACGATCACCAGAGCCTAGACTCGGAGTCACGGGACCGCCGGTGACGTGGCACCATTGATGTACTTGGGGGTTGGAGGCACCTTGCGAGACCGGATTCCTGAAGCCACCGTCGCGCGTCTACCCGTCTACCTCCGGTGCCTGGTCGACATGTCGGAGCGCGGGACCCACCGCGTCTCCTCCGACCAGCTCGCCGCGGCGGCGGGAGTGAACTCGGCCAAGGTCCGCAAGGACCTCTCCTACCTCGGCTCCTACGGCACCCGCGGCGTCGGCTACGACGTCGAGTACCTGATCTACCAGGTCCGCCGCGAGCTCGGCCTGGAGCAGGACTGGTCGGTGGCGATCGTCGGGGTCGGCAACCTCGGCCACGCCCTGGCCAACTACCGAGGCTTCGTCGAGCGAGGCTTCAAGATCGCCGCCCTGCTCGACACCGACGTCGGCAAGATCGGCGAGCAGGTCGGCGAGCTGACCGTCGACCACATCGACGACCTGGACCGCGTCGTCAAAGAGGAGCAGGTCGCCATCGGCATCATCGCCACCCCGGCGACCGCGGCCCAGGAGGTCTGCGACCGGCTGGTCGCCGCCGGCGTCACCTCGATCCTGAACTTCGCCCCCGCGCAGGTCCACGTGCCTGCCGGGGTCTTCCTCCGTAAGGTCGACCTCTCCACCGAGCTGCAGATCCTCTCCTTCCACGAGCAGCGCCGGGCCGCCGTCGACCTCGTCCGCCAGGTCGCGGCCAGAAATCGAGGCATGGACGCGAACCCGGGGCAAGAGGCCCGGGACTGAGCGCCGTGCCGGTCTTCGTCGTCGGCGCCAACTTCCGCAGCGCCCCGCTCGGGCTGCTCGAGCGGCTGGCGGTCGACCCGGAGCGCCGGCCCAAGGCCCTCGCCCGCCTGCTCGACGCCGAGCACGTCCACGAGGGCGTGATCGTCTCGACCTGCAACCGGGTCGAGGTCTACACCGCCATCAGCCGCTTCCATGGCGGCGCCGGGGACGTGCGCCGGTTCCTGGCCGACCTCCACGGCATCGGCGTGGAGGAGTTCGCCGACCACCTCTACGACTACTACGAGGAGCGCGCCGTCCGGCACCTGTTCGCGGTGGCCTCCGGCATCGACTCGATGGTGGTCGGTGAGGCCCAGATCCTCGGCCAGGTCCGAGAGGCCTTCCAGGCCGCGCAGGCCGAGCGGACCGTCGGCCCGGTGCTGTCGGGCCTGTTCGCCCAGGCGATCAAGGTCGGCCGGCGCGCCCGCAGGGAGACCGGCATCGGCGCCGGGCTCGCCTCCACCCTCACGGTCGGGCTGCAGGTGGTCCGCGAGCACCTCGGCGACCTCGACGGGCGCCGGGTGCTGCTGGTCGGCGCCGGCGGCCTGGCCCGCCTGGCCGGCCGGACCCTGCGCCAGGCCGGGGCCGGCGAGCTGGTGGTGGCCAACCGCACCGCCGCGCGGGGCGCCGCCCTGGCCGGGGAGCTCCGCGGCCGTTCGGTCCCCCTGGAACGGGTCGCGGCCGAGCTCGCCGACGCCGACCTGGTCGTCGCCGCCACGGCGGGCGCTCGCCCGACCGTCACCACCGCCGCGGTCGCCGGCGCGCTCGCCCGCCGCGCGCCGGGGCGGTCGCTGGTGGTGCTGGACCTCGGCGTCCCCCGCGACGTCGAACCGGAGGTGCGGCACCTTCCCGGCATCGTCCTGGCCGACCTCGACGGGCTGCGGGCGGTGCTGGAGACCGACGAAGAGCCGCGGTACCAGGTGGAGCGCGTGCGCGCGCTGATCGCGGAGGAGACACGGGCGTTCGTGGCCGGCCAGCGCGAGGCCCGGCTGGCGCCCACCATCCGCGCGCTCCGCGCCCGTGCCGAGCAGGTCCGCCAGCGGGAGCTGGCCAAGGCGGCGCGCCGGCTGACCGGCCTGGACGAGCGCGAGCGGGCCGCGGTCGAGGCGGTGACCAGGGGGCTGGTCAACAAGCTGCTGCACGACCCGATGGTGCGCGGAAAGGCGCTGGCGGCCCGCCCCGACGGCGACCTGTACGTCGCCGCGCTCCGCGAGCTGTACGGCCTCGACCATCCGGACGACGATGCCGGGGGCTGAGCCGCCGCTGCGGCTGGCGACCAGGGCGAGCGCCCTCGCCCTGGCGCAGAGCCGGCTGGTCGCCGACGGCCTGCGGGCGGCCTGGCCGGACCTCCGGGTCGAGCTGGTCACCGTCGTCACCGAGGGAGACCGGCGCCGCGACGTGCCGGCGGCCGCCCTCGGCGGCAAGGGGATCTTCACCGCCGCCGTCCAGCAGGCGGTGCTCGACGGGCGGGCCGACCTGGCCGTCCACTCGGCCAAGGACCTGCCCGCCGCCCAGGTACCCGGCCTGGTCGTGGCGGCGGTGCCCGAGCGCGGGGACCCGCGCGACGTGCTGGTCGCCAGGCGCCGGCTCGGCGGGCTCGACGACCTGGCGGCCGGGGCGCGGGTCGGCACCGGCAGTCCCCGCCGGGTCGCCCTGCTCCACTGGCTCCGGCCCGGCCTGGAGGTGGTGCCGCTCCGCGGCAACGTCGACAGCCGGGTCCGCAAGGTCCACGCGGGCGAGCTGGACGCGGTGGTGCTGGCCGCGGCCGGGCTGCACCGGCTGGGCCTCGCCGGCGAGGCCGTCCCGCTCGACCCCGAGACGTTCATGCCAGCTCCCGGCCAGGGCTGCCTGGCGGTGGAGGCGCGCGAGGACGACAGCCGCGCGCTCGGCCTCCTCGGGGTGCTGACCCATCGGCCGTCCCGGGTCGCGCTGCGCGGCGAGCGGGCGTTCCTGCGGCGGCTGGGCGGCTCGTGCACGCTTCCCGCCGGGGCGCTGCTGCGCCAGGCCGGCGACGGCGTCCTCGAGATCCAGGGCTTCCTTTCGGCCCTCGACGGCAAGGGGCTGGTCCGCGAGCGCCTGCGCGGGCCGGCCGACGACCCGGAGGGCCTCGGGCAAGCCCTTGCCGACCGCCTGCTCGACGCCTGCGGCCCGGAGGTGCGCGCGCTGGTGGAGGACGGCGGGCGGTGACCCAGGAGGAACCCTCAGGGTCGCTGGCCGGCCTGACCGTGCTCGTGCCGAGGGCTCGCGGTCAGGCGGGAGGCTTCTCGCGGCTGCTGCGGGAGCGAGGTGCCGAGGCCCTCGAGGTGCCGGCCATCGAGATCCGCCCGGTCGCCTCCACCGCCGCGCTGGACCGGGCGGTCCAGGAGCTGGCCGAGGGCCGCTACGACTGGCTCGTGCTCACCAGCGTCAACGGCGTGGCCGCGCTGCGGGGCCGAGTGGAGGCGCTGCGGCGGGGTGTGCCCGGCCCGGCCCGGGTGGCGGCGGTCGGCCCGGCGACCGAGGCCGCCCTCCGCGACTGGGGCGTCGTCCCCGACCTGGTCCCCGGGGTCGCCACCACCGCCGCGCTCGGCCTCCAGTTCCCCCACGGCCCCGGTGACGTCCTGCTCGCCAGGGCCGACCGCGCCAACCCCGAGCTGGGCGTCGCCCTGCGCGCCAAGGGCTGGCGGACCCAGGAGGTCGTCGCCTACCACACCGTCCCGGTCGGGGAGCTGGACCCGGACACCCGCCGGCGGCTGGACGACGGCGAGGTGGACTGGGTCGCGTTCACCGCCTCCTCCACCGTCGAGGGGTTCGTGCGCGGCTACGGCGGGCCGCCGCCCGGCGGCGTCCGCGTGGCCGCCATCGGCCCGGTCACCGCCGGCGCCGCCCGCGCGGCCGGCATGCGGGTCGCCGCGACCGCCACCCAGCACACGATCCCTGGCCTGGTCGCCGCCATCGAGCACGCGGTCGCCGGCTGACCCACCCGGTCGCGGTAGGGTATGCGGGTCGAGCAGACCACGAGGAGCATGGATGCAACCTGCGCCGTTTCCGCTGAGCCGTCCCCGCCGGCTGCGCCGCACCAGGGTGCTGCGCGAGCTGGCGCGCGAGACGCATCTCTCCCGACGCGACCTGGTGGCGCCGCTGTTCATCAAGGAGGGCATCGACGAGCCGGTGCCGATCTCCTCGATGCCCGGCCACTTCCAGCACACCCTGGAGAGCCTGCGCAAGGAGGCGGCCGAGCTGGCCGCCCTCGGGGTCCCGGCCCTGCTGCTGTTCGGCATCCCCGCCCACAAGGACGCCGAGGGCTCGCAGGCGTGGGCCCCGGAGGGCATCGTGCAGCGGGCGCTGCGGGCCCTGGCCGCCGACCTCGGCGACGAGGTCGCGCTCGTCGGCGATCTCTGCCTGTGCGAGTACACCGACCACGGCCACTGCGGGCTGCTTCAGGACGGCGGTTCGGTGGCCAACGACGCCACCCTCCAGCGGTACGCGCGGATCGCGGTGGCGCAGGCCGAGGCGGGGGCGGCCGTGATCGCCCCCAGCGGGATGATGGACGGCCAGGTCGGCGCGATCCGGGCGGGACTCGACGATGCCGGCTTCGCCGACACCGCGATCCTCGCCTACGCGGCCAAGTACGCCTCCGGCCTGTACGGCCCGTTCCGGGAGGCGGCCGAGGGCGCCCCGAGGTTCGGCGACCGCACCGGCTATCAGATGGACCCGGCCAACGCCGACGAGGCGCTGCGCGAGGTCGCGCTGGACGTGGCCGAAGGTGCCGACATGGTGATGGTCAAGCCCGCCGTCGCCTACCTCGACGTGATCTGGCGGGTCAAGCAGGCCTTCGGGCTGCCGACCGCCGCCTACCACGTCTCCGGCGAGTACGCGATGGTGAAGGCGGCCGCCGAGCGCGGTTGGGTCGACGGTGAGCGGGTGATGTTGGAGCTGTTGACCGGCATCCGCCGGGCCGGCGCCGACCTGGTCGTCACCTACTTCGCCCGCGAGGCCGCCCCCCTCCTCTAGCGAGGTTCCACATGAAACCTTGGCACGTCGAGCCCAAGGGCCGCTTCGAGCGGCTGACCGTTACCAGCCGGGTGCTGGAGGGCAACCCGCTCGGCGACCCGCACGAGCGGCCGCTCTGGGTGTACCTGCCGCCCGGGGTCGGCGACGACCCGGTGCGCCGCTACCCGAGCATCTACCTGATCCAGGGGTTCACCGGCCAGGTCGACATGTGGTGGAACCGGTCGGCGCTGCGCCCCAACGTCCCCGAGCTGGTCGACGAGCTGTTCGCCGGCGGCACCGTCCCACCGGCCGTGGTGGTGTTCGTGGACTGCTGGACCTCGCTCGGCGGCAGCCAGTTCCTGAACTCGCCGGGGACCGGCCGCTACCTGGACTACCTCTGCGACGAGGTGGTGGCGTTCGTGGACGAGCGCTACCCGACCCTGGCCGGCCGCGACCACCGCGGCATCACCGGCAAGTCCAGCGGCGGCTACGGCGCCATGGTGGCGCCGATGCTGCGGCCGGACGTGTTCGGCGCCCTGGCCAGCCACGCCGGCGACGCCCTGTTCGAGCACTGCTACCTGGTGGAGCTGGCCAGGGTGGCCCGCGCCCTGCGCGACGAGTACGACGGCTCCTACGAGCGGTTCCTCGCCGACTTCCGTTCCCGGCCGGCCTTCTCCAAGGACAGCGACGACGGGCTGCTCGAGACGTGGGCCCTGGCCGCCTGCTACTCGGCCGAGCCGGACGGCACCGTGACGCTGCCGTTCGACCCGGCCACCGGCCGGCTCCGCGACGAGGTGTGGCGGCGCTGGCTGGCGCTGGACCCGGTGCGCATGGCGGCCGGCCACGCCGACGCCCTCCGCTCGCTGCGCGGCGTCTACCTGGACGCCGGACGGAGGGACGAGTACTGGCTCGACCTCGGCGCTGCCGCGTTCTCGGCCGAGCTGGACGCCCTCGGCGTCGAGCACGTCTTCGAGCTGTTCGACGACACCCACTCCGGGATCGAGTACCGCTACCCCAAGGCGCTCGCCTTCCTGGCCGAGCGCCTCACCCCGCCGCCGGGGTAGCCGGCTCGTCAGAGCACCAGCAGGAGCCGCAGGCGGTCCTCGACGGCACGCATGACGGCGGGCGACACGGTGCCAAACGGACGGGTGGCGAGCCGGTCGGCGGCGAGCGCGCGGAGCTGCTCGCACATGGCGAAGCTGAGGTCGCGCAACCCCCCGTCCGGCGGGCGAACCTCGATATGGGTCGGAATTCCCCGGTGGCGGGTGGTGAACGGAACGGCGATGACCAGCCCGGCCGGACTCTGGTTGAACGGGTCCGCGGACACGACGAGGACGGGACGCTGGCCGCTCTGCCCATGCCCGCGCGAGGGGTGCAGGTCGGCAAGCCAGACCTCACCTCGGCGGATGGTCTTCACAGCTCATCGAGCCCGTCGGCCAGCGTGCCGTCCAACTCCGCCCGTTCGTCCAGCTCCTCCTCCCAGCCGGCCCGGTCGCCCGCAAGACGTGCATAGGCGGCGTGGAGATCGGCGAAGAACCGCTCGCGGCGATAGCGCTCGACGGCCACCTCGAGGACCTGCTGCAACGGCTCGCCGGTGGCCGCGGCCAGTTCCCGCAGCACCGCATGGGTGTGCTCGGTCACGCGAACCGTAGTCGATGCCATCGCGCACCCCCGCGGGCTGTTGCAAGATCATCTACAGATCAGTCTACATCAGCTACAGCGACTCAGTGCACGCAGAACTCGTTGGCCTCGGGGTCGTGCATGACCACCCAGTAGACGCCGAGCTCCTCGACCGCCCGCAGCCGGGTGGCGCCGATGCCGAGGAGCCGCTCGACCTCGGCGTCGACCCGCCCGCGCCGCTCCTCGATGGGGACCGACCCGCCGCCGCTGATGTTCAGGTCCAGGTGCACGCGGTTCTTGACGGTCTTGGCCTCGGGGACGCGCTGGAGGTAGATGCGCGGACCGGTGCCGTCCGGGTCGACCACCGCGCTGGCGTCGTTCCAGCGCTCCTCGGGGATGCCCTGGTCGCGCAGCCAGTCCTCCCAGCGCTCGTAGCCCTTTGGCGGGTCGGCCAGCTCGTAGCCGAGCGCCTCGGCCCAGAACCGCGCCAGCCGAGCCGGGTCGGCGCAGTCGAACACCACCTGGACACCGGTCGCCATGGATGGCCTCCCTGCTCGCGGGCTTGCTGACAACCGGCGAGGCTACCGCGAGCAGGCGACACTAGTACCGACCGGCGCGGCGCAGGCGGCGGGGGCGGCCATCGGGGTCGACCAGCGTCCGGTAGACCGGTCCGGCCCACCACGCGGCCCAGGGCCGCACCCGGCCGGGGCGGTGCTCGCGGACCTGCCCCGCCGGCCGGCCGGCCCATTCCCCGCCGACCCGGTCGCGGTGCCAGGCGTCCAGGGCGGCGGCCGCCTCCCGCCAGGCGGCGAAGCCGCCGACCGGGTCGACCAGGTCGCCGTCCTGGCCCGGCCCGCGCCCGAGGTGCTCGCGCCACAGCCGCAGCCGCAGGTCGCGGGCGAACACCCTGGCGCCGTCCCCGAGACCGGCGGGGTCGAGCGGCTCGCGCCGGTCCCTGGTCTCGTCGAGCACGGCGGCGGACAGCTCGGCGTCGTGCGTCCAGGAGCGCCGGTTGAAGTTGTCGGAGCCGACCGCCGTCCACACGTCGTCGATCACGCAGACCTTGGCGTGCACGTAGATCGGCGTGCCCGCCTCGTTCTCCAGGTCGTAGACGGCGACCCGGTCGCCCCCCGCCGCCCGCACCAGGTCGAGGGCGGCCTGCTGGCCGATGCGGTTGGGCGGGCCGGTCAGGTGCCCGTCCTGGTCGGGGTAGCGAGGGACCACCGCGAGCACGCGCAGCTCCGGCGAGCGGCGCAGCGCGTCGGCCAGGACCTGGGCGATCTCGACCGACCAGAGGTGCTGGTCCTCCAGGTAGACCAGGCGCCTGGCGCGCCACAGCGCCTTGCAGTAGGCGCGGGCGATGCTGCGTTCGCCGGCGGGCGCGAACGGCAGTCGCGGCCGCTTCGCCGGGTAGGTGCGGAGCACCTGCACGGCATGGGGGCCGGCGGGGCCCGGGTCGGGGAGCGTGCCGGGCAGCGGGGTCGGGCGCCTTGGCTGGCCGACCCGCCTGGTCAGCCTGGCCCGCCACGGGTTGCGGTGGTCGAGTGGGGTGGGGTCCTCCCAGCGCTCCCGGAACGTCACCCACAGGTCGCCGACCGCCGGGCCGCGGACCTCGAGCTGCACGTCGTGCCAGGGCGGCCGCGGGCCGTAGCGCCGGTCCAACGCGACCGTCTGCGGGTCGCCGAGGTGGCGCTCGTCGTCACCCCGGCCGTGGGAGAGGTCGATGCCGCCGAGGAAGGCGACGTCCTCGTCCTCCCGGCCACGGTGGCCAACCAGGACCAGCTTCTGGTGCTGGCTGCCCGGCCCCCTGACGCGCTCGTCGAGCAGGACCTCCCCGCCCGCCTCGTTCACCACCTGGCCGAGGTGGCGGTTCTGCTCCTCGCTGAAGTGGGCGCGGCTCGGGTGGGAGCGCCACAGCAGGCCCCGTACCTGCACGCCCCTCCCGGCCAGGTCGGCAAGGACCGCCCCCAGCTCCGTGCGCGGCCCGTGCAGGCGCTGGTCGGCGTCCCCCCGCCAGTCGCTGACGGCGACCAGGTCGCCCTCCCGCAGGGTCCACAGGGCCGCCAGCAGGCGCGGGTAGTACGTCGCCCCATCCACCAGCGCCTCGACTCGGTTGCCCTCGGTCCAGGCGCGGCCGTCGCCTCGGCGGCGGTCGATGCCGGTCGCCGGGTTGCCGCGCTCCTCGGGACCAAGAAACCAGTCGTCGATCCGCGCCATCGCTCCTCCTCGCCTATTTCCTTCCCGGTCGGCGTCGCTCGTAGACGTAGACTGGGCGCGCTGCCACCCGTCCCGGAAGGAGCCTCGGCCAGCGTGGTGAGCGGGCAGGAGGGTCCGGGCCGGCGGCAGGACCAGAGCGAGGCCCTGTTCCGGCGCGCCAGGGCGCGGATGCCTGGCGGGGTGAGCTCGCCGGTGCGCGCGTTCGGCGCGGTCGGCGGCACGCCCCGCTTCTTCGCCCGCGGCCGGGGGCCGTACCTGTGGGACGTGGATGGCAACCGCTACGTCGACCTGGTGTGCTCCTGGGGACCGCTGATCGCCGGCCACGCCCACCCGACGGTGGTGGCGGCGGTGCAGGCGGCGACCGCCAACGGCACCTCGTTCGGCGCGCCCACCGAGGCCGAGGTCGAGCTGGCCGAGGAGGTCGCCCGCCGCGTGCCCGCCGTCGAGCGGCTCCGTCTGGTGAGCTCCGGCACCGAGGCCACGATGAGCGCAGTCCGGGTCGCCAGGGCGGCGACCGGGCGGCCCAAGCTGGTCAAGTTCGCCGGCTGCTACCACGGCCACGCCGACGGGCTGCTGGCGGCTGCCGGGTCGGGCGTCGCCACCCTCGGGCTTCCCGACTCCCCGGGGGTGACCGCAGCGCAGACGGCCGACACGCTGGTGCTCCCTTACAACGACGAGCGGGCGCTGGCCGCCGCCTTCGAGGCCGCCGGCGATCAGGTCGCGGCGGTCATCGTCGAGCCCGTCGCGGCGAACATGGGCGTGGTCCCGCCGACGCCCGCCTTCCTGGCCGCCCTGCGAGCCGAGACCCGCCAGGCCGGCGCCCTGCTGGTGCTCGACGAGGTGATCACCGGCTTCCGCGTCCACCGGGGGGGCGCCACGGTGCGCTGGTCGCTCGAACCGGACCTGCTGACCTTCGGCAAGGTGCTCGGCGGCGGCCTGCCGGCGGCGGCCTATGGCGGCAGGGCCGAGCTGATGCGCCTGGTCGCGCCGGAGGGGCCCGTCTACCAGGCGGGCACGCTGTCCGGGAACCCGTTGGCGACCGCCGCCGGCCTCGCGACGCTGTCGCTGCTGGACGAAGCCGCCTACCGGCGCCTCGACGACCTGGCCGACCAGCTCTGCGCCGGCCTGCGGGCCGCGTTCGACAAGGCCGGCGTGGCGGCCAGGGTGCAGCAGGCCGGCAACCTCTTCAGCGTGTTCATGACCGAGGACGCGGTCGAGAACTACGACGACGCGCGCCGCCAGGACACCGCCGCCTACGCGCGATTCTTCCACGCCATGCTGGAGCGGGGCGTGTACCTGCCGCCCAGCGCCTTCGAGGCCTGGTTCGTCTCGACCGCGCATGGGCCTTCTGAAGTTGACAAGGTGCTGGCGGCCGCCGCCGAGGCCGCCGAGCAGACCGCCCACCCTCGGCGATCCAGTGGCGGTGTGCCTAGATACCCAGGGTCCTTGGGTGCTCATGAGTGACGTCGTTGCTGGCTTGCGTCGGCGGCGAACGGGGTCCGATCTCCGACGGAGCTTGCTAGGGAAACGACATACTTGACTCACCTAGACTAGGGTCATGAGCCGTGTTGACCTACCTTGGGAACCTCTTCGGGTTTGTCCAGTTGCAAGTT
>Ga0307278_10000309_pt1 | contig 25070 bp, 15 predicted proteins | sample ER_DNA_117_FD_194482 | JGI IMG/M metagenome (GOLD analysis project Ga0307278, IMG submission 194482) | Bulk soil microbial communities from the East River watershed near Crested Butte, Colorado, United States - ER_DNA_117 | ecosystem: Environmental > Terrestrial > Soil > Floodplain | place...
CGGCGGCGCTTTCGAGATTCGCGCCAATGGCAAACTCCTCCATTCCAAACTCGACTCCGGCGACTGGCCGGATTTCGATGCCATCGTCAGCGCGATTAAGAAACTTAAATAAGCGCTCGCAGCGCTTCTGGTCTTCACTTTGGCGTTCGAAGTTCGATGTTCGATGTTCAGCGTTTTCTTTTCTTTCCGCAATCCGGAGAGTGAAGGGTGCCTGGTGGCCCTCGCGGTCTTCAAAACCGTCGTCGCCACGCAAGTGGCGGGGTAGGTTCGATTCCTATCCTCTCCGACTATCCACTTTCGATTTTGGATTGGCGATTTTCGATTTCCCCGGCGCGCTTCATTCTTTCAATCGAAAATCGAAATTTTGGGAAAGGGGGTGAATCCGATGTCGCGTGAGCAAATTCGTAAACTGACTTCGCTCTCATCGTGCGCTGGGTGAGCTTCCAAGTTGAGCCAACAGGCCCTGCGACAAGTTTTGCCGCAGCTTCCCATTTCGTCGGACCGAAAAGTGCTTGTGAACTCGAACACTTTCGATGATGCGGGCGTTTATCGCCTGGATCGACATCGTGCTCTGGTGCAGACCGTTGATTTTTTCACACCCATCGTGGACGATCCATTTTGCTACGGGCAAATCGCCGCGGCCAACTCGCTTTCCGACATCTTTGCAATGGGCGGACGACCGTTGACCGCGCTCAACATTATCGGTTTCCCGGCGGATCTCGTTCGGCCAAGAGTGATTTCTTCCATTTTGCGCGGCGGCCTGGCCAAGGCCGCTGAGGTCGGATGTGCGATCATCGGCGGTCATTCCATTCGTAATCCAGAACCGATATATGGTCTGGCGGTCACGGGAATTGTTGATGTTCGCCGTGTCACTACGAATGCGAACGCGCGTCCCGGCGATCTGCTTGTTTTAACAAAACCGCTTGGCACCGGCATCGCCACCACCGCGATCAAGCGCGAGGTGGCTTCGCGCGGACTCCAGAAAAAAGTCATTTCCCTGATGTCGAAAATTAACACGGCAGGCGCCGAACTCGCCGAGCGTGTTCTCGTTCGCGCAGCCACAGATATCACTGGCTACGGCCTGATCGGCCATTTGGTTTCACTTTGTCGCGCCAGTCGCGTCTCGGCCGATATCGATCCGAGCGCTGTGCCGATGATTAGTGATGAGATCGGCGATCTGATCGAACAAGGCTGTGTCCCTGAAGGAAGCCGGCAAAATCTTTTTGACACCACCGTCCTTGTCGATTGGCGAACCACAGATGAGGCGCACAGAATTCTTTTAACTGATGCGCAGACCAGCGGCGGATTACTACTTTGTGTCGCTGAAGCGAAACTGGAGAAAGTGCTAACGATCTTACGAAAAGTGCCCACGCCCTGCGCTGCCGTTATCGGAAGGATTGTTTCTCCCCGGCGGCGCGGTCCGTTGATATGCATGACCGGATAAAATCGCGCTCGCGCCGGGAAATTCCGGCCGTCAACAAAGTTCTCGATGCGCTCGGCCATTACGACCTGCCGCGTCCGATGATTGTCGATCTTGTCCGGCGCGAGCTTTCGAAAATGCGGACCAAGGAAAAGGCTCCTGAATTCCGATCAACTCTCAATCTTATCCGCGGGGTGCTTGAGGAAATTCGCGCCAGCCGTCTTCAGCCGGTTGTCAATGGAACCGGAATCGTCATGCACACGAATTTCGGCCGGGCTCCACTTGCTGCGGAGGCGGTCCGCGCGCTTGGCGAACTTGGTTCAGGTTATTCCAATCTCGAATATGATCTCCGAACCGGCGATCGCGGAAGCCGCGGCGCCTATATCGAGCATGCGTTCGCTTTGCTTTGCGGAGCAGAATCCGCCACGATCATCAATAATTGTGCGGCCGCGTTGGTGCTGATCGTTCGACATTTTAGCAGACGCAACATCGAACACGGAGCGTCGAACGCTGAACGTCGATCGGAAGTAGTAATCTCACGCGGCGAGATGGTCCAGATCGGCGGCGGCTTTCGCATTGGCGAAATAATCGAGGCGGCCGGAGCGAAGTTGCGCGAGGTGGGCGCAACAAATAAGACGACGCTCAATGATTACGCGAAAGCGATTGGGCGAAACACCGCTCTCATTCTCAAAGTTCATCGCAGCAATTTTTTCATGAGCGGTTTTGTAGAATCGCCATCTGCGACAGCTCTCGCTGCGCTCGCGCGAAAAAAGCGCATCCCTTTTGTCGCAGATTTGGGAAGCGGCGCGATTGTCGCGACAGAACAATTTGGTATAGACGAGCACGAGCCAACTCCCGCCGAAGCGCTGAAAGATGGAGCCGACCTCGTTTGCTTTAGTGGCGATAAATTATTTGGCGGCCCGCAGGCGGGCATCATCGCGGGGAAAAAGCGATTCGTCAGCGCGTTAAAGCGCGAACCGCTATTTCGGGCGCTGCGGTGCGACAAACTCGCTTTCGCCGCGTTGCAAGAGACTGTTGATCTTCACCTCCATCAGTCGACCTCGGAAATCCCGGTCCTCGCGCTCTTGCGCATCTCCGTGCACCAATTGCGCGCTCGCGCCGAAGCGATCGCTGGCCTGCTGCGAGGATTGCCTCTGCAAATGGCGATCGGGCGCGGCACAGTCAAAGCTGGTGGCGGCACTCTGCCAAAATCACGACTGCCGTCGGTCACGATCGATATCCTACCGGACAGCCGTTCCGTTACCGAGTTTGCCGCGACGCTGCGCGCCTCGAGTCCGCCTGTCATCGGCTACATCTCGAACGGTCGTTTCAAACTCGATCTGCGCACAATTTTTCCGCAACAGGACGACGCCGTGGTCGACGCGATTCGGGCAGCATGCGCTGTAACTGTGGCAAGTCGCGAATCCTCGCATCGGTGACAGAGAAGCATTTCATTCTCGCGACTGCCGGTCACGTCGATCACGGCAAAAGCGCGCTTGTCAAGGCGCTTACTGGAACTGACCCCGACCGCTTGCCGGAAGAAAAAGCGCGACAAATCACAATTGAGCTCGGCTTCGCCCAATTGATTCTTGACGGGGCTAACGAGGAGCAAATCCACATCGGCATTGTCGATGTACCGGGTCACGAGGATTTCGTCCGAAACATGATTGCAGGTGTTGGTTCAATCGATCTCGTGCTTCTCGTTGTCGCCGCGGACGACGGCTGGATGCGGCAAACCGAAGAGCATCTGCAAATCCTGACGTATCTCGGAGTGAAACGAGCCGTGATCGCGCTGGCAAAAAGCGATTTGGGGGACGCTGAAACGACCGGAAAACAAATCCGCGATCAACTGCAAAATACGGCCTTCGCGCGATCTCCGATTATTCCAACTTCGGTGCGAACGGGTGAAGGAATTGAAAATTTGAAGAACGCTCTTGCGTCCGAGTGTTCGACCATCCAGGCACAACGCGACCTCAGGAAACCGCGCTTGTTTAGCGATCGCGCTTTTACGCTGCACGGAATCGGCACTGTTGTAACCGGCACACTAATTGGCGGACAACTGCATCGTGGCCAGAGCATCGTCGTTCAGCCACAGGATTTCGTAGCGCGCATCCGCTCGATGCAAAGTCATGGTTCCGAATTGGAGTGCGCGCAGCCGGGGATGCGCACAGCGATCAATCTACCGGACGTCGCCATAGGGGATGGCCCAGGGCAGATCAAACGCGGCGATGTCATTACCGCTGTCGATCTTGGGAAATCGAGTGCCAGTCTCATCGTTCTTCTCGAAAAATCGCATCGGCTTAAACCAAAAGATCCGGCCGCTCGCTCGCTTAAGAATGGCACTTCGATCAATTTGCATCACGGCACGTCGCGATTCCCAGCCAAAATTTATCTGCTTGAAGACCGCGCGCTTGAACCCGGTGAGCAAACAATCGCCCAACTAAAATTGGAGTCGCCCATATTTGGGTTTACTGGCGATCGATTTGTTCTTCGCGATGCGTCCGAACAGCACACCATCGCTGGCGGAGTTGTCCTCGATCCAGATGGCGATCGAGGCAAATGTCGCACCGCGACGCAGCGCAAATTGTTGGCTGCGCGCGCCGGCGCGCCGGACGATGTCTATCTTTGCGTTCGCTCCGAAATTTCCGCGAACGGTTTCATGCCAAGACAAGCCGTTCTTCGCAAATCGCACTTCAGTGCTGATGAGATCGGCGAAGCTCTTCAAGAGTTGCAGCGACGTCATGAAATTGTGGTTCATGAAAAGATTGCGGCAGACGCTCAGGTTTGGCAGACGCTGCGGAACCGGACGATCGAGTTAATTGATGACGCGCACAAAACAAATCCCGAGCGCGCTGGTCTCGATCTGAACGAGTTGCGTACGGCATTGCACGATCAGTCCTCAGATGTTTTCGCAGCGCTTCTTTCCGATTTGTGCGCAACTGACTTTGCCCGGCGAGGATCAGCGATCGCGCGAATTTCTCATCGACCGGCTTTACCGCCCAATCTGCAGCCGGTTGCGATGAAAATTCGCGAAGCGCTGTCGAAGAAGCCGTTCGATCCGCCCGCGCGCAGAGAGATCGAGTCGGATCGAAATGCGCAGCGAGTTCTCAGATTTTTGATCGATGGTGGAGAAGTCATCGAAATCGCCTCGGACGTGGTGTTGTCACGCGAGAATTTCGAACGGATGAAAAACGCGGTTGCTGATTTCATTTCCAAAAACGGACCAGCGACTATAAGCGAGCTGCGGCAGGCGCTCGAAACCTCGCGCCGGATTATGGTGCCATCTCTCGAGAGACTTGATCGGGATGGCATCACGCGACGGATTGGCGACAAGCGAACACTCGGCGGCTTGGGAAATCTGCTAGATTAGATCGTGCCGAACGCAAAGCGGTCCGATCGAGAAGACTCACGCGAAGTGTCGCTGCACATCGGCGCCTCGTTTGCGGGAGCGTGGGAAAGCGTCGTCTTGCCATGGTTTGAATTGGCGGCTGCGACCGCGTTCACACACAACAAAGCGGTTGTAGTCGTCACGCCGTTTGCAGCCGATGCAGTGTTCCTGAGATACAAATTGCTCGAGCATGGGATTTCACTGCTCGGAGTAAAATTTCTTACGCCTGCGCAATTGCGGGAAATGATCATGCAGGACGGCGCTCCCATTCCGCTGCGTGAACATCTCCGTCTGCTTCTGTCGATCGCTGCTGAAGAGTGTGCCGATTCGCAGGATGCCCCTCTTGCAGCAATCGCCAAGTCGGTCGCGCGCGCGCCCGACCATTTGCTGCGAGCGATCGACCGAGTGAGCGCGGCAGGTTGGAGCTTTGGGGATGTTGCCCCGCCGGCATTACGCAAGATCGCAGGAAAATTTAGTGAGCTCGTCAGGCAATGCGGCTTCCAATTGCTGCACGAAGCGGACCGGGTCGCAATTGAAACGGCGCAGACCGCTGCGCCGCGGCTTGGCAGTTTGCTCCTGACCGGATTCAGCGCGGCGCACTGGCATCTCTGGCCATTACTGCAAGCGACTGTTTTGTTGGTGGAACGCGCAACGGTTATTCTGGAATATCCGCGCGAGCAAACGCGCGCGAGCGATGAGACCTGGGTTGGCATATGGGAAGAAGTTTTCGGCGCTGCCCAGCCGTTTTCCAGCCCAACGGAGCGTTCGCGACCGTTCTCTGAAGTCGTTAGGCCAGCGAATGCTGCTGTCGCTCTTGCGGACCGCGACGGACCACATTCTCTCGTCGGCCTTAACACGAGCGAGCAAGCGCAGGCCATCGCTGGGATGGCTCTGAAATTTCTCGGGGAAGAATCGTGCACACGGCTTGGCATTCTATTCCCGCGCGCCGGCGCCCTGCCCCGGCTTGTTTCTGAATTGCTCACGCGTTCCGCAATTCCGCACAACGACGCGATTGGACATCTCGCTCCCGGCGAATTCGAAAACGCGGCCTGGAACGCCTGGCTTGAGTTGCAGGAAAATCACCAGCTCGGTCCGTTGCTGCGTTTTCTCGCTGCAAATCCGGAATCGCGCGCCGAATCGTCGATCGAGATTCTGCGAAATGAGCTGCAGCGCGGCTACTGCAAAATCCTAATCGACGATATCGCTGTGATGCGGGAATACTGCATGCGTCAAACGCAAAGCGCCGAATCTGCAGCGATCGCAAATCTTCTGGCAAAAATAAAATTCCTGCCACCGCAAGCCAGTTTGTCGCGTTTTCTCGCGGAGACGAAAGCAATTTTTGCGGAATTGAAATGGAAAAATCGCTGGGCCGAGATTGAGCGCGTGAGTCAAAACTGGACTCGACCGCTCGATCTGGAATTTCCGCGTGCGACCTATCTCCGCTGGCTCAAGGAAATTGTCGATTCATTTGCCATCGCTCGCGTGCGTGAAGGCGATCATCTTTACAGCCGCGTGCATTTGCTTTCGTACGCCGAGGCGAACGGAAATGAATGGTCGCATTTAATCCTCGCCGGTTTGAACCAGGGCGAGTGGCCGCAAGCCGAAAGCGAATCTGCGTTTCTGCGCGATGAAGAGATTGCCGGTCTAGACGCGCGCGCAATTCGCAGTGGACGCCAGGGCGAAGGGCACACGGCGTTGCAAGAAGGAAAAACACTTTTGCTCAGCGCGCAAGACCGGCGACAGATCGCGCGGCGCCAACTGATCAGCGCACTGGAATCAACGGAGAGCGGTCTGGCGATCACGGCCAGTTTGCATCAGGAATCCGCTCCGGAACGCGTCTGGAACCCGAGCGAGGTTTTTAGCGAAATTTATTTTTCCACGCACCGCACGCCGCTGTCGCAGGAGATGATGTCGATCTTGCAGCAAAGAACGCGTGCCTGGCTGGATAAACAAAAATTGTTCGAACGCGATTGCGCGAGCAATCCGGACATCACGCAGACACGAGTGGCATACGACGCGCGCCGCCGCACTGACGCACCTTTCGGCGAATACGAGTTTGCATTGCGGGAACCAATCGATCGGCAGATCACGTTGCGTGCAACACAGTGGGACAGGGTCGTCACAACGCCGGCGCTTATCTGGATGAAAGTGTATCTCGGCGTGGAAAACGAAGAATCGAATCTAAATGAATGGAGCGCCGCGACCGGCAATTGGGTGCATGATTGGCTTGCGCAAATTTCCGGAGCGACTACGGAAAATGTATTTGTCGATCTTCCGTCGCCCGGGCAACTGCGCGAGCGCGTCGCACAGGCGGCGCGGCAATTTCAAAAAGAGATTGCCGATCTTTGCCGCGCTTGCGGGCGCACAGCTCCGGATTGGTGGCTCTCGGGTTGGAGCAACGCGTTCGCGCTCGCTGAGTGTCTCGCCTGCAAATTGACAGAACTAGAAGGCTGGCCACAAGTGGCGACCGAATGGAGGTTGGCATCGCCGCAGGTTATTTCGCTGGATGCTGGCAAACTTCGCGTACGTGGACGGATCGATCTGATTCTCGCGCAAGAACGGCCTAACGAGTCCCAGCTAGACGGCGCGGACATATGGATTGTTGATTACAAAACAGGAAACAGGAAAGCATTGACGGCGACCGGGAGAAGACCCGAAGCGCGATTTGCGGCTGTGCGGAAGAAGCTCGTGCGCGGCGACGCGATCCAGCTCGGTCTTTACGGCCTGGTCGCCAGCGAACTTGGCGCGAGTGAAATCAATTTGAGCCTTCTCTCGCCACTCACTGAACTCGAACGGCCGCAGCTTGCGCTTGTCGAGCTTGCGGCCCATTTCGATTTTTGGAAAGAACTGCATCGAATGCAGGAAACGGGAATCTTCGGCCTGCGGGGTCCCATTCGATCCCAGTTCAGTTTCGCCGCAGATTACCCCCTCGCAACGTTGCCGATCGACAAGGAATTCCTGCAAGAAAAATGGACGCTGACGCATCCCGTGCTTGCGGAGGAGGAGGACGATCGATCGTGAACGCGCTCATCGATCAGCCAAGCCGCGACCGCTTTGTCTCCGAGCTGGACAAAAATTTCTCCGTCGTCGCCGCTGCGGGCTCGGGCAAAACCTCCGCCATCACTGACCGCATCGTGCGCATCGCGGTCGCCGCAGCGAGTCCGTCTGGAGGCGCACAGGATCGGCCTGCGCGCGATTGGCTGCCGCAGTTGGTCGTGGTCGCGTTTACCAATCGTGCCGCAGACGAAATGCAGCAGCGCGCCCGCGCGGAAATTTTGCGCGCCGGTGTTCCGTTTGATGTGTTGAGCGCGTTTAATCGCGCCTTCTTCGGAACGATCCACAGTTTTTGCGTGCGGCTGCTGGAAACATACGGCCATCGTTTGGGTCTGCCGCCACAGTTCGATCTGGTCACCGACGATAACGAGCTTTGGAACCAGTTCGTGCAACAGCAAACAATGATCGGGCGTTCGCTCTCGGAGGAAAATCGGCATGAACTTTTGCGTCATGCTCAAGTGCGACAATTGATGGAGCTCGGCCGGCGCGGCGAGCTGAATCCTGTCGATCCGCCCATGAAAAAATGCCCGGGCGCGGATTTCAGCGCAATTTATCGATACGTCGCAAGAGGTCCGGCGCTGCAAACTGTTCCTCCTTTTCAAAAGGAGCTGCGGCGCGCCGAACAAATTTGGCGTGAGACTCAAGACTTCGTGCGCTGGCCAATTTGCAATTCCAGGGCCCGCGATTTCGTTCCAATTAAGCGAGAAGCCTTCGGGCTGATGCGTCGCTGGTTGGATCAGGCGTCGCTGTGTGTGGCGGCGGAGGTGCAACGCGATTATCGCGAGTTTCGGCTCGAGCGCGGAATGCTGACGTATGACGATCAAGTCGCACTCGCGCTGGAGCTGCTGCAGCATCCGGACGTCGCGCGCGAAATCCGCGCCAAAAATTTTCGAGTGCTCTTGGATGAAGCGCAGGACACCGATCCCCGACAATTTTCGTTGCTGCTTGAAATTACGCGACCGCCGGACGCGGCTGGAGTTTGGTTGGAAGATCGACAATCACCGCCACGGCCCGGGCATTTCTGCATGGTGGGCGATTTTCAGCAGTCGATTTATCGCGACCGCGCCGATCTCTCGCAATACCGGCGTATTCACGAGACGCTCGTGGAAACGAACGCAGCGGAAGCGCTCGAATTTTCCGTGACGTTCCGGCTCGACACCAGGCAGTTGGAATTCGTGAACGAAACATTTCGCGAAATTCTGAACAAGATCGACAATCAGGTTGCGTTCGTCGAATTGAGTCCGCGGCCGCAGGTTTTGCCGGGGCAAGTGGTGCGTCTCAACCTAAAGACAGGAAATCTTCTGCCGGACGCGCGCGGAAAAGTTTCCGATGCGCGCAAAGCGGCCGAGGAAGCGCGCCAGCTCGCACAATGTTTACGCGCGGCTGGTCTGACGAAATTGCGCGCGCAATCGTGGCGCGACGTCGCGATTCTCTGTCCGCGCAAGGAATGGCTTCAGACATTGCGGCGCGGTTTGCGCGAAGCGGGATTCACCGTGCAGGTCCAATCGGAAAAAGAATCGAAAGGCGACACTCCGGCATACGCGTGGCTGACTGCGCTGTTTATCATCATGTCTCAGCCGCGCTGTGCCTACGAAATCGTCGGCGTGCTGCGCGACGTGTTTGGAATTTCGGACCATGATCTGGCGCTGTTTTCGCGCGGATACGGCGATCGCTTTCAAATCGAGACGGTAACACACGGAGCGGACATCGTTTCCAGGAAACTAAGCCTGCTCGCGCAAATACGATTGTCGATGCTGCCATTGCCGCTGTTTGACGCGGCAAACGAACTCGTTAGGCGCACGCAGTTGCGCGAACGCCTGCTCGCGTTGCCAGGCGAAGATTTTGAAAACCTGGAGGGGGAATTGGACACGCTACTCGCGCTTGCCGCGACATCCGAAGCAGAGCGCATAACGCTTACCGAGTTTGCGGAGTTGTTGCGCCTGCATTTCGCCGACGAGCGCGAGATTCGACCATCAAGCGAGAAGGCGATCCAGTTGATTACGTCGCAAAAGGCCAAGGGATCGGAGTGGCAGGCTGTGATCGTGCCGTTTTTGGCTCGCGAAGTTCGTTCGGCAAGCCCGCGTTACCCGTGTGTCGTGAAAGATCGCGAGACGGGAGAAACGACATTGCTTTGGGACAATTCAGACCGGGGCGAAATCGAGGAATTGCTCGATCGCGACGAACGCCAGGAAATGGAACGGCTGCTGTATGTGGCGCTAACTCGCGCGAGACACACGCTCGTGCTGGCGTTCGATGAGGAATTGTTCGCGAAGACGAATGGAGAAGTTCACAAAGATTCGCAGTTGAAATGGCTGAAATCTGACAAGGGCGCGGCGAACGAGATCGCCTTTGCAAGCCTTGCCAGCGAAGGGGTTGAGTGCTCGCTCACATTCGAGCATCACAAAGCAAGAGCACGTGAAAAGCCGGACAAGATCGACAAGCGGCCGATTGCGCCGAAGATCGATATGAAGATCGCAGCGAAAAATGCCTCGGTATTTGTGCGCAAGTTGAATCCGAGTGGATTGCCGCGCGAAGAGGTCTCGCCTGCGCTCGGCGGTGATGAATTGTTCCGGTCAGCGACGCAGCCGGGTGCGGCGCTACGTTACGGAGTTTGGTGGCATGATTTCGTTAGGCAAATCCCGTGGGAGTTGGTTCGGCCGTCACAGACCGCCGCTACAGTGGAGGAGATATTCGAGCGGTGCCGGGCGAACTCGCCTGACGCAGCGCGTTCGACGCGCGAATGGCGATTGTTACGCGATCATCTCGCGAGCGAGGAAAATTTTCTCCGTAATTTTTCTGATGCAGCGTTCGTCATTCACATAGAGCTGCCCTTTTTTTGGAAGGTGGATGCGGAACGTTGTCTGGAAGGAATTATCGATCTTGCCTTGTTTGATCGGACGGCGCGCCGGTGGTTGATACTCGATTGGAAAACGAACCGCGTCACGCTCGACAAGATCGGCATGTTGCGTGCGCAATATTTGCCGCAGCTTTCCGCGTATTGGGCAGCGATTAGGGGAATGACCGGAATGCACGTCGAAGCCGCGATTTATTCGACTGCGGCCGCAGCGGTTTTACATTACGAAGAAAAGGACCTCGTGCGCGAGTGGGCGCGATTAAAGGCGCTGCCCCCGGATGGGCTGGCGGCCCAAGTCGCGCGCGGCGAGGACGAATTGCTGCCGGCGCAGATGGAACTTGCTGAGTGGTAGGCGGTTGCCCGATGGCAACCCAAGCGCTGGCCCTACAATTTTCCGGAACTCTAGCGATCGCGCTCGCCGCGGATGAATTGCTCGACGCAGCGGTAGGCTTCGTCATCCGTCATTTGTACGGGCGGATGTTTAGAGAAAAAGGCGGACGCGGAATGAAGCACGCCGCCAATCCCGCGATCGAGCGCCAGTTTGCAGCAGCGGATCGCGTCGATCGCCACGCCCGCTGAATTCGGTGAATCTTCGACGGAGAGTTTCAGATCGATCTCCATCGGCATGTCGCCAAAAAGTCGGCCTTCCACGCGAATAAATGCGATTTTGTTGTCGAGCTGCCACGGCACGTAATCGCTCGGGCCAATGTGGATATTTTCGTCAGCAAGGCGCTCGCCGATCACCGATTGCACTGCTTCGGTTTTGGATGTTTTCTTTGATGCCAGCCGGGCGCGATTGAGCATGTTCAGGAAATCGGTGTTGCCGCCGGTGTTCAATTGATACGTCCGGTCGAGCCTGACGCCACGCTTGCGAAAGAGATCGACCAGCATTCGATGCAAAATAGTGGCGCCCAATTGCGCTTTGATATCATCGCCAATGAGGGGCAAATTCTTATCGGCAAACCGTTTGGCCCAAACCGGATCGCTGGCGATGAAGACGGGGATGTTATTGACAAAGCCGAGCCCTGCCTCCAGCGCGCAACTGGCATAGAAGCGGGTTGCCTCTTCGGAGCCGACTGGAAGATAATTCACCATAAGTTCCGCGCTCGAATCCTTCAGCTCCTCGATGATTTGCTCGCGAGTAGATTCCTTTTCCAATGGCAGGAACGTCCGGAGCGGATCCTGATCGCGCATGTGCGGCGCGTAACTGTCGAAAACGCAGCCCATCTTCACGATTGCGCCGGTAAGCTTGATCTTCTCGCAAAAGACTTTCGTACAATTAGGCGGAGAGAATATGGCCTTGCTGACATCGAGGCCCACCTTGCGGCGATCGATATCGAACGCGGCAACGACCTCAATATCCTCCGGCCGATACGATCCGATCTGGCGATGCATTAACCCGGCCCCCGACCCGTTGGGCGAGGAGCCGTGATAATAATTCATTCCCTGGACGAGTGAGCTGGCACAATTACCAACTCCAACGATGGCAATTCTTATTTTTCTCATGCAATAATAAAGTTTGGCCGCTTTTGATTACTCACCACCTCCAACCCTTTCACAGCGGCTCCGGCTGGTATGAAAGACCGAATGTGTCCGAGGTCGCGTCTGCTTGCAAGAACTGTTATAAGGACAAAGGCTAAAGGGATTTTTATTGAAAAGAACCCCCAAGGAGATATACGAAAATGCGTTTCGAGTTTGCGGCCATGGCGCTCTCGCTCACTTTTACCTTGCCCGCTCGAGCGCAGGCGGTGGTGCCCAGTTACACTATCGAACAAGCGGTCGCTGTCGCCCAGACGCAGAACCCCGAAATCGCGATCGCGCGGAAAAAAGTGCAAGGAGCGCGCGGCGGCTGGATTGAAGCGCGCTCGGGATATCTTCCGTCGTTAACATCAACCGGGCTGTACGATAAACGACAGCAACAGAGCGAAACGCGGCTCCGGGAGGAAGATTACAATGCGACGCTGCGGCTCGAACAGAATCTTTATACTGGCGGAGCAGTAACGAGCCAGGTCGCCATCGCGCGGTTGAATATCGAGAGGCAGAATTACGAGCTCCAGGAGATCGCTAGCCGGGTGGCAATGGATGTACGGATCGCTTTTAACGAACTTCTCCTGAATCGGGCGAAAGTGCGGGTGCGTCAAGATTCGGTGCGCGTCCTGGACGAGGAACTCAAGGGCCAGCAGCAAAGTTTCAGCGCCGGCATTGTAGGCAAATTGAACGTGCAGCGCGCTGAAGTGGCCCTTGCCAATGAGCGGCCAGAATTTTTCAATGCGCAAACACAATTGAGAAATTCCTACCTCCGACTCGGCGATCTCTTTGGCGCGGACGCTGGTCCCGGAGCCAAGGCGGCCCCATTCGAGGTTTCGGGAGAATTGCAATATCAGCCGAACCATCCCGATCTGAACGAATGCCTGGCTCGGGCCGATGTGAATCGGGCGGTAATCAAAGCCCGGCAGAAGGATATCCAGGTCGAAGACCAGCAATATATCCTCGACCGGAGCGCGTCGCGCCCGCATGTCCGGGCTTTTTCCGGGTATGAGGTTTACAGCGAACGCGATCCGGAAGTCGGTCAGGAATTTAATTATGGGTATGTGGTGGGGATAAACGCGACGTGGAATATCTTCGATGGGTTTGCCACCAGAGGGCGGATGCAGGCAACGCGCGCCCGGCGCGAAGCAGCCGTGCACGCGCTGACAGCGGCCCGGCGCGGCGTTGCCTCGGAAGTGCGCAGTGCATTTTTCGATCTCGAACAAGCTGAACGCGTGCTCGAGGCGGAAACAAAAAATGTGCAGACCGCAGACGAGGCCCTGGAGATCGCCAAAGGGAATTTCGCCGCTGGATTGGGAACACAACTAGACACTTTGCAAGCTGCATCCGATGTAACTCGGACTCGCACTACTCGATTAAGCGCAATTTATTTGCACAACGTGGCTCTCGCCCGTCTCGCACACGCCTGCGCGAGTTCTGCGGAAGCGCTGGATTTCGGATCAAGAATCAAGAATGCGAAGAACGAAAACCCCAGGGCTGCGCAAGTCTCGGATGTGGCACGCCCGCCTGCAAAACTAAGCCAGTGATGAAACAGCGATTTCTCTCTTTGGGGAGCACAGGCTGCCAGCCTGTGGTTCGCGGCAGCTTGCCGCGAACAACTTGCGCCACCTCGCGTGTTTATGCTGAACGGCATCCGACCAGCGGTCGAATGCTACAGGTTCGCCACGGCGAATCCGTCCTGTGGCGGACTGGCAGCCTGTGCTCCTCAGAATGCCGTGTGCGACGCTTCTGGCAGCTCGCAACGCCAAAGCTCTCCATCGCGATTTTGATGGCTTGTTTGGCGCATCCAACCAGCGCGGTCACACTAGAGACTGTTCTGCAAACCACGCTTGAAAAAAACCCTGCTATCCAGGAAGCGAAAACAGGGCTCGAGCAGGCCGCCGGGCAGCACCTTGTTCTTCGTTCCATTGTCTGGCCTCGCGTTGAACTGGGTGTTCCGGCCGGTGTCCAAGGCGGTCACCGGGCTGGTGAGAGCGGAACAAAAGGCTTTGCTCTAGGGCGCGGCTCCTTCACGCAGACTCTGTTCAACGCCGGCGTGCCGCCTTCGCTCCGGCGCGGAGATATCGAAGTCTTGCTTGCGCAACAGCAATTGAATGTTGCCGTCGTGGAGCAGTTACACGCGGTGCGGCTGGCATTCTACACGGCGCTCTACACTCGCTCGCTGGAATCCATCCGGGAAGAACAACGGCGGAGGCTGCGAGAGAATGTTGCTACTCAGAAAAATCGTTACGAGGCCGGGTTGGCCAATCGGAGCGCGTTTGCAAGCGCGACTGTCCAGGCGTCTGAACTGGACCCGCAAATTGAAAGCGCGCATCGCTGGTATTTGGACGCGCAATTGAAATTGGCCGAAGGGATGGCGATCGATCCTGCGAAGGCATCCTTGCCCGAGCCTGAAGGCGAGCTGCAGCTTGTTCCAATGCGGGTCGATCTTGATTCCGAAATAGCAGCGGCTTTACAGAGAAGGGCCGATCTCAAACTCGCGCGTTTATTCGTGCGCGCTGCCAATGAAGATCAACGAATCATCGCAGCGGACTATTATCCCGCCGTAGCGGGAAACATTTCAGGCGACTACGTCCCGGTCACGGGAATTCATCGCGAAGGCTCAACCAGCAGGAACCAGGACTTTATTTCATCGGAAATTCGTGAGAAGGCGGCTTACACGTGGCGGGTCGTTGATAACGGCAAAGTAGGTGGCGCAGTTCTGAGGGCGCGCGCCGCGCGGGAGATAAACGAGCTGACCTGCCATAAGCTGGAAGCAAATATCGACCGCGAACTGTCGCGTATTGCAAACGATCTGAAGACTACCGAGGTTCGCGAAAGATCGCTCGCGGCAGCGTCCGCGGCTGCAGAGGAAAGCGCGCAAGTGGTGCGGCAAAATGTCGCCAGCGGTCTCGCCTCACCTCTTGAGTATCGCGTCACTGAAAATGCTTTTCTGGAAACCAGAAGCGGATTGCTGGACGCCATCTATCAGCACAATCTGGCAGTCGCAGAATGGGACCGCGCCACTGGGCGTTATTTTCAATTTTCAGACGACACCGCGCAAAACGTGCATTAGTTCCTGCAATTGAAATTGCCGGAATCAAAAAGAGTCTTGTGGGGCGGTGGAGCAGCGCTCGTGCTCCTTTTCGCGGTAGCGTATTATTTCCTAATGCCGGTGGCGGAAGTGGTTGCGGTCCGTCGGGGCACTGCCATCTCCGCGGTTTATGGGACGGTTCGGATCGAACCGGCCTTTGTCGTGCGTGTTCGGGCGCAAAATGCCGGTTTCATTCAATTGGCGGAACCCTTCTCGGCCGGTCGTGGCGCAATCGGCAAGAGCGTGGAAAAAGGGCAGTTGCTGGCGACAATCGCTGACGAAACCACAGCCCGGCAATTGAAGCAGGCGCGCTCAGACCTGGACGCGGCCGTGCAGCGCGCCGCACTCCCGCTTCCCTCATCGGAATTGCTCAAAGCAGCTCAAGACAATCTCCAACGGCTCCAGAGAGTAGTCTCGTCGGGAAACGTGCCGGCAGTCGAATACGAGAAGGCCAAGAGCGAAGCGAACCGACTGCGAGGCGCTGTGGAAGCGGAGCGGATCGAGCGGGATCGCAATCTCAACTCGCTCGAAGACGCGACAAAAAAACTGGAGGCGCAGATGAAGAATTCCGAGGTTCGCGCGCCTATCGACGGCCTTCTCACCAACGTCCAGACAATCGATGGAGAACTGGTTTCGGATGGCAACGAGCTTTTCACCGTGTCGTCGCACAAGAATTACGTTCGGGGCGAAGTAAATGAAGAAGATGTGGGTGAAGTGAAGCCGGGGATGAAAGCAAAACTGCAATTGTATGCTTATCGGACCCGAACTTTCATCGCGCAGGTTAGTTCCGTTCAACCTGCGGCTGATCCAACCACTCAGCGCTACACGGTTGTGCTGGAGATGGAGGATCCCCCAGACAATTTGATGACTGGAATGACGGGCGAGATGAATGTCATCACCGGCACGCACGAAAATGCTCTTCTGGTACCGACGCGCGCCCTCCTTGTCGATCAAGCATTGATCGTGAAACGCGGCATTGTTCATTCGCGCACGGTTGGGGTTGGATTTCGCACCCTTGATTTCACAGAAGCGATCAGTGGCCTCGCAGAAGGCAGCCGCGTAATCGTTTCCGATCAAGACAAGTTCCACCTCGGAGAACCAGTGCGCCAGCGAATGGTCAGTTCGCCGCCTCCACCGAGGGAACCGTGACCCCCCCACTTTATATCGCCCTGCGCTTTTTGACCCATCGTAAACGGGCACTGCTTTTGAGCCTTAGCGGTGTCGTTTTCGGCGTCGCAATCTTTATCTGCACGCAGGCGCAGACCCAGGGCTTCGCGCGCTATTTCATTGATTCAACTATCGGCAGCAATGGAGCGCTGGTCATCAGATCGCGTTTTCGCCCGCGCTACGAATCGCTCATGGTTTCCGGCAAAAGCTCTAAAGGGCCGGTGGGACGCCGCCTCTATTTTGAAGGTATCACTAACGCCAATGAAATCATGCGGGTGAGCAGGCAATTCTCCAATGTGGTGTCTTGTTCGCCAGTCCTGCGCGGGACGGTCAGCGCGCGCGCGAGATTTGAGAACGCGACTGTCGATCTTTACGGCATCGACCCGGCTCTGCATGCCCAAACGACTGATCTTCTCCACCAGTTAATTGACGGCAACTTTGATGACTTTCGAAATAACACCAGCTCCATCATTATCGGTTCGCGCCTGGCAGAGATACTTCAGGCTGGCATCGGCGACACGGTGCAATTGCTCGCGCCCAACGGCGAGTATTGGCGGTTCACTGTTGCGGCGATCGCGCGCGCAGGCATTGGCTCGATTGATTCAACGCGGGTTTATTCGCATGGGAGGGTCGCCCAGGCTTTGCTGCAACAACCTTCCGGCGCGTCGATGATCGTATACAAACTGCGCGATCCCAACCGCGCGCCGGCTTTGGCCAGCCGTTTCGAGACGCTATTTCAGCACAACGCCTCGAGCTGGCAGGAACGCGAGGAGAGCACACTGCAACTTTTTCTGACCCTGAGAATGTCCGTAGCGATCACCGTTTCTCTTATCATCCTGCTCGCAGGCTTCGGTATTTTTAATGTCCTTACGATGTCGGTGCTCGCGAAAATTAAGGAGATCGCGATCTTGCGTTCGATGGGTTACCGACGCATCGACATTTCCTCCATTTTCTTGTGGCAGGGCGCTCTGATCGCCGCGGCCGGATCGCTGCTCGGCTGTTTGCTGGGCGCGTTAATGACCTGGGGTGTGTCGCACATTCCCATTCGTCTCCGCGGTTTGCTGTACACGAATTACTTTCTGGTGACATGGGATTGGAGACACTATGTGTTTGCCACGTTGCTCGCGATCCTGGCCGTGTTTATCGCGAGTTATGTCCCAGCGCGTCGCGCCGCTGAGTTGCCGCCAGTGGTCACGATTCGGGGCTCCAGATGAATTCGGAAACCTGCCTTAGTTGCGAAGGGGTCGAGCGTTATTTGGGCGAAGAGGAGGAGCGCGTGCACGCGCTCCGGGGCGTGTCGCTCGATGTCGAGCCGGGCAGTGTCCATGCGGTTGTTGGCCCTTCCGGCTGCGGCAAAAGCTCGTTGCTCTACATTCTTGGGCTGCTCGATCTGCCGGACGCCGGCAGCGTTTCAATCGAATCGGAGCCAGTGTCGCAGCTAAGCGATGACGAACTTGCGAATAAACGGAGCAAATTTATCGGCTTCATTTTTCAATTCCATTTTCTGATGGAAGATTTCACTGCGCAGGAGAACGTGATGATCCCGATGCGCAAGCTTGGTCAACTGTCCGATAGCGAGATGCGCGAACGCGCTGCCGGCCTGCTGGAATCGGTTGGCTTGGGCGACAAATTGCGGAGGCCTAGCCGCCATCTCTCTGGAGGCGAACAACAGCGCGTGGCCATCGCGCGCGCGCTGGCCAACGATCCGCGGGTCATCCTGGCCGACGAGCCAACCGGAAATCTCGATACCGCTAATTCCGAGCGCGCCTTTCAGCTGCTGCAAAACATCGTACAACAAGGCGGGAAAGCTCTGCTTCTGGCAACCCACAATCCAGTCATTGCCGAAGCCTGCGATTGGATCCACGAGATGAAAGACGGTCGCATCACTGCCAGTCACCCGCGCGGCACGCGAAGTTCGATTTCTTAAGTAAATAGCTCGACAATCGCAGGGCCAAGTCTTTTTCAGGTGGTGAGTGACGCAGCTTAGGCTGGCCGCCGACAGTTGGCAGCGCGCAGCTCCGCCGTTAATCTCGCGGGCGATGGAGAACATCCTGCCAATCTTAATCGCGGATGCGCCTGAGGCTCTGATCGAACTGTGCGGCGTCAACGTACTCGAACGTTTGCTCCGCATTTTGCAACGACTCGGATTTCGCAACGCGATTGTTTTTTCGACAACACCGGAAATCGTTGGGGCTGAATTAGCGAAGCGCTCGTGGGCCCGCAAACAAATAACTGTCGATCTGGTCTCGGGTGCAATTGGACCTCTTACGCCCCAACTCGTTTTAGAACAAAGTCCGTCCGAGTGCTTCTTAATAGTACCGGCAAACATTTATTGTGACGCGCGGTTGCTTGCCGCTCTCTGCGCAAAAGACTCATCCGCAGCGCTTGTCGATTCGAATCCACCGGAATTCGCGCAGTCTTTGATTCGAAATCCGTGTGGGCCTGTATTGGTCACAAGGGAATTTCTCTTTGCGCTTTCGCCCGCTGCGCCGTTTTTCGAGGAACTTAAAAACAAGATCGACAACCGCAAGATCGACATCATCGATGCGGCGATGGAGGATGATTACATCGTCACCATGCGTCGGCGCGTGCGGCCGGTCTGTTTCCCGGCGCCGCCCGAGCAGAATCGCCGCCTGGCTGAGCGGATCATTCTCGATTCTGCCCAAAAGGGAACGCTCGATTTACCGGCTTATTTCCACGCACCGATCGAAACGGGAATCATCTCACTTCTCTGTAAAACGCGAATCACGCCAAACCAAATTACGATTGCAGGTTTCATCATAGGATGCGGTGCGACCGCGGCGTTCGCGGTTGGCCGTGTCGGACTCGGAATCCTCGCTGCTCTCATATTTGGCATCGTCGATGGACTGGATGGGAAGCAGTCCCGCGTCAAAATCGAAATGACCGAGCGCGGAAAGTGGGAACATCATCTCGATTATTTGATCGAAAATTCGTGGTGGGCGGCTATCGCTTTTCATTTGTGGCGAAGCGGTCAATTTCCGAACGTGTTCTATTTTTTCGCTCTGCTCGTCGGATCGCACTTATTGGATGAATTCGCGAAACGGCGGGCGAAGATGGTGAAAGGCCGTCTGCTGGATGACGTGACGCCGTTCGACCGTGCTTTCCGGCTAATTGCGGCTCGAAGAAACGTTTACGTTTGGATACTGGCGTGCGGTTTTTTGTTAGGCGCTTTTTCGCAAAGTTACGCGGTCATCTGCGGATGGGCTGCCGTTAGTGCCGCCGTTCATCTGGTGCGTTCCATCTGGATTTGTGATAGCGCTGCGCGTCGCTTTGTCGGCATCCGGAGTTAAGGAACGACGAAACACCGATGGAATACGCTTGGCGCGCGCAACGATTTCCTTGCCGAGAACCTGAACGGGCTTTTCTACAAGGAGCGAAGCACTCACTGCACAATAAACACCACAACCTTTCTGGCACGATTTCTTGCGGTAGTTTGCGTAAAGGTCATCCAAAGTGACGTCCATGATGTGCTTGTCCGTGTGCACCATGCTGCAGATCCAGAATTTTCCTTGCGCGGAAACGAAGAATAATTTGTAGCCGGCCACACAGGTCCACTCGACGTGCTCGCCGCGGAGGAGACTGCGTTGGTACTTAAGGATGGCCTCGCTGGTGTGAATCTTCTCCCCACGACGTTTTCGTTCGATCATTGAATCGATGAAGCGTTCGAGTTCTTCGCGCGGCCCGCGCTCGACGCGAAACCGATGCAATGGGTCCGCATGGACGAGGCGAACTTCGGTAGGAATTCCGCGCGACAAACCGGTCTCGAGCACTGCCCGCGATTCGGGCAAGGTATCGGCACAAATTACTCCGGTGATATGGAGGCTGATTTTTGAATCACGGAAATAATCGAGCTTGGGCAAAATCGTCTTGAACGATTTTTTTGTAATTGGGCTCGGTGTCATCCGGTCGACGCTGATCTGCATGACCTGCAAGCCGGCATCTTCCAGTTCCGCGAGAAGCTTACGAGTGAGGAGAAAACCGTTCGTTGTCAGGCTGGTGGCAAAGCCCAATTCGCGGCAGTAGCGAACGAGTTCGACAATATTCGGATGCACCAGCGGCTCACCGCCGACGAGAGCGATCCGCATGGTGCCCAGCTCACGAATTTTCCGAATCCATTTTTTCAAATCGTCGAGGCTCGGATGCGGCCGGCTGTTGTCGTATTCGGTGCAATAGGCACAATCGAGATTACAGCGATCCGTCACGTAAAGACTGCATTGCAGCGGTTTACGGTCGACGAGGCGCTTGCCCGATTCCAAAACGTTATAGCCGGAAAATTCGCGGCCGATTTTGTCGAGAAGCTTCATGCGATGATGAAAGAATATGCAGCCTACGACAACTTACCTGCGAAGCAATCGCGCGGGGAGATGTCACTTTATAACGGCCGCGACTTTTCTTGGACCCGATAACCCGCTAGCTAGCGTCGAGCAAACCTAGCGCATCCGGTAAATCACGCCTTCGGCAGTGTGCGCCACTGGCTCGTACCGTTCCGCTAAAAGTTTGACCAGAATCGGAAAGTTCCTCACTGGATCCTGCGCGGTCTTCGGGTCGGACTGAACGTCAATAACGTAGGTCGGTGGATGTTTGGCAAAGTCTCGCTCAAGGGTGGTCCAGGCGCCGGGCAAGATCCGGCTACGAGTATCGAAACCGGGGATCGGTCCGCCGAAGATATAACCGGTGAGCGGAAACGTTGTGATGTAACGAGAGGCAGGACGTCTGTGAGCGTCTAGATAGATTTCCAAAGTCTGACCCCAGACGAAAATTCTATCGTCAGGGCTCGAATGCGTGGACAAATATCGTCCCGCCTCAGATGGGATGCGTCGCGGAGCCAGCCCCGTCCAGTGTTTGATTGAGAAAGCAATAACCGTGAGAGCCAGCCACGCGTACGTCACCGCAGGTCGTAATAGCCAGTGGGGCGGCTGTATCGTCCGGGACCAAAGTCGTGCGTAGTACGGTGCCGCGAGCAGGGCGAGCGGAGGGATCAACTGGACGTAGTAGTGAGGGTAAAAGCGAGCGCCCGCTGCAGCGCCAATCGCCGAGGCGGCAAGCAGCCAGAAAAGCGCTGTTCGTTCAGCCGTCCTCCCAGCCCAAATCTCAGCATTATTCCGGCACGCCATTATCGCTCCGATTACGAGAGGCAAACAGGCCCCGAGGAAGGTCAGCGTATTCACGATTCCCTTCCGCCAAAAAACATGCGGAATGTCATGATCGGCAATTGTCCAGTAGAACGCCTCATGGAGAATGCCTTGCTTCCAAAGTACAATCGTCACCAGACCGAGGGCTGCGAGAAATCCTGCCGTGAGTATAACTGCCTGAATGATCGAATTCATTCGCGTTAAACTGCGGCTAGCTCGATAGCTTGGGAGAAGTAGATAGATCCCGAGCGGAACCGCTGCTATGGCGGCGGGCTGTTTCAGCAGGAAGGCCGCGGCCAGGAGCGCGCCTGCTGGGAAGAGTTCGGGTCGCACTCGCGATGAACTGCGGCGGAGTGCGATTGCCCATGCCCAGATGATGGGGAGATTCATTAGCATCTCGCCGTCGAATGAGAGGTTCTTCCACGTCCACCAGGGTTGGAAAACACTGTAGAAGAGCGCGGCAATCAAACCGGTATTGTGATCAAATAATTCGCGGCCGATCACATAGAGGCCGGCCATCGCGCATAGCGTCCACACGAGTGTAACCATATGAAGCGCCTTCCAATTGAACTCGCCTGCTACTTTAAATATTGCGGCGTACGTCCAGAAGAGAAGGGGCGGCTTGCGCTCTACCGCGTCAATGTAAGGCCGCCCGCCGTCAACGATCTCGTTCGCCACGACGGAATACATTGCTTCACTGTCAATTGGCTGGGGATGCAAAAGAGACGGAAAGCGAATTGCGACGGTCAGAAGGATTATCCCAAGCGCGGCGAAGCGAAATTGGCGCGACCTATGAGTTGGCACACCCATCATTCGGCAGATTAATTTCCGGATGTGCTCCTCTTAAGAGAATCGTAAATGCGTGTAACTTCTTTAAAAACATCATCAACTGTGATTGCTTGCATACAAAGATTGTTGCGGCAGACCGATTGCCGGTTGTTGTAGGCGTTCACGCAGGGACTGCACGCGATGCCGGCCCAAAGGGCCGTCGCGTTTGGCGATCGCGCGGCAAATAGCGCCGGTGTCTCTGGCCCGAACAACGTGACGACGCGAATCGGCGTCATCGAGGCAAAATGAGCCGGGCCACTGTCATTGGTCACCAAAATCTCACTGCGCGTGTAAAGCACGAGCATTTGCCGCAGAGTCGTTTTTCCGGCAAGCGGGATGACGCGGCTTGAACCAACTTCGTTTGCAAGCCGGTTATTGGGAGCGGCTTCGGCCGGCGCACCGGTAAACCCAATAAACAAGTCCGGGTAACGTTCGAGCAGCCGCCGCGCAAGCTGGACGTAACGCACCGGAGGCCAGCGCCTCAACGGTAGTAAATCACTCGCATTTGGATTAAGCAGAATGAGGGGCGCCGAACCCACTGCCGGATTTTCGCGTTGTAGCAATGCATCCACCTCCGCAACCTCGCCTGGCGCCGGATTGAATTTGGCGAAGGATTGAGTCGCGGGCGGCTTGAAGTCGAAGGTCGGCAGCATCGCCGGATCTCGTGTAAGCGCTTCAACCATGGCTTCGAACATGTGACTGGTGTGGAGATGCGGATTGTAGAGAAGCCGATGCGTCATCAGGTCGCCGCGGTAAGGGCCATCTCCAAAAAATGTATGAAAGCCCACGCGTGATTTCGCCCCGGTCAAGAACGTGAGCAGCGCGGAAAAGCGGGTCAAAAATTCCATGTCGATCACGGCGTCGATGCCCATCTTGCGTGCGCGCAGGACTGCGCGCAAGGCACCGATGGCCAGCGCGAACGGACTTTTTGTCGAGATCGTTATCACATTTTCCTCGGGAATGATCTCCATCACATCGAGAATGAAGCGATTGTCCTCAAACACGACGAAGTAAACATTTTCACGTCCAACCATGTCGGTCGCACGACGAATTGCGGGATAGGCAAGAACGGTTGAGCCCTGTTCCGCGAACTTGACGAAGAGAATGCGCTGAACTTGGCGCGGTCCTGGCTGCCCCGCGGATTCAAAGATTCTTCTAAGAAGGGTTAAGATGGCGCAAAGCGGCGCACCAACCCAGTGATCGGTGCGTTGCAAAGTTGAAATGCCTGCCGGGAGATCCATTTTCTGGCCCTCCTAAGATGGTCAATCCTTGCGAAAACTTTTTAGCTCCGGCAAAAGATGGGTTTTTCGCGGGTTTATGCTAGAAAATAGGAGAATTGCTTTCGCCCCTTTTCGTTTACACGTGATCGCTGGAATGCTCATGCAGTTTGGGCGTAACGGACCCAAGTCTAGCGAGAATCTCCTCTCGACGCAATAAAGGCTGCCACAACCCGCTGATGCGTAATCAAAACACTTGGCGAAAAAATTTTGGCGGCTCCAAGCACTCGATTGTAGCGTCGGGGAATATGAGCGCGAACGCTGGTCTTAAACTCCGTTACATCGAGAGTATTTCGATGAAAAACTGAATCAAGGCGCTCTTTTTCATGGCCTATAACATTGAAATTGGCCAAGCCCGTGACCGGCTTCGCGAGGAGCCACTGAGCACGGCCGAAGGTGTGCTAGACGTCCCGCCGCCGGCAGTGGATGCACCGGCGCGCGTAGACGAAACCGGAGTGGAGCTGAAACGCGGCGCCTTTTTGAACACCATCGCGATGTTGGCGTCGAATTTCCGCGGCATCTTCACATTTCTCGTCGCGCGGATGCTCGGGCCGGCAGCGCTCGGCATATTCTCCGTTGCCTGGTCGACCACTGACATTCTCAGCAAGATCGGCGTTCTCGGTCTCGACAATGCGATCATCACATTTATCGCGCGCTCGGAGGCGGTTGGGGACCACGCCCGCAGCCGCGTCCTCTTTCGAGTCGCTGTGGTTCTTGGGGTCGCGCAATCCGCAGTTGTGGCTGGCCTTGCGATCGCCGCAATTCGGCTGTTTCACCATCGTCTGCATCTCCAGCCCGAGATGGTTTCCGCGCTCGCGGTTGTTCTCTGCGCCATGCCAGGCTTGGCGTTGTACCGCATCAGCACATCGGTTTCTCGCGGCATGAAAGTGATGAGGCACGATATCTTTTCGCGCGGAATGACCGAACCGATTGCAACAACGCTGGCATTTTTGGTTGTATTTATTATCGGATTGAAAACCTTTGCGCCCGAGCTGGCTGCAATCATAGGCACGGCCACATCCGGACTTGTTGCGCTCGCGCTCGCTGCCAAACTTTTTCGCGGCGCTTCCGAAGATCGAAATGTTGTGTCACATCTTGCACAAGCGCGGCAATTAATCGGCTATTCCGCTCCAATCAGCGCTTATCAGTTAATTAATGCGTTCATTGCGCGACTGGATCTCATCATGCTCGGCTACTTCGCTGGACGCGCGCCCGGTGTAACGCTTGCAACCGTCGGTGTGTACAGTGCAGTCATCGGCACGGCGAACGGCCTGCGAAAAGTTAATCAGGCTTTCAACCCCATTTTCG
>Ga0307278_10000310_pt1 | contig 25066 bp, 20 predicted proteins | sample ER_DNA_117_FD_194482 | JGI IMG/M metagenome (GOLD analysis project Ga0307278, IMG submission 194482) | Bulk soil microbial communities from the East River watershed near Crested Butte, Colorado, United States - ER_DNA_117 | ecosystem: Environmental > Terrestrial > Soil > Floodplain | place...
CCCGCCCGGCTCCTACCTGCGGAGTTGCGCCTGTGCTTGCAATTGTTTATCATGGGAGTACCGCAGTAAGCAGACCCACCATCGCACACGACTGAGGGAGCCACCACATGGCAACCACCACCACCAGGACCAGGGAGCGTGCCCGCAAGCAGGTCCACGCGGCTCGTGAGCAGGCCATGCAGGCCCAGCGCACCCTGCGGTCGCTGCTCGCCGACTCCGCCTACGCCACCGTGGGCGCTGGCGAGGCCGCCGTCGAGCTGATCCGGTCCATCGACCGGGTCCGCGTCGAGACCCCCAAGCAGGTCCGGACTCTCGGCAAGGAGGCCCCCGAGCGGCTCCGCACCCTCCGCGGCCAGGCCGGGCAGGAGTTCGACGGGCTGGCCAGGCGCGGCCGCGAGCTGGTCCACTCGATCCGCACCAGCTCCGCCACCGGGGACGCGGCCGACCAGGTCCGCACCGCCCGTAGCCGGGTGAAGGCCGCCGGCACCAGCGTGACCCGGGCCGCCGGCGAGACCGCCGAGGCCGTCGACACCGCCGGGGCCGTCGACAAGGCCGCCGACATCGTCGCCAGCAAGACCGAGCCGAAGGCCGACCGCGAGATCGTCGTCGGGAGCGCCCGCACCGACCAGGCCGTGGAGGTCCGCACGACCGCCGCTCCCAGGCCCGAGGCCGCCGAGGCGACCACCGCCAGCGCCCCCCGCAAGGGCCGCGACACCCGTTCCTACGAGGAGCGGAGCGTCGAGGAGCTGCGCGAGCGGGCCAAGGAGCTCGGCATCGAGGGTCGCTCCTCGATGGGCAAGGACGAGCTGATCTCGGCGCTGCGCAACCGCTGAGCGGATACCCGTTCCATGGCCACGGCCCCGGCACCCCGCCGGGGCCGTGGCCTTCGGGCCCGCCGGCCAACAACTTGGTCGTCCCAGCGCCACCGTGCCGAGGTGCGCGCACTCGGCCTGGTCAGGTCATCTGGCGGCGGGCCCGCTGCCGTGGGCCGCTGTGGGCCGTGGCCTTTGCCGTGTCGACGTCTGGTACGCGGGATACCCAGGCGCGGCTCTACACTTGCAAGCAGGCGGGAGGTCGCATGGGCCGGGTCGGGCTGGTTCTCGGGGCAGGGGGCGTCGTCGGGCACGCCTTCCACGCTGGCGTGCTGCGCGCGCTCGCCGAGACGACCGGCTGGGACCCGCGCTCGGCCGAGCTGGTCGTCGGCACCTCCGCCGGGGCGCACGTCGCCGCCCTGCTGCGCGGGGGCTTCAGCGCGGCCGACATCGCGGCGCGGACCGCGGGCGATCCGGTCTCCGCCGAGGGCGCTCGCATCCTGCGCCGGATCGGCCCGAACGAACCCGTTCCCGGCCCGCGGAGCCGCTCGGTCGGGATGGCCTCGCCCGGGCTGCTGCTGCGCAGCGTGGTCCGCCCGTGGCAGGCGCCGCGGCTGGGGTCGCTGACGGCGGCCGCCCTGCCCCGGGGCCGGGTCTCCCTCGACCCGTTCGCCGCCCGCCTGCGCTGGCTGTTCGAGTCGGGCTGGCCCGAGGCGGCGCTGTGGCTGTGCGCGGTCCGGCTGCGCGACGGGCGGCGCGTGGTGCTCGGCCAGCCTGGCGCGCCAGCCACCGACGTGGGCACGGCCGTGGCCGCCTCTTGCGCCATCCCCGGCTGGTTCGCGCCAGCCCAGATCGGCGGAAACTGGTACATCGACGGCGGCGTCCACTCCCCCACCAACCTCGACGCGGTGGCCGGCCTCGGGCTCGACCTGGTCGTGGTCAGCGCGCCGATGTCGGTGGCCAGGGGCGTCCGCCGCCGCTCGGTGGACCTGCCCGCGCGCCGGGCGTTGCGCCTGCGCCTGGCCGACGAGGCGTGGCGCGTGCGCCGCCAGGGCACCCTGGTGGTGGCGTTCCAGCCCACCGCGGCCGACCTGGAGGTGATGGGGCTGAACTCCATGAACCCCAGGCGCCGCTACCCGGTCGTGCGCCGCGCCTACGAGTCGGCTCTGGGCCGCCTCGGCCGGCCCGAGTGCCGCGACCGCCTCGCCGCCCTCGGCGACGACGGGTAGGCGAGACCGTCCTCGGGTGCCGCTAGGGTGACCCGGCCGGTCCGGCCAGGAGCGCTGGCAGCGGCTCGGCGTGGACCACCGTGAGGTGGGTCACCGCCCTGCTCAGCACGATGTACAACCGCCGGAGGCCGAGCGGCTCGGCCTGCACGATGGCGGCCGGCTCCACCACGACCACCTGGTCGTACTCCAGGCCCTTGGCCTGGGAGGCGGGGACGACGGTGACGCGAGCCGCCTGCCCGAGCCGGTCCAGCGCTGCCAGGTCGGTCCCGTGGCGGCGCAGCTCCCCGGCCACCCGGTCGACCTCGCCGTCGGCGGCGATCACGCCGACCGACCCCTCGGCCCGCAGGGCGTCGCGCACGGCCACCCAGGCCGCGGCGAGCCCGGACGGCTCGACCTGGCGCAGCTCCAGCGCGCCGGAGACCTCGCGCACCGACCGGGCCGGCGTGAGCCCCGGCGCGATGTGGGGCAGCAGCCGGTTGGCGAGGTCGAGCACGGCGCGCGGCGCCCGGAACGCCCGCGGGAGCGAGCGGATCTCGCCCTCGGGCTTGCCGAGGTGGGCGAGCGCGGTCCCCCAGTCGTCCACCGCCCAGGGAGTCGTGCCCTGCGCGAGGTCTCCGAGGAGCGTGGCCGAGCCGTACCGGCAGCGCCGGCCGAGCGCCCGGAGCTGCATGGCCGACAGGTCCTGGGCCTCGTCGACCACCACGTGGCCGTAGGACCGGGGCGCGTCGAGCAGGGCGGCCAGCTCGTCGAGCAGGAACGCGTCGGCCGCCGTCCAGGGCGCGGCGGCGCGGCTCCGGGGCCGCCGCGCCCAGGCCAGCTCCTTCTGCTCGACGTCGCCGAGGACCCCGCCGGCCGCGGCGCGCAGCGCCTCCTCGTCGCCCAGCAGGTCGAACAGCAGCCTGGCGGGCTGGAGGGCCGGCCAGGCTGCGTCGACCAGCCTGCGGGCCGCCTTGGACCTGCGCGCCGCCTTCACGGCGTCGTCGATCGACTCGAACCCGGCGTGCCCGCCCCGCTCGGCCTGGGTCTGGCAGGCGCGGCCGAGCTGCTCCCACAACAGCTCCCGGGCCGCGGCGTAGGGTACGCCCCGGTCCCGCAGGGCCGCCACCATGGCCCGGAGGCGGCTCGCCGGGAGCCAGACGGCGCTCGACCCGAACGGCATCGCGAGCGGCTCAGCCGGCAGGCGGACCCGGCTGTACACCGCGCGCCGGAGGACCTCGGCCATGCGCGCGTCGGCCTTGACGGCGGCGGCGGCCGGGGTGTCGGTGCCCCGCACGGTGACGCCCCCGACCAGCTCCCCGATCGTCCGCTGGGTGACGTCGACCTCGCCCAGGCCGGGGAGCACCTGGCTGATGAACGCCATGAACGCCCGGCTCGGGCCGACCACCAGCACGTCGTCGGTGCGCAGGCGGTCGCGGTGCTCGTAGAGCAGGTACGCGGCCCGGTGCAGGCCGACGGCGGTCTTGCCGGTGCCCGGGCCGCCCTGGATGCAGATGGTCTCGCCGAGGGAGGCGCGCACGAGGTCGTCCTGCTCGGGCTGGATCGTGGCGACGATGTCGCGCATCGGGCCGACCCGGGGCCGCTCGATCTCGGCCCGCAGCGCCGCCTCGGCGATGGCCAGGTCGGCGTCGTCCTCGAAGTGCTCGTCCTGGAACGAGGTCAGCTCGCCCTGGGAGAACCCGAAGCGGCGCCGGCGCCACAGCCCCCAGGGGTCCTGCGGGCTCGCCCGGTAGAAGGGCCGGGCGACCGAGGCGCGCCAGTCCACCACCACCGGGTCCATCAGGTCGTCGTGGATGTGGCGGCGCCCGATGTGGAACCGTTCCCCCGCGAGCTCGGCCGCCTCGTCGGCGAGCTCGGCCGCCTCGTCGGCGAGCTCGGCCGCCTCGTCGGCGAGCTCGGCCGCCTCGTCGTAGTCGATGCGGCCGAAGAACAGCGGCACCGTCCCGTCGTCGGCCAGCGCGGCGACCCGGAGCCGGAGCCGGGCCCGCACCACCTCCTCGGCGATCTCGTCGCCACCGGTCGCGTCGAGGGACTCCGCCCGGCGCCGCATCTCCGCAAGGCACGCTCGTGCCCGCGCGAGCTGCGCGCGCTCGGCCCGCAGCTCGCGCGCGAGCGCGCCGCCGTGTCCGCTCAACGATCCGACCCCCGAGGAGACGCCGGGTGGTCCGAATCCCGGCGCAAGCCCGCCATGCTACCGGGAATGTCGCCCGCGCTTCGAGTGGTTTCCGCTCGTGCCCACGAAGGGCGGCGCTACCTGATGAGCCTGCTGCCGGACGGGGTGATCGTGGCGTTCTGGCTCGGGTTGTAGACCAGGTTGGTCCCGCTGCCGGAGCTGATCTGCATGGTGCCTGCCACGACGAGGGAGTTGAGCTGCAGGATCCCCCCATCCGACGAGAGGTGCAGCCCGCCCGCTGCCGCGTAGATCGTGCCGGTGAAGCTGCCGGTGCTGCTGCTCGTCAGGGTGATGGGAGAGGTGTTGGTCTGGTCGGCGAAGATCGACAGGCCCTTGTACAGCCCGCTGGCGGGAGCGGTGACGAGGTACCGGGCGGTGGAGTTCTGGCTGAACGTCGCCCCGGGGCCGTTGCAGGGCTGTGGATACTGGGGGCAGGCGAGGTACACCGTGACCCCGGCGCCCAGCACCGTCGCGCTCGAGCTCAAGGTGAACTCACCGGTCACCACGTAGATGCCAGGGTTCATGCGCAGGGTGGTGCTGCCGCCGCCCACCACGATGCGGTCGTAGACGCCCTCGTTGACGGGCGGGGTGGAGGGGCTCGCCACCACCGTGCCGCGCGGGGGCAGGGCCCGGACCTGGTCGGGGGTGGGCAAGCCGGCCAGGGGGTCCTCGACCGGAGGGATGCCGAGGGTCGGGCTCGGCGTGAACTGCCCGCTCGAGCTGGCCTGCACCCCGCCGACCACGCCGATGGAGGGGGCGGTGACGCCGCCGCCGCCGCTCAGCACCGCGGCGTTCACGGCGTCGGAGTTGACCACGACCCCGGCGCCGCTCACGGTGATCCCCCCGCCGCCGGTGACCGCGAGGGCCTGGGCCGCGTCCCGGTCGAGCACACACAGCGCGCAGGGAGTGATGCCGCTGGTCGGACCGGCCGCGGCGAGCGCCTTCACCGCGCCGGAGCGCCGCCCCAGGATGCCCGCGAACGCGTAGGTGGGCTCGAGCGGCGGGGTGACCACCTGGATGGCCGTGTTGCCGGCATGGCAGCCAGCGCCGGGGGCCGGGACCGGAGCGGGCGGCGCCCAGCAGGTGATGTCGCCATCGGCGTCGGTGGCGTTGACGTCCCAGCCAGTGCCGTCGTCCAGGCCGGGGACGTTGCTGTTCAGGTACGCCTTGACCGCGGCGACCGCGCCGGCCGGGTCGCCGGGCAGCTCGGCCAGGCCGGCCAGCACGGCCGCGTCGGCGGCCGTCTGCGCCTCCGACCGGGCGGCCCAGCTGAGGCCGACGTCGACGACCAGGGCGCCGAACGCGAGCATGAGCGTGAGGACCAGGGCCACGATAACGGCGACCTGCCCGTGCTCATCGTCTCTTCGCGGGAAGCGGTCCCCCATCAGCGTCTCCGGAGGCGCGGGCGGACGCCCTGGCCGGCGACCTGCCGGCCCTGGCCGGACACCTGCCGGCTGGGGCGACCTCGTACGCGCTGACGACGTCAGGAGGCGCCATCGTCGCGCATCGCCACTGTGGAGACCAATTTCCGGTCTAACTGTACGAACGAGACTTCTACCCTGTTACTACCGCAAGCTTGACCAGCTCGGCGAGGCCGGCCTCGATGCCCTGGCAGACGACCTCGACGTCGGGGACGCTGTCGTAGTCGGCGGTGACGCCGAACGTGAGCCGGCCGTCGTAGGAGAAGACCGCCACGCCGACCCGCATGGGGCTGGCCAGCGGCACGTACGGGCACGCCTCGACCAGGCGCCGGCCGAGCGCGTACAGGGGGTGCTGGGGGCCGGGCACGTTGGTGGTGACGGTGTTGACGCTGCCCTGCCCGAAGCGGCCGAGGGCCCTGATGGCGACGCGGGCGCCGAGCGCCAGCAGCAGCGGCGGGGCGAACCCGGACAGCGACGTCAGCGTCTCGGCCGCCACCGCCTGCCTCGACTGCTTGAGCCCGTCCATCTGGCGCCGGACCGCGGCCAGCCGCTCGGCCGGGTCGGCGACCCCGACAGGCAGCTCGGCGACCATCGCCGAGACCCGGTTGTTGTAGCTGCCCCGCTCCCCCGGGCGGCGCACCGACACCGGGACCAGGGATCGGACCACCGCGCCCTCGGGGGTGTCGCCGTGGGCGAGCAAGAGGTCCCGCAACCCACGGGTGACGGCTGCCAGGACCACGTCGTTGACGGTTCCGCCCAGCCCGGTGCGGACCGTCCGCACGTCGTCGAGGGTCGCCGCCGCCCAGCCCCAGCGACGGTGCGGGCCGATCGGCCCGGCCAGCGAGGAGCCGGGCGCCACGCGCACCAGGCCGGGCACGGTGGCCAGGCCGCGGGCGGTGTCGGCCAGCAGCCGGGCCAGGCGCAGAGGCGCCCCGGTCACGGCCCGGGCCGCCCGCCACTGCTCGTAGGGGCTGGCCAGGTAGTCGATGACGGCCTCCCCGGCCAGGCGCAGGCTGGACGGCTCGGGCACGGGCCGCCACGTGTCGGGCACGGCCGGCGACGGCTCCGGGGTGTCGTCGAGCAGCACGGTGAGCAGGTCGGTGCCGGCGATGCCGTCGACCATGCAGTGGTGCGCCTTGGTGAACAGGGCCCAGTGGCCGTCCTCGAGGCCTTCGACGACCCACAGCTCCCAGAGCGGCTTGGTCCGGTCGAGCTGCTGGGACATGACGCGGCCGACCAGGTTGCGGAGCTGCTCGCGGCCGCCGGGCTGCGGCAGGGCGGTGTGCCTCAGGTGGTAGCCGAGCCGGAAGTGGACGTCGTCGGACCAGACCGGCCGCCCGACGGCGAACGGCACCGTCCGCACCCGCTGGCGGTAGCGCGGGGCGAGCGGCAGCTTGCCGGCCACCATCCGCTCCACGTCGGCATAGGCCGGGCTTGGACCCTCGAAGATCGCCACCGAGCCGATATGCATGTGGTTGACGTCGTCCTCGATGTGGAGGAACGAGGCGTCCTGCGGGCTCAGGCGGTCCATGGCAGCCTCCTCCGTCGCCCGGCTACGCCCCGGCCGCCTCACCGCGGGGTCTGGCGTGTCCAGCGGCCGTCGCGGCTGGGCGGCCGGGGCCGTCCAGCCAGGCGGTCACCACCTCGGCGAAGCGGCCCGGGTCCTCGATCTGCGGCACGTGCCCGATGCCGTCGAGCACCTCGAAGGCCCAGTCAGGCCGGAGCCGGGCGAGGTTGCGGCCGCTCCCGAGGGGGACCAGGCGGTCGCCGGTGCCGTGGACGAGCAGGGTCGGGACGGTGACCGAGCCGATCACCCGCAGGTAGCCCCCGGGGCGGGCCAGCACGGCGAGCAGCGAGCGGGCCGCCTGCAGGAAGGCCGCGTCAGCCCACGGCATCCCTTCCCGCTCGCGGGCGAGCGCCAGCCCGGCCGCCACCACCTCGGGCGGCACCCGGCCCGCGTCCACGCAGCACAGTTGCAGGGTCTCGCGCACGACCCCCTCGGTGCCGAGCTGGGCGCGGTGGCGGGCCAGGAACCGCTCCCCCACCCCGGGGATCGCATAGGCGGCGAAGGCCGCGCCGACCAGGCGGTCCAGGGGCACGCCGCGGGGGCGCGGAACGGACGGGGAGACCAGCACGAGCCCGGCCACCCGCTCGGGGTGCTGAGCCGCCTCGAGCACCGAGATCATGCCGCCCATCGAGTTGCCGACCAGGACCGTGGGCGCGCCGGCGACCTCCTCGACGAAGCGGCCGAGCAGCCGCTGGTTGGCCCGCACCCGGGTGGAGCGGCCGGCCGGCGGGGTGCGGCCGAACCCGGCCAGGTCCAGCGCGAGCACGCGGGCCCGGGCGGCCAGCAGCGGCCCGGCCGCGAGCCAGTTCACGTGCGAGCCGCCGAGCCCGTGCACCAGCACCATCGTGGGGCCGGCGCCCCCGAAGTCGAGGTAGTGGACGGGCCCGCCCAGATCGGCGAACCGCGACGCCGCGCCGACTGCTTCCATCCCCCGCCTCCCTTTTGCTGCCTCCACCGCCAGGGTACGCACCCGGAGCCCGTGGCGAACAGGCCCGCGACGGGCTGCTGGCCGCCTGGCCAGCCTCGACCCGGTCCGCACCTGGCGGTCGCGTCAGTAGGCGGAGGTGCCGCCGTCGACGACCAGCACGTGCCCGGTCATGTAGTCGGACGCGGCCGAGGCGAGGTAGCCCACCGCGCCCTTGAGGTCGTGGGGGCCGCCGAAGCGGCGCAGCGGGATGAGCTGGCTGAGCGTGTCGCCGTGGTGCTCGAGCGTCCAGCCGCTCATGCGCGACGGGAACCAGCCGGGGGCGATCCCGTTGACGTTGATGCCGTGGCGTGCCCACTTGACGGCCAGGTCACGGGTGAGCGTGATGAGCCCGCCCTTGCTCGCGTTGTAGGCGACGGTGTCCATCAGCTCCGGGGGCGACCCACCGAACCCCGCGACCGAGGCGATGTTGACGATCTTGCCGCCGCCCTGCCCGATCATCACCCGGCCGGCCGCCTGGCAGCACAGGAACGCGCCGGTCAGGTTGACGTCGAGCACCTTGCGCCAGTCCTCGAGCCGCGTCGCCTCGGCCGGCGCCGCCCAGGTCGTGCCGGCGTTGTTGACCAGCACGTCGACCCGGTCGAAACGGTCCACGGCGGTGGCCACCATGGCCTCCACCTGCTCGGGGTCGGCCACGTCGCAGCCGACCCCGACCACCGCCACCCCGGCCGAGGCGGCCAGCTCGGCGGCGACCTCGGCGCAGCGCTCGGCCTTGCGCGCGCCGAGCACCAGGTCGGCGCCCAGCTCGGCCAGGCCCTCGGCCATCTGCCTGCCGATCCCGGCCGCGCCGCCGGTCACGATCGCCACCTTGCCGCGCAGGTCGAACAGGTCCAGCGTGCGCACGTCGCCTCCTCATTCCCCCGTCGCCAGATTGCCGGGCGCAGCCTACCCGCCTTCGGGTTATCGTCGGTGCCGGTGCCGATCGGTGCTGGTGCCGAGAGGAGGCGCGATGCGCGAGCTTGAGATGACCGCGGACCTGCGCGAGCTGCGTGGCCGTGTCCGGTCCTTCATGGACGAGCACGTCTACCCGGCCGAGCCGGTCTTCGAGCGGGAGGACGCCGAGGCCGAGGCGCTGGTCAAGGAGCTGCAGGGCCGGGTGAAGGCGGCCGGGATGTGGGCGCCCCACATTGGGCCCGACGCCGGCGGGACCGGCACCGGCTTCCTCCCCTACGCCTACCTCAACGAGCTCATCGGGCGGAGCCACTGGGCGCCGCTGGTGTTCGGCTGCCAGGCCCCCGACGCCGGCAACGCCGAGATCCTCAACCTGTTCGGCTCCCCCGAGCTCAAGCGGCGCTGGCTGCGCCCGCTGGTGGCCGGCGACGTCCGCTCGTTCTTCTCCATGACCGAGCCGGAGGTGTCCGGCTCCGACCCGACCGGCCTGCGCACCCGGGGGGTCCGGGACGGCGACGACTGGGTGGTCGACGGCCACAAGTGGTTCAGCTCCGGGGCCGAGGGCGCCGCCTTCGGGATCGTCATGGCGGTCACCGACCCGGACGCACCGCCGCACCGGCGCGCGTCCCAGATCGTGGTGCCCGCCGACACCCCCGGCGTGGAGGTGGTGCGCGCGATCCCGACCATGGGCCACCGGGGCCGGGGCTGGAGCACCCACTGCGAGGTCCGCTACAGCGGCGTGCGGGTGCCGGTGGCCAACACGGTCGGCGAGCCCGGCGACGGCTTCCGCATCGCCCAGAAGCGCCTCGGGCCAGGACGCATCCACCATGTGATGCGCTGGCTCGGCCAGATGCAGCGCGCCTTCGAGCTGCTCTGCTCCTACTCGCTCGAGCGCGAGGCGTTCGGCGGCCCGCTGGCCGGCAAGCAGACGGTGCAGAACTGGATCGCCGACTCGGCCGCCGGGATCCAGGCCTGCCGCCTGCTCACCCTGGACACCGCCCACAAGATCGACCAGGGCGACGAGGCGCGGGTCGAGGTCTCGCTCATCAAGTTCCACGCCGCGGCCGTGCTCCACGACGTGATCGACCGCGCCATCCAGGTCCACGGCGCGCTCGGCCTGACCGACGGCACCCCGCTGGCGAGCATGTACCGGGAGGCACGGGCCGCCCGCATCTACGACGGCCCCGACGAGGTCCACCGGATGGTGGTGAGCCGCCGCATCCTCAAGGCGTTCGAGGAGGGCGCCGGCTGGGACTTCGCCGAGGGCGGCCCCGCCCGGCCCAGCGGCGGGTAGCCAGGGACGGTGAGCCCCGCCGAGTGGCGCGCGACAGGTAAGCGGGCGGTCAGGCGGCCCTGGTCCCGCCCGGCCAGCACCGGCCTGGCGCCGGCGGCGGCCAGGGAACGGGCCACCAGCCGGCCGGTATACCCGGTGGCGCCGAACAGGACGATGGCCCCGGCCACGGTCAGGGAGCCGGGTTGGGCGGCGGGACAGCCCGCGCCAGGCCGTGGGCGCCGGGAGTCCCGGGGTCTGATGGCGCGGCCGGCGGCTGGCCGTGGGCGTCAGGGGTCCCGGGGTCGGGTGGGAGGGGCGGGGGGCCGTGGCCGCCGGGCACCCGGGGGCCGGGCACGCCGCCGAAGCGGAAGGGCTCGGGCGGGCGGCCGGGCTGGCAGACCCACGCCTGGCCGCTGCCGCCGCCGGTGGCGGCGACCAGCACGGCCGCGGCGACCTCGTCGGCCGACAGCAGCGGGAAGCCGGCGGCGCGGAAGCCGCCCGCGAAGCGGTCCAGCATCGGGGTGTCGGCGAACCCGGGGCAGACGCAGTTGATCGTGACCCGGTCGGCGGCCAGCGGCTCGGCCAGAGTGCGGGTGAGGCCGACCACGGCGTGCTTGGTCATCGAGTAGACCGGGTCGCCCGGGTAGGCGGTGAGGCCGGCCAGGGAGGCGGTGGCCACGATGGCGCCGCCGCCCCGGCGGCGGAGCGCGGGCAGCGCCGAGCGGATCCCGAACACCACGCCGTCGAGGTTGACCGCGACCACGCGCCGGTACCGCTCGAGGTCGAGGCGGTCGAGCGCGGGCGTGCCGGTGGTGATCCCCGCGTTCAGGTGGACCAGGTCGAGCCCGCCGTAGGCGGCCTCGGCCGCGTCGACCGCGGCCTGCATGGCGTCCGGGTCGCCCACGTCGGTGGCCACGAACCTGCCGCCGGCCTCGGCGGCGGCAGCCGCCCCGCCCGCCTCGTCGACGTCGGCGACCACCACGCGGGCCCCGGCGGCGGCCAGCCGGCGCACCACCGCCAGCCCGATGCCGCTGGCGCCGCCGGTCACCAGCGCGACGGCCCCGTCGAGGAGGCGGGGCCCGGTCAGGAGTGGCCGGCGCCGGTGGCCACCTTGATGACCTCCAGCTCTCGCCTGATGGCCTCGACGTCGTCCTTGATCGCGGCCAGGTTGACCTCCTGGGCCTGCAGGGCGGCGGCGGTGGCCTTGCCCTGCTGCCAGACGGTCTCCAGGTTCTGCGGGTGGGTCTCGCCCTGGGGCGGCTCCGGCTCGTCCCCCTTCCACATGAGGTGGAGCTGGCCCTCGATGCGGTCGAGGCGGCGCAGCACGTTCTCGAAGCTGAAGGGGTGGGTGTCGCCGGTCGTAGGGTCGGGGTTGTCCCCGACCCGCAGCAGCTCGAACTGCTTGTCGAAGTAGGCCTTGGTGGCGGCGTCCAAGATGAGTTCCTCCTTTGCCAGCAGCGCGGCGACGACCTCGCGCAGGGGCCCCCGGTAGCTCATGTCGACCTTGCGCCGGGTCCATTCCCGGTGCTGCACGCAGCGGTTGGCCGTCCAGCCCATCTCCTCGCACAGGGCCGCGCACGCCCGTTCCAGCGAGTCGATCTGCACCCGGGGGTAGGGGTCCCCGGCGGTGCCGAAGTTCTCGACCTCGATGCCGACGTAGACGCCGTTGCCGACGGTGGAGTCGCGGAGGCCGACGTCGGCCGCGTCGCCGAGCGGGGCGAGGTCCCTGAGGGTGCGCCGATACACCTCGACCGCACCCGCCCCGAAATGGTTGGCCCGGCCGGCCGCGACCACGAACACCCTGCCGTCCCTGGCCACGTAGAGGTTGGCGAGCGGACCGGGGATGCCCGGCCTGCCGTTCACCACGACGTTGAGGTCGTTGTGCCCGGCGGTGTGGTGCAGGCCGATGCCGGCGAACCTGGTGGCGGCGGGGTAGGCGGGGTCCCGCGGGTTGGTGCTGGGCGGGCGGCCGCGCCGCTGCCACCCGTTCACCTCACGGACCGGCAGGCCCGCTCTCTCGAGGATCCTCGCGAAGTCGATCATGTCCCAGTCCGCGTCGACTGCCCGCACAAGGGTAACGCAATTCCCAGCCCCGACGCGTGCTGGTACTGCCGCCGCCGGTGGGCGGGCGGAATTCAGGTTGGCAATGTTGACGAACCAGGGTTCGGCGTCGGTAACATATAGCTCCCCCCATAGCTCTGGCCACCCCCCGTCCATAGCTCCGCCCACCCCCCCGTCCCAGAGCTCCGGCCACCCCCGTCGGCTCGGCCCACAAGGCCCAACGCCCCTCCAAAGGCGGCTTCCCCACGTGAGCGTGCACTCGTTCAACGGCAGGGCCTTCGGCCAGGGCGGCGAGCGGTCCGGCGGGGGCGGCGCCCCGCGGGCCACCGCGGCCGACCGGACGGCGACGATCAAGCGGCTGACCGCCGACCTGTACCAGGTGGACACCGGGCAGCTCTACGACCAGGTGTTCGCCAACCTGGCCCGGATCGACCCGGCCATGCTGTTTGAGCGGGTGTTCGCGAACCTGTCCCGGCTGCGCAGCGCCCAGCTCGCCGACCAGGCCTTCGCTGCCCTGCGGATCTCCGACAGCTGGCCGATCATGGAGTGGACCATGGCCAACCTGTCGCGGCTGGAGACGGCGCGGCTGTACGGGCAGGTCTCGGTGACGTTGAGCAAGGTGGCCAACGGGTTCCAGGCCGCCGGGGCGTTCATGGTGCTGCTCGACGAGGGCCTGGCCGAGCTGGGCTGGTTCTTCGACGAGCGTGCCGGCGACCCGGCGGCCGAAGCGGTCGCCCGGGACCTGGCGCGGCTCGCCACTTCCCTGCCCTCCCAGCCGACGCCGGTCACCGACGTGCGCGCGACCTGGGACCCGTGGTTCCGCACCGGGCTGTTCGTCGGGGCCGCGCTGCTCGTCGCGGCGGAGGGGCCGGTCGGCCCGGGCGGCAGCGTGCGCGCCACCCGCATGGTGGACACCGGCGCCGGGCTGGTATGCCTGGTCCTCGCCTACGACGCGTTTCCGGACGTGACCGCCAGGCCCGACCGTCAGGCCGGCCTGTAGATCGACTCGATCTCAGCCGCGTACTTCTCCAGGATGACGCGCCGCTTGAGCTTGAGGGTGGGGGTCAGCTCCTCGCTGGCCGGGGTCCACTCGGCCGGCAGGATGACGAACTTCTTGACCTGCTCGACCTGCGAGACGTGCTCGTTGGCGTCGTCGACGGCGCGCTTGACCTCGGCCACGACGCGCTCGTCCTTGGCGAGGTCCTCGACGCTGACCGAGGGCAGGTCGTGCTGCTTGGCCCAGGCGGGCGCGACCTCGGGGTCGAGCACGACGAGGGCGGACACGAACGGCCTGCGGTCGCCGATCGCGCAGGCCTGGCCGACCAGCGGGTGGCGCTTGAGCAGGGTCTCGAGGTTGGCGGGCGAGATGTTCTTGCCGCCGGCGGTGACGATCAGCTCCTTCTTGCGGTCCACGACCCGGATGAAGCCGTCGGGGTCGATGCTGCCGACGTCGCCGGTGTGCAGCCAGCCGTCGGCGTCGAAGGTCTCGGCGGTCTTGTCCTTTTCCTTGTAGTAGCCGGCGGTCACGTTGCCGCCGCGGATCAGGATCTCGCCGTCGTCGGCCAGGCGGATCTCGACGCCGGGCAGGGGCCTGCCGACCGTGCCGACCCTGGTCTGGCCGACTGGGTTGAGGGTGGCGCCGGCGGTGTTCTCGGTCAGCCCGTACCCCTCGGCGATGGGCAGGCCGAGGGCCAGGAAGAACTCGAGGACCTCGCCGGAGATGGGCGCGGCCCCGCTGACCGCCGCGCGGCAGTTGTCCAGGCCGAGCTTGGCGCGGATCTTGGCGAACACCAGACGGTCGAACAGGGCGCGCTGCAGCCGCAGGCCGGCGGGCACGGGCTTGCCTTCCTGCTCGAGGCGGACGGCCTTGCGGCCGACCTCGAGGGCGCGGGCGACGAGCTTGCGCCTGCGCTCGTCGGGCTCGGCGGCCAGCGCTGCGGCCACGCCGGCGTGGGCCTTCTCCCAGAGCCGGGGGACGGCCACGAACACGACCGGCCGGACCTCGGGGAGGTACTTCATGACCTCGAGGATCTCCGGGCAGAAGTGCACCTGCTGGGCGCTCCACAGGCAGACGTAGTGCCCCGTGAGCCGCTCGAAGCTGTGCGCGAGCGGCAGGTAGGAGAGGTATGGCGTGCCCGGGACGACCGGCTCGGCCAAGTTCCGCTCCACCGACGCGGCCGTCCACAGCGCGTTGCGGTGGGTGATGACGACGCCCTTGGGCGGGCCGGTCGTGCCCGACGTGTAGATCAGCGTGGCCGGGTCCTCCGGCTTGACCTGCTTCCAGCTCGCCTCGAACACATCCCGGTCGGCGGCCAGGGCGTCCCGGCCGATCGCCCGCAGGCGCTCCCAGGAGAGCACCCAGTCGTTGTCGGCGGCGCCGTCGGCCACGAGCACGACCCGCTCGAGGCTGGGGAGCTGGTCGCGCACCTTCTCGAAGCGCTCGAGGAAGCCCTTGTCCTCGACGACGGCCACCTTCGCCTCGCAGTGGGCCACGATGTAGGCGACCTGCTCGGGGGCGAGCGTGTTGTACAGCGACACCGGGGTGGCGCCGGCGTGGACGGCGCCGAGGTCGGCGATCAGGTGCTCGGGCCGGTTGCGGGCCATGATGGCGACGAAGGCCCCGCGACCGACGCCGAGGGCCGCCAGCCCCATGGCGACCTCGGCGACCTGCTGCCGGTAGTCGGCCCACGACAGCCGCCGCCAGGCATCCCCTTCCTTCCAGGCCAGCGCTGGCTCGCTGCCCCGCTCCTCGGCGTTGCGGAGCAGGATGTCGCAGAGCGTCCGACCGTCGATGGCGGCGTCGATCGAGGCGCGTACGGCAGAGACATCCGTTGTCGGCATGGCGACCTCTTCCGGGAGGGGGGCTGATCGCCCTAATCAGAGCATCCGTTCCTGGGCCGATCAAGGCCCGGCCACCGGCGCGTGCCGATCAGGGCCCGGCCCCTGGCCTGTCCCCTCCTGGCCGGTCAAGGACCTGGCTACCCGTGTGTTGCCCCGAGGCCCGGCCGCCGGCCAGGAACCAGCGCCGCCAAGTGGCAGCCGGCGCCCTGACCGAGGGCCCGGGCAGGCGCCCCCTGCAGGGCCGGGGACCGGGGCCGGGCAGGCGTTCGGAGCGGGAGGCCGGGGGCTCGAGCAGGCCTGGCGGTCGGGCCCCCGGCGGGCCCGGCTTGGCGAGCCCTTGGCCTCGTGCTCGCTAGCCCTTGGCCTCGTACTTGAAGGAGATCTTCACCCTGGCCCGGTAGGCGCGCACCTGGCCGTTCTCGAGCACCATGTCGAACTTGACGATCTCGGCCACGCGCAGGTCCCTGAGCGACTTGGCCGCGGTCTCCACGGCTGCGGTCGCGGCCCGCTCCCAGGACTCGGAGCTGGTTCCGACGAGCTCGGTGAAGGTATAGACGCTTTCCGCCATCGAAGGTCCCTTCCGTCGGGCGACTAGGTGCCGCGTACGCTCGCTGCCACCGGCGCGGCTGTCAAGCAGGAGGGCCGTCGAGCAGGGCGGCGGCCAGCTCTCCCCGGTGGACGGCGCCGTGGCCCTCGAACGCGTCGATCCACTGGGCTCGCTTGTAGAGGCGGTGCAGCGGGTGGTCCCAGGTGAAGCCGATGCCGCCCATGCACTGGATGGCGGTCTCGGCGGCCAGCACGGCGGCCTCCCCGGCGGCGGACTTGGCCGCGGCGCAGGCGACCGGCGCCTGCTCGTCGTCGCTGGCCACGCACCAGGCCGCCCAGTAGGCGAGGGAGCGGGCCAGCTCGGTGGCGACGTAGGCGTCGGCGATGCGGTGCGACACGGCCTGGTAGGACCCGATGGGGCGGCCGAACTGCTCGCGCTGGCCGGCGTGCTCGGTGGCAAAGCGGCGGGCCCGCTCGGCCACCCCGACCGCCTCGCAGGCGACCGCGGCCAGGGCGCGCAGGCGGGTCGCAGCGAGCACCGGGGCCGCCTCGCCGGGCGTGACGAGCAGGGCCGCGGGCGTGGCGTCGAGCACGAGGTCGCCGAGCCGGCGCGTGGTGTCCACGGTCGAGCGGGGCACCACCACGGCCCGCCCGTCGGTCAGGTCGACCAGCCACAGGCCAGCCCCCCCGTTCTGGTCGCGGTCGGCGTCGGCGGCGGCCCGCTCCTGCGGCTGGTCGCGGTCCGTGGCGCCGGCGGGCTCCCGCGGCTGGCCGCGGTCCCCGGCGTCGGCGGCCCCCCTGTGCTGGCCGCCGGCCGCGCCGGCCCGGGCGACCACCACCGCGACGCCGGCGATCGCCACGTCGGGCACCAGCCGCTTGGTCCCGGTCAGGTGCCACCCGTCGCCGTCCTGGGCGGCCGTGCAGGCCGCCGAGCCGCTCTCGGCGATGGTCCGCGGCCCGCCCGGCTCCGCCCAGGCCAGGGTGGCCGAGCGCTCTCCGGCGAGCACGGCCGCGAGCGCGTCAGGGACGGTCTTGGCGGCGGCCTCCAGCGCGGGCAGGGCGAGCCCGACCGTGGCCAGGAACGGCCCCGGGTACAGGGCGCGCCCGGTCTCCTCGAACAGCACCGCCTCGTCGACCAGGCTCGCGCCGGCGCCACCGTGGTCCTCGGCCACCGAAAGGCCGAGCCAGCCCAGGCTGGCGAGCCGCCCCCACGACGAGGGGTCCCAGCCCGGCTCGCCGTCGGCGAGCTCGGCCACCCGCTCGAGCGGGTGCCGCGTGGCGAGGAAGTCGCGCGCCGACTCCCTCAGCATCTCCTGCTCCTCGGAGAAGGCGAAGTCCATCCGGCGTCCCCCTAGCGGCTGCGGGGCAGGCCCACGACCCGCTCCGCGATGATGTTGCGCAGGACCTCGGAGGTCCCCGCCTCGATGGTGTTGCCCCGGCTGCGGAGCTGCTGGTACTGCCAGTAGCCGTTCCACACGGCGCCGTCCCCGTCGAGCTGGGCGTCGGGGCCGAGCAGCTCGAGGGCGAGCTTGGTGAGCCGCTGGTTCGACTCCGACCAGTGCAGCTTGGCCACCGACCCCTCGGGGCCAGGGACGCCGGTGCGGACCAGGCTGGTGAGGGCCCGGTAGTTGGTGAAGCGCAGGCCCTGCAGCTCCACCCACTGGCGGGCGATGCGGTCGCGCACCAGCGGGTCGTCGGCCGGCCGGCGCCCGGACCCGTCCGGGATGCGGGCGAGGGTGACGAGCCTGCGCAGCAGCACCTCCAGCCGCGTGGTGAGGGCGAAGCCGAGCGTGCCCCGCTCGTGGAGCAGTGTGGTCATGGCCACCGCCCAGCCGCCGTCGACCTCGCCGACGACCTGCTCGGCCGGGACCCGCACGCCGGTCAGGAAGATCTCGTTGAACTCAGGGTCCCCGGTGAGCTGGCGCAGGGGCCGCACCTCCACGCCGGGCGCGTGCATGTCGACGAGGAAGAAGGTGAGGCCGCGGTGCTTTGCCGCCTCGGGGTTGGTGCGGGCGAGCAGGATGCACCAGTCGGCGATGTGCGCGAACGACGACCACACCTTCTGGCCCTCGAGGACGAAGCCGTCGCCGTCGCGGACCGCCCGGGTGCGCAGCGCGGCCAGGTCGGACCCGGCCCCTGGCTCGGAGAACCCCTGGCAGAAGATCTGCTCGGTGGACAGGATCGGCTCGAGGTGGCGCGCCTTCTGCGCCTCGCTGCCGTGGGCCATGAGCGTCGGGCCGGCCATGCCCAGGCCGATCACGTTGACGTGGTCGGGCGCCTCGGTGCGGGCCAGCTCCTCGAGCAGGATGGCCTGGAAGGTGTAGGGAGCACCCCCGCCGCCGTACCGCTTCGGCCAGGTCAGCCCGGCGTAGCCGGCCTCGTAGAGCTTGCGGCTCCAGGCCCGGGCCTCGGCCTCGTCGCTGCGGCCGGCCTTGGGGTCACGCTCGGCCCAGCCGGCGGGCAGGTTCTCCCCCAGCCAGTCGCGCAGCGTCGCCCGGAAGCTCGCCTCCTCGGGCGTGTCGCGGAAGTCCATGCCTGCCTCCGGCTCGGCGGGCACCCACCGGGCCACGGGAGGCGGGGCTCGCGGGCGCCCGGACATCGTGAGGAACGGGTGCGATCACCATCATCCCGCCGATCGGCTCCAGCGGGAAGGCCCGGCGGGAGTGGTGGCGGGCCGCCGGGGGGCCGCCACCCGGGGTCAGCGGGTAGGTCAGCGGGTCGAGCCCTTGGGGGCCTGCACGAGCCCGATGGGCCGGCCGCCGTTGCCCTGGCCGCCGTTGCCCTCGGCCCGGTCGCGGCTGGCCTCGGCGGGCGCGGCCTTGCCGGTGCCCTTGCCGGGCTGGGCCGGCGCGGCATTGTTGGCGGTACCGGCCGGATGGGTCGAGGCCGGGCTGCTCGCGCCGCTCGGGCTGACCCTGCTGGGCCGCTGCAGCGACTGCAGCGCGGTCACGGCCGGGCGGAGCTCCCGGAGCAGGCCGCGGGCGGTGCGCAGGTCGACGACGACGCCCTCGGCGGCCAGCGCCTCGACCAGGCCCTCCGGCGTGAGCGTGGCGGCATCCTCGCGCTCGTCGATGATGCGCGACGCCTCCAGGTACGGGGCCGGGACCCGGCTGGCGTTCCGCCTGGTCGCGCTCGGGCGCACCTCGCCCAGGGGCGAGCCGACCGAGGCCAGCGGTGCGGCCGTGCGCGGGGCCAGCTCGCTGCCCGCGTCGACCACCAGGGTCGCCCGCCGGCGGATCTCGCTCGGGCGCTCGAGCCGCCGCGGGCTGGCCGGCCCGGCCGGGCTGGCGCCGGCGGGGGCGGTGTCGGGCGGGGCGGTGTGGGGCGCGGCGGTGTGGGGCGCGGACGGCTGGACGTCCCGCTCGATGCTGGCCGCGATGTGCTCCTCAGGGGGGGCCGGCGCGGGACCGCCAGCCTCGAGGGCGGCCGGCGCCGGCGCAGGCGCCTGGGCGACCGCGAGCTGCCCGGCCAGCGCGGCCTGGAACTCAATGGCCTCCTCGTGCAGGCGCATGGCGCGCAGGGCGGTGGCGCGGCGCAAGACCATCATGAGCAGCTCCACGCCGAGCACCAGGGCGGCCGGGGGGATGGCCGCGACGCCCCGGGCGGCCCAGTTGTGGTCGGCGTGGGCGACGTTGAGGATGAAGCTGACCAGGGCGGCGCCGAACAGCAGCAGCTTCGGCCAGATGATCTCCCACCACTTGCGCTGCCTGGCGGTGGTGACAAACCACAGGTCGGCGCCGGTCGCCACGATGATGAACGAGTCGACCAGGAGCGGGATCGCCCAGCCGTGCTCGGGCGCGATCCCGGCCGAGCGCGTGGCATACGCCCGGATGGCCTCGAAGCTCGTGTAGAAGGCCAGGCACGCGATGCCGGCCACGATGGCCCCGAGGATGGCGACCAGGGTCGATCTGAACCGCAGCAGCCACTGGTCGGCGGCGTCGGCGGTCAAGGACGGCATGGGTCCAGCGGTCACGAAGCGACTCCCCCATCATGGCGATGCGCAGAGGTACGAGGATCGCTTCTTCTACAACATCAGCCGCCGATGTGACGAACCCGCTGGTTCCGGCCTATGCATCACGACCCGTTCCGGACCGTACCGGCAGCTGTCACCCGCCGACCCGCACCCTGTCACCCGCCGACCCGCACCACGGTGCGGCCGCGGCCCCTGCCGGCCAGCACCTCGTCGAGCACGGCGTCGACCTGGTCGAGGGGGACCTCGCGGGTGATCGACTCGTCGAGCCCGCGCGGCCGCAGGTCGCCGGCCAGGCGCTCCCAGACCCGGCGGCGCCCCTCGATCGGGGTGTGCACCGAGTCGATCCCGAGCAGCGCCACGCCGCGCAGGATGAAGGGCAGGACGGTGGTGCGCAGCTCGACGCCGCCGGTGTTGCCGCTCGTGGCCGCCGCCGCGCCCTGGCGCAGGGTGCGCAGGGCGTAGGCCAGGCCGGCGCCGCCCACCGGGTCCACGCAGCCGGCCCAGCGGGCCGACTCGAGCGGCTTGCCGCTCTCGCCCGAGGTCGCCTCGCGCGGCAGGACCTCGTCGGCGCCCAGGTCGCGCAGGAACGCCTCCTGGTCGGCCTTGCCGGTGCTCGCCGCCACCTGGTAGCCGCGCTGGGCGAGGATGCCGACCGCGGTGGACCCCACCCCGCCGCTGGCGCCGAGCACCAGGACCGGCCCGTCGCCCGGATCCAGGCCGTGTTCCTCGAGGGTCTGCACCGACAGCGCGGCGGTGTACCCGGCGGTGCCCAGCGCCATCGCCTGGCGCAGGCTGAGGCCGTCCGGGAGGGGCACGACCCAGTCGGCCGGGACCCGGGCGTACTCGGCGAAGCCGCCGTGGTGGCTCACGCCGAGGTCGTAGCCGTGGGCGAGGACCCGGTCCCCCGGGCCCAGCTCGGGCGCGTCGCTGGCGACCACCTCCCCGGCCAGGTCGATGCCTGGCACGAGCGGCGAGATCCTGGCCACCCGCCCGTTGGGGCTGACCGCGAGCGCGTCCTTGTAGTTGACGCTCGACCAGGCCACCCGCACCGTGACCTGCCCGACGGGCAGGTCGTCCAGGGTCAGCGAGTCGATCCGCCGGTCGACCCGGTCGTCGTGCCGCTCGGCGACGAGCGCCCTGAAGCTCTCCACGTGGCTCCTCCTGTCCGCTCCCGGCCCGCCGCGCCCACAGGCGCGCCCGTGCGTCGCGCCCAGCGGGCGCCTCGTGCCAAGGTGTCGTCCGCCGCCCGGTCCCACAAACCCCCGGGTGTGGGAGCTTCTCCAGCCGCCAGCCGGCCCGGCGCTGGAAGGTGCTCCTGGACACCTCGTCGGCCCGATCGGCATCCTACCCGCCATGCCGTCCGACGCCGCTCTGCGAGATCACTGTCCCGCAGGGAGGGAAGCCGGTAGCCTCCCTGGCACGGCCACGGCCCGCCGCGCGCGGACCCTCGGCCCTGGCCAGCCGGCGGGCAGGCTGCGACGCTGCCAGCGCGAGCGAGGAGGGCAAGACCCGAGACCGCACCGGCATCCGCTATCGACGAGGAGGAAGCGATGAACGCGCAGGACCTCACCACCACCGCGAAGGCGATCGTCGCCCCGGGCAAGGGCATCCTCGCCGCCGACGAGAGCTCCGGAACGATCGAGAAGCGCTTCCGGTCCATCGGCGTCGCCTCGACCGAGGAGCACCGCCGGGCCTACCGAGAGCTGCTGTTCACCACCGACGGCGCGGGCGAGTTCATCAGCGGGGTCATCCTGTTCGACGAGACGATCCGGCAGCGGGCGGCCGAGGGGACCCCGCTCCCTGAGGTGCTCAGCCGCCAGGGCATCATCCCCGGCATCAAAGTGGACAAAGGCACCACTGACCTGGCCGGGTTCCCCGGCGAGAAGATCACCGGGGGCCTGGACGGCCTCCGCGGCCGGCTGGCCGAGTACTGCGACCTCGGCGCGAGGTTCACCAAGTGGCGGGCGGTCATCACCATCGGCGACGGGATCCCGACCCGTACCTGCATCGCCGCCAACGCCGACGCGCTGGCTCGCTTCGCCGCGCTGTCGCAGGAGGCGGGGCTCGTGCCGATCGTCGAGCCCGAGGTGCTGATGGACGGCGCCCACACGATCGAGCGCTGCCACGAGGTGACCGCCGACACGCTCGGCGCCGTGTTCGCTGTGCTGCGGGAGCACCGCGTCCAGCTCGACGGCATGCTCCTCAAGCCGAACATGGTCCTGTCGGGCGGCGACTGTCCCGAGCAGGCCGGCGTGCAGGAGGTCGCCGAGGCGACCGTCCGCTGCCTGCGCGACAGCGTGCCCGCGTCCGTGCCTGGCATCGTCTTCCTGTCCGGCGGCCAGACCGACGAGGCGGCCACCGCGCACCTGAACGCGATGAACCGGCTCGGCCCGCAGCCGTGGCAGCTCAGCTTCTCCTACGGGCGCGCGCTGCAGGCCCCGGCGCTCAAGGCCTGGAAGGGCGTGCCCGCCAACGGCCCGGCAGCCCAGCGGGCCTACTACCACCGGGCCCGGCTGAATGGCGCCGCCCGGTTCGGCCGCTACACCCAGGAGATGGAGGCGGTCGGGTAGGTCCCTGAACCGCGCTGCCCGCTTGCCGCCGCGGTCTCGATCCCCCACAGCCAGCGCTCGGCATAGTGGTGTGCGACCTGAGCGGCGCGGTCATCACCCTGGTGCGAACGGCGATAGGCGGCGTGGCGGGCGAGCAGCACCGCGGCGTACGTGCGGCCAAGGCGGAGCGCGAAATCGCGCATCTGTTCCTGGAGTGCGTCGCCGTCAGCGTCCGGCCAGGCACGCACGCGCTCCAGCAGGGCCGCACGCGAACGATCCACGAGGTCCACGCCGACGCCCGTCGCCGGCGCCGCGCGCACGGCGGTGATGTGCTCGGCCAGGTCCCCCAGGAGCGCGGTGACGGCTTGCTCCCTGGATTCCGCACGCAGCAGGTCGAGGCTCAGCACATTGGTCGTGCCCTCCCAGATCGGCAGCACCTGCGCGTTGCGCAGCAGCCGCGGGATGCCGGTGTCCTCGATGTACCCGGCGCCGCCGAAGGCCTCGACCACCTCGCTGGCATGGGCGACGGCGTCCTTGGCGGTGAGCAGCTTGATGGTGGGGATGAGCGCCCGCAGCGCACGCTGCTCCAGCTCGCTCGCTGCCCCGTGCTCGAGCCGGCCCAGCAGCTGCATCCCACGCGCCACCAGCGCGAATCCGGCCTCCGCCTCGACCGCCAGGTCGGCCAGGGTCACCCTGTGCAGCGGCAGGTCGACGAGCGGCCGGCCGAACGCTTGGCGTGCGCGGGCGTACGCCAGCGCCAGCTCCAGCCCCCGCCGCATGCCCGCAGCGGAGCTGAGCGCGTTGTGCATCCGCGTGACGTTGAGCATCCCGGCGATCTTCTTCAGGCCCCCGTCGACGCTGCCCACCGGGGTCGCGTGGGCGCCCGCCAGCGTGAGCTCCGCGGTGGGCAGCGCCCGCGTCCCAAGCTTGTCCTTCAGCCGGTTCACCAGGATGGTCGAGCCAAGTTGCGTCTGGCCGCTGCGCGGGTCGATCCGCTCGACGAGGAACAGGCCGAGGCCCCGGCTGCCGTCCGGCGCACCTTCGGGCCGGGCGAGCGCGAGCGCGCAGTCGGCGTCCGTCGCCGAGGTGAACCACTTGACGCCGTGCAGGCGCCACCCTCCTGCCTCGTCGCAGCGCGCCACCGTCGCGGTGCCACCCACGTCGGAACCGCCCTCTCGCTCGGTCATCCACTGACCCGATGTCCAGGCGCGCTCGGGGTCGCGGCTCGTCAGGCGGGGCACGACTCGCGCGCGCAGCTCGGCGGGCGCGTGGTCGACCAGCACGCGGACGGCCGCGTCGGTCATGGCCACAGCGCAGGTGTAGACGGCGGAGGAGGGGGCGTAGAGATGGAGCAGCGCGTGCTGGACGATGCGGTCGTAGCGGCCGTGGTGGTCCTCGTAGGGGAGGGCGCACAGGCCTGCTCGCGCCTGGACGGCGTGCAGCTGCGACCAGGCCGGGCTCAGCTCGATCCGGTCGATGCGCCTGCCCCACGGGTCGTGCTGCACCAGCCTGGGCGGGGTCCCCTCGGCCTCCTCCGCCAGCCGTGCCAGGTCGCCGGCCGCGGCCTCGCCCATCTGGTCGAGCGCGGGCTCGACCTGCGTGCGGACCTCCTCGGGAAGCAGCCGCTCGAGGTACTCGTGAAGGACCGCGTCCGAGCGGTAGGTGTTCCGCAGCCGTGGCGGCTCCTGGAAGAACATGCGGCGGTCCCCCTTCGGCGCCGTGCCCCGGTTCGAGACCTCCTGGGTCGGTGCCATCTCCTCAGTACAGCCCCGGCCCGCCGGGTCGTCAACCAGGCGCGGCGGGCCGGCGTCCGCCAGCCGGCCGGAGGAGCGCCGCCCGACCCGCGACGGGTCACACGATGCCGCCGACCACCGCGCCGATGGCCAGGATGACCAGGTAGGAGGCGATGCCGCCGCCGATCACCACGGCCCGCAGCCAGGCCGGGAGCCGCGGGCGGCCGGCCACGTGGTAGGCGAGCACGCCGAGGAACGGCACCAGGAACACGACCAGGACCCAGGCGCTGGTGGCGCCCCGGCCGAGGTCGTCGCGCCGGGCCAGGTCCCACAGCGCGAGCGAGGTCCACGCCGTGTAGAGCACGAACGGCAGCAGGTAGGCGTACAGGCCGAACAGGGCCTGCCAGACCGAAGTGGCCAGGATGGGGACGCCGAGCACGGTGGGCTCCTTGCGGGTCGTGACGTCGAGGCCGGCCGGGGCGGCAGGCAGCGCGATCCGGTCCAGGTCGAGGTCGAGGCTCTGGTAGACGCCCACGGCCGGGCGCACGGGCGCGCCCGCGCCGCCGGGGAGCTGCCGCTGCGGCGGTGGCGGCGGCGCGTCCCTGGACTGGTTGCGCGGGTACGCTCCGGTGTTGCCCTCGGCGACCAGGCCGAGGCTCTGCACCGTGGTCGACAGGTCCATGCGGGCCGGCAGCCGCAGGCCGCGGCAGGGCTGCAGCCATTCGATCCCGACCGGGATGGAGGTGCGGATGCGGTTGCCGGTGAAGCAGTTGCCAGCCCCGGCCGGGCCCGACAGCGCGATGTCGGCGCGCCCCGAGCCCTCCACGAGGTTGCCGCGGACCTGGTTGCGGGAGGCGGTCCACAGGTGCTTGTCGAGGTTGGGGGTGACCAGGATGCCGTGGTTGGGGTGGTTCACCACCCGGTTGCGCTCGACCCGGTTGTCGTTGCCGCCGGCGAGGATGATCCCGTTGCCGAACGAGCTCCACTCGATCGCCTCGACCGGTGCGGTGCGGCT
>Ga0307278_10000311_pt1 | contig 24991 bp, 26 predicted proteins | sample ER_DNA_117_FD_194482 | JGI IMG/M metagenome (GOLD analysis project Ga0307278, IMG submission 194482) | Bulk soil microbial communities from the East River watershed near Crested Butte, Colorado, United States - ER_DNA_117 | ecosystem: Environmental > Terrestrial > Soil > Floodplain | place...
AGGTCGACGTCGACGTCTCCCTGCCGCGCCGCCTGCCGGGCACGATCGAGGTCACCGCGTACTTCGCGGTCTGCGAGGCGCTGGCCAACATCGCCAGGCACAGCCAGGCGAGCCGGGCGTCCGTGCGGGGCCGGCTGCTGGACGACGTGCTCACGGTCGAGGTGCGCGACGACGGCGTCGGCGGCGCCTACCGAGCACGAGCCGGACGTGGTCGTCACCGACGTGCGGATGCCGCCCGGCTTCAGCGACGAGGGGCTGCGAGCCGCGATCGCGCTGCGCGACGCCCACCCGTCGCTGGCCGTGCTGGTGCTCAGCCAGTACGTCGAGCAGACCTACGCCGCCGAGCTGCTCGACGCCGGTCCGCGGCGGGGCCGTGGCGCCGGCGTGGGCTACCTGCTCAAGGACCGGGTCGGGGACGTGGAGGAGTTCGTCGACGCGGTCCGGCGGGTCGCCGCCGGCGGCACGGTGATCGACCCCGAGGTGGTCCGCCAGCTGCTCCGCCGCCGCCACGACCCGCTCGAGCGCCTCACCCCGCGCGAGCACGAGGTGCTCGCCCTGATGGCCGAGGGCTGGTCCAACGCCGCCATCGCCCGCACCCTGGTGGTCACCGAGGCCGCGGTCGCCAAGCACATCGGCGGCATCCTGGCCAAGCTCGACCTGCCACCCACCGAGGACGACCACCGCCGCGTGCGCGCGGTCCTGGCGTTCCTGCGCGGCTGACGCCGAGGCGCGGTCTCGCTCAGTCGGCGCAGTGCCCCACGGCGGCCCGGGCGGCCTCGGCGGCGGTCATCGGGCCGGATGTCGAGCACTTGCTTGGAATCTCCTCCAGCTTTGCATAGTCAAGTCTTGACTAGTACGGTGTTGGCTATGAACACGACCAGGCTGTCCCCGGGCGCGCAGGCGGTGCTCGGCCTGCTCTCGCGCCAACCGACTTCCGGCTACGAGCTGGGCTCCACGGCCGAGCGGACGATCGCCCACTTCTGGCCGATCACCCGCGCCCACATCTACGCCGAGCTGGCCCGGCTGGAGGCCGCCGGCCTGGTCACCGCGACCGAGGTCAGCCAGCAACGGCGGCCCGACAAGCGCGTCTACGCCATCACCGAGGCGGGTGAGGCCGCCCTGGACGCGTGGCTGGCCAGTCCCGACCTCGGCCACGAGCGCCGCCGCCACCCGCTGCTGCTCAAGATCTTCTTCGGCGACCGGATGCCGCCCGAGCGCCTGGCCGGCCTGCTCGCCGAGGAGCGTGCCCGGCTCGAGGCCGACCGCGACCACTTCCAGGCGGTGGTGGCCAAGCTCGAGGGCGACCCGGGTGCCATCTGGCGGCGCGCCACCGCCATGTACGGGGTGCACTGCACCCAGGGACAGCTCGCCTGGCTCGACGCGGTCGAGCCGCTCATCGCACCGGCCGATCGGAGCGCCTGATGTTCGCCGAGAACCGCCGGACCAAGCTGCTCACCCTGGCGCTGAGCTGCCTCGGGCTGTTCATCGTGCTGCTCGACATGACCATCGTGAACAACGCGCTGCCGTCGATCCAGCGGCAGCTGAACGCCAGCCTCTCCGGGCTGCAGTGGATCATCGACGCCTACACCCTGGTGTTCGCCAGCCTGCTGCTCACCACCGGCTCGCTCAGCGACCGCCAGGGGCGCAAGCGCTGGTTCCTGGTCGGCGTCGTCGTCTTCACCGCCGGCTCGGCCCTGTGCGGCCTGGCGCCCAACATCGGGGTGCTGGTCGCCGCTCGGGCGCTGCAAGCGGTCGGCGGCGCCGCCCTGTCGCCCGCGAGCCTGTCGCTGCTCACCAACGCCTTCCCCGACCCGCGCGAGCGGGCGCAGGCGATCGGCATCTGGGCCGGGGTCTCCGGCCTGAGCCTCTCGGCCGGACCCCTGATCGGCGGCGCGCTGGTCGACGGCCCTGGCTGGCGCTGGGTGTTCTTCGTCAACCTGCCCGTCGGCGTGGTCGCGTTCCTCGGGGCGCTGCGCTTCGTGCGCGAGTCGGTCAACCCGCGGCCGCGCCGGCTCGACCTGGCCGGCCAGCTCCTCGGCGTCGGCACCCTGGCGGCGCTGGTCTACGCGCTGATCGAGGGTGGCAGTCACGGCTGGACGTCCGCGCCGATCCTGACCATGTTCACGCTGGCCGCGCTCGGGCTCGCCGCCTTCCTGCTGGTCGAGGCTCGCAAGGAGGAGCCGATGATCGAGCTGCGCCTCTTCCGCTCGGCGGCGTTCTCCGGCACCAACCTGATCGCCTTCCTGACGTTCTTCAGCCTGATCGGCTTCACCTTCTTCAACACCCTGTACTTCCAGGAGATCCGCGGCTACTCGGCGTTCGAGGCCGGGCTGCTCGGCCTGCCGGCGACGCTCGCGATCGTGGTGATGGCGCCGCTGGCCGGGCGGCTGGCGGGAGCGCGCGGGCCGGGCCTGCCGATCGCCGTCGGCACCGCCATGGCCGGCAGCGCGCTGCTGCTCCTGCTCGGACTGCGGCTCGACACCGCCTACGGCAGCATCTGGTGGATCTTCGCGCTGTTCGGCGGCGGGCTCGGGCTGGTCTTCGCACCGACCGCCGCGTCGGCGGTTGCCGGCCTGCCGCCCTCCCAGGCTGGCCTGGCCTCCGGCATGCTCAACACCAGCCGCCAGGTCGGCGGCGCGGTCGGGATCGCCCTGCTCGGCGCCGTCTTCAGCAGCCGCTTCCGCGGCGCGCTCCCACCCGACGTCCGCGCCCGCGCCGGGGGCGTCAACGGCGGCTTCCAGACGATCGCCCCGACCGTCCGCCGCGTCGTCGGCGAGGCCTTCGTCTCCGGCCTCCACGCCGGCTACCTGCTCGCCGGCAGCGCCCTGCTGGTCAGCACGCTGCTGGCCGTCACCCTCCTGGCCGCCTTCCGCACCCGCCCGGCGGTCCCCACGGCCGAGCCCCAAGCCGCGCTGGCGTCGACCGACGGCAGCGGCTGACCCGAGCCACGGCTCGCGGGTGCGTGCCCGGCCCGGACGGGTTGTCCACAGGTGCGTGGCGGCGCTGGTGAGAGCTGGTGGGGAGTGCCAGACTGGCGGGGTGCTCGAGCGACGGGATCGGAGGTGAAGGAGGATGCGTGCTGCCGCGTTGGACCATCCCGGTCCCTGGACGGAGGAGGAGTTCCTGGCACTGCCGGACGAGGGCCAGCGGCACGAGCTGCTCGATGGGAGCCTCCTCGTGACGCCGGCACCGAGCAGCGAGCACCAGCAGGTTGCTCGCCGGCTGGCCAACGCGCTCGAGGCCGCGTCCCCTGACGGCTGGGAGGTCGTCGAGGCGGTCAACGTCCGGGTCGCTCCGTCGCGCATCCTCATCCCCGACGTGGTCGTCACCAGCCGTGCCGGTGACACCCTCGCCGGCGACGCTGACACGGCTATCTCCACCTAGTGCTCGGGCGCGCGCGCGAGCAGCAGCGGCTGGAAGAAGCCCGTCTCCTCCGGGAAGCGCCACTCGGGTGCCGCCAGCCCCGCCTGGCCGGCGAAGCCGGAGAGCTGCGCGCGGGTCAGCGCCCAGTAGACCGTGCGCCGCTGCGCCAGCGTCCAGCGGTCGTCGGCGCCGGTCACCTGGAACAGGCGCATGTCGTAGCGCTCGCCGTCCGCCTCCCAGTCCCAGAGCTGGAAGGTGACCGTCACCTCGTCGCCGCGCTGCGCGAGCTGCGGCGGCGTGACCGGCGGTCGCTGCTCGCGCAGGAGGTCGTAGTCACGCGTGCTGACCAGGACGAGGCCGCCGGGGGAGAGCACCCGCCGCATCTCGCCGAGCGCCCGCACGACCTCCTCAGCCGTGAGCAGGTGCGGCAGGGCGTTGTCGGCGCAGACCACGACCTCGAACGAGCCGTCGGCGAACGGCAGCGCACGCATGTCGGCCGGGACCAGCGCGGCCCGGACGCCGCGCCGATCGCACTCGGCGCGTGCCCGTCGCAGCGCGACGGTGCTGACGTCGCCGCCGGCCATCAGGTGCCCGTGCGCGGCCAGACCGAGCAGTTGCGTGCCGATGCCGACCGCGCAGTCGAGGATCCTGCGCCGCCCCGGACCGAGCGCGGCGTGGATCGCGCCGTGCAGGGCGTCGCCCTGCCGCCGGAGGCTGGCCTCCCAGTCGGGATAGATCCGGTCGTAGCCGGCGGCCATGTCGTCGTAGAAGCCGGCGGGCGTGCCGCCGGCCTGCCGCGGTGTCGGGCTCTCGGTCTCCACGTGCTGACGCGTCCCCCACCTGGTAGGAGGTTGGACCCATGAAGCTCTCCGACCTTCCGCACCGCTGCGCCGGCCTGACCGCCAGGTGGTGCCGACCGGTTCAGTGGCGCTCGCGCTGGAGGTCGGAAGGGTCGCCCTCGACCAACGCCCTCGGTCGCCCAGCAGCCTACGCTGCGTGAGCTCGCCGGTGCGGGGATCCGCGCCGCTGCGGCTTCGCGAGCAGCCTGCGGCACGCCCGCGGCCAGGACGGCCACCTGATAGGATCCGGTCTCGAACGTATGTTCAACGAGCGAGGCCGGCGGCATGCCGGCGAGGAGGTGGACATGGCTGATGTGAAGCCGATTCCGGACGAGTACCCGCAGGTCACGCCGTACCTACTGGTGGACGGGGCCAGCGCGGCGATCGAGTTCTACAGCAACGTGTTCGGCGCCACCGAGCGGATGCGCATGCCCGAGCCCGACGGTAAGGTCGGCCACGCCGAGCTGCAGTTCGGCAAGTCGATGATCATGCTGGCGGACGAGTTCCCTGACAGGGGCATCCTCGGCCCGAAGTCGGTCGGCGGCACCCCCGTGATCGTGAGCGTCTACGTCGAGGACGTCGACGCCGTGGTCGACCGTGCGGTCAAGGCCGGCGCGAAGCTCCTGCGCCCGGTCGAGGACCAGTTCTACGGCGACCGGACGGGCCAGTTCGAGGACCCCTTCGGCCACCGCTGGAGCGTCGCGACCCGCGTCGAGGACGTGCCCCCCGAGGAGATGGCCAGGCGCGCCGCCGAGATGACGGGCGGCAGCACCTGATCCACCCACGGGCCGGCGTGTCACAACGGGCGCTGTAGCAGCGACTCCAGCCGGCTCGGATGCGAAGGCAGCGGCTGCGCCTGTCCCGTCTCGGTGAAGCCGAGGCCCTCGTAGAGGGCCCGTGCCGCGGCGTTGTCCTGCGCCACCCACAGCTCCATGGTGCGCGCGCCGGCCTGCCGTGCCCACGTTTCGGCGGCCTCCATGAGCAGCCGGGCGGCGCCGCGGCCACGCATCGCCGGGTCGACCCAGACGGACACGACGTGGGCGACCTCGGGTCGCCGGTCCCGCAGGTAGCAGCCGGCGAGGCCGAACGGCCCCTCCTCCGCCGACTCCACCAGGAAGACCGCCGAGTCGCTGCCGGAGGCATAGCGACGTACTTCACTGCGCCACAGCTCGGTGGGCCTGTCCTGCTCGGCGGCCAGCGAGCTGGCGAACGCGTGGGGCGCGTCGGCGAGCGCCCGCAGCCGAAGCGCCCGGAACGTCAGGGCTTCCTCGGGACGCACACGCCGCACCAGCAGCTTGCTCATGCCTCTGTCTGCCACAGGCGCCCGCCTCCGTCCATCGTTTGTCCCCACGTCGCGGAGTACCCTCGGAGCTGCTCGGCTCCGGCCACTACCCGCTGGGGGTCCCATGCCCGTGCAGCGCCTCAACCACGCCGTCCTGTACGTCCGCGACGTCGCCGCCAGCGTCGCCTTCTACCGTGACGCGCTCGGCTTCCGTCCAGTCGACGGGATGCAGGACCTGCGGGGAGCCGCCTTCCTGCAAGCGCCCGGCTCGCGCAACGACCACGACCTCGGCCTGTTCGAGCTCGGCCCCCAGGCCGGGCCGTCGGCCGCCGGCCGCACCAGCGTCGGCCTCTACCACCTCGCCTGGGAGGTCGACACCCTCACCGAGCTCGAACGCGTCGCCGCCAAGCTCAGCGAGCTCGGCGCGCTCGTCGGCGCCAGCGACCACGCCACCACCAAGGCGCTGTACGCGCGCGACCCGGACGGCCTCGAGTTCGAGGTGTGCTGGCTGGTCCCTGCCGAGCTGATCACCCCGGAGCTGCTCGCCGGCCGCGCCCAGATCGGCCCGCTCGACCTCGCCAAGGAGAAGGAGCGCTTCGGCGCCGACACCCGCGGCGGCGTCGGCGTGTCCGTCCCCACCGGCGGCTGACCGGGTCGGCGCCCTCGCGGGCACGCGCCGTTTGGGCGGCACTCGGCGGCCCGGGTACGGCGTTATGGGGTGGCGGCAAGGCATGCGGGGCCCGTACCGTTGCCGCGGCAGCCGTTTCGTCGATCGCAGGGGCGCCGGAGCGCCGGCCGGGTGCCGGTCCGGTCGCGTGGATCCCGCGGTTCGGGCTCTCCAGGGAGATTGGGACTATGTGGGCAGGCTCTGTCATCTCCATCCATCTCGCCTCGGCCAACGAGGCACCGACCTACGCCGTGCCCGAGGTCAAGGCCGTGGCCGGGGCGGGTCTGGAAGGTGACCGCTACTACCGGCCGGTCGGCGAGCAGGTGCCGCAGGACGAGCTGACCCTGATCCAGCAAGAGGCCCTGCAGGCGCTCGCCAGCGACCACGGCATCGCGCTGGACCCCGGGGAGCACCGGCGCCAGGTGGTGACCGCCGGCGTCCCTCTCAACGACCTGGTCGGCAAGGAGTTCCAGATCGGGACCGTGCGGCTGCTCGGCATCAAGCTGAACGAGCCCTGCAAGCACCTCGAGGACCTGACCGGCCGGCCGGGCCTGATCAAGGGCCTGGTCCACCGTGGCGGCCTCCGCGCCCAGATCCTCGAGGGCGGGACCATCGAGGTCGGTGCCCCGGTCAGCCCGGTCGCCGCGCCGGCGGAGGCCTGACGGCCTGACGAGTGTGGCCGACCGGCGCGAGGTCAGGCGCCGGGCATGGTGTGCGGAACCGCACGCCCAGCCCGGCGCAGATGTCGCCCGTGTGCACCAGGGTCTCGTCGCAGCCCATCGCCTGCCAGGTGGCCCCGAGGCCCATGAGCCGGTGTCGCCGTCCGCCGGCGGTACCCTACCTCCCCAACGTCGAGCTGGACGCCTGAGATGCGAGCATCACGAGCATGAAGATTGCGACCGTGTCCGAGCGCCCGGACCTCGTCGAGGCCGCGTGGGAGCAGACCAGCGACACGTTGCCCGAGTACAACAACCATGGCGACGTCCTCGGCCGCTATTGGCCCCGCCTCACCGAGGAGCGGCCGGAGTTCCAGTTCCACCTGGTCGACGAGCGCGAGCGGATCCTCGCCCGGGTCCGCTCCATTCCCGTCCGCTGGGACGGCACCATCGGCGACCTACCGGCCGGGATCGACGGCGCGATCGCCCGCGGCTTCGACGAGGGCGGCGCCAACGTCCTGTGCGCGCTCGTGATCATGATCCCTGGCCAGCTCCAGGGGCGAGGCCTGAGCGCGCGCGCCGTCGAAGCGATGCTCGAGGTTGCCCGCCGGCACGACCTGGCCTCGCTGATCGCCCCGGTACGCCCTAGCTGGAAGGAGCGCTATCCGCTCGTGCCGATCGAGCGGTACTCGACCTGGCGGCGGCCAGACGGGCTGCTGTTCGATCCTTGGATGCGCGTCCACGAGCGGCTCGGCGCGGCCGTCCTGAAGCCCGAACCTCGGTCGCTCCGGATCACCGGGACCGTCGCGGAGTGGGAGGAATGGACGGCGATGGCCTTCCCCGAGAGCGGCACGTACTGGTTCCCGGGCGGTCTCGCGACCCTGGCGGTCGACCGCGAGGCAGACCAGGGCAGCTATTGGGAGCCGAACGTCTGGATGCGGCACGGCGCCTGACCGCCGTGGGGCGGCTGCCGGCCCGTCCCGTCTTCGCCGCCGGCTTCAGGCGAGTGGCGGGGACTCGGGGTCGGTGCAGACCAGCGTCCAAGGGCGGTCCTGCACGCGGGTGAGCACCACGGTGGCGCGGCGGTCGCCGTCCAGGCGCAGGCGGCGGCGCAGCTCGTCGACGTCGCCGGCCAGGCCGCGGCGGCGGACGTCGACCGCGCCGACGCCCAGGGCGTGGAGGCGGGCGCGCAGCCGCTTCAGGCCGTACGGCATGGACGCCTCCACCCGCAGGGCGCGGCCGAACGGGGTGCGCGGCGGCGTGTCGGCGGACAGGAAGGCGATCCGCTCGTCCAGCTTCCAGGCGCCGAGCGTGCGGGCGAGGGTCTCCACCGCGCCGGCGCGGGTCACGGCCGGGTTCGGGTCGAGCAGGTAGGCCCCGGGAGGGGCGCAGGCCACCGGCGGGCCTGGCGCGGGCGTCAAGGTCCAGCCCTCGGGCAGCACGGTCGCCCGGCGCGACGCGGTGGCGAGCGCCGGCGACCAGAGCGCGGCCTCCTTGAGGTCGCGCCCGACGGCGATCAGCTCCACCTCCCAGCCTGCCGGCACCAGGTCGAGCGGGAGCCCGGGGGCGGCCTTGACACCGACGGCCGGCACCCGTTCGGCCAGGCCGAGGCACCAGGCGAGCGGCGGCTCGCTCGCGCCCGGCTCGAAGCGCCGGCCGCCCTCCCGCCTGGCCGGGTCGACGAAGACCGCCTCCACCCGGTCGAGCGGCGCGGCGCGGGCGTCGGCCAGCAGCGTCCCGGCGCCGCCGCCAACCCCGTGGACGGCCGCGTTCTCGGCGGCCATGCGCAGGTGGACCGGGTCGAGGTCGACCGCGAGGACCGTCCGGCCCCGCGCCAGCGCGACCAGGTCGCCGCCGATGCCGCAGCACAGGTCGGCGACGGCGGCCACCCCCTGGTAGCGCCGCGCGCGGTGGCGGGCGACGGCCTCGGCCGAAGCCTGCTCCAGGCCGGGCCGGGTGAACAGCATCCGCTCGGCCAGGCGGAACTTGGCCCGCGCCGCCAGCCGCAGCTCGCGCTGGGCGAACGCGGCGGCGACCAGGTCGGCCGGCCAGCGGGCACGCAGCCGCTCGCCGACGGCGAGCTCGGCGGCCGGCTCCACCGGCGCGGCCATGACCTCGTCGAGCAGCGCCCGCCCGGCGGGGGAGAGCAGCCCGTCGAGCAGGCGCAGCGCCTCACCGGCCACTCCGCCGGCCGCCGTCATGCCCTCACCTCCCGCACGTCCTCACCGCTATCGAAGCACGCCCCACGCCGGCGGCGAGGCGGCAGGGCACCGTGTCTCTCGGGTCATGCCCGGGTCCGGTCCGGCTCGGCGCGCAGCCAGTGTCCATGCATCGCTTCTCCAACGGGTGGACCATCAACCCACAGCGACCGAGGTCATGGTCAGCGGCCCGCCATAGTTGTCGGTGACGCTGCGGATGGGACACGTCCACACCCTGGTACAGGCCAGCCCAGGCGTCTACGACCAGCTCGGGCTGGGCAAGGAGCAGTTGGCGCGGCTCCGCGAGCAGGGCGTCGTGTGATGGACCGCCTGCTGGAGCTGGCGGCGACAGGCGTGTGACCGGGAGGTGGCATGACCGAGCGCCCGTACGAGTTCGTGAGGACCCCGAAGGGGCTGCTGCTGCGGGTACGGGCCCGCGGCACCTCGGTGCTGGCGACCCCCATCCTGAACCGGGGCACCGCCTTCACCCTCGAGGAGCGGCGGGCGCTCGGCCTGGTCGGGCTGCTGCCCGAAGGGGTGTCGACCATCGACGGGCAGGTCCGCCGGGTCTACGCCCAGTTCCAGCGCCAGCCCGACGCGCTGGCCAGGAACGTGTACCTGGCCAACCTGCGCGACCGCAACGATGTCCTGTTCTACCGGCTGCTGTCCGACCACCTGGCCGAGATGCTGCCGATCGTCTACACACCCACGGTGGGCGAGGCGATCGAGCGCTACAGCCACGAGTACCGTCGACCCCGCGGCGTGTTCCTCTCGGTCGACCACCCGGAGCTGGTCGAGGAGTCGTTGCGTAACTACGGCCTCGGGCCGGAGGACGTCGACCTCATCGTGGCGACCGACGCCGAGGGGATCCTCGGGATCGGCGACTGGGGCGTCGGTGGCATCGAGATCGCCATCGGGAAGCTGGCCGTGTACATCGCCGCCGCCGGGATGCACCCCCGCCGGGTGGTCCCGGTGGTGCTCGACGTGGGCACCGACAACCAGGGGCTGCTCGATGACGAGCTGTACCTGGGCGCCCGCCACCCGCGGGTGGGCGGGCAGCGCTACGACGAGTTCGTCGACGCCTACGTGCAGGCCGCGACCAAGCTGTTCCCGCACGCCCTGCTGCACTGGGAGGACTTCGGTGCGGCCAACGCCCGGCGGATCCTGCAGCGGTACGCCGACCAGTGCTGCACCTTCAACGACGACATGCAGGGCACCGCCGCGGTGGTGCTGGCGGCGGCGCTCGCGGCGACCAGAGCCAGCGGCACCCGCATGGCCGATCAGCGGGTGGTCATCCACGGCGCCGGTACGGCCGGCACGGGCATCGCCGACATGCTCCGGGAGGTCATGGTCGGCGAGGGCGTGGAGCCGGGGGAGGCCACCCGACGGTTCTGGTGCCTGGACCGCCACGGGCTCTTCACTGACGACCGGGCGGACCGGCTGCTCGACTTCCAACACCCGTATGCCCGCCCGGCGGCCGAGGTCGCCGGCTGGAGCCGCAGCGGCACCGCTGAGGGTCCCCCGCTGGCCGAGGTGGTCGGCCACGTCCATCCGACCATGCTGATCGGCACCTCGACCCAGGCCGGCGCCTTCACCGAGGCGATCGTCCGCCAGATGGCCGCGCACGTCGAGCGGCCGATGATCATGCCGCTGTCCAACCCGACCTCCAAGGCCGAGGCGGTGCCGGCCGACCTCATCGCCTGGACCGACGGCCGGGCGCTGGTCGCCACCGGCAGCCCCTTCGCCCCGGTGACCCACGACGGAGTCACCTACCGGATCGCCCAGGCCAACAACGCACTGATCTTCCCCGGCCTGGGGCTGGGGGTGGCGGTGGCCAGGGCCCGCCGGGTCAGCGACACCATGCTGGCCGCGGCCGCCGAGGCGGTCGCCGGCCTCTCCGACGCCTCCACCCCCGGCGCCCCCCTGCTGCCGCCGGTCGACCACCTGCGCGAGGTCTCGGCGGCGGTCGCGGTCGCGGTGGCCAAGGCGGCCGCCGCCGACGGGCTGGCCGAGGTCGCCCTCGACGACCCCGTCCAGCAGGTCCACCAGGCCATGTGGCAGCCGGAGTACCCACGGGTGGAACCGGTCTGAGCCGACCCTGAGGAGCAGCCGCCGATGGCCACGACGACCCAGGCCGCGTCGACGAGCCGGCGCTGGCCGCGGTCTGGGGCGCGCTCAGCCGACCTCTACGCAGGTCGCCGGCGGTGGTCAGGGACCGGGTCCCGCGGCGGGCCAGGCGACGGCCGGCGTCGCTCCTGCGAGGAACCACACGAGCAGCGCGTTCACCACGTCCGGGTTCTCCACGGGCAGGGCGTGGGTGCCCGGGAGCACCGCCAGCCCCCCCTGCGACAGCGCCGCCGCCACGGCGGCGCCGTGCTCGAGGGTCACCTCGTCGCGGTCACCCTGCAGCACCAGCGTCGGGGCGGCCACCTCCGCCAGCGACGCAAGCTCGAGTTCGGGCTCGGTGGCCAGCATCCGCAGCGTCTTGGCGTACACCACCGGGAAGTGCTCCGGGCCGTCCGGCGACACCTGGTCGTACTCGGTCCGCAGGAAGCTCATGACCTGGTCGCCGCCGGCGCTGAGCTGGTCGGTCAGGCCGCCGGTGACCTTGCCGGAGGAGTTGTAGTACTGGCCGATCAGCACCAGCCGGTCCACCAGCTCCGGGCGGCGCCGGGCCACCAGCAGGGCCACCACCGCCCCGTCGCTCCATCCTACGAGGTGCGCCGGGCCGCCGACCACGCCGTCGAGGTAGGCCACGGTGTCGTCGGCCATCGCGTCGTAGGTCAAGGGGCCCTCGACGTCGGGGGTGTGGGCGTGGCCCCGACGCTCCGGGACGTGGACCTTGTACCCGGCAGCGGCCAGGGCCGGCGCCTGCGCCGACCAGGACGAGGCACCGGCGAACGCCCCGTGCAGCAGCACGACCGGCTGGCCCTCACCGCGCACCTCGTGCCAGGTCGGCAGCCCGTTCACCTCCACGTACGTCACCACGACCTCCCTGGTCTCCGGGACCCGACGTCCCGCCTTCCGGTCAACAGCCGACGCAAAGATGTAAGGTGCAGGCCGTCGGGATCCTTGCCGTATTGCGGAGGATGGCATGGCCGCCACAAGACGGTGGAGCGATCTCAGCGAGCGCAGGCGCAGGCTACTCGTCGCCGCGGCGGTCGCCGAGGGCATCCTCAAGCTTGCGGCGCTGATCGACATCAAGCGTCGGCCAGCAAGCCAGATCCGAGGCCAGAAGTGGATCTGGGCCACAGTGGTGGCAGTCGTCAGCTCCGCCGGGGTCGTGCCAGTCTCCTACTTCGTCTTCGGACGCCGGCGGCAGGGTTAGGCGCTGAGGATCACGACCCGGTCCCGCGGCGCTGCTGGACCGCAACGGGGCGGCGTGGTTACCTTGCGGTAACTATGAGCGTCCTGGCCAGCCGGCTCGACCCGGCGTCCGCGACCTACCGCGCCAACCGGAGCGCCAACCTGCGGCTGCTCGAGGAGATCTCCGAGCAGCTCGCGCTCGCCCGCGCCGGGGGCGGCAAGAAGTACGTCGACCGCCACCGCGCCCGCGGCAAGCTGCTCGCCCGCGAGCGGATCGAGCTGCTGCTCGACCGGGACGCGCCGTTCCTGGAGCTGTCGCCGCTGGCCGCCTGGGGCAGCGACTTCCACGTCGGCGCGAGCGGCGTGCACGGCGTCGGGGTGGTCAGCGGCGTCGAGTGCGTGATCACCGCCAGCGACCCGACCGTCCGGGGCGGCGCCACCAACCCGTTCGGGCTGCGCAAGGGCCTGCGCGCCATGGAGATCGCCGAGCGCAACCGGCTGCCCCTGGTCCAGCTCATCGAGTCGGGCGGCGCCGACCTGCCGACCCAGGCGGAGATTTTCATTCCCGGCGGCGCCGTATTCCGCAACCTCACCCGCCTGTCCCGCGCGAGCATCCCCACCGTCGCGCTGGTGTTCGGCAACTCCACCGCCGGCGGCGCCTACGTGCCAGGCATGTCCGACCACACGGTGATGGTCAAGGGCCGCGCCAAGGTGTTCCTCGGCGGCCCGCCGCTGGTGAAGATGGCCACCGGCGAGGACGCCGACGAGGAGGAGCTCGGCGGCGCCGAGATGCACGCGCGCACCTCCGGCCTCGCCGACCTGCTGGCCTCCGACGAGGCGGACTGCATCCGCCTCGGCCGCCAGGTGCTGGCCAGCCTGAACTGGCGCAAGCTCGGCCCGCCGCCCGACCCCGACCCCGACGAGCCCGCCGCCGACCCCGAGGACCTGCTCGGCCTGGCGCCGGTCGACCTCAAGGTCCCGGCCGACATGCGCGCCATCATCGCCCACGTGGTCGACGGCTCCCGCTTCGACGAGTTCAAGCCGCTGTACGGGCCCAACCTGGTCACCGGCTGGGCGCGGATCCACGGCTATCCGGTCGGCGTCCTCGCCAACCAGCAGCCGGTGCTGTTCAGCGAGGAGTCCAACAAGGCCGCGCACTTCATCCAGCTCGCCAACCAGGTCGACACGCCGCTGCTGTTCCTGCAGAACACCACCGGGTACATCGTCGGCAAGGACTACGAGCAGCGCGGGATCATCAAGGACGGCGCCAAGATGATCAACGCGGTCTCCAACTCGGCCGTGCCGCACCTCACCGTGATCTGCGGCGCCTCCTACGGGGCCGGCGGCTACGGCATGGCCGGCCGCGCCTACGACCCGCGCTTCCTGTTCACCTGGCCGGCGTCGAAGACCGCGGTGATGGGGCCGGCGCAGCTCGCCGGCGTGATGTCGATCTTGGGCCGCGCCTCTGCCAGGGCCGGCGGCCGGCCGTTCGACGAGCAGGCCGACGCGGCCATGCGCCAGGCCGTCGAGGAGCACATCGAGCGCGAGTCGACGGCGCTGTTCAACACCGGCCTGCTGTACGACGACGGCATCATCGACCCGCGCGACACCCGCACGGTGCTCGGCATCGCCCTGTCGGCCTGCCACTCGGGGGAGGTGAAGGGCACGCGCGAGTTCGGCGTGTTCCGCATGTGATCGAGAAGCTGCTGGTCGCCAACCGGGGCGAGATCGCCAGCCGGGTGCTGCGCACCTGCCGGGCCATGGGTGTGGCCACCGTGGCGGTCTTCTCCGACCCGGACGCCGACGCCCCGTTCGTGGCCGAGGCCGACGAGGCGGTCGGGCTCGGCGGCGCCACCCCGGCCGGGTCCTACCTGCGCGGCGAGGCGATCATCGAGGCCGCCGAGCGCACCGGGGCCGACGCCGTCCACCCCGGCTACGGCTTCCTGGCCGAGAACGCCGACTTCGCCCGGGCCTGCCGCAAGCACGGCCTCACCTTCGTGGGCCCGCCGCCGGAGGCGATCGCGGCCATGGGCGACAAGCTGGAGGCCAAGCGGCTGGCGGCCGCGGTCGGGGTGCCGGTCCTGCCCGGCATCGAGGTGACCGACCTCGTCGGCGGCGGCCTGCGCGCCGCCGCCGACGAGGTCGGCTGGCCGGTGCTGGTCAAGGCGGCCCACGGCGGCGGCGGGGTCGGCATGCGGCTGGTGCGCGAGCCGGAGGCGCTGGCCGAGGCGGTGGCGGCGGCCCGGCGCCAGGCGGGCGCGGCGTTCGCCGGCGACGCCGTGTTCCTGGAGCGCTACGTGGAGCGTCCCCGGCACATCGAGGTGCAGATCCTCGGCGACGTCGATGGGCACGTGGTGCAGCTCTTCGAGCGCGAGTGCTCCATCCAGCGACGCCACCAGAAGCTGGTCGAGGAGTGTCCCTCGCCCGCGGTCGACTCCGACCTGCGCGCGCGCCTGACGGCCGCCGCGGTCACCGTCGGCCAGGCGATCGGCTACGTCGGCGCCGGCACGGTCGAGTTCCTGCTCACGCCCGAGGGCGAGTTCCTGTTCCTCGAGGTCAACACGCGCCTCCAGGTCGAGCACCCGGTCACCGAGGCGGTCACCGGCCTCGACCTGGTGCGCCTGCAGCTCCTGGTGGCCGCCGGCGAGCCGCTGCCCGCGGAGGCCGGCCGCCCCACCGTCTCCGGCCACGCCATCGAGGCCCGCCTCTACGCCGAGGACCCGCGGCGGGACTTCCTGCCCGCCGCCGGCCGGCTGCACCGCTTCCGCGTCGAGGAGCGGCCGGGCCTGCGGGTCGACGCGGGCGTGCGGGACGGCTCGGTCGTCGGGGTCCACTACGACCCGCTGCTGGCCAAGGTGATCGCGCACGCGCCCACCAGGGCCGAGGCGGCGGCGCTGCTGGCCGCGGCGCTGGCCGGGGCGCGCATCCACGGGCTGGTCACCAACCGGGACCTGCTGGTGCGGGTGCTGCGCCACGAGGCGTTCCTGGCCGGCGAGACCGACACCCATTTCCTGGAGCGCTACCCCGCCGCCGAGTTGGGCGCGCCGCTCGCCGGCGCGGAGGCCGAGCGGCTCGCCGCCGCGGCGGCCGCCCTGGCGGCGCAGGCCGGGCGTCGCGCGGCCGCGCCGGTCCTCGCCGGCATCCCGTCCGGCTGGCGCAACAACCCTTCGCAACCGCAGCGGGTGACCTTCGACGGCGAGCACGGCGAGGTCGAGGTCGCCTACCGCTTCCACCGTGGCGGCCTGGACCTGGCCGTGGACGGCACCGCCCTCGCCGGGGTGCGCCTGTGGGACTGCGGGCCTGACTCGGTCGACCTCGAGGCCGGCGGCGTGCGCCGCCGCTTCGAGGTGCACCGCCACGGCGCCGACCACTTCGTGGACTCGCCGCTCGGGCCGGTGGTGCTGCGCGAGCGCCCGCGCTTCCCGGAGCCGGCCGGCGCGGTGGAGCGCGGCTCGCTCACCTCGCCCCTTCCCGGCGTCGTCCGCCGCGTGACCGCAGCGCCAGGCGACCGCGTCCCCGCCGGCGCGGTCCTGGTCGTGGTCGAGGCGATGAAGACCGAGCACCGGGTGGCGACGCCGCATCCTGGCCGGGTGCGCGAGGTGCTGGTCGCCGAGGGCCAGCAGATCGACGCCGGCATGCGCCTGGCCGTGGTCGACCCTGACGAGCCGGCCGCCGACCCCGGCGACGCCGGGGCGTCGGCGGGCGCCGGCCGGCAGCCCGGCCAGTTCCCGCCCGCCCGGGAGGCGGACCCCGATTCACCACCCGATCGCAGGGGGTAGCAGTGGACTTCAACGAGACGACCGAGCAGCGGATGCTGCGCGAGGCGGTCGCCAAGATCGCCGCCGACTTCGGCCGCGAGTACTACCAGGAGAAGGTCCGCAGCGGGGCCAAGACGACCGAGCTGTGGCAGGCCGTCGCCAAGGCCGGCTACGTCGGGGTCTGCCTGCCCGAGGAGTACGGCGGCGGGGGCATGGGCGTCAGCGAGCTCGCGGTGGTGACCGAGGAGCTGTCCGCCAACGGCTGCCCGCTGCTGCTGCTGATGGTCACCCCCGCGATCACCGGCACCCTGATCGCCCGCTTCGGCACGCCCGCCCAGCGCGAGCGCTGGCTGCCACCGATGGCCGCCGGCACCAAGATGGCGTTCGCCATCACCGAGCCGGACGCCGGCTCCAACACCCACAAGCTGTCCACCGTCGCCACTCCGGACGGCGACGGCTGGCGCATCCGCGGCACCAAGTACTACACCTCCGGCGTCGACGAGAGCGAGGCGATCCTGGTGGTCGTCAAGACCGGGGTCCACGAGGGCAGCGACCGCGGCATGCTGTCGCTGTTCATCGTCGACTCGGACACGCCCGGTCTCTCCAAGACGCTCATCCCGGTCAGCCTGGCCGCGCCCGAGAAGCAGTTCACCCTGTTCTTCGACGACGTGGTGGTGCCCGCGGACCGGCTGCTCGGTGACGAGGGCGACGGGCTGCGGCAGGTCTTCCACGGCCTCAACCCGGAGCGGATCATCGGCGCGGCCGGGGCCAACGGCGCCGCCCGGTACGCGCTGGCCAGGGCCGTCACCTATGCCAACCAGCGCGAGGTCTGGGGCGTGCCGATCGGCGCCCACCAGGGCCTGGCCCACCCCTTGGCCGAGGCGAAGATCAACGTCGAGCTGGCCCGGCTGATGACCCAGAAGGCCGCCTGGCTGCACGACCACGGCCAGAAGGGCGCCGGCGAGGCGGCCAACATGGCCAAGTTCGCCGCGGCCGAGGCGAGCCTGCAGGCCATCGACGCGGCCATCCAGACCCACGGCGGCAACGCCTACGCCACCGAGTACGGCCTGGCCGAGATGTGGGCCGGCATCCGCGCGCTGCGTACCGCGCCGGTGAGCCGCGAGATGATCCTCAACTACGTGGCCGAGCACTCGCTGCGCCTGCCACGCTCGTACTGACGACTGCCCCGCAGGCGGGGCGGTCGCGGCTGGCGGCTCGCTCGCCGCCAGGTTGCCGCCCGTCGGGATTATCTGGATCTGCGGAGACGCCCGGTCCTGCGGGCAGTGGCGGGTCGCGGCGGCCGGGCGCTAGGGCGACAATGGGCCCGGCACCGCCCGGCGAGGCCGGTCCTCGCTCGGAAGCGGCGGTGGGGGGCGAGCACGAGGAGGTCCAGGGTGGCGCTGTCGGCATACATCCTCATCCAGACCGAGGTCGGCAGGGCGGGCGCGGTCGCCAAGACCGTCGGCGCGATCCAGGGCGTGCAGGTCGCCGAGGGCGTCACCGGCCCGTACGACGTGATCGCCCGTGCCGAGGCACGCAACGTCGACGAGCTCGGCAAGCTCGTCGTCGCCAGGGTCCAGGCGGTCGAGGGCATCACCCGCACCCTCACCTGCCCGGTCGTCCACCTGTAGCGGTCGCGACCGGCGCCCGGCTCGGGTGCCCCGCCGCTCGGGCGGAAGGCCTGGCGTCGGCGTCTGGTCGTTGACAGGGGTGGCCGCGGCTCCGTAGAACTTGGTCGCTGCCTTGCGACCTGGCATGCCCGATCACGGCACCGCCGTTCCTGGGTGCCGCCCCCGTTCGGGAGGACCCATGGCCACCCAGTCAGATGTCGAGCGTCGTCCCAGCTCCCGGCTCGACGCCTACTTCCACATCTCCGAGCGCGGCTCGACCGTGGAGCGCGAGATCCGCGGCGGCTTGGCCACCTTCTTCACCATGGCCTACATCGTGGTCCTGAACCCGCTCATCCTCGGCGGGGCCAAGGACGCCGGCGGCCAGCAGCTCGACCTCGGCCAGCTCACCACCTCCACCGCGCTGGTGGCGGCGGTGATGACGCTGCTGATGGGGATCTGGGGACGCTACCCGTTCGCCATCGCCGCCGGCCTCGGGCTCAACGCCGTGGTCGCCTTCCAGCTCGCCAGCCGCATGGCCTGGCCCGACGCGATGGGCCTGGTGGTGCTCGAGGGACTGGTGATCACGCTGCTGGTCGTGACCGGCCTGCGCCACGCGGTGATGGACGCGATCCCGCTCGCCCTCAAGCAGTCGATCAGCGTCGGCATCGGCCTGTTCATCGCGTTCATCGGGCTGGTCGACGCCGGCTTCGTGCGGCGCGTGCCCGACGCCGCCAACACCCCCGTCCCGGTGGAGCTCGGCATCGGCAACCGCCTGGTGGGCTGGCCGACCCTGGTGTTCTGCGTCGGCCTGCTGCTGACCGTGGTCCTGGTCGCCCGGCGCGTGCGCGGCGCCATCCTGGTCAGCATCGTCGCCACCACCATCTTCGCGATCATCGTCAACGCGATCGCCGACGTGCCGCCCCGGGTCGACGCCGCCGGCAAGGTGACCCCGGCGGGCTGGGGCCTGACCGTGCCGCGGCTGCCGGACAGCGTGGTCGGCTCGCCCGACTTCGGGCTGCTCGGCAACTTCAGCCTCGGCGGCGGCTTCGCCAAGGTGGGCATCCTGGTGGCGGTGCTGTTCGTGTTCACGCTGATGCTCAGCGACTTCTTCGACACCATGGGCACGGTCATCGGCGTGGGCAACGAGGCCGGCCTGCTCGACCGCGAGGGCCGGCTGCCCGGGGTCGGCAACGTGCTGCTGGTCGACAGCCTGGCCGCGGCTGCCGGTGGGGCGGCCTCCTGCTCGTCCAACACCACCTACATCGAGTCGGCGGCCGGCGTCGGCGAGGGCGCCCGCACCGGGCTGGCCAGCGTGATCACCGCGCTGCTCTTCGTGGTCGCGCTGTTCCTCACCCCGCTGGTCGAGGTGGTCCCGTACGAGGCGGCCTCGCCGGTGCTGGTCGTCGTCGGCTTCCTCTTGATGGTGCAGGTGCGCGACATCCCGTGGGGCGACATGGACCTCGCCCTGCCCGCCTTCCTCACCATCGTGCTGATGCCGTTCAGCTTCTCGATCACCAACGGCATCGGCGCCGGCTTCATCACCTACGTGGTCATCAAGGCCGTCAAGGGCCGCTGGCGCGAGCCGGGCCTGCTCCTGTGGGGGATCGCCCTGGCATTCCTGATCTACTTCGCGATCGACCCCATCGAGCAGCTCCTGGGGATCGGCTGATGGCTGGCGTCCCGGTCCGACCCGAGCACCTGGTCGGCCTCGACCCGGGGACCGGCTCCGAGGGAGGCTGAGCGGACGGTCGAAGGCTACGACCGCATCGCCTCGCCGAGCGCCGCGGCCTCGCGCTCGACCTGGGCGCGCAGGTCGCGCTTGTCCGAGTCGTCCAGCCAGGTCGCCTCCACGCCGTCGAGCGCGATGGCGACCATGTCGTCCCAGCCGTAGCCGAACGCCGCCATCACCGAGCGGTACTCCTCGCCCAGGTCGAGGTCGGTCAGGGCCGGGTCGTCGGTGTTGAGCGTGGCGAGCAGGCCGGCCTCGCGCATGCGCCGGTAGGGGTGGTCCTCGAGGCGCGGGACGGCGTTGGCGATGCGCACGTTGGAGTTCGGGCAGACGGTCAGGGGGACCCGCTCCCCGGCGAGGCGGCGCACCAGCTCGGGGTCCTGCATGCTCGCCAGGCCGTGGTCGATCCGCTCCGAGCCGAGCAGGTCGAGGCCGGCCCGGATGTAGCTCGGCGGGGTGGTCTCGCCCTGGTGCGATGTGCGGCGCAGCCCGGCGCGGCCGGCTAGGGCGAACGCCTCGGCGAAGTCGGCCGGGTCGACCCCCTGCTCGGTGGAGTCGAGGCCGACGCCGATCACCCGCTCGCTGCCCGGGCTGCCCTGGCGGCGCAGCTCCACCAGGCGCTCGACCATCGCACGGCCGGCCGCGCCCCCGTAGGCCCGGTCGATCCCGGCGATCAGCATGGCGCGCGTCCCGGTGTCCTTCTCCGCCGCCTCCAGGCCCTCGGCGAGGCCCGCCACGATCTCGGCGAGGTCCTGGCCGCCGGCCAGGTGCCGTGCGGGCGTGAAGAACGTCTCCCGGTAGACCAGCCCGTGGGCCGCGCCGTCGACGATGCTCTCGTAGGCGAGGCGCGCCCAGTCGTCGCGGCCGGCCAGGGTCGACTGGACCAGCCAGAAGACCTCCAGGAACGAGTCCAGGCTGGTGTAGCGGTACAGCTCGGTAGGGTCGGCGGTGGGCAGGGCCAGGCCGTTCTTGCCGGCAAGCTCCACCACGGTGGCTGGCCGCATGGTCCCCTCGACGTGGCAGTGCAGCTCGACCTTTGGCAGCCGGTCCAGGGCGGTGGCAACGTCCAACCAGGCCTCCTTCGTTGGGCGGGGTGGTGGGTCAGGGCTGGTCGGGCTGGTAGACCTCCGACCGCAAGGTGGCGACGAACGGCAGGTTGCGGTAGCGCTCGGCGTAGTCGAGACCGTAGCCGACCACGAACGCGCTGGGGATGTCGAAGCCCTTGTAGCGCACCCTCATGTCGGTCCGGAGCTGCTCCGGCTTGGTGAGCAGCACGCACACCTCCAGCGAGGCCGGCCGGCGCGGGCGCAGCGTCTCCACCAGGTAGTCGAGGGTCAGCCCGGAGTCCACGATGTCCTCGATCAGGATCACGTGCCGGCCGGCGAGGTCGCTGTCGAGGTCCTTCAGCAGCCGCACCACCCCGGAGCTCTCGGTGGCCGCGCCGTAGCTGGACACGGCCATGAAGTCGACCTCGTGGGGCACGGTGAGGGCGCGGCAGAGATCCGCCATCAAGATCACCGCGCCCTTGAGCACCCCGACGAGGAGCAGGTCGTGGCGGCCCTGGTAGTCCTGTGAGATGCGGGCCGCCAGCTCGGCCACCTTCTCCTGGATGCGCCGCTCGTCGAGCAGCACCGCCTCGATGTCTTGCTCGTACACGCCCGCTCCTCGTCCCGTGAGCCGCCGGCCCCAAGCCTAACGGGCTCGCCGGGCCTCTGGGACTGGCAACGTGGCATCGAGACCTACGTCCCCAAGGGCTCCGAGATCGCCACTCAACCACTTCGTAGCGGCTACTCTGTGACTGAACGACGAGGAGGGAGCGTGTCCGTGGCAGAGCCAACGCAGCCCCCGGCGGCAGGTCCTTCTTTGCGCGATCTGACCCGGCGGCGACAGCAGATCCTGGCACTCGCCGCCCGCCATGGTGCGCAGAACGTGCGCGTGTTCGGATCGGTGGCTCGAGGTGAGGCTGGGGACGAGAGCGATGTCGACTTCCTCGTTGACCTGGCGCAGGGGCGGAGCCTCTTCGATTTGGCCAGCCTGCTCGTTGATCTCGAAGACCTGATCGGCCGGCCGGTCGACGTGGTGACGGTGTCCGGGCTGAAGGCGCGGATCCGCACAAGCGTGCTCGACGAGGCGGTTCCCATTTGAGGAGCGACGCGAGCGGCTCCTGGACGTCCTCGACGCGATCCAGCGAATCAAGCGCCAGACGGCGCAAGGCCGAGCGCGATTCGAAGAGGACGAGGTGCTCCAGACGGCCGTGATGCGATGGATCGAGATCGTCGGCGAGGCCGTGCGGGGTCTCTCGGACGAGCTACGGGACGCACATCCGGAGATCCCATGGCGCCAGATCATTGCCATGCGCAACATCGTGGTTCACGTCTACTTCGAGGTCGACACCGAGGCCGTCTGGCTCGCCGTCGAGCAGGACCTGCCGAAGCTGGAGGTCAAGGTCAGAGCACTTCTCGAGCAGGAGACCTGAGGAGCTCAGCGGCCCTGGGCGGCCGCTCCGCCGAAGGCGGGGTTCTGGCGGGCGGGGAGGACCAGGAAGGTGGTGGCGTCGGCCGCCGCGGCGCCCTCTACCAGCGTGGTGGCGGTGGTCGCCGAGGCCGCGGTGGTATCGCTGACCGCCGTGGTGGTGGGGCCGGTCGGGGCGGGCCCGGCCGGCTCGACCAGGAGGCGGCGGGGACCGAGGATGTCCTTGCGGAAGATCAGCAGCGCGGCCTGGAAGGTGCCGTCGCCGGCCACGGTGACGGTGACCTCGCCCAGGCCGCGGTCCCAGCGCAGCAGCAGCCGCGCGCCAGGGTCGAAGCCGCTGCCCGTCACCTGGACGACCGTGCCGGGCACGCCGGTCGCGGGGCTGAGGGTGAGCGGGACGGCGGCGCCGGCCGGGCAGTCGGGCACGGCGAGGCTCACGGTCGCGACCACGCCGCCGCTCGCCCGCACGGTGAAGGCGCGCGCCGCCCCGACCGCGACGGCGCGCTGCTGGACGGTGAAGGCGCCGCCCGCGTCGCTGGTGGTCGTCTGCGTCCTCGGGCCGCCGGGGTCGACCACCCCGCCGGCCGCCGTGAAGGTCACCGTCACCGGCACCTGGGGCGGGAACTCGCTGCCGGTCACGGCGAGGCGGTAGGTCGCGCTACCGTCCGGGCTGCAGGTGGTCGCCACGGTCACGGCCGGCTGGGCGAAGGCGGCGCGGGCGGGCGCGAGCAGCAGCAGCGCGGCGGTCACGGCCAGCAGCAGCCGTCGGGTCCGCAGTTGCGTCACGGTCCCGTGGTCGGGGTGCCCGCGCCGACGCCGACGGTGGTCTGCGTGGCTTGCGGCGCGTTGGTCGCCGGCGGCTGGGTTGCCTGGACCTGCTGCCCGAGCGCGGCGAGGAAGCCCACGAACGCGACGGACTCCTCGCAGGTCTGTACCCCCGGCCTGCCGGCCTTGTCGCAGTCGACCTCGACGACCAGGTCCGTCTCCTGCAGCAGGATCGGGGCGACGAAGTGGTAGTCGAGGTCGCGCAAGTTCTCCAGGGCCTCGACCAGGATCGTCTCGTCACCGCGCTTCACCGTCAGGCGGCCGCTGTCGCCGTTGGGGTTCTGCAGCACCAGGTCGGTGATCGACAGGGCCTGGTTGTCCTTGACGTCGAACGCGTCCTGGGTGGGCTGGTTGTTGCCGGGCGAGTCGTTGACCGCGATGCGGCCGTTGACCGGCTCGCCGAGGTTCCCGGTGCCGGGCAGGGTGGTGTCGGTCGGGTTGCCGGTGACCGGGTTGTTGATCGACGGCATCGAGGTGCCCACCGCCTGCGCGAGTTGCTGGATGTTCCTGTCCGCGGCCTGCAGCGGCGCGGCGACGGCCTGGGTGGCGGCGTTCTCCACGGTCGGCTTGAGCACCACCCCCCAGACGACCGCCGCGCCCATCAGCAGGGCCAGGCCGACGGCGAGCGCACGCGGCACCCAGCCGGGGATCATCGGCTCCTGCACCATCGACCCGTCCAGCACGGTCGGGCTGGCTCCGTCGGGCTGGACGGTCACCTGGAAGGGGATGGTCCGCGGGGTGCCGCGCCACAGCAGGCTGTGCGCCTGCACCCGCACCCGGGCGAACGAGGCCGAGCCGGCGGCGGTCGCCAGCCGCCGCGGCGACACCGCGAAGGCCAGCAGCTTGTCCGGGTCGGCGGCGCTGATCATGGACTCGACCGCGCTGTTGCCGCGGTTGGTGTACGACAGGTCGTGCCAGGCGGTCCGGCGGCCCCTCGAGGTCCGCGGCGACAGCTCGGCGAACGCGTCGACGAAGCGGCTGACCTCGAGGGTGCCCTCCTCGACGACCGAGCCCTCCGGGTCCTCCTGCGAGCTGACCCGCACGGCGAAGGGCACGATGCCGGCGGGGACGTCGGCCGCGCGGGGTGGCCGGAACCACACCTGCACGCTCTCCTCCGCGTCGGGGAACAGCGACAGGCTGGCCGGCTCGACCGTCGACCACGCCGCCGCGTCGCCGAGCACCTCGAAGCTGAACTGGTCGACGACGGTCCCGTTGTTGCGGACCTTGACCTCGCAGCTCACCTCTTCGCCGGCCTCGACGGCGAGGGAGGGGCTGGACAGCACAGCGTTTGCGCCCATGGCCGGAACCGTAGCGGACCGCCGCGGCCGCGCCAGGAGGCGGAGCGCCTACACATTCGGGCAAGAAGCAATGCCCGTTGAGTCCTGGTGAAGTGGCCGCAAAGCGAAGCATGCGACGGTACTTGCGGTCCGCATGTAGCGAGCGTTCCTGTAAAGGAGGTCCCATGCCCGAACGGATCCCGGTGGCGGTGTACGCCCGCGACCCGATCTCCCAGGCCGGCATCGCCAGCCAGCTCCGCACCCGGCCTGAGGTCGTGGTGGCGGAGAACGGCGACGCGGCCACCGCCACGGTCGCGATCGTGGTGGCCGACGAGGTCGACGACTCGACCATCCAGACCATGCGCGCGGTGCTCCGCGGCGGCTGCAGGCGCGTGCTGCTGGTGGCCACGCGGCTGGACGACGGCGCCCTGCTCAGCGCCGTCGAGGCGGGCGCCTGCGGCATGCTGCGCCGTTCCGAGGCGGTGACCGAGCGGCTGCTCGGGGCGATCCGCACCGCCGCCGCCGGCGACGGCACCGTCCCGCCCGACCTCCTCGGCCGCCTGCTCGACCAGGTAGGCCGCCTGCAGCGCCAGGTGCTGGCGCCACGTGGCCTCACCTTCGCCGGCCTGACCGACCGCGAGACCAGGGTGCTGCGCCTGGTCGCCGACGGCTTCGACACCTCCGAGATCGCCAACACCCTCGCCTACTCCGAGCGCACCGTGAAGAACGTCATCCACGACGTCACCGCCAGGCTGCAGCTCCGCAACCGCTCCCACGCGGTCGCCTACGCGCTGCGCGCCGGCCTGATCTGACGGCGGCCCGCGCGGACGACCCGGGAGGCGGCCGCGCGGACGAGCCCGGCGGGCTCCCCGGCTGCACCCATCAGCCCACCCGACCTAACGGAGCACTGCTAGGGGCCGAGCGCCGGCTCGGCGCAGCCGCAGCTCGCCCTGACCACCAGGCTGGTGGCCAGCACGACCGCGTCGGGCTCGGCGTCCGGGTCCTCGAT
>Ga0307278_10000312_pt1 | contig 24977 bp, 25 predicted proteins | sample ER_DNA_117_FD_194482 | JGI IMG/M metagenome (GOLD analysis project Ga0307278, IMG submission 194482) | Bulk soil microbial communities from the East River watershed near Crested Butte, Colorado, United States - ER_DNA_117 | ecosystem: Environmental > Terrestrial > Soil > Floodplain | place...
GCGGGCCGCCGTCGCGCTGGTCGTAGCGGAACGGGAAGCGCTGCTTCCACTGGGCGCAGGCCTCCTGCCAGGCGCCGGTGTCACCGGCCCCCTCGGCGGCCACGGCGGCGGTGTAGGCGGCCGCCAGCTCCTCGATCACCAGCTTGACGTCGCCGACGATGGGCACGTCGGCGGCCCGGTTCTTGCCGATCTCGGCCGGGTCGATGTCGGCGTGGACGATCCTGGCCTTGGGGGCGAAGGTGCCCAGGTGCCCGGTGACGCGGTCGTCGAAGCGGGCCCCGAGGGCGACCAGCAGGTCGGCCTCCTGGAGGGCGGCCACGGCGGCGTAGTTGCCGTGCATGCCCGGCATGCCCAGGGCGAGCGGGTGGCTGTCGGGGAAGGCGCCGCGGGCCATCAGGGTGGTGGTGACCGGCGCCGCGGCGGCCTCGGCCAGGGCGCGCAGGGCGGCCTCGGCCCCGGCCTTGGTGACGCCCCCGCCCACGTACAGCACCGGGCGGCGGGCCGAGCGCAGCAGGGCGGCGGCCTCGCGGACCCGCTTGCCGTTGGGCCGGGTCACGGGCCGGTAGCCGGGCAGGTCGGTGCCGGACGGCCAGTCCCACTCGGTGGTGGCCTGGAGGATGTCCTTGGGCACGTCGACCAGGACCGGGCCGGGCCGGCCGGTGGCGGCGATGTGGAACGCCTCGGCCACCGCCCCCGGGATCCGGTCGGCGTCAAGGACCAGCTCGTTGTGCTTGGTCACGGGCATGGTGATGCCGGTGGTGTCGCACTCCTGGAAGGCGTCGGAGCCGATCGCCCAGCTGGGCACCTGGCCGGTGATGGCGACCAGCGGCACCGAGTCCATGTAGGCGTCGCACAGGGCGGTGACCAGGTTGGTCGCGCCCGGCCCGCTGGTGGCCATGCACACCCCGACGCGGCCGGTGGCCCAGGCGTACCCCTCGGCGGCGTGGCCGGCCCCCTGCTCGTGGCGGACCAGGATGTGGCGCACCGACGACTCCCGCAGCGGGTCGTAGGCGGGAAGGATGGCCCCGCCGGGAAGGCCGAACACGACCTCGACGTCGCAGGCTTCCAGGCTGCGGATGAGCGATTGGGCGCCGGTGAGCTTCACGGTTGCTCCAGGGTTCGGTGGCCGGTTCGGTGGTCGGGGCAAGAAAAAAACCTCCTGCCCGATGGCATAGGAGGTTCCGCGCGGACCCGCCTGTGGCGGCGGCGTCCGCGCTAGTCGATAAGTACCAGGGTGATCCGGGAGGGCATCACGGTTCCTGTTCCGGGGGTTTCGGTTACGTAACTGGGATGGTACCGACCCTGTCAAGCGCCGGACCTGCCGAGACACCTGCCACCGGCGAGAATGACTGATTTATCTGTTTCAGCTAGAAAGGTCTTGACTCGCCTATTTCAAGCGGAGAATCCTCAAGGAAGATATTGGGCGCTTCGCGGTGCGTCCTCCAATTGTCCGGTCACGTCGTCGTGCCTCGTCGGGCATATCGACCAGACCACCTGGTTCTACACGCCCTTCGATCCTGCCGCGTACTGGGACACGCCATTTCTCCAGCTCTACGAGGGCGAGGCCGGGTACCGCGAGGCCAATATCCCGGGCGTGGCGTCGGCGAGGACCGGGTTCAACTACATGCAGTACATCAACAGCAGCAACCACTGGGTGAGCTCGCCCTGCAACCTCTACTCGGTCAACGACAATCCGAATCGCTGGACCTCGGAGACGGTCGAGTGCGACTGGCGGCGGATCTGGACGAAGGTGCCCTAGCGAGCAAGGAGTCATGATGAAGCTGACCGGCAGGGCAAGAGCCAGCCTGCCCGCGGTGCTGCTCGTCGGGCTGCTGGCCGTCGGGGGCGGCTATCTGCTCCGGGACCGGGCGCAGGGGGCCTCGGTCGTGAACCAGCAGGCGCTGGCGCGGACCATGTACTTCCCGGACATCCGCATGCGTCTCGTCCCCGCGTCGGTCAGGTCGGCCGGCGCAACGCCCCGGATCACCGCGGTGAAGGCCTTGCGGGCCTACCGGGACGACGCCGTCCCGCCCGGACTCGACAAGGAGTCCAAGGGCCCGCCGGTCGCGAGCCTCGCGGTCTTCACCTGGGGGACGGGTGAGACCAGCGGGATGGCGCCGACACTCGTGTGGCTGCTCAAGTTCAACGACGCACCGGTGATCGAGTTCGGGCCCAATTCCGGCGCCGTCGTTTCGGGGGCCAGGTGCCCGTTCTATGTCGTCATCGACGCGACCTCCGGCAAGCGGCTGCTGTCGTATCAGACCTGTGCCCCCCCGGAGGCCGGCTGAGGGATCAGGACGGCGAGGGACTCGCGAACGTCGTCGGTGGCGGCCTCCTCGGCCCGTCAGGCGGAGGTGGAGGCGAGCTCGAAGCGGCCCTTGCCGTGGGCCTTGGCGGTGTACATGGCGACGTCGGCCTCGCGCAGGACGTCGTCGACCTCGGTGGCGGCGCTGACGGTGACGCCGACGCTGGCGCCGACCTGGACCTGGCGGCCCTGGAGGGGGAATGGCGGCAGCATCGACTCGAGGATGCGGCCGGCCACCCGGACCGCGACCTCGTGGCTGGAGGCCTGCTCGAGCAGGACGGCGAACTCGTCGCCGCCCAGGCGGGCGACCGTGTCCTCGTCGCGCACGCAGGTCACCAGGCGCCTGGCCACCGCCATCAGCAGGTCGTCGCCGGCGGCGTGGCCGAGCTGGTCGTTGACCGTCTTGAAGTCGTCCAGGTCGATGAAGAGCAGGGCCAGGGGGGTGCCGGCCTGGGAGCGGCGGCTGAGGGCGTGCCCGACCCGCTCCCGGAACAGGGCCCGGTTGGGCAGGCCGGTGAGGCCGTCGTGGAACGCCCGGTGCTCCAGCTGGCCGACCATGGCGGCCAGCCGGCGGTTGAGGGCCTGGTTGTCGAGCACGGTGAGCAGCTGGCGCCCGACGATCAGCAGCACCAGGACCACGAAGGTCCAGTACAGGAACGGCCCGCTGGCCTGGCCGCGCAGCTGCAGGGTGACCGAGGTCGCCACCGCCAGGGCCAGGGGGCAGTAGGGCAGCAGGAGCTGCAGCCGGCCCGGCCGCCGCCCGACCCAGGTGGTCCCGACCGCGGCGGGCCGGCAGGCGGCCGCCGCCACCAGCAGGTAGCCGAGGAACCAGCCGACGTCGGTCGCCGCCCCGGTCTGGTAGGTCCCCTCCTGGGTCAGGTAGGCGAAGCCGGTGTCGGCCACGGCCAGGCTGAGCAGCCCCGCCCCCAGCAGCAGCACGGGGGCACCGCCGACGCGGATCCTGGCCACCACCACGAACACGATGGTGACCAGCACCACGTCCCCGATCGGGTAGGCCAGGGCGATCGCCTGCTCCAGCACGGCGCCCTCGCCGGCCCGGAACACCGGGCCCAGCACCAGCGCCCAGCTCGAGTAGAGCAGCGCGGTGGCGATCACGGCCCCGTCCAGCAGCGACCGCGCCGCCAAGGTGGCCCGCTCGGCCCGGCCCGGGAAGGCCAGCATGGCCGCAACGGCCAGGGGGATGGCGGCCAGGTAGCCGAAGTCGGCCAGGGACGGGAACGGCAGCTCGCGCCGGACCAGGTGCTCGTACCAGACCCAGGTTGCCTGCCCGACCGCCCAGGAGGCGGCCGAGGCGGCCAGCAGGGCCCAGGCTCGCCGGCCGCGGCCCGACCCGGCGGCCGCCGCGACGGCGCAGCTGACCGCGGCCACCACCGGGGCCAGCAGCTGGGCCAGGTTGGCGACCAGCTGGACGGCCTCGTCGCCCACCGGCCGGGCGAGCAGGAAGGCCAGGAACGCCAGGCCGGCCCCGAACGCGAGCCCGGGGACCAGTGGGAACCGGCCGTTGCGCGCCATCGGCTTCACCTCCTGTCCCCTGTTGATCGGCAGGTGGGGCGGGCGATAGAGGGGACGAAGCGTCGTAGTAGGCTTTGCCCATGCGCGCCCTCGTGGCCGACCCGACGGCCTCCCCCGCCCTGTCCCTCGCGGACGTTCCCGAGCCCTCCCCCGGCCCCGGCCAGCTCCTGCTCGACATGGAGGCGGCCTCGGTCAACCGGGGCGAGGTCCGCACCGCGGCCAAGCAGCCGCCGGGCACGGTGATCGGCTGGGACGTGGCCGGGACCGTCGCCGCCGTCGGCGAGGGCGTGACCAGCTTCGACGTGGGCGAGCGGGTGGTGGCCCTGTCCCCTGAGGGCGGCGCCTTCGCCGAGCGGGTGGTGGTGCCGGCCGACTGGACCGCCCCCCTGCCCGCCGCCTGCGACTTCGTGACCGCCGCCACCCTGCCGGTCGCCGGGGTCACCGCCGTCGGCATCCTGCGCCTGGCCAGGGTCCATGCCGGCGACCGGGTGCTGATCACCGGGGCCGCCGGCGGCGTCGGCCTGTTCGCCGTGCAGCTGGCCGTCGCGGCCAAGGCGACCGTCACCGGCCAGGCGGGCAGCGAGGAGCGGGCGGCCACAGTCCGCGACCTCGGGGCCGAGGCCCTGGTCCACCCGGGCGACGGCTCCCCCGTCGACGGCGAGTTCGACGTGGTGATCGACGGCATCGGCGGACCCATGCTGGGGCCGCTGCTGGACGCGGCCGCGACCGGCGGCCGGGTGGTGGTGTTCGGCAACTCGGCCGACGCCGAGTCGACCTTCCGGGTCGAGCGCTTCTACAGCAAGGGCGTCACCATCTTCGGCTTCCGGGTGTTCGCCAGCGTCCCCACCGACCAGGTCGTCAAGGACATGGCCAACCTGGCCGACCAGGCCGCCTCCGGCGCCCTCCGGGTGACCGTCCAGGCGACCGCCCCCCTGGCCGACGCCCCGGCGCTCATCCGCGACCTCTACGACCGCAAGGTCACCGGCAAGGTCGTGCTCACCCGCTGACGGTCAGGCGGCGGGGCCGAGGCGTCATCGGCTAGACCATGACCAGCGCCACGCCCAGCCCGGGAGACCGGGACAGCTTACGGTCGGCGGTGACCAGTGAGCACCGGAGGATCCGGGCCAGGACGACATAAAGCGCGTCGGCGGCGGTGACGTTGGCCCGGAGCGTCCAGGCCTCCGCCAGCAGCGGGACCGTCGAGAACCGGCGCACTGGGGCGTCCATGAGGTCGTCGACGGCCTGGACGCCCCGCCGGGCCGTCAGCGTGCCGATCCGCTCCATCCGCCGCAGCGCCGAGAGCACCTCGGGGTTGACCACGTCCGGGGCGACCATGTCGGTACCCCCGACGGCCTGGGCGACGGCGGCCGCCCGTTCCGTCTGGGCCACCAGCTCGACCAGGGCCGAGGAGTCAATCACGACCGGCATTGTCGTCCTCGGCGTCTGCGTCCTCGGCGTCTGCGTTCTCGGTATCCTCCAGGCCCAGGGCGGCGAAGATCTGGGCCTCCCGCTCGGCCCGTTCAGCCCGGATCATGTCGGCGATGACGCCGGGAGGGATGTTGACCGGCTCCCTGGTCGCGAGCCGTTCGAACCACTCCCGGCGGCTGGGCAACCCGAGGTCGCGCCGGATCAGATCGAGCACGTAGTCGGCCAATGTCATCCCCTGCTCAAGGGCACGGCGGCGCAGGGCCTCGTGCAGCTCCTCGGGCACGTCCTTCACCTGGATCGCTCCCATGGGCATGATTGTAGCATGCCGACGGCATGCCCGAGATGAGCGCTAGGCTGGCTGGGGACAGTCGTGGAGGTGGTCGTGAACGGGAACGGGAACGGGCAGGGTCCCGTGGTGGAGGTTCGCGACCTGGTCAAGCGGTACCGCAAGGCCAGGACGAACGCCGTCGACGGGGTGAGCTTCGCGGTCCGGCGGGGCGAGGTGTTCGGGCTGCTGGGGCCGAACGGGGCCGGCAAGACGACCACCGTGGGGGTCCTCACCACCCGGGTGCGCCGCAGCGGGGGGACGGCCAGCGTCAGCGGGGTCGACGTCGGCGCCGACCCGGTCCGGGCCCGCAGCCTGGTGGCGGTCGTGCCCCAGCGCAACAACCTCGACCGGTCCCTGTCGATCCGCCAGAACCTGCTCTTCCACGCCGCCTACCACGGGGTGCCGGCGGCCGAGCGGGTCCGCCGGGCCGACGCCCTGTTGGAGGAGTTCGGCCTGGCCGAGCGGGCCGGCGACAAGCCGGACATGTTCTCCGGCGGCCAGGCCCAGCGGGTCATGGTGGCCAGGGCGCTGATGCACGCGCCCGAGGTGCTGTTCCTGGACGAGCCGACCACCGGCCTGGACCCAGCGGCCCGGCTGTTCGTCTGGGACCGGGTCCGCGACCTCAAGGCCAGGGGGGTGACCATCGTGCTCACCACCCACGACATGGACGAGGCGTCCGAGCTGGCCGACCGGGTGGGGATCATGGACCGCGGCAAGCTGCTCGCCCTCGACACCCCGGCCGCCCTGACCCGCGGGCTGCCGGGCCGCACCACCCTGGAGGTGGCGGTGGCCCTGGACGGCACCCCCGCCGAGGACCTGCTGGGCGAGCTGGGCGCCCTGGAGGGGGTGGAGCGGGTCGAGCCGGTCGCGGCCGCCGGGGCCCCCGGCGGCTGGCCCCCGATGGGCGGGCCGCCGATGGGCGGGCCGCCGGCCGGTGCGCCGCCGGACGGGCCGCCGGGTGGCGGGGCCCCACGGGAGCTGCGGGCCCGGCTGTACCTGGGTGGCGACGCCGCGCTGCTGGTCGCCCCCGTGGCCGCGGTGGTGGCCCGGCACCGGGCCCAGCTCACCGACGTGACCATCGGCGCCCCCAGCCTGGAGGACGTCTTCATCGCGCTCACCGGGAGGGCGCTGCGATGACCACCACCACCAGCCCGACCCGGCCCGCCACCTCCCGCCCGCGGCCGGTGACCGCCGGCGAGGCCAGGGCGTTCCTGGCCGTGCTCTGGCGCGACCTGTACGTCACCGTCCGCGAGCTGCCGGTGTTCCTGGCCCAGGTGGTGCTGCAGCCGCTGTTCCTGCTGTTCGTGTTCGGCAAGGTCCTGACCGACCTCGGCTTTGCTCAGGGCGGCTACACCCGGGTGCTGTTCCCCGGCATCCTCGCCCTGACCGCCGTGGTCACCGGGCTGCAGAGCACCGCTTTCCCGCTGGTGATCGACTTCAGCTTCACCAAGGAGATCGAGGACCGGCTGCTCGCCCCGTTGCCGGTGGGGATGGTGGCGGTCGAGAAGGTGGTGTTCGCCAGCCTGCGGGCCCTGCTGGCGGCGCTGGTGATGCTGCCTGTCGGGGTGTGGATCCTGGGCTCGATCCCGTGGCAGGCCAGCAGCGCCCCCCTGTTCGTCACCGTCCTGCTGCTCGGCTGCCTGGTCGGGTCGTGCCTCGGCCTGATCATGGGCACGGCCGTGCCGCCCAACCGCATCAACGTGATGTTCGCCCTGATCCTCACCCCGCTGCTGTTCACCGGGGCCAGCCAGTACCCGTGGGCGTCGCTGGGGCACCTGCGCTGGTTTCAGGTGGTGACCGCCTTCAACCCGCTCACCTACGTCAGCGAGGGCATGCGGGCGGCCATGGTCCCCGACGTCCCCCACATCCGCCCCTGGGTCTCGGTCCTGGTCCTGGCCGTGACCATCGTGGTCTCCATGGCCATCGGCATCCGCCTGTTCCTCCGCCGCGCCGTGGACTGAGGCGCTCCCGGTGCGGGTGCGGCGGATCGCGTGGCTGGGCGTGCCGACCGACGCCTACGAGGCGACGGTGTGGTTCTTCCGCGACGTGCTGGGGTTGCGGCCGGCCTTCGAGGAGCCGGCGACCCGGGAGCTGACCCTGCCGAACGACGACCGGGTGCAGGTCTTCGGCCCCGGCCACCGGTACCGGGACTTCTACGCCGAGCACGCCGGCGGTCCGGTGGTGCTGTTCGAGGTCGACGACCTGCAGGACGCCAGGGCCGAGCTGGAGGCCGCCGGGATCGAGCTGGTCGGTCCCGCCGACGCCGACGGCGGCTGGTCCTGGATCCACGCCAGAGGACCCGACGGCCACCTGTACGCCTTCGCCAGCCGCCGGGGCGGTTCCGGGGCCTCCTAGACGCCGTCCTACCCGGGGCGGGTCGGGCGGCGGCGGAGGCGGCCGGGGATGGTCGGCAGCGCGTCGGGGTCGTCGGCGGGGGCGGACAGGACCCGGCGGAGGGCGGCGAACAGCTCCAGGGGGGAGGCGGTGACGGTGGCGGCGCCGGCGTCGAGGGCGTCCTGGCGGTCGAGCTCGACCCGGGGGGCGCTGGTGTAGACGACCACCGGCTGGTCCTGCTCGGCCTCCTTGAGCTGGCGCAGCAGGGCCAGGCCGGCGGTGGCGCGGAACTCGCCGTCCTCGGTGCGGCCCAGGTCCGTGACCACGGCCCGGACGCCGCGGCGCAGGGAGAGCACGTCCATGGCCTCGGCGGTCGAGCGGGCCAGCAGCGTCTCGACGCCGTCGTCGCGCAGCTTGGCCAGCTCCAGGGTGTGGTCGCCGGGGTGGTCGTCGACCCACAGGACGGTCGGGCGGCCCCGGTCGCCGGCGGGTCCGGCCGCGCCGTCGACCCCGGCGTCGGCCGGGCCGGCGTCGGCGCGGTCGGCCAGCTGGGCGGCCAGGTGGGTCTGGAGGTCGGCGACCTGGCGGCGGAGCTGCTCGGTGGCCTCCTCCACGGTCAGCTCGGCGCCGCCGATCTTGACCGTGAAGGCGCGCGTGCGCATCGCCCGGCGCAGCTCGGCGACCAGGCTGGGAACGTGCGGCAGCACCCGGATCAGGATCACGGCGACCAGCAGCGGCCACAGCAGGCTCCCGATCGCCTCGATGATCCTGGCCGCGGTCATCCGCTGCCCACCTCGGTCCCTCCTCGTCCTCGGATGCGGAAATGTCGCGACCGGCGGCCGAATCCTGATCGTGGCCCGCGCCGCCGGTCAAGCGGCGGGGGGTCCGGGGGGCTCAAGCCTAGCCCCCCGGACGATCGGGACCGAGAGGCCCCGCCCTCGCGCGTAATTGGGGTGCCGGCCCGGCGGCCGCGGCCCACACTGGGGCCATGGACCTCGAGTTGCTTGGCTGGGATGGCGCCTTCGCCGGCCAGTTCGCGCCCTGGGCGGACCGTGGCCACCGGCCGGGCCGGGTGCTGGCCGTCCACCGCGGCGGCGACCTGGTCGCCACCGGCGACGGCGAGCTGCTCATCCAGGCCACCGGCCGCCTCCGCCACCTGGCCGGCCCGAGCGTGGCCGGCCTGCCCGCGGTCGGCGACTGGGTCGCGGTCCGGGACGGCCGCATCCACGGCGTCCTCCCCCGCCGCACCGTCCTGACCCGCCGCGTGCCCGGCTCCAACGCCGGCGAGCAGGTGCTGGCCGCCAACGTCGACCTGGCGGTGATCGTGGTCGCCCCGGGCCGCGACGCCAACCCGCGCCGGGTGGAGCGGCTGCTCGCCCTCTCCTGGGAGAGCGGCGCCCAGCCGCTGGTGGTGCTGGGCCGGGCCGACCTGTGCCCCGACTGGGGCACCGACGTCGCCACCGAGCTGGCCGGCCTGGCCGCGGTCGCCCCCGGCGTCCGGGTGCTGGCGCTGAGCTGCTACACCGGCCAGGGGGTGGACGAGATCGCGGCCATGCTCACCCCCGGCCGCACCGCGGTCCTGCTCGGCTCCTCCGGGGTCGGCAAGTCGACCCTGGTCAACCGCCTGGCCGGCCGCGACCTGCTGGCCACCGGCGAGATCCGCGACGACGGCAAGGGCCGCCACACCACCACCGGCCGCCAGCTGGTCGTGCTGGCCGGCGGGGGCATGGTGATCGACACCCCCGGCCTGCGCGAGCTCGGGCTGTGGACCGGCGAGGCCGGCGCCGCCGCCGCCTTCGACGACCTCGAGGCGCTGGCCGCGGGGTGCCGCTTCGACGACTGCCAGCACCGCACCGAGCCCGGCTGCGCGGTGCTGGCGGCGCTGGAGGACGGCCGGCTGGCAGCCGACCGGTTCGCCGCCTGGGAGAAGCTCCAGCGGGAGCTGGCCTGGGCCGAGCGGCGGGCCGACCCGCTGGCCGCCGCCACCCGGCGCCGCCAGATCCGGGCCATGAGCCGGTCGGTCCGGGCGAGCTACCTCCAGCGCGGCCGCGACTGAGCCAGACCGCCCGGCCGCGCCGAACCCGTTGATCACAGGATGGACGCGGATGGCTACGCACCCTGGACCCAGGGTGCGTAGGGTGCGAACCTCACCGACGGGACGAAGCCCGCCGGAGGAGGCAGCCATGCCCGCCACGCGTCGTGTCCGCCAGCTCATCACCCTGCTCGCCGTGGTCACGCTGCTGGTCGGCGCCCCCGGGCCCGCCGCCGGCACCGGCGCCAGGGCCGCCGCCGCCCCCCGGCCGGCCCGGCTCAGCCAGCAGCGACCCGTCGCCGTCACCCTGCTGACCGGCGACAAGGTGCTGCTGCGCCAGGCGTCCGGCGGCCGCCAGGCGGTGCGGGTGGTGGCGGCCAAGCGCCCGGGCGGCCGACCGCCGTTCGAGGTCGTGTCGGTCCACGGCGACCTCCACGTCATCCCCGGCGACGTCCACCGTCTGGTCGGGCGGCTGCTCGACCTGGAGCTGTTCAACGTGTCGGCGATGGCGCGGATGGGCTACGCCGACGCCAAGGCGCCCAGCCTCCCCCTGATCGTGCAGCGCCGCACGGCCAGCCGGCCGGCGGCCCTGACCGCGGCCGCGCTGCGCCCGGTGCGGGAGCTGTCCAGCCTGCGGGCCACCGCCATGCGCCAGCCGCGGGCGACCGCGGCCAAGCTGGGGGCCGCCCTGGCCGCCACCAACGCGACCCCCGCCGGGGCCACCGGCAAGCTGGCCGGGGTACGCCGGGTGTGGCTGGACCGCCGCTTCCGGGCCACCGCCCTCGACCCCAACCTGACCCAGATCGGCGCCCCGGCCGCCTGGTCGGCCGGGCTGACCGGCAAGGGCGTCAAGGTGGCGGTGCTCGACACCGGCATCGACGCCACCCACCCGGACCTGCGCGGCGGCAAGGTGGTGGCCTCGGCCAACTTCTCCGACGCCGAGGAGGTCACCGACCACTTCGGGCACGGCACCCACGTCGCCTCGATCGTGGCCGGCACCGGCGCCCGGGCCGCCGGCCAGCGCAAGGGCGTCGCCTTCGGGGCCAGCCTGCTCAACGGCAAGGTGCTCGACGACTTCGGCTTCGGCAGCGAGTCGGGCGTCATCGCCGGGATGGAGTGGGCGGCCAAGCAGCACGCCCGGGTGGCCAACATGAGCCTCGGCGGCTGGCCGACCGACGGCACCGACCCCATGAGCCAGGCCATCACCCGGCTCACCGCCCGCTACCGGACCCTGTTCGTGGTCGCGGCCGGCAACTTCGGGCCCGGCGAGCAGACCGTCGAGAGCCCCGGCTCGGCCACCGCCGCCCTCACCGTCGGGGCCGTCGACGCCGAGGACCAGCTGGCGTTCTTCTCCGGCCAGGGGCCCCGCTTCGGCGACTACGCCATGAAGCCCGACATCACCGCCCCCGGGGTGGACATCATCGCCGCCCGGGCGGCCGGGACCTCGCTGGGCGACCCGGTCGACCAGTGGTACACGCGCCTGACCGGTACCTCCATGGCCACCCCGCACGTCGCCGGGGCGGCCGCGATCATGGCCCAGCGCTGGCCCGACTGGACCCCGGCCCGGATCAAGGCGGTGCTCGAAGGGACCGCCGACCCCAACCCCGACCTCGGCGTCTACGCCCAGGGCGGCGGCCGCCTGGACGTCGCCCACGCGATCGGCCAGCGGCTGATCGCCCGCCGGGCCAACCTCGACTTCGGCTACTTCCGCTATCCCCAGACCGACGCCCGGCCCGTCACCAAGGCGCTGCCCCTGCTCAACCTGGCCGCCGCCGCGGCAACGGTCGAGCTGAAGGTCGAGCTCGAGGACGGCGACGGCCACCCGGCCCCGGCCGGGATGGCCAGGGTCAGCCCCGCGCGGCTGAGCCTGGCCGCCGGCGGCGAGGCCAGCGCCCAGGTCACCGTCGACGTGCGGGGCGGCCCACCCGGGCTCTACAGCGGCGCGGTGGTGGCCACGCCCGCCGGCGGCCCGCCGGTGCGCGTCCCGCTCGGCTTCTACAAGGAGCCGGAGCGCTACGACCTGACCCTCAAGGCGGTCGGCCGCGACGGCAAGCCGGCCAGCTTCGCGGACGCCGGCGTGCTCAACGTCGACGACGGCGACCTGTACGCCGACTTCGTCTTCTTCGACGAGGACGCCACCGTCACCATCCGGGTCGCGCCCGGCAACTACCACATCATGGGCTTCGTGGTCGGCGGCGACTTCAACACCGTCTCGCTGGTGGGCGACCCCGAGGTCCGGATCACCGGCGAGACCACCTTCACCCTCGACGCCCGCCGGGCCAAGCGGGTCAGCAGCGGGATCGAGGGGCTGGCCACCGAGCCCGACTTCGCCGACCTCGGCTACACCCGGATGGACGCCGACGCCAGCTTCGCCCTGGCCTCCTCCTTCGGGGTCGGGGCCGACCTGGCCCGCAACGGGCTGTTCGCCGAGCCGACCGACCCGGTCCGGGTGGGCCAGTTCGAGGCCGAGTACCGCACCCGGCTGTTGCCGGCCGGCGCCGGCTCCGTGGCCACCACCCCGGCCCTCTACGACCTGCTGCGGTACGGCGACCGGGTCCCCGACCCGCCCGCCTGGGTCCTGCCCGCCGCCGAGCGGGCCCGGCTGGCCAAGGTCACCGGCCACTACCGCACCCTCAACGACAACGCCCACTACTCCGACGTGCGGATCGGCTTCGCGCCCCTGCAGTTCTTCGCCGGGGGCTCCTACGAGCCGATCGCGGCGCCGCGGACCCGGGTCGAGTACGTGAGCCCGGACCCGATCCTGTGGCTCCACGACGCCGCCTGGGACCGCGGGGCGGCGTTCATCGACTTCCTCGGCCCGTTCCTCGACCCCTACCGGCCCGGCCAGGAGAGCGACGAGTGGTGGTTCGGGGCGCCGCTGCACGCCATGGGCTACGGCGACCGGGGCGCCGACTGGCTGTTCGCCGGGGTGGCCGACCTGCGCGACAGCGGCGGCCACAACGGCTACCCGTGGGAGTGGAGCGACGACCCGGTGGCCGCCCAAGCGTTCCGGCTGTACCGCAACGGCCGCCTGCTGGCCAGCTCCAAGGAGCCGTTCCTGCAGGTGGCGGTGCGGCCCGCGGCGGCCCGGTACCGGCTGGAGCGCGACCTGGACCTGGACGGCCTGACCAGCCTGGCCAACCGGTCCCTGACCCGCTGGTGGTTCACCTCCAGGTCGCCGGGCGGGCAGGACCCGTACGGGCAGCTGCCGCTGCTCACCGTCGACTACCAGGCCGCCCCGCTCGGGGGCCGCAACGGCGCCGTCGCCGGCCAGGCGGTCACCGTCGACCTCCAGGTGGCCAGGCAGGAGGGGGCCACGGCGAGCCGGGTGGTCGCCACCCACCTGTGGTTCTCGACCGACGACGGCGCCACCTGGCGCAAGGTGCGCCTGCGCCGGGTCGACCCCGGCCACTACCGCGGCGTCCTGCCCGGCTCCCGGCTGCGCTCCGGCAGCTGGGTCAGCCTCCGCACCTGGGCCCGCGACGCCGGCGACAGCCGCATCCACCAGCTCCTGGTCCGCGCCTTCCCGGTCCGATAGTCCCTAGGTGATGCGCTCCAGGCCGGCGGCGGTGGCGCCGGCCTGGAGGGCGTCCAGGCCGAAGGCGTCGACCGGGCCGAGGGCGCCGGTCCCCTGCAGGCCGCCGGCGGCCGCCCGGGTGGCGCCCCAGGCGAGCAGCCTGGCGGGGAGGGTGTAGGGGTCGGGCCCGCGCAGCTGGACCCGGGCCAGGTCGCGGCCGCGCTCGTCGCCGGCCACGGCCACCACCAGCGACCCGCCGCCCCGCCGGGCCGCCTCGTCGGGACCCTGGCCGGTCCGGCGGGCCAGCGGCCCGGTCGCCGCCCGGGCCAGCGCCCGGGCGCCCGGCAGGTGGGCCAGCGGCGCCCCGGCGGCCGAGAGGACCTGCACCGCCCGCGAGCGGCGCCCGAACCAGCCCAGGTAGACCTCGACCCGGCGCAGCCCGGGGGCGACCCGGGGCAGGGCGTAGTGCTCGCTGCCGGCGTAGCTGACGGCCGGCCGCTCCCGGCCCCCGATCGGGAAGGTCCGCAGCCGCCTGGCGGTCCGCTCCCGCCGCAGCCGCCCGTCGCGCCAGGCGAACCCCGGCTCCAGCAGCAGCCCGGCCCCCGAGGCCATGGTGCCGCTCGAGAACCCGCCACCGCCGGTGGTGAAGTAGCCGATGGTGATCCGGGTCGCCCGCCCGGCGGCGCCGGGTCGGGCGGGGCCGGGGGGCTCGCCGGCCTCGGCCAGGGCGAGGGCGCCGGCCAGGTTGCCGGGGACGAAGTCGTAGCCGAAGGCCGGGACCAGGCCGCAGCGGCCGGCGGCCAGCGGCCCGAACTCCTCGAACACCCGGCGCAGGAACGGCGGCTCCCCGGTCGCGTCCAGGTAGGCCGCCTCGGCCGCCACCGCCGCCCGAACCGCCGGCTCGCCGCGGGTCAGGAACGGGCCAACGGTGCTGACCAGCACGTCGCCCGGCCCGACGAGCCCGTGGACGCTGGCCGGCCTGGCCGCGTCGGCCTCGGCCACCTCCAGCCCCCCGAGCCGCCCGGCCAGGGCCTCCAGCCGGGCCCGGTCACGGCCGGCCAGTACCGGCCGGACGCCGGCGGCGGCCAGCGCCTCGGCGGCCAGCCGGCCGGTGTAGCCGGTGGCCCCGAACAGCACGATCCGCGGGGCCACGCTCAGCCGTTGTCGAAGCGGACCCCGACCACGATGGTGACGGTGGAGCCACGGCCGACGGTGGAGCCGGGCGGCGGGTTCTGGAACACGACCCGGCCGACCTGCTGGGGGTCGCGCACGGGGGTCTGCTGCTGGTTCACCTGCAGCCCGCGCGCCTGGAGCTCGGCCCTGGCCACCCGCGCCCGGCGGCCGATCACGTTCGGCACCTGGACCTGGCCCGGCTGGGTGGTCTGCGGCCCGGTGCTGGAGGGCGTGGTGGTCGGCGGCGCCGTGGTCGGGAGCTGGGAGGTGGTCGGGAGCTGGGAGGTCGAGGTCTGCAGGGCGGTGGTCTCGACCCGGCGGGCGCTGGTGGCGGTGGGCAGGGTCGGGGCCACGCCGGTGGCCGGGGGCGCGTCGACCAGCCGCGACACCAGGAACGCGACCCCGACGGCCAGGGCGATCACCCCCAGCGGCACCAGCACGTACAACCACCAGCGGCGGCCGGCCGGCGGGGCCTCGGCGTGGCGGGCGGCCCGCCCGACGGTCACCGGGCCGCCGAAGGCCGAGGTCGGGTCGCCGGCGCCCGGGTGGCCGGCCAGCGGCGGCAGCACCGTGGTGGCCATCGCCGCCGTGGCCGCCCCGGCCGCGGCCGGCCCGGCCGCCACCCGCTGGCCGGCCCTTGCCCGCTCCAGGTCGGCGCGGAGCTCGGCCGCGGTCTGGTAGCGGTCCTCGGGCCGCTTGGCCATCGCCTTCAGGCAGACCGCCTCCAGCGACGGCGGGACGTCGGGGTTGAGCAGCCGCGGCGGGGCCGGGTCCTCGCGCACGTGGCGGTAGGCGATCGCCACCGGGGTCGCGCCCCGGAACGGGACCGTGCCGGTCAGCATCTCGTACAGGCAGCAGCCGAGCGAGTACAGGTCGCTGCGGTAGTCGACCGCCTGCCCCTGGGCCTGCTCGGGCGAGAGGTACTGGGCGGTGCCGAGCATGGCCGCGGTCTGGGTGACCGTCTCGCCGGCCGCGGCCCTGGCGATCCCCAGGTCCATCAGCTTCACCCGGCCGTCGGGCATGAGCATGATGTTGGCCGGCTTGACGTCGCGGTGGACCAGCCCGCGGGCATGGGCGGCGGCCAGGGCCGCGCAGACGTCGGCGCAGATCTCGGCCGCCCGGCCCGGGTACAGCGGCGCCTCGGCCCGGATCACGTCCTTGAGGGTGCGGCCGTCGACGTACTCCATGACGATGAAGTGGGTGCCGTTCTCGGAGCCGGTGTCGTAGACGGCCACCATCCCGGGGTGGGACAGGCTGGCCGCCGCCTGGGCCTCGCGCCGGAACCGCTGGGCGAACTCGGGGTCGTGGGCGTGCTGGGCCAGCGGCACCTTGATCGCGACCCGGCGGGCCAGCAGCCGGTCGCGGCCCTCGAACACCTCGGCCATGCCGCCCGCGCCGAGCAGCCGGCCGACCTCGTAACGGTCCAGGAGCACCTGGGGGGTGGTGGTCATGGAGTCAGCAGCTTATACGTCCCAGTATGCGGACGTTGTTCGCCCCAGGTTCGAGGGCGGGAACTACTCGCCGATGGCGCGCTCCAGCAGGTCGCTGACCAGCTTGGGGTTGGCCCGGCCGCGGGTCTCGCGCATCACCTGGCCGACCAGGGCGCCGAGCACGCCCCGCTTGCCGCCGCGGAACTTGCCGGCCAGCTCGGGGTTGGCGGCCACCACCCGCGCCACCACCGCCTCCAGCTCGCCGCTGTCGGAGATCTGGGCCAGGCCCTTGCGGTCCACGATGGTGGCCGGCGACGCCTCCGAGCTGAACATCTCGGCCAGGACGTCCTTGGCCGCGGTGGCCGACACGGTGCCGGCCGAGAGCAGGTCGAGCAGCTGGCCAAGCCGCTCCGGCCCCACCGGGTTGGTGGCCATGCTCTGGTCGAACTCGCGCAGGTTGTGCTGCAGCTCCCCCATCACCCACCCGGCCACCACCCTCGGGTCGCGCCCGGCGCTCCCCGCCCCCGCGCCCCCGAGCACCGCCTCGAAGTAGGTGAGCACCTCGGGGTCGCGGACCAGCCAGCCGACCTCCTTGGCGGGCAGGCCGGTGGCGGTGGCCAGCCGGGCCCGGCGCTCGGCCGGCAGCTCCGGCAGCTCCGCCCGGAGGCCGTCGACCCAGGTGGCGGTGGCCTCGATGGGCACCAGGTCGGGCTCGGGGAAGTAGCGGTAGTCGGTGGCGAACTCCTTGGAGCGCATCGGCTCGGTCCGCCCCGCCCCCTCGTCCCAGTGGCGGGTCTCCTGGGTCAGCTTGCCCCCCTCGGCCAGGACCCGGCGCTGGCGGTCGGCCTCGTAGGCGACCGCCCGGTGCAGGCTGCGCAGCGAGTTGAGGTTCTTCAGCTCGACCTTGGTGCCGTACTCGGCGTGGCCGACCGGGCGGATCGACACGTTCACGTCGAACCGCATCGAGCCTTCCTCGAGCTTGGCGTCCGAGACCCCGAGGGCCAGCAGCACCGCCCGCAGCTCCTCGGCATAGGCGCGGGCCTCATCGGCCGAGCGCAGGTCGGGCTCGGAGACGATCTCGACCAGGGGGATCCCGGCCCGGTTGTAGTCGACCAGCGAGTAGTCGGCGCCGCGGATGCGGCCGGTCGCCCCGACGTGCAGGCTCTTGCCGGTGTCCTCCTCCAGGTGGACCCGGGTGATCCCGATCCGGCGGACCTCGCCGTCCACGTCGACGTCCAGCCAGCCGCCGACGCACAGCGGCTCGTCGTACTGGGAGATCTGGTAGTTCTTGGGCATGTCCGGATAGAAGTAGTTCTTGCGGTGGAACTGGGACCGCTCGGCGATCCGGCAGTGCAGGGCCAGCCCGATCCGGGCCGCGTACTCGACCGCGCGGCCGTTGGCCACCGGCAGCGACCCCGGCTCGCCCAGGCAGACCGGGCACACCTGGGTGTTGGGCTCGGCCCCGAACACCGTCGGGCAGGCGCAGAACATCTTGGTCACGGTGCCCAGCTCGCAGTGGGTCTCGATGCCGATGACCGTCTCGTAGCGGCGGGTCCCGGCCTCCTCGGCCACCACGGCGGTCACGACCGCACCTCCCGGGGTCGGGTGGGGAGGCCGAGGTCCTGCTCGAAGGCCCAGGCGGCCCGGAGCATGGTCGCCTCCCCCAGCGCCGGGGCGATCAGCTGGAGGCCCACCGGCAGCCCCTCCGACAGCCCGGCCGGGACCGATACGGCGGCGTTGCCGGCCAGGTTGACCGGGATGGTGAACACGTCGTTGAGGTACATGGCCAGCGGGTCGTCGGCCTTCTCGCCGATCGGGAAGGCCACCGTCGGCGCGGTCGGCCCGACCAGCAGGTCGAAGCGCTCGTAGGCGGCCTCCAGCTCGCGCCGGACCAGGGTCCGGACCTTCTGGGCCTGGCCGTAGTAGGCGTCGTAGTAGCCGGCCGACAGGGCGTAGGTGCCGAGCATCACCCGCCGCTTGACCTCGGCCCCGAAGCCGGCCTGGCGGGTCCGCAGCATCATGTCGACCACGTCGGCCGAGTCCTTGGCCCGCAGCCCCCAGCGGACCCCGTCGTAGCGGGCCAGGTTGGAGGAGCACTCGGCCGGGGCGATCAGGTAGTAGGCCGACAGGGCGTACTCGAACGACGGCAGCGAGCAGTCCTCCAGCCGGGCGCCGAGCCGCTCCAGGCGCTCCAGCCCCTCGCGGACCCGGGCCAGCACGCCCGGCTCGCTGCCCTCCAGGAACAGCTCCTTGACGACCCCGATGCGCAGCCCGTCGACTCCGTCGGTGAGCCCCGAGGTGAAGTCGGTGGGGGCGCCCGGGATGGAGGTCGAGTCCATCGGGTCGTGGCCGCAGATCGCCTCCAGCAGGTTGGCGGCGTCGCGCACCTCGCGGGCGAACGGCCCCACCTGGTCGAGCGAGGACGCGAAGGCGATCAGGCCGTAGCGGCTGACCAGCCCGTAGGTCGGCTTGAGGCCGACGATGCCGCAGAGGGCGGCCGGCTGGCGGATCGACCCGCCGGTGTCGGTGCCGATCCCGAGCGCGGCCTGGCCGGCGGCGACGGCCGCGGCCGACCCGCCGCTGGAGCCGCCCGGCACCCGGGTCGTGTCCCAGGGGTTGCGGGTCGGCCCGTAGCCGCTGTTCTCGGTGGAGGAGCCCATGGCGAACTCGTCCATGTTGGTCTTGCCGAGGATCACGATCCCGGCCTGGCGCAGCCGGGTGACCACGGTGGCGTCGTAGGGCGGCACGAACTCGTCCAGGATCTTGGACCCGGCGGTGGTCCGGATCCCCTTGGTGACCAGCACGTCCTTGAGGGCCAGGGGCACCCCGGCGAGGGGCCCGAGCCGCTCGCCCCGCTGCCGGCGGGCGTCGACCCGGCGGGCGTCCTCGAGCGCCTGGTCGCCGGTGATGGTCAGGAAGGCGTGCAGCCGCTCGTCGGTGGCGCTGATCCGCTCCAGGGCGGCCTCGGTGGCCGCCACCGCGGTCGCCGACCCGTCGGCGAAGCGCCCGGCCAGCTCGGAGGCGGTCAGGTCGGCCAGCGACGCCGGGGCGTCCGGGCTCATGGCGCCTCCTCGATGATCCGGGGCACCTTGAACCGGTCCTGCTCGACCTCGGGGGCGGTGGAGAGCGCCTCGTCCCGGGTCAGGCACGGGCCGGGCACGTCCTCGCGCCAGGCGTTCACCCGGGGCAGCGGGTGGGCGGTCGGCGGCACCCCCTCGGTCGGCAGCCGCCGGATCTTCTCGGCCTCCTCCAGGATCACCGACAGCTGGGCCTGGAAGCGGTCGAGCTCCGCGTCGGTGAGGGCGAGGCGGGCGAGGCGGGCGACGTGCTCGACGTCGGCGCGGCTGATCGGCATGGATGACCCCTTCGGACGTTCCTGGCGGTCGGCCGATACTACCGTCGCCCCTGCGACGGTTGCCGCGGGATTTCCACCGCCAGCTCCACCACGAACCCGTCCGGGTCCTCGACATGCAGGGTCCGGTGCCCCCAGGGCCGGTCCACCGGCCCGCTCAGGATGGTCGCCCCCGCCGCCCGCAGCCGCTCGGCCTCCGCGTCCACGTCCTCGACCAGGAACACCACCTCCCCACCCGGCCCCCCCGGCGCCTCGGCCCCCTGCCCGGTCAGCTCCCCCAGCCGGTTCCGGTCGTACAGCCCGAACCGGGCCCCCTCGGTCGCGAACTCGACGTACCCGTCCCCCTCCAGCCGGAACGGCACCCCGATCACGTCCCGGTAGAAGGCCACCGAGCGCTCCAGGTCCCCCACGAACAAGATCACGTACCCGAGCCGGTCCATGACCCCATGGAAACACAGCCGAGACGATTGGTTTCGGGACTGCTCAGAGCCAGGTCAGATCGACGAGGACGACGACCCGTTGCTCCTCGAAGATGTGGTAGTCAAGGAAGCCGCGTCCCTGAGGGAAAACGATGGTCTTGTAGTCCGGTCCGCCCAGGAGCACGAAGGCCACGCTCGCGGAGGCTGGGTCCGTTCGGAGAAAGGCCACGACGCCGTCGACGTAACCACGAAGCTCCGGCGGCGCTCCCTCCAGCTGTTGGAGGACCTTACGAGCCGTAAGAACTCGGTAGGTCAAACTCCTTCGCGACCTCTTCCCAAGGAATGGTGCCTGAGTAGTCTCCGCGCGCTACCTGTTCGAGGACGGCCCGGATCTCCGCCAACTCCTCTGGGGTCTTGGGCGGTGGTTCGATCGGGTGCGGGGCAGGCTCGCTCATGCCCGGGAGCATACGCCCCACCCTCGTTCGGGTCACTCGCCATCCGCAGATTGTGGATATCTCGGGCTAGGCTGCGGGCGAGGTCCAGCGGCTGGTGATGTACCGCTGGCGTTCCACCGGGTCGCCGATCTCACGGGTCCGTTGGCCAGACGGACAGAGAACGCGGTCTTGCGTGTAACGGCGGTGCTGCCGCTGGCGCTTTACCAACCAGCCGGTTGTCCCCCAGCCGGTTGTCCCCCATGCGGAGGTGGAAGGATGTCGAAGCTGCCGCTGGCCGGGTGCCGCAAGCCGCTGAGGCTGGCTGTCCTGGCGGCGATCCTGGTGGCCGGGCTGGCGGTTTCCCAGCCAGCTTCGGCGGCGCCGAACCCGCCGGGCAACAACGGCACGGTCAAGATCGACGGCGTCCCCTTTGACGATGCGCCCGACAACGAGCCCCATGTCGGCTGCAGCTTCCAGGTCGACTTCTACGGCTATGACGAGGGTGACCTGTTCGCCGAGGTGACCTTCGAGTCGCATCCGCCGACCGGCCCGGTCGTGACCCTGCTGACCGACACGGTGTTCATCGGCGAGGACGACAACAGCGGCGGCGGCAGCGAAGCCGGCCTGGACGCCAGCGAGACCTACACCCTGGACTTCACCGGCATCGAGCCCCATCCCAACCAGGGCTTCCACGTCAAGCTGACGGTCAACGCCGACGGCTCCCAGGGCGCCGACGTCAAGCACAAGGTCTTCTGGGTCACCGGCTGCGCCCCCGGCCCCACCACCACGACCACCTCGGGCACAACCACCAGCACCTCGGGCACGACCACGACCACCGTGGGCGCGACGAGCAGCTCGGGCGCCACCTCGACCTCCGGGGGGACCGGCACCAGCGGGGAGACCACCACCACGGTCGCCGTCGGCGGGGCCTCCTCCACCGCGCCCGGTGGTGGCGCCCCGCCTGGCGGCGGGGTGCTGCCGTTCACCGGCGGGCCGACCCTGCCGCTGCTGCTCGCGGCCGTGGCCCTGCTCGGGGTCGGAGCGGCGAGCCTGCTCATCGGCTCCCGGCGGCGACGGCGGGCCAGGGCGAGCATGTAACGCCCGCTTGCGCCGGCGCGTTCCTTCTCTTGCTACGCGCTAGCCCGGCGCGAGCTGGACGGTCCCGGTGAGGCGCCCCCGCACCGGGACCGTCTGGCCGTTCACCGGGTTCGCGTAGAGTTGTAGCGCCATGAGCCCGCTGGATGTCTCGCAGGCGGCGCCGGTCGCCTCCGCCACCGAGCTCGACCGCTGGCTGCGCGAGCACGGGGCGACCGAGCGGGAACGGGTGCTGGCCATCTTCAAGAAGGCCTCCGGGCGCCAGACCGTGACCTTCGACGAGCTGCTGGACGTCGCGCTCTGCCACGGGTGGGTCGACACCCAGACCAAGGGCATCGACGACCAGCGCTACGCGATCCGGTTCGTGCCCCGGCGGCCGGGGTCGAACTGGTCGGCCTCCAACCGGGAACGGGTGCGGCGGCTGCTGGCCGAGGGCCGCATGACCCCGGCCGGCCAGGCCCTGCTGCCGCCCGACCTGTAGCGCGGACGAGCAGAGCAGGCTCGACAGGCCCCCGCCCTTGGTGCGAACATCTGTTCGATGCGCGCGGCGACCATCCTCCATGCCGACCTGGACGCGTTCTACGCCTCGGTCGAGCAGCGGGACGACGCCAGGCTGCGGGGACGGCCGGTGATCGTGGGGGGCGGGGTGGTGCTGGCCGCCTCCTACGAGGCCAAGGCGCACGGGGTGCAGACGGCCATGGGCGGGGCCGAGGCGCGGCGACTGTGCCCGCGGGCGGTGGTGGTGCCGCCCCGGATGGGGGTGTACGCCAAGGCCAGCAAGGACGTGTTCGAGGTCTTCCGCCAGACCACGCCGCTGGTCGAAGGCCTCTCCATCGACGAGGCGTTCCTCGATGTCGGCGGGCTGCGGCAGATCTCGGGCACGCCCACCGAGATCGCCGTGCGGCTCCGGCGAGAGGTCCGCGAGCGGGTCGGGCTGCCGATCACCGTCGGGGTGGCCAGGACCAAGTTCCTGGCCAAGGTGGCCAGCGGCGTGGCCAAGCCGGACGGCCTGCTGGTGGTGCAGCCCGACGGCGAGCTGGCCTTCTTGCACCCGCTGCCGGTGGAGCGGCTCTGGGGGGTCGGCCCGGTGACCGCCGGCAAGCTCCGCGCCTGCGGTGTCAGGACCGTCGGGGAGGTGGCCGGGCTCGGGGAGCCGACCCTGGTGTCGCTGGTCGGCCAGGCGGCCGGCCGGCACCTGCACGCCCTGGCCCACAACCGGGACCCGCGGCCGGTGGACACCGGGCGGCGGCGGCGCTCGATCGGCTCCCAGCGGGCCCTCGGCCGCTCCCCGACCTCGCCCAAGGACCTCGACGCCGCCCTGATGGGACTGGTCGAGCGGGTCACCGGCCGGATGCGCAAGGCGGGGCGGACGGGCCGCACGGTGGTCCTGCGCCTGCGCTTCGACGACTTCTCGCGGGCGACCCGCTCCCACACCCTGACCTGGCCGACCAGCCACACCGCGACCATCCTGGCCACGGCCCGGGAGCTGCTGGCCGCGGCCATGCCGATGATCGAGCGCCAGGGGATCACCCTGATCGGGGTGGCCGTGGCCAACCTCGACGACAGCGGCGCCATCCAGCTCACCCTGCCCTTCGACCGCCGGAGCGGCGGCGCCCTGGACGCCGCCCTCGACCAGGTCCGCGGGCGCTTCGGCAACGACGCCATCACCCGGGCCGTGCTGCTGGGCCGCGACCCGGGCCTGACCGTGCCCCTGCTGCCCGACTGACCTCAGGGGTAGTCGCGCTCGATGCGGCGCTCCTCGACCACGCGCTCCTCGGGGTAGACGGCGCTGCGGCGGCGGTAGGGCGAGAAGCTGCTCCAGAACAGCAGCGACAGCAGCAGTCCGAGCACGCCGGCGGCCATCAGGATGATGCCGACGGTGTGGATGTTGAAGCCCTCGGTGTTCGCAGTGACCGCGAAGCGCAAGATCGCCCCGACGACCAGCAGGAAGATGCTGGCTCCGATGCTCATCGTTCCTCCCTCAAGCCAAGCTCGATGTCTCCGGCTCCGCCCTACCCGGCCGGGACCGGGGGAAACCCCCGATCCGGACCCCGGGGCCCGCCTTGCTGCCCGGTCAGCGGGAGCCGTAGCTGGCCCGCAGCTCGGGGTCGTCGACGGCCAGGCGCACCGCCCCGGCCACCTGGAGCTGGAAGACGAACCCGGCCGCCAGGCTGATCCCGGCGAAGGCCAGCAGCTCCCACTCGCGGTCGTGCAGCATCTCCAGCACCAGCCCGGCGAAGGCCGGCACCAGGCCGAACACCAGGGCCTGGCCGGCCCAGCCCATGGCCAGGCCGCGGAAGCCGATCGCCCGGGCCCGCTCGGCCCGGGGCCGGCGCAGGCGTGGGTCGGGATGCTCGAGGGCCCGCTTGCCGGCGACCAGCAGCCGGGCCGGGCGCAGGGCCAGCCAGGCCCCGAGGAGCACGGCCAGGACGGCCACGGCGACCACCGCGGTGACGGCCAGGCCGGCCACCGGGGCGGCCGTCGCCGACGGGCCGCCCAGCCCGTTGAGGCCGGCGTTGACCATCACCGCCACCACCATCCCGGCGAGCAGGAACGCGACCCGCACCGTCCGCACGATCGGCTCCGGGTCCGGCCCCCGGTCCCGCCCCAACGGCTCCGGCGGCCGCGACCCCTCCGGGTCCAGCGGATGCCACAGGTCACTCATCGGAACCATTGTCCTCCGGTCCGCGCTCCAGCAGGCCGGTGAACGCGGGCTCGTCGAGGGTGGGCACGCCCAGCTCGGCGGCGCGGGCGGCCTTGGAGCCGGGGTCGGCGCCGACCACGACATAGGCGGTCTTCTTGGAGACGCTGGAGGCGACCCGGCCGCCGCGGTCCTCGATTCCGCGGGTGGCCTCCTCCCGGGTGAGGGTCTCCAGGCCGCCGGTGAGGACGAAGGACATGCCGGCGAGGGTCTGGGGCAGCTCGGCGGTGCCGCCCCCATCGGCCTTGGTGTTGACGCCGGCCTCGACCAGGCGGCGGACCAGGTCCTGGTTGCCGTCGTCGGCGAACCAGGCGGCCACGCTGGCGGCGATGGTGGGGCCGACCCCGCCGACGTCGGCCAGCTCCTCCTCGGAGGCGGCCGCGATCGCCTCCAGCGACTTGAGGCGGTTGGCCAGCAGGGTGGCGACGGTGCCGCCGACGTGGCGGATGGACAGGCCGACCAGCAGCCGGTCCAGCGGGCGCTGGCGGGAGGCGTCGATCGCCCCCAGCAGGTTGGCGACGGAGCGGTCCTTGAAGCCGCCGAGGGCCGTCAGGTCCTCGGCGGTGACCCGGTAGAGGTCGGCGGCGTCGCGCAGCTTGCCGGCCTCGATCAGGGCGGCCACCGTCTTCTCGCCCAGGTGCTCGATGTCCATGGCCCCGCGGCCGGCGAAGTGGACCAGGGTGCCCCAGCGCTGGGCCGGGCAGCCGGTGGTGTTGGGGCAGCGGGTGGCCGACTCCCCCTCGGGCCGGACCAGCGCGGTGCCGCACTCGGGGCAGGCCTTGGGGAACTTCCAGCGCCGCAGCCCCCTGCGCCGCTTGGTCAGGACCGGGCCGACCACCTCGGGGATGACGTCGCCGGCCTTGCGCACGAACACGGTGTCGCCGGGCCGGACGTCG
>Ga0307278_10000313_pt1 | contig 24954 bp, 22 predicted proteins | sample ER_DNA_117_FD_194482 | JGI IMG/M metagenome (GOLD analysis project Ga0307278, IMG submission 194482) | Bulk soil microbial communities from the East River watershed near Crested Butte, Colorado, United States - ER_DNA_117 | ecosystem: Environmental > Terrestrial > Soil > Floodplain | place...
CTAGACCCGAAGCCGAGTGATCTAACCATGGGCAGGGTGAAGCGAGGGTAAGACCTCGTGGAGGCCCGAACCCACCAGGGTTGAAAACCTGGGGGATGACCTGTGGTTAGGGGTGAAAGGCCAATCAAACTCGGTGATAGCTGGTTCTCCCCGAAATGCATTTGGGTGCAGCCTTGGATGTTTCGTGACGGAGGTAGAGCACTGGATGGGCTAGGGGGCCTACAAGCTTACCGACCTCAGCCAAACTCCGAATGCCGTCACGTGAGAGTCCAGGAGTGAGACTGCGGGGGATAAGCTTCGTAGTCGAGAGGGAAACAGCCCAGACCGCCAGCTAAGGTCCCTAAGCGTGTGCTAAGTGGAAAAGGATGTGGAGTTGCCCAGACAACCAGGAGGTTGGCTTAGAAGCAGCCACCCTTGAAAGAGTGCGTAATAGCTCACTGGTCAAGTGACTCCGCGCCGACGATGTAGCGGGGCTCAAGCACACCACCGAAGCTGCGGCACTCACGCATTGCCCGGCGCACGGGTTCGCCCGTGCGTCCAAGCGCGTGGGTGGGTAGGGGAGCGTTGATGCGCGCGTGAAGCGGCGGGGTAACCCAGCCGTGGATGCGCATCAAGTGCGAATGCCGGCATGAGTAACGAAAGACGGGTGAAAAACCCGTCCGCCGAATGCCCAAGGGTTCCTGGGGAAGGTTAATCCGCCCAGGGTGAGTCGGGACCTAAGGCGAGGCCGAGAGGCGTAGTCGATGGACGACGGGTTGATATTCCCGTACCTCTGACTCCGCGCCCGAGCCGAACCCGGGGTACTAAGGGAAACCCCTTCGGGGGTCTACCGACAGACCCGGTAGTAGGCTAGCGATGGGGTGACGCAGGAAGGTAGTCCAACCCAGGCGTTGGTTGACCTGGGGTAAGTGCATAGGGCGTCCGGTAGGCAAATCCGCCGGACATGAGCCTGAGACACGATGCCGAGCCGATTTAGGCGAAGTGGATGATCCTACGCTGCCAAGAAAAACCTCTAGCGAGTGGAGTTGGAGCCCGTACCCCAAACCGACGCAGGTGGGCAAGTAGAGAATACTAAGGCGATCGAGCGAACACTGGTTAAGGAACTCGGCAACTTGACCCCGTAACTTCGGGATAAGGGGTGCCGCAGTCCGTGACCACCCTCTTCGGAGCGGTGTGAGCGGAAGGCGGTCGCAGAGACCAGGCCCAAGCGACTGTTTACTAAAAACACAGGTCCGTGCTAAGTCGAAAGACGCCGTATACGGACTGACGCCTGCCCAGTGCTGGAACGTTAAGGGGAGGGGTTAGCTCTGCTTGCAGGGCGAAGCTCTGAACTTAAGCGCCAGTAAACGGCTGCTGTAACTATAACGGTACTAAGGTAGCAACCCGGACGTGCACCGGGTCTGCCCCTCGGCGCGGCGACGCGCCGAGTGCAGTCGGCTATATGCTGGAAACCCCGAGCATCCGGCGGTACCGCGTTGTCCCACCCTCGCATAGGGTGCGGGCCATGCGCGGTGACAACCCGTCCGGTGCGGGCAATCAGCAGGAAAGGCCAGGGCTCGAGCAGTGGGTCGTCGGTGAAGCCACCCACTGGACTACTCGGTTCCTGGAATCCTCAGAGGCCATACGCCGACCAGCTCGGTCCGACACCGAGCTGAAGATATGGTCCTAGCCCCATGGCGACATGGGGACTCACTAGAGCGAAATTCCTTGTCGGGTAAGTTCCGACCTGCACGAATGGCGTAACGACTTGGGCGCTGTCTCAACCAGTGGCTCGGTGAAATTGCAATACGAGTAAAGATGCTCGTTACCCGCGGAAGGACGGAAAGACCCCGGGACCTTTACTACAGCTTGATGTTGGAGTCTGGTACGGATTGTGTAGGATAGGTGGGAGACTGTGAAATCGGGACGCTAGTCTCGGTGGAGTCAACCTTGAAATACCACCCTGTTCGTGCTGGGCTTCTAACCACGGTCCGTGAATCCGGATCTGGAACAGCGTCAGGTGGGTAGTTTAACTGGGGCGGTTGCCTCCCAAAATGTAACGGAGGCGCCCAAAGGTTCCCTCAAGCTGGTTGGCAATCAGCTGTCGAGTGCAAGGGCACAAGGGAGCTTGACTGCGAGACAGACATGTCGAGCAGGAGCGAAAGCTGGGCCTAGTGATCCGGCAGTGGCATGTGGAAGCGCTGTCGCTCAACGGCTAAAAGGTACCCCGGGGATAACAGGCTGATAGTGCCCAAGAGTCCATATCGACGGCACTGTTTGGCACCTCGATGTCGGCTCATCGCATCCTGGGGCCGGAGTAGGTCCCAAGGGTTGGGCTGTTCGCCCATTAAAGCGGTACGCGAGCTGGGTTTAGAACGTCGCGAGACAGTGAATATCCGCGCTGTCTTTAAATTCGGCTAAATGCTGGGAACTCCGGATGCATCCTGCGGTACTCCTGATGTCACACCCGGGCAGTAGGCTCGGGTCGACCTCTGGGAGTGACAATCCGACAGGTGGTGGTCCATCATGACCGCGCCGGACAATCAGCAGGAAAGGCTGAACGACTACCTTGCGGGATACGTCGACGGGGAAGGAAGCTTCCATGTCGCGGTCCAACGCAACCCGTCCACACGGTTCGGCTGGCAACTCGTCCCAGAGTTCCATGTCAGCCAGAACCCCGAGCGAGCCTCGATCCTCGAGCTCCTGCAGGTCAGACTCGGCTGCGGCCGGATCCGGCCGAACGCACGAGCAGGTGGTCGAGACAGGTCGCTCGTCTACGTGGTACGGAGACGAGAAGACCTTATGGACAAGGTCATCCCGTTCTTTCGAGCCCATCCCATCCTCAGTGAGAAGCGCCTCGAGTTCGAGACCTTCGCTGCCATCGTTGCAGCGATGGAGAACCGGGAGCATCTCTCGGCAGAGGGATTCCATCGGCTCCTCGACCTCGCCGTCACCATGAACGGCGGAGGGAGGTACCGAAGGCTCGATTGGTCGTCCAGAATCCTCAGAGGCCATACGCCGAACACGGGCACGTGCCCGTGAAGATATGGTCCGACCCCCGTGGCGACACGGGGAGCCAGGCGGAACAGAAACGACCTGGCCGCCGGGTGGCGGAGTGCTGCTGCTCGGAGGTAACAGACGTGTCGGTCCCTATCCTCCGTGGGCGTAGGAGATTTGAGGAGAGCTGTCCCTAGTACGAGAGGACCGGGACGGACGAACCTCTGGTGTGTGAGTTGTCGTGCCAACGGCACTGCTCATTGGCCACGTTCGGAAGGGATAAGCGCTGAAAGCATATAAGCGCGAAGCTCGCTCCAAGATGAGATCTCCCACAGGGTCGACCTGGTAAGGCCCCCGGCTAGACGACCGGGTTGATAGGCCGGAAGTGGAAGCACAGCAATGTGTGGAGCTGACCGGTACTAATAGGCCGAGGACTTGGCAGCTAACTCTTGTTGCACGCGCTCGCTGTGTAGTTCTGGAGGTTTCCGGCGACGGAAGCCCTCCAGAGCGTTTCGGTGGCCATGGCGGAGGGGAGACACCCGGTCCCATACCGAACCCGGAAGTTAAGCCCTCCAGCGCCGATGGTACTGCCCGGGCGACTGGGTGGGAGAGTAGGTCGCCGCCGAGACTCTTACCGAAGCGCCGCCCACGGGCGGCGCTTCGGCGTTCCCGGACGTGCGCGCTCGCGGCGGGTTGCGGCAAGATGCGGCCCGTGGAGAAATCAGGCAAGCAGCCCCGCCGACCCGGCCGACCCGGCGGCACCCGCCGGTCCACCCCGCCCACCGGCCGGCCGCAGCGGGCCAGCCGCGCCCCCCGCCGGGCGGATGACGGCCCCCGCCGAGCAGACGCGGACCGGACCGCCCGGGGTGGCAAAGACCAGACCGGGCGGGGTGGCGCGGACCGGACCGCCCGGGGTGGCAAAGACCAGACCGGGCGGGGTGGCGCGGACCGGACCCCCTGGGGTGGCAAAGACCAGACCGGGCGGGGTGGCGCCGACCGGGCCGCTCGGGGTGGCGGCGACCGGGTGGGGCGCCGGACCCCGCCGCCGCGGGGGCCGGTGGGCCGGCGGCCGGTGCCGGTGGGCCGGCGGGACGGGCAGCCCCCGTCCCCGGCCGTGGAGGAGCCCGGCGTCGGCGAGGTGCTCGCCCCGGAGACCCTCGACGAGCTGCGGGAGACGGTGCGGCCGCATGCGTTCGGGGACGCCTCGCGGGCGCTCGCCGAGGCGGTGGCGGCGCTGTCGGAGGAGGACGACCCGCAGGTCGCTGTCCAAGCGGCCAAGGCGGCCAAGCGGGCCGCTCCACGGGCGGCGAGCGTCCGTGAGGCGCTCGGCATCGCCCTGTACCAGGCGGGCGACTTCCGCGCGGCCCGCACCGAGCTGGCCGCGGCGCAGCGGATCTCCGGCCGGGTCGACTTGGCGGCGCTGCTGGCCGACATCGAGCGGGCGCTGGGGCGGCCGGAGCGGGCGGTCGCGCTGTTCGAGCGCAGCGACCGCTCGCGGATGGGGCCCGATGCGGCGGCCGAGCTGCTGCTGGTGGCCGCCTCCGCCTATGGCGACCTCGGCCAGCCAGCCGCCGGCGTCGCCCTGATCCGCCGCCACGCGCGCTGGCCGGTCGAGCTCGCCGACCACCACCTGCGCCTCGCCTACGCCGAGGGTGCGCTGGCCGAGCAGGCCGGCGACAGGGCGCGCGCCCGGGCCGCCTTCGCCAGGGTGGTCCGGGCCGAGCCCGACTTCCACGACGCCGCCGAGCGCCTGGAACGCCTGGGCGGCGGCTGAGGCCGCGGCCGGACCGGCCAGGCCGGTCGGACCACGCTGGCTGGGCTCACGACATCCGCGTGATGGACGAACCGCCAGAGGTCTCCTGCTTGGTGAACGTGGGCGAGCCTCGATAGCGGAGCGACGAGGCACCGGACAGGCTGGCGGAGATCGTCCGACGCACCGATACCTCCGCGTTGCTGGCGCCCGACAAGCCGACGTCCAGGCCGTCGACCTGCAGTTGCTCAAGCGCCAGGCGGCTGGCGCCGCTCGCGTTCGCGGACACGCTCCCGGCCCGACCCGACAGCGTGAGCTCGGAGGCGCCCGACAGGGCGGCCGTCATGGACCGCAGCTCGGCGGCCCCGTCGAGCCGGCTGGCGCCCGACAGCTCGAGGCGAAGGTCGTCGCCCGTCAACTGGTCCCGCAGGCGGATCCGCGACGACCCCGAGCCCTGGACCTGCGCCAGCGACGGTGCCGTGACCGCCGCCTGCAGCGTGGCGTCGGAGACCGACGTCCCCCGCCGTAGCCCGATGTGGAGCGTGTCCCCATCGACCCCCACGTCGACATGGCGATCGAGGTTGTCGTCGATACGGAGCGTCAGCGACGGTTGGCTTCCCACCGACACGGTGACCTCGAACGCGGACGCGACCTGCAGGCGGGAGAACGACGACACGGCGACGTCGCGGGCGACGACGTTGCCGGAGCCGCGGACCATGTTCTTGGTGCACGAGACCGCCGCGGTCCCGATCACCGCCACCAGGGACGCGAACAGCACGATCCGTGTGGCTCGCACGACGCCTCCTCCTTCCCGGGTCATCCGGATGCGATGCGCCCGAGCGGCCGACCAGCGGGCCGCTACGACCCGGCGGGCGGCCCCTGCTTCTGCTGGATCCAGCGGAGCAGGCCGGCGGCGTTGGAGTGGTAGCTGTTGAGCAGCTCGAACCGCTCCGGGTCGCCAGCCTCGTGGCCCTCCTCGCGCTCGAACCGCTCGCGCAGGGCCGCCTCGATGTGGTCCAGCTCGAGGCCGTGCTCGGCGGCGGCCTGCTCGGCCGTCGCGCACCAGCGGCGGAGCTTGTCCTCGGCCTCGGCCAGCCGCTCCGCCGGCGGGGTGATCGGCCCGAAGTGGGTGAGGACCAGGTGGGCCGGGTCCCGCTCGGCGAACCGGCGCAGGCTGGCGACCGCCAGGTCGCGGTCGAAGTCGGGCGGCGGGGTGGCTGGCCGCAGCACGCCCGTGGAGGGCAGCAGCACCCCGACGCCGTCGCCGGCGAACAGCACGCCGAGGTCCGGCTCGAACACCGCCAGGTGGTGCTTGGCGTGGCCGGGCGCGTGGAGCAGCTCGAGGCGCCGTCCGCCGAGGTCGAGGACCTCGCCGTCGTCGGCCGCCTTGACCCGGCCCGCCTCCACGGGGGTGAGGCCGCCGTAGACGGTGTCCATCAGCGGCCCGTAGACGCGGGCCGAGCTGGCCAGCAGGCGCTCCGGGTCGACCAGGTGCCTGGCGCCCGCCGGGTGGACCACGACGGTGGCGTTCGGGAACGTGCGGACCAGGTCACCGACCCCGCCGGCGTGGTCGAGGTGGATGTGGGTCACCACGATCCACGCCAGGTCGGCGGGGTCGAGGCCGGCCCGAGCCACCCCGGCGGCGACCGCGCCGGCGACCTTCGCCGGGCCGGTCTCCACCAGCGCCGGGCGCGCGCCAGCCAGCAGGAACCCGGCGGTGATCTCCGACACGCCGCCCATGTAGGTGTCGATGCCGGTGACGCCGCCGGGCAGGGCGTCGAGCACGCTCACGCGGACGCCTCGGCGTCCAGCGCGCGCAGGACCATCCCGTCGCGTGGCTTCGGGTAGAAGTAGGTGGTCTTCTGCGGGAGGATCTCGCCGCCCGCGGCGACGGCCGCGACGTCCGCGAACCGGGCCGGCCGCACGACGACCAGGCTCGCGAACGCGCCCTCATCGACCCGCCTGACCGCCTGCGCGAGGTCGTGCTCGTAGGCGACCCGGTGCTCGAAGTCGCTGACCGCCAGCCGCTTGCTCAGGACGGGGCCGTGTAGGACCTCCACGTCGACCATCCGGCGGGCGCGGCCGGCCTCGGCGGCCAGCGCCGCCGGGTCGCGGGCGACCAGCAGCCAGGTGCGCGCGCCCGCGTACAGGCCGAACCCGACCGCGTCCACGGGAAGGGACCCCAGCAGCGCCTCCGCCTCGGCCGGCGAGCCGGCCGGCCGCGCCTCGAAGTCGCCCTCCAGCCCGGCCAGCACGGCGTCGCCGTCCAGGCCGGTGAGCAGGCGGTGGATCGGGAGCACCGCCGGTCCGTGCAGGTCGGCGTCGACCAGCAGCATGAGCAGCTCGTCCCACGGGCCGCCGCCCGGCCGGGTCGCCCGCATGGCGTCGCGGTAGGCGAGGGAGGTCCGGTAGCGGTGATGGCCGTCGGCGATCAGGACCTGCTGGTCCGCCAGCAGCTCGCACCAGGCCGCGACCCGCTCGGGGTCGCTGACCGGCCACAGCCGGTGCCCGATCCCGGCGTCGTCGACGCAGTCCAGCGCCGGCGGGCTCCCGGTCACGTCGTCCAGGACCGCCGCCGGCCGTCCCGCGCCGGCGTAGACGCCGAACACGGGTGAGAGGTTGACGCCGGTCGCCTCCAGCAGCCGCAGCCGGTCGGCGACCGGCGCCGCCATGGTCCGCTCGTGCGGCAGCACCCAGGTGGACGTGTCGTCGAGGGTGACGCTGGCCAGCACGCCCCGCTGCACCCGGCGCTCGCCATGGAGGGTATAGGTCTCCTCATAGACATAGAGACTTGGAGTTGCGTCCAGCCGCAGCGCGCCCTCGGCCCGCCAGCTCGCGAGCAACTCGGCAGCGGGCCGGTAGCGGTCCCGGCCGTCCGCGCCGGGCCTGGCGAGGATCAGCCGAACCATGTTGTAGGGGCTCATGGCCTCGTAGGCCGCTCGCGCCGCCGGGGTGATGACGTCGTAGGGCGGGGCGGTGACCAGGCCCGGGTCGCCGACGACGGCGGGATCGAAACGGAGGCCTCGGAAGGGGGCGGCGGCTACCATGGAGCCGCCGGGGTCAGATGCTCGGTCATGGCCCGTTTTGTAGCAAGCTCAGCAGCCCGACCGCCAACCGGGCCGCGCGTTCGCCCGATTCAGCCGGAGGGACACGATCGACGCCGACACCTACGAGCTGTTCCGCCGCGGCAGCCGGCTGCTCGCGGCCCGCCACGCGCACCAGGCGGTGATCGCGCTGGAACGGGCCCGCGACGCCGCGCCCAGGCACGGCTCGGTGCGCGAGGCGCTGGGGCGCGCCTACTACGGTGCCGGCCGGCCCGCGGCGGCCGGGGCGGAGTTCGCCGAGGCGATCGAGATCGACCCGACCAACGACTACGCCCACTTCGGCCTCGCCCTGTGCCTGGCGCGCGGCGGCGAGCGCACGCGCGCCCTCGGCCACCTCCGGCTGGCCATCGCCATGCGGCCGGGCAACCCCGTCTACCGGCGGGCCCTGTCCCGGGTCGAGCACCAGGCCGGCGCGCCGCCGCCCGGCCGAGCCGCCGGCGGCTCGGCGGCGACCGGCGGCCCGGCGGGGTCCGGCCCGGAGGCGGCAGACCCGGACCCGCCTGGCGGCCGTGCCTGAGCCCGCCGCGCTCGCGGCAGGCTACCGCGGGATCGTCCTGGACCTGGACGGGGTCGTCTACCTCGGCGACGAGGTGGTGCCGGCCGCGCCGGCGGCGCTGGAGGGCGTGCGCGGGCTCGGGGTCCGGCTCGCCTTCGTCACCAACAACTCCTTCCGGCCTCCCGAGCGGGTCGCCGAGAAGCTCGGCCGCCTCGGGGTCAAGGCGGCGGTCGAGGAGGTCCTGACGTCGGCCCAGGCCACCGTGCGCCTGCTCGGCGGCGAGGACGGGCTGAGCGGCACGAAGGTCCTGGTGATCGGTGGGCCGGGGCTGCGGCAGGCGCTCCAGGGCGCCGGCGCCAGGTTGATCGACGGCGCGGACTGGCGAGAGGCCGAGGTGGTGGCGGTCGGCTTCGACCCCGACCTGACCTACGACCGGGTGCGCACGGCGGCGCTGGCGATCCGCGCCGGCGCCCGCTTCGTGGGCAGCAACCCGGACACCACCCTGCCCACGCCAGAGGGCTTCTGGCCGGGCGCCGGCGCGACCCTGGCGATGCTGCGGGCCGCGACCGGCGTCCGGCCCGAGGTCGCCGGCAAGCCGGAGCCGGCGCTGTTCGAGACGGTCGCGGCCGCCATCGGCCCCGGCCCCTACCTGATGGTGGGCGACCGGGCCGACACCGACCTGGACGGCGCCCACCGCCTCGGCTGGGCTACCGCCCTGGTGCTGAGCGGCGTGGTCGCGGCGGCCGACCTCCCCGACCTCGCCGTCGCCCCCGACCACCTGCTCGCCGACGTCGGCGGCCTGCTCGACCCGCCCGGCCCCGCCATCCGCCAGGCGACGCCGGCCGACACCCGGGCGGCCGCCGCCCTCCTCGCCCCCGGCCGGGGGCCCGACGCGACCACCGGCGCGGCCGAGCCGGCGGCGACCCTGGTCGCGGCCGACGGTGCGGGGGTGGTGGGCGCGGTGTCCTGGCGGCGCCGGGGCGAGCTGGCGGTGGTCACCGGGCCGGTCGTGGAGGTCCGCTGGCGCGGCCGGCTGGTCGGCACCCGGCTGCTGGTCGCCGCGTGCGTCGCCGCGCGGGCGGCCGGGCTTCGCCGGGTCGCCGCCCTCAGCCACGGGTTCCTCGCCAGGCTCGGCTTCCGGCCGCCCGGGCCGGAGGGACCCGACGGCGTCCTCGTCCGCGACCTGCGCGAGCCGCTGCTCCCACAGTGAGCCCGCTGGTGCGGGTGTGAGACGATCAGTGTCTCGCCCGTCGCGGCCTCGGGCAGTTGGGCAGGTCGACGTGGAGGAAGCTACGCAGGTGGACCGCAACGACCCGGACGGACCGCTGGTGTTCGCCGGCTCCGCCAGCCCGCGGCTGACCAAGGAGATCTGCGGGCACCTGGGGGTCGCCGTCGGCCAGGGCGAGGTGCTGCGGTTCTCCGAGGGCACGCTGTTCCCGAGGGTCCTCGAGAACGTCAGGGGCCGCCGCGTCTACCTGGTGCAGTCGACGGTGTTCCCCGCCAACGACCACTTCATGGAGCTGCTGTTCTGGGTCGACGCCTTCAAGCGCGCCAGCGCCATGTCGGTGACCGTGGTGATGCCGTACTTCAGCTACGCCAAGGGCGACAAGAAGGACGAGCCGCGGGTGTCGATCCGGGCCCGTGTCTGCGCCGACGCGATCGAGGCGGCCGGCGCCGACCGGGTGGTCACCATGGACCTGCACGCGGGCCAGATCCAGGGCTTCTTCCGGATCCCGGTGGACGACCTCCACGCCCGCTTCATCCTGTGCGACGCGATCCGGGCCGAGGGGCTGACGGAGGTGGTCGTCGTCTCCCCGGACGCCGGGTTCGCCAAGAAGGCCCGGCTGTTCGCCAGCCGCCTTGGCGCGCCGCTGGCCATCGGCGACAAGGTGCGCGCCGACCACGACGAGCACGCCACCGTGACCGACGTGATCGGGGAGGTCGCCGGCCGCAACGCCGTGCTGGTCGACGACTTCACCATCACCGCGGGCACCCTGGTGGAGGCGGCCGAGTCGCTGGTGGCGAGGGGAGCCCGCTCGGTCATGGCGGCGGTCACCCACGGGGTGTTCGCCGAGGGGTCGATGCGGCGGCTGGACGTATCCCCGATCCGGCGGCTCATCGTCACCGACACCGTCGAGACCCAGCCGGAGGAACCCTCCGCCAAGGTGCGCGTGGTCTCGGTCGCGCCGCTGTTCGCCGAGGCGATCCGGCGCATCCACCACCGCGAGAGCATCAGCGGGCTGTTCCAGGAATGAGGAGCCAGCCCGGTCAGCGGTAGTCGGGGTAGTAGTAGCTGGGTGGGGGCCGGGGAGGCCGGCGGTCGGCGCGCAGGCCACCGAGGACGATCACCAGGACGGCGCCGGCGACGAAGCCGACCACGTGGGCCAGGTAGGCGACCCCGGCGCCCTCGGCGGTGCCGGCACCCTGGACGTACAGCCACTGGAGCACGAACCAGGAGCCCAGCACCACCCAGGCCGGCAGCCACACCGGGATGAAGAACAGGAACGGGACCAGGCTGGTCACGCGGGCGCGGGGGAACAGCAGCAGGTAGGCGCCGAGCACCCCGGCGATCGCCCCGGACGCCCCCACCAGGGTGTCGGTGCTGTTCGGGTTCGAGAGCGCGAACCCGTAGGTCGCCGCGTACCCGCACGCCAGGTAGAACAGCAGGTAGCGCACGCGGCCGAGCCGGTCCTCGACGTTGTTGCCGAACACGAACAGGAACAGCATGTTGCCGAGCAGGTGCAGCAGCCCGCCGTGCAGGAACATGGCGCTCAGCACCGAAAGGAACGGCACCTTCTGGTAGTCGGGCCGTACGCGCAGGCAGCCGCCGCGGACGGCCGGCCCGGCGGTCACGTCGAGCGGGTCGTTCCGGGTCAGCTCGACCGGGATGGCCGCATACTGCCGGAAGAACGCGAGCTGGCGGCAGAACGCCGTCGCGGTGTTGGCGTCGCCACCCGGGTCCAGCGGGGAGATCGGCTCCAGCAGGAACACCACCACGTTGATGGCGATGAGCGTCCAGGTGACCACCGCCGGCCGGCGGGTCGGGTTGTCGTCGTGGATCGGGATGAGGCCGAGCATCGGCTACAGCAGGCTGCGCAGGCGCAGCAGGTCGACGATGCTGGCATCCACCCGGACCTTGCCGGCGGTGAACGCCGACAGGAACGAGACGCGTCCCTCGACCAGGTCGACGAGGTCGTCGGAGCCCACCGTGAGGGTGATGTCGGCGGGCCCGTCGGGGGACGCCTCGGTCGGCGCGGACACGTGGCCGTCGTCGACCACCGAGAACCAGGTGGCGCCCAGGTCGGGCACGCGGCAGCGGAGCACCTTGCGGCTCGGGATGGCCGAGCGCACGTTCGCCTCGTTGTCGTCCAGCCGGGCCATGAGGGCCGCGAGCTGCCGCTCCACCTCGGGCTTGCTTGCCAACCTGGTCGCTACCTCCCGAACGCCGCGCCGCCTGACGGGTTGTACCACACGGCGCCGCCGGCGACCCGGCCTCGTTGACCGGGTCGGGCGGCCGCTGCCAGAATCCAAGACCGCCGAACGGTGGCAGCGCGACCACTTGGAGGTGGCGAGTTGGCGAGTGGTAGAGAGCAGTACCTGCAGGCGTTGGCCAGCGTGACCGAGATGACCCGCACCCAGGCCGAGCGGGTCGCACGCCTGCTCGCCAAGCAGGGAGAGGTCCAGTCCGGGCAGGTGAGCCGCGTCGCCGAGGACCTCGTCCGCCGGACGCAGAAGAACCGCGAGACGGTCAGCCGGCTGATCCAGCGGGAGGTCAAGCGGCAGCTCGGCCTGCTCGGCATGGCCACCCGGGACGAGGTGGCCCGGCTGCAGCAGCGGGTCCGCGCCCTGGAGCAGGCCGCCGAGCGGTCCAGCCAGCCCTCCAGAGGACGCCCCCGCACGGCATCGACGGCCGCCGGGTCGTCGCGGGCGTCGACCCGGGCACGGACCGCTGGCGCCAGCTCGCGGTCGTCGGCCGCCTCGACCGGCGCCGCGCGCCGCGGGCGCGGCTCGTCCGCCGCCAAGCGCACCGGCGGCGACAGCGCGAAGTAGCGGCGGTCCGCGGCCGCGCCGTCCCGTGGGCACGCCGCGGACGGCGGCCCGGCGCCGCCTATACTGGCCCGGTCGCCGAGCCATGGAGGTGCCGTGAGCGACGAGCCGCCCTCGACCCTAGACGAGGTCCAGGCCATCCTCGCCGGCCTGGACGAGGCCGACCCGGCCGCGCACGCGGACGCCTTCGAGGCGGTCGACGCCGCCATCCTGGCCGAGCTCCAGCGCCTCGAGACGCTGTAGGCGGTCGCGGGTGGTCACGCGGGTGCGGCTCGACCGCGAGCTGGTCCGGCGCGGCCTCGCCCCCAGCCGGGAGGCGGCCAGCGCCGCCATCCGGGCCGGCCGGGTGCTGGTCTCGGGCGCGGTCGCGTCCAAGCCGTCGGCGCTCGTGTCGCCCGCCGACCCGCTCGCCCTCGCCGGGCCCGCGCGCCGCTGGGCCAGCCGCGGGGGCGACAAGCTCGCGCCCGTCCTCGACCGGCTCGGGGTGACGGCGGCGGGCCGCCGCTGCCTGGACGCCGGCGCCTCGACCGGTGGGTTCACCGACGTGCTGCTGGCCGCCGGGGCGGCCGAGGTGGTCGCCGTGGACGTCGGCTACGGCCAGCTCGACCTGTCGTTGCGCCAGGACCCGCGGGTGCGGGTCCTGGACCGCACCAACGTGCGCGGGCTCACCGCCGAGCTGGTCGGCGGCCCGGTCGACCTCACCGTCGCCGACCTGTCGTTCATCTCGTTGCGCCTGGTCCTGCCGGTCCTGGCGTCGCTCACCCGCCGCGATGGCGACCTGGTGCTGCTGGTTAAGCCCCAGTTCGAGGCGGGCCGCGGGGCGGTCGGCCGTGGCGGGGTGGTCCGTGACCCGGCCGTGCGCGCGGCGGCCGTCCGCGGCGTCGCCGACGCGGCCGTCGCCGGCGGGCTCGGGGTGGCGGGCGTCTGCCCGTCGCCGCTGCCGGGGCCGGCCGGCAACCTCGAGCTCTTCCTGCACCTGCGGGCAGGGGCTGGCCCGCTCGACGACGCCGCGCTGCTGGCCGCGGTCGCCGAAGGCGACGCCCTCCCGGGGGTGGCACGGTGACCCGGAGGGGTCCGGGGAACCCCAAGGGGGTGCCCCGGTGAATCGGCCGGAGGGGTCCGGGGAACCCCAAGGGGGTGCCCCGGTGAATCGGCCGGAGGGGTCCGGGGAACCCCAAGGGGGTGCCCCGGTGAACAACGGCTCCCTGCGGCGGGTCGGGGCGGTGGTGCATCCCGCCCGGCCGTCGGCCGCCAGGCTCGGCAAGGAACTGGCCGACTGGGCGGCCGAGCTCGACATCGAGGTGCGCACGCTCGCCAGCGAACGCGGCTGCCTCGGCGAGGACGTGCCGTGCGCCGAGCCGGCGGACTTCCCGATGGGCCTGGACCTGGTGGTCTCGCTGGGCGGCGACGGCACCCTGCTGCGCGCCCTCGGCCTGGTCCTGGCCGCCGAGGTGCCGGTGCTCGGGGTCAACGCCGGCCGTCTCGGCTTCCTCACCGAGGTGGAGGCCGACGGCCTGCCCGCCGCCCTGGACGCCGTCCGGGACGGTCGCTACCAGGTCGAGCGGCGCACCACCCTGGCCGCGCGGGTGCTGATCGGCGGCCACGACGTCGCCGAGGACCTGGCCGTCAACGACGTGGTCCTCGAGAAGGCCGCCCGGGGGCGGCTGGCGGCCGTGGCGGTCCGCCTCGGCGACGGCGGCCCGTTCGCCCGCTACGCCGCCGACGGGGTGATGGTGGCGTCGCCGACCGGTTCCACCGCCTACAGCTTCTCGGCGGGCGGACCGATCGTCTCCCCCCGGCTGGACGCGCTGCTGCTCACCCCGATCGCCCCGCACATGGTCTTCAACCGCTCGCTGGTCCTGCATCCCGGCGAGGGGGTGCGGCTGGAGGTGCTGCCCGACAGCCCCACCCTGGTCGAGAGCGTCGACGGCCGGGTCGTCCGCGAGCTGCCGCCCGGCGCCGTCGTCGAGGTCCGCAGAGGCCGCCACGACGCCCTGCTGGTGCGGACCGGGCGCGCCGACTTCTACCGCCTGGTCCGCTCCAAGTTCCGCCTCGCCGACGCGGCCGAGCCGCCCGGCGGCGACCCCTGAGGCGGGCCCTGGGGACCTGACGCGGGCCGACGTCCCCGTCCGGGCTAGAATCGCAGGTGATGTTAGCCGAGCTTCGCATCCGCGACCTCGGGGTCATCGATGATGCCCACCTCGAGGTCTCGACCGGCCTCAACGTGCTGACCGGCGAGACCGGCGCCGGCAAGACCATGGTGGTCGACGCCCTCTCGCTGCTGCTGGGCGAGCGGGCCGACCCCGGCGCGGTCCGAGTCGGGCGTCCGGAGGCCCTGGTCGAAGGCCGCCTGCAGGCCGAGGTCGGCGAGGCCGCCGCCGCCCTCGCCGCGGCGGGGGTGACCGCCGAGGACGGCGAGGTCGTCGTCGCCCGCCAGGTGCTGGCCGGTGGCCGCAGCCGCGCGCAGCTCCAGGGCCGCATGGCCACCGTGGCCGCCGTCGCCGAGGTGGTGCGGCCGCTGGTCGAGGTGCACGGCCAGCACGAGTTCCAGCGGCTGCTGCGCCCCGGCGTCCAGCGCGACCTGCTCGACAGCTTCGCCGGACCGCCCGTGCTCGGGCCGCGGGCCGAGTTCGCCGCCGGCTGGCGCCGCCTGCGGGTGGTCAGCGGCGAGCTGGACGAGCTGGCCGCCAAGGCGCGCGAGCGCGCCCACGAGGCCGACGTGCTGCGCTACCAGCTCGACGAGATCAACGCCGCCGAGGTCCGCGTGGGGGAGTCGACCGAGCTCGCCGCCGAGGCCGAGCGCCTCGCCAACGCCGAGGCGCTGCAGCAGGCGGCCGCCGCCGCCCACCAGCTCCTCGGCGGCGACGACGACACCGGCGCCGCCACCGCGCTGGGGGCGGCGGCACGCGCCCTGGCCGGCCCGGGTGGCCACGACCCGTCCCTGGCCGAGCTGGCCGGCCGCTCCCAGGCGCTCGCCGCCGAGGTCGGCGACCTCGCCTCCGGCCTGCGCGCCTACGCCGAGGGGGTGCTGGTCGACCCCGGCCGGCTCGACGAGGTCCAGGCCCGCATCGCGCTGCTGCGCGACCTGGAGCGCAAGTACGGCGACGGCGAGGCGGCGGTGCTCGCGTTCGCCGACCGCGCAGCCGGTCGGCTGGCCGAGCTGGAGGGCGGCGTGCTCCGATCGGAGGTGCTGGAGGCCGAGGCCGCCGAGCTGCGGCGCACCCTCGCCGGCCTTGGCGCCACCCTGACCGCGCGGCGCCGCGACGCGGCCGACCGCCTGGCCGACGCCGTCCGCGCGGAGCTGGCCGACCTGGCCATGCCCCACGCCAAGGTGCGGGTCGTGGTCGAGCAGGACGAGGACGAGGGCGGCCTGGAGGTCGACGGCCGCCGCCTGGCGGGCGGCGACGACGGCCTGGACCGGGTCGAGATCGAGCTGGCCGCCCACCCGGGCGCCCCCCTGCGGCCGCTCGGCCGGGCCGCCTCCGGCGGCGAGCTGTCGCGGGTCATGCTGGCCCTGCGGGTCGTGCTCGCCGGGGTGGACCGCACCCCCACGCTGGTGTTCGACGAGGTCGATGCCGGTGTCGGCGGCCGCACGGCGGCGGCGGTCGGTCGCCGCCTCGCCCAGCTCGCCCGCCACCACCAGGTGCTGGTGGTCACCCACCTGCCGCAGATCGCGGCCCACGCCGACCGCCACTTCACGGTCGAGAAGCACTCCGCCGACGGCGCCACCAGCACCGCGGTGCGGCTGCTGGACGACGCCGGCCGCGTCACCGAGCTGTCGCGGATGCTCGCCGGCATGGAGGGCTCCGGCCTGGCGCAGGCCCACGCCGAGGAGCTCCTGGCCGCGGCCACCGCCGCCAAGGCCGGGCGGGCGGGTGAGGCGCCGTGAGGCTGCGCCCGCTGCGCCGCCGGCGACTGGACCCCGGGCCGACCGACCTGGTCGGGCCGGTGCGCAAGGACAAGCGCACCAAGCACCTCGTCAAACGGCTGCGTGCCGGCGACGTCGCCGTCATCGACCACCTGGACGTCGACCGCGTGGCCGCCGAGACCCTCGTCGAGCGGCGGCCGGTCGCGGTCATCAACGCCGCCCAGAGCATCTCCGGCCGCTACCCCAACGCCGGTCCGGCCATCCTCGTCGAGGCCGGCATCCCGCTGCTGGACGTCGCCGGCCAGGCGGTCTTCGAGCTGCGCGAGGGCGAGGAGGTCCGCATCGACCAGGACGGGGTCGTGTGGCTGGACGGCACCGAGGTCGCCCGCGGCGACTGGCTCCAGCCCGAGGACGTCCGCAAGCGGCTGGACGACGCCAAGGACAACCTCGCCAGCGCCCTCGAGGACTTCACCCTCAACACCCTGTCCTACGTCCGCCGCGACCGCGACCTGCTGCTGGAGGGCCTGGAGATCCCCGCCTTGCGGACCCGGCTGCGGGACCGGCACGTGCTGGTGGTGGTCCGCGGCCACGACTACAAGAAGGACCTCTCCACCTTGCGCGGCTACATCCAGGAGTTCCGCCCCGCCTTGATCGGGGTCGACGGGGGCGCCGACGCGCTGCTGGAGGCCGGCCTCAAGCCGGACGTGATCCTCGGGGACATGGACTCGGTGACCAACAAGGCGCTCGCCTGCGGGGCCGAGATCGTCGTCCACGCCTACCCGGACGGCCGCTCCCCCGGCAAGCAGCGGGTCGAAGCGCTCGGCATCACGCCGGTGGTCATGCCGGGCGCCGGCACCAGCGAGGACATGGCCATGCTGCTCGCCTACGAGGCCGACTGCGACCTGATCGTGGCCGTCGGCGGCCACGCCAGCATGGTGGAGTTCCTCGACAAGGGCCGCCCCGGGATGGCCTCCACCTTCCTGACCCGGCTCAAGGTCGGCTCCAAGCTGGTGGACGCCAAGGGCGTCAACCGCCTGTACCGGCAGGGGGTGCGCCGCAGCGACCTGATCTTCCTGGTGGTCGCCGCGCTGGTCGCGATGCTGGTGATCTCGGTGGTGTCGGAGCCCGTCCGGCTGGTCTGGGACGACCTGCTCGAGCTGTTGCGCGGCGTCCTGTACCGCATCCGATCGTTGTTCGTCTGACAGCGGGGTCCAACCGTCCCCGCGCGGAGGTGCCCGGAGTGATCAGCCTGCGCTACCACATCGTATCGTTGGTCGCGGTGTTCCTGGCCCTGGCCCTCGGCATCGTGGTCGGCAGCACCCTCCTGCGGGAGGGGACCGTCTCGGTCCTGCGCGCCACCAGCGAGCAGGTGCGGCAGAACAACGAGCGCTACCGTCAAGAGAACCTCGCGCTCCAGCAGGAGAAGGCGCGGCTCCAGGACTTCGCCGCCACCGTGCTGCCCGACCTGGTGCGCGGCAGGCTCAAGGGCCGGCCCGTGGTCCTGCTGGACACCGACAAGGTCGACGGCGGCGTCCGCGACCTGGTCACGCAGGTCCTGGAGACGGCGGGCGCCGAGGTCGACGGCCGGGTCACCTTCAACGCCGGCCGGCTCGTCCTGAGCGCGGAGGGAGACCGCCAGGCACTCGGCCGGCTGCTGCCCGGCGCGAACGCGGCCGACCCGGGCACGCTCCGCAGCGAGCTGGTCAGGCGCGTGGCCGAGCGCCTCGGCGCCTCCGACCCCCTCCCGACCGAGGACCCCGACCGCAAGAACGACCTGCTGACCAGCCTGGACGACGGCGGCTTCCTCGCCGACCTGAAGCTCGCCGCGACGGTCGCCGGCGGCAGCGTCCCGTTCCCGAGGCCGGGCTCGGTCGTGGTGGTCCTCGGGCCGACCGACGGCGTCGCCCTCCCGCCGGAGGCGTTCCTCATCCCGCTCGCCGACCAGGTCTCGCTCCACGTCGCCGGGCCGGTGGCCGGGGTGGAGGCCCTGGCCGCCGGCACGACCCCCGGCACCACCTCCTGGATCAGGAAGCTGCGCGAGGATCGCCTGGTGATCCGCCGCGTGTCCGGCATCGACGACGTGGACACCGCCTACGGGCAGCTCGCCCTGGTCGGGGCGCTGGAGCGCGGCCTGCGCAACCTCGCCTCCGGGCAGTACGGCTTCAAGCCGGGCAACTCCGGGCTGCTCCCAGAGAAGGTGCCCGCCTCGTGACCGGATCGGGCCCGGTGGTGCTGGCGCTGGTGGCGGCCAGGGACGAGGCCGAGCGGGTCGGGGCCACCGTCACCGCCCTGCGCGACCTGCCGGGGGTCGCCGAGGTGCTGGTGGTCAGCGACGGCTCCGGCGACGCCACCGCGGCCCGCGCCCTCGACGCGGGGGCGCACTGCCTCGACCTGCCGCGCAACATCGGCAAGGGCGGCGCCCTCAACGCCGGGCTGGCCGCCCTGATGAGCCGGGTCGCCGAGCGGCTCAGCCCCGAGCCGGCCGCGCTGCTGCTGGCCGACGCCGACCTGGCCGACACCGCCGCCCGCCTGGACCGGCTGCTCGCCCCGGTGCTGGCCGGCGACGCCGACCTCGCCATCGCCGACCTGCCACCCCAGCCGGGCGCCGGCGGGTTCGGCCTGGCCATGGGCCTGGCCCGCCAGGGGATGGCCCGGGTCACCGGCCGGCGCATGTCCGAGCCGCTGTCCGGCCAGCGCGCGGTCCGCTGGGAGGTGCTGCCCGCCCTGCTGCCGTTCGCGCCGGGGTTCGGGGTCGAGGTGGCCATGACCATGGACGCGCTGCGGGCGGGCCTGCGGGTGGTCGAGATCGAGGTCGACCTGCGGCACGCCGCCACCGGCAAGGACCTCGCCGGCGTGCTGCACCGTGGCCGGCAGGCGCGCGCGATCGCCCGCGAGCTCGCCCGCCGCCGCGCCTGGCGGCCCCGCGCCGACGGCGCCCCGACGGAGCGGCCGCCCGGGGAGCGGCCCTGATGCGGGCGCTGCCGGTGGCCGTGTGCGGGCTGCTGGTCGGGTGGGGGATCGGCGTGTGGGCCGCGCCCCAGTTGCTGGCCGGCCTTGCCGGCACCAGCCTGGCGAGGGTCAACTACCGCAAGCGGACGGTGGTCGCCGCGCTCGGCCTACTGCTCCCGCTCGGGCTACTCGCGTGGGCGGCCCCGCTGGCGCTGGCCGCCAGGCTCGACCCTTGGCGGGCCAGCCGCCTGGACCTGCTCGTCCCGTCCGGGCTGGCGGTGGTCGTCGCCGGCCTGGCCTTCCTGGTCCTCGGGCTGGTCGACGACCTGATGGAGGACGCCGGCAGCCGCGGCTTCCGCGGCCACCTGCGGGCGCTCGCGGGCGGGCGGCTCACCGGTGGGGGGGTCAAGCTGCTCGGCGGCGCGCTGGCCGCGCTGGTCGTGGCCAGCCTGGCCATGCCGGAGGGGCGCCACGCGCTGGTGCTGCCGCTCGGCGCCGTGCTGGTCGCCTCCACCGCCAACGTGGCCAACCTGCTGGACCTCCGGCCCGGCCGCTGCGCCAAGGTGTTCCTGCCGCTGTGGGGGGCCGGCTGCCTGCTCGACCCGCCGGGCGGGGCGTGGTCGGCGGGGCTGGCCGGGGCGGCCCTGGCTGGCCTGCCCTTCGACCTCCGTGAGAAGGGCATGCTCGGCGACGCCGGCGCCAACGCGCTCGGCGCGGTGGTGGGGACGCTGCTGCTGGCGGCGCCGGTGTGGCTGCTCCTGGTCGCCGTCGCGGTGCTGCTGGCGCTGCAGCTCCTCTCCGAGCGGGTGTCGTTCTCGCGGGTGATCGACGGCAACCGCGTCCTGCGCGCCGCCGACCGTTTCGGCCGGCTTGAACCATAGCCTCAGACGGGCGGTCGGCCCGACGTGCTACGCTGGCATCCCGGAGGGCCCGCAGACGGCCGGGTGGCCAGCGGCGTGAGCATCCGGCCCCCACGATGGGCCCAAAGGGGGTCAACCTATCTTGGCGAAGCACATCTTCGTGACGGGCGGGGTCGCCTCGTCGCTCGGCAAGGGTCTCACCGCAGCCTCGCTCGGACGCCTGCTGAAGGCGCGCGGGCTGCGGGTCACCATGCAGAAGCTGGACCCGTACATCAACGTCGACCCGGGCACCATGAACCCGTTCCAGCACGGCGAGGTGTTCGTGACCGACGACGGCTGCGAGACCGACCTGGACCTGGGGCACTACGAGCGCTTCATCGACGAGAACCTCTACCGCGACTCCAACGTCACCACCGGGGCGATCTACTCGACGGTGATCGCGGCCGAGCGCCGCGGCGAGTTCCTCGGCGACACCGTCCAGGTCATCCCGCACATCACCAACGAGATCAAGGCCCGCATCCTGCGGGTCGCCGAGGACGCCGACGTGGTCATCACCGAGGTCGGCGGCACCGTCGGCGACATCGAGTCGCTGCCGTACCTGGAGGCGATCCGCCAGCTCCGCCACGACGTCGGGCGCGAGCACGTCTTCTTCGTCCACGTCTCGCTGGTCCCCTTCATCGGCCCGTCCGGGGAGCTCAAGACCAAGCCCACCCAGCACTCGGTGCGCGAGCTGCGCTCGCTCGGCATCCAGCCCGACGCGATCGTCTGCCGCACCGACCGGCCGATCACCGACGCCCTCAAGCGCAAGATCTCGCTACTCTCCGACGTGGACGTGGAGGCGGTCGTCTCCGCCCCCGACGCCGACTCGATCTACGAGATCCCGCTGGTGCTCCACGCGGAGGGCCTCGACGGCTACCTGGTCCGCCATCTGCGGCTGGAGGGAACCGCCTCCGAACCGGACCTGACCGAGTGGCGGGCGCTGGTCGAGCGGATCCGCAACCCCCGCCGCACCGTCCGCATCGCCCTGGTCGGCAAGTACATCAACCTGCCCGACGCCTACCTGTCGGTCACCCAGGCGCTGCAGCACGCCGGCTTCCACCACGGCGTCGAGGTCGAGGTCGTCTGGTGCGCCTCCGACGAGCTGGAGGACCCGCAGGCCCGCAAGGTGCTCGAGACCGTCGACGGGATCCTGGTGCCGGGCGGCTTCGGCATCCGCGGTGTCGAGGGGAAGGTCGAGGCGGTCCGCTTCGCCCGCGAGCACCGCGTGCCGTACCTGGGGATCTGCCTTGGCCTGCAGTGCGCGGTGATCGAGATCGCCCGCAACCTCGCCGGCATGGCCGGCGCGAACTCCAGCGAGTTCGAGCCCGACACCCCCTTCCCAGTGATCGACCTGCTGCCCGACCAGCGCCGGGTGGCCGACAAGGGCGGCACCATGCGCCTCGGCCTGGACCCGTGCCGGCTCCAGCGGGGGTCCAAGGCCGAGCAGGCCTATGGCGACGGGCTGGTGTTCGAGCGGCACCGCCACCGCTACGAGGTCAACAACCGCTACCGCCGCCGGCTGGAGGACGCCGGCCTGGTCTGCTCGGGGACCTCGCCGGACGGCCGCCTGGTCGAGATCATCGAGCTGCCCGACCACCCGTGGTTCGTCGCCGGCCAGTTCCACCCGGAGTTCCGCTCCCGGCCGACCCGGCCGCACCCGCTGTTCCGCGAGTTCGTGGGGGCGGCGACGGCGCTCGCCGACGCCCGCGACCCCGCCGCCCGAGCCCCGGTGGATCGGCCGGAGGGGCCCGCGGTGGTCCGCGTCGCCGCGCGCGACGGCGCCGGCCGCCGCGACCGGGACGAGGCCGCGGCGGCCCCCGCCGGCGCGCAGCGGCCCGGGCGGGTCGAGTGGCGCGCGACCCGGGGCGAGGCCGACCCGGCCACCGCCGCCGGGGAGCTCGCCGGCCATCGGCCCACCGCGCCGGCGCCGGCGGCCACCCCGGCCGGACGGCAGGCCGACGTCGACCTGCGCGAACAGGAGGACCGGTCGGTACCGGAGGGTCGGCCGGAGGGGTCCGGGGAACCCCGGAGGCCGGAGGGGTCCGGGGAACCCCAGCGGGGTGTCCCGGTGGGACGTGCCCCGGTGGATCGGGAGGGGCCCGACCCGAGCGTGTACCGTCGCGGCGACGGCGAGCCGGAGCCGGCCGCCGGCGTGGAGGTCCGGGCGGTGCCGACCGACCCGGTCGCGGCCGGCGATCCCGGCCGCCCGTGAGTCCGTGAGCGACCCCCCCTTCCGGATCCTCCACAGCAGCCGGCCGTTCCGCGGCGAGCTGGTCACCGTCCGGACCGACCGGGTCGCCGACGCCGAGGGCCGGACCGCCAGCCGCGAGGTGGTCGAGCACCCCGGCGCGGTCGCCGCGCTGGTCGTCGGCGAGGACGGCCGGGTGCTGCTTGTCGACCAGTGGCGCCACGCGGTGGGCGGCCGGCTCCTCGAGGTCGCGGCCGGCAAGTACGACGTCGACGGGGAGACCGTCGAGCAGACCCTCCGCCGCGAGCTGGCCGAGGAGCTGCGCGTCGAGGGGGGCAAGCTGACCTGGCTGGCGAGCTTCCACACCACCCCGGGGTGGAGCGACGAGGTGCTCGACCTGTACCTGGCCGAGGGCATGCGCCAGCTCGGCGGCGCCGCCGCCGAGCTGCAGTGGGAGGAGGCGGGGCTGGAGGTCGTGCGGGTGCCGTACGAGGAGGCGCTGGCGCTGGCGACCGGCGCGGCGACCGGCGACGCCAAGACCCTGGTCGCCCTCGGCCTCTACGGGCTCATGCGGGCCGGGGTGTGGTCCCCGGACCCGGCGGGCCGCCCGCCGCCCGACGTCCCCAGGCGGCGGGCCGACGCCCGGCCCGCCGACCGATAGACTGGGGTCCTCGGCCCGACGGAGGGTCGGGCCGGCGTGCGGTACCCCCGACGGGGGTGGAAGGGACGCGCAGCATGGACGTTGGCATCCCGCGCGAGCTGAAGGACCACGAGTACCGGGTCGCGATCACGCCGTCCGGCGTCCGTGAGCTGGCCGACGCCGGCCACCGCGTGCTGATCGAGGGCGGCGCCGGCCTCGGCAGCTCGATCACCGACCAGGAGTTCCAGCGAGCCGGCGCCACCGTGCTGGCCACCGCCGACGAGGTCTGGGGAGCCTCCGACCTCATCCTCAAGGTGAAGGAGCCGGTCCCCGAGGAGTTCCACCGCCTCCGCAAGGACCAGGTGCTGTTCACCTACCTGCACCTGGCCGCCAGCCACGAGGTGACCGACGCGCTGCTGGACAGCGGCACCACCGCCGTGGCCTACGAGACGGTCGAGCTGCCGGACGGCCGGCTGCCGCTGCTGGCCCCGATGAGCGAGGTCGCCGGCCGCATGGCCCCCCAGGTCGGCGCCCACCTGCTGGAGCGCGAGTCGGGCGGCCGCGGGGTGCTGATGGGCGGCGTCTCCGGGGTCGCCGCCGCCAAGGTGGTGGTGCTCGGCGGCGGCATGGCCGGCCAGAACGCCGCCTGGATCGCCCAGGGCATGGAGGCCGAGGTCACCCTGCTCGACAAGAGCGTCGACAAGCTCCGCTACGTCGACCAGATCCACAAGGGCCGCATCGTCACCCTGATGTCGAACCGCCAGACCATCGAGGACCTGGTGCTCGACGCCGACCTGGTGATCGGCTCGGTGCTGATCCCCGGCGCCAAGGCGCCCAAGCTGGTCACCGCCGAGCACGTGCGCGCGATGAAGCAGGGAGCCGTGCTGGTGGACATCTCGATCGACCAGGGCGGCTGCTTCGAGACCTCACGGATGACCACCCACTCCGAGCCGACCTACGTGGTCGACGGGGTGGTGCACTACTGCGTCGGCAACATGCCGGGGGCGGTGCCGCACACCTCCACCTACGGGCTCACCAACGTCACCCTGCCGTACGCGGTCGCGATCGCCTCGGCCGGGCTGGACGACGCCATCCAGGCCGACCCGCCGCTGGCCAAGGGCGTCAACGTCTACCACGGCGAGCTGGCCCACCAGCAGGTCGCCGAGGCCCACGGCCTGGACTGGCGGCCACTGGCCGAGCTGGCCCTCGGCACGGGCTAGCCGGCCGATGCCGACGCCGGGCGGGGTGGCGACCGCGCCGGTCGGCCCGGCCGCCGGAGCCGCCGTGCGCCGCTACCTCGACTACCTGGCGGTCGAGCGCGGCCTGGCCACCAACACCCTCAGCGCCTACCGGCGCGACCTGCACCGCTACGCCGGCTGGCTGGCGGCGGCCGGGATCGACGACCCGACGACCGCGGACGAGGCCGACCTGGTCGCGTTCCTCGGAGCGCTGCGGGCCGGCAGCACGCCCACCGGCACCGGCTACCGGGCGTCCAGCATCGCCCGCAGCCTGGCCGCGGTGCGCGGCTTCCACCGGTTCCTGGTCCGCGAGCGGCTGGCCGGCGCGGACCCCTCCCGCGACCTCGGCACCCCGAAGGTGCCCGCAACCCTCCCCAAGGCGCTCTCCGTGGAGCAGGTCGAGGCGCTGCTGGCGGCCGTCGCCGGCCACGACCGGCTCGCCCTTCGCGACCGGGCGCTGCTGGAGACCCTCTACGCGGCCGGCCTGCGGGTGAGCGAGGCCACCGGCCTGGACGTCGACGACCTCGACCTGGAGGACGGGGCGGTGCGCGCGTTCGGCAAGGGGTCCAAGGAGCGCCTGGTGCCGATCGGCCGCTCGGCCCGGCGGGCGCTGGATGCCTATCTGGTGCGGGCGCGGCCGCTGCTGGCCGGGCCCCGCGCCGGGCCTGCCCTGTTCCTCAACGCCCAGGGCACCCGGCTGACCCGGCAGGGCTGCTGGAAGATCCTGCGCCGGTACGCCAGGCACGCCGGGCTGGAGGAGCAGGCCTCCCCGCACGTCCTGCGACACTCGTTCGCCACC
>Ga0307278_10000314_pt1 | contig 24847 bp, 24 predicted proteins | sample ER_DNA_117_FD_194482 | JGI IMG/M metagenome (GOLD analysis project Ga0307278, IMG submission 194482) | Bulk soil microbial communities from the East River watershed near Crested Butte, Colorado, United States - ER_DNA_117 | ecosystem: Environmental > Terrestrial > Soil > Floodplain | place...
GGGCGGTGGTGCGCGCGGCCGAGCACCGATGATCGGCGGCTGCTAGCCTTCCGGCATGCCGCTGGACGCCCTCACCTCCGCCGAGATCTCCCTGCCCGCGACCCCGGACGCGACCCAGGTCCGCGAGCGCATCGCCGTGCTGTCGCGCCACGTCGATGTGGTCGGGCTGACCGACAACCACGCCGGCAAGCCGCGCATGTCGCCCCTGGCCGCGGTCGCCTTGGCCCGCGAGCAGGGCGTGGCCACCGTGGTCCACGTCTCCTGCCGCGACCGCAACCGCCTGGCCCTGCGCTCCCAGGTCATCGGGGCGGCCGCGCTCGGCTCCGAGGGCATCCTGTGCCTCTACGGCGACCCGGTGCCGGAGGTGCCCCGGGTGCGCGACTACACCACCACCAGGCTGCTGGCCGAGGCCAGGGCGTGGGCCGCCCCGGCCGAGCTGGCCCTCGGCTGCGTCGCCGACCCGTTCCGCCCCGACCAGGAGGCCGAGCTGGCCCTGCTGGGGCGCAAGGTGGCCGCCGGGGCCGACTTCGTCCAGACCCAGATGGTGTTCGACCCGGCCGGGCTGGCCGCCTTCCTCGAGCAGGCGGCCGAGGGCGGCAAGCTGGGCGACTGCCGGGTCCACGCCAGCGTCCCGGTGATCCGCACCGCCCGCATGGTCGAGATCCTCGACCAGACCCTGCCCTGCCGGATCCCGGAGAAGCCGGCCGCCCAGATCGCCGCCGGCGGCGGGATCGACCTGGCCGTGGAGACGGCCATGACCCTGGCCGGCCTGGAGCGGGTCCACGCCCTCCACGTCATGTCGTGGGGCTCGGAGGAGCAGGCCGGCCAGGTCGCCGCCGCCTTCCGCGCGGCCAGGGGCGCCCCGCCCGAACGGGCCGTCCGGGGCTGAGGCGCGCCCGCTTCAGCGGGGGATGGCGGTGGCCTTGAACTCGTTGAGGTCGGGCCAGTCCTCGACCATGGCCAGGACCCGCTCCAGGGTGGCGCGGGCGGCGGCCACAGAGCCGGGGCGGCCCATCAGGCGGACGAACACCGCCCGCTCGCCGGTGACGAAGGTGGGGACGCCGAACACCCGGGCGGTGTCGGCCGCCCAGGTGTGGTCGGCGGCCAGGGCGGCCGCCGGGCCGCCGCCGGCGACCAGCTTGGCGACCTCGTCGGGGTCGACGCCGGCCGCGGTCACTGCCGCCGCCAGGACCTCGGGGTCGTTGAGGTCGCGGCCCTGGTCGTGGCGGGCCGCGAACAGGGCCAGGTGGACGGCCGGGAACCGCTCGGGCAGCTGGTCACGGACGGCCAGGCCCCACTCAAGGGCCAGCACCCCCGAGCGGGGCTCGGCCCCGGGCTGCCAGACCGGCGCCTCGCCCTCCTCCAGGTGGACCTGGGAGAGGGAGAAGGCCCGGAAGTCGACCTCGAACGGCTCGCCGGCCTCCAGCGCGCGCACGACCACCTCGGCCGCGTTCCGTGCGAACGGGCAGAGGTAGTCGTGGGTGAGGGTGAAGCGGCGCATCAGGCCGCGACGAGGTCCTCCAGGCGGGCGCGGATCTCGGGCGAGCGCAGCGCGGCCAGGGCGTCACGCTCGACCTGGCGGGCGCGCTCGCGGGAGAAGCCCATCACCGCCCCGACCTCCTCCAGGGTGCGGGGGGTGCCCGAGTCCAGCCCGAAGCGCAGGATCAGCACCTGCCGCTCCCGCTCGGGCAGGGCGTTCAGGACCTGCTCGAGGGCCTCGCGGCCGACCGCCTCCACCGCCAGCTCGTCGGGGCCGACGGCCGAGTCGTCCTCCAGGAAGTCCTGCAGGGCGGCCCCGTCGTCCCCGATCGGGGTGTCCAGGCTGGTGATCGCCTGAGCGGTGTCCTTGAGCCGGTTGACCTTCTCGGCGGGCATGTCGAGCTCGGCGGCCAGCTCGTCGTCGGTGGGCTCGCGGCCGAGCAGCTCGTGCATCCGGGTCTGGGTGCGGCGCAGCCGGCCGACCTGCTCGTCCACGTGGACCGGCAGGCGGATGGCGCGGGCGCCGCGGTCGGCGGCGCCGCGGGCGATGGCCTGGCGGATCCACCAGGTGGCGTAGGTGGAGAACTTGAACCCCTTGCGCCAGTCGAACTTCTCGACGGCCCGGAGCAGGCCCAGGTTGCCCTCCTGGACCAGGTCGCCAAGGGGCAGGCCGGTGGCCGAGAAGCGCCGGGCGATGGAGACGACCAGGCGCAGGTTGGACTCGATCATCTTGCGGCGGGCCCACTCGCCCCGGTCGGCGGTGGCCTCCAGCTCGGGCCGGGCAGGGTCGTCGTCAGCGCAGTCGGCGAGCTTGAGCTGGGCGTCCAGGCCGGCCTCGTAGGCCTGGGACAGCTCGATCTCGTCCTCCTTGGTGAGCAGCGGGTGCCGCCCGACCTCGTCCAGGTACAGCCGGAACGAGTCCGTGGTCTGGAGGTCGAGCAGCTGGTCCTGGTCCTTCATCGCACTCCTTGCGACAGCACGTGCTTCAGTCGGGGTACATACGTCACGTTCAGTTTTGCCAACAACCATGTTCGCAAAACCTATTCCCGTCTACCAGGGGTTCTCGGAAGAAACTGCATCCGAGGTGAGAGGGCAGAGGCCGGGAGCGCCTCGACACCGCCATCCGCGACCATATCACGCCGGCTACGAGAATGTGCGGAGATTCACAGATCGGTCAGGGGGACCAGGGGCCGCCGGCGCGGGGCCAGTCGACGCGGCCGTCGGGGGTCAGGGGGACGCCCTCCTCGGCCAGGCGGGCCCGCTGCTCGTCGGCCCCGGCGGTGCCCTTCATGGCGCCGTCGGCGTACACCACCCGCCACCAGGGCACGTCGCCGGGGCAGCGGGCCATCGCCTGGCCGACCCCCCTGGCCCCCCTGGGCGTCCCGTGGCAGGCCTCGGCGAGCACGCCATAGGTGGTGGCCCGGCCGGGCGGCACCCGCCTGGCCAGCGCCCACACCGCGGCCATGAAGCCGCCGGCCGCCGCCATCGCTAGCGGCCGGCCGGGCCCGGGGGCTCGGCCAGGTACTCGTGGACCAGCTGCACGGCGATCGACCCCTCGCCGACCGCCGAGGCGACCCGCTTGACCGACCGGTAGCGGACGTCGCCGGCCGCGAACACCCCCGGCAGGCTGGTCTCCAGCAGCAGCGGCGGCCGCTCCAGCGGCCACCCGCGCAGGTCGCGGCCGGTCAGGACGTAGCCGCGCTCGTCGCGCTCCACCACCCCCTCCAGCCAGTCGGTGCGGGGCTCGGCCCCGATCAGCACGAACAGCGCCGAGGCGGCCACGGTCCGGGTCGCGCCGCCGTGCCGGTCGCGCAGGGTCAGGCCCTCAAGGCGCTGGCGGCCGTGGCCGTCGACCACCTCGGTGTGCAGCACCACGGCGATGTTCGAGGTGGCCTGCACCTCCTGCACCAGGTAGTCGGACATGAACTCGCCCAGCCGCTCGTCGATGGTCACGATCGTCACCGAGGCCGCGTAGGCGGACAGGTGGACGGCGGCCTGGCCGGCCGAGTTGCCGGCGCCGACCACGAACACGTCCTCGCCCCGCATGGCCCTGGCCTCGCTGCCGGCCGCCCCGTAGAACACCCCGGCCCCGCTGAGGGCCTCCAGGGCGGGCACGCCAAGGCGCCGCCAGGCCACCCCGGTGGCCAGGATCACCGCCCGGGCGGTGACCTCACCGCCGCCCGACAGCCGCACCACCCGGTCGGGGCCGGCGGCCCGCAGCCCGGTCGCGGCCCGGGCCAGGACCAGGTCGGCCCCGAACAGCCACGCCTGCTGCACCGCCCGGCTGGTCAGCTCGTCGCCGCTCAGCCCGTAGGGGAACCCCAGGTAGTTGCGGATCAGGGAGCTGGTCCCGGCCTGGCCGCCGGGGACGCCCGGCTCCAGCACCTGGGTGGCGAGGCCCTCGGAGGCGGCGTAGACGGCCGCGGCCAGCCCGGCCGGCCCGGCCCCGACGATCAGCACGTCGCAGCTGCCGGCGACCGGGCGGGTGCCGAACCCAAGGGCCTCGGCCAGCTCGGCGTCGGAGGGGGCGACCAGGGCCCGGCCGCGGGGGAACAGCAGCACCGGCAGGCTTCGGCCGTCCACCCCGGCCTGCTCCAGCAGGCGCCGGCCGTCGGGGGAGTCGTCGGGATAGAAGCCGTAGGGGATGGCGACCCTGGCCAGGATCTCGCGCAGCTCGTGGGAGCGGGCCTCCCAGCGGCGGCCGACGATCTGGATCGCCTCGGGCGCGGCCCCCCGCGACTTCTCCCAGGCGGCCAGGAACTCGCTGACCGGCAGGTAGAGGAACTGCTCGGGCGGCAGCCAGGGCCGGAACAGCAGGTAGTCGACCTGGCCGAGGGTCATGGCCCGGACCACCGGCTCGCCCGAGGTCCACTCGCCCCGGTGCTCCAGCAGCACCCGCTTGGCCGCCGGGTGCAGCTCGTGGGCCCGCAGCAGCAGGGCCAGCCCGTCGAGGCCCTGCATCCGCCGGTCGGCGATCACCAGGGCGACCGGGTCCTCGGGCGGCGCGGCCAGCCCCTCCAGGGTGGCCACGGCCGCCGCCGGGGAGCCCTCGGCCAGGACCCGGTAGTCGCCCCCGAAGCGCCGCTCCAGGTCGCCGGCGAGCGCCGCCAGCACCTTCGGCCGGTCGGCGACGACGAGGATGACAGGCCCTGGCATGGCGCCGCCGGGCTCAGCCGTCCTCGGCCGCCAGCCTGGCCTGCTCCTCCTTGGAGAGCAGGTCGGTCCCCATGGCGTGGAAGCCGCCGTCGACGTGGATCAGCTCGCCACAGACCCCCCGCGACCAGTCCGAGAACAGCCACAGGGCGACCCGGGCGACCACCGTGGGGTCGCCGACGTCCCAGCCGAGCGGGGCCCGCTTGGACCAGGCGTCGGCCAGCAGGCTGAACCCGGGGATGCCCTTGGCGGCCATGGTGCGGATCGGGCCGGCGCTGATGGCGTTGACCCGGATCTGCCTGGGGCCGAGGTCGCGGGCCAGGTAGCGGGTGACCGACTCCAGCGCCGCCTTGCACACGCCCATCCAGTCGTACACCGGCCAGGCGACCCGGGCGTCGAAGTCGAGGGTGACCACCGAGGCGTGGTGGTTCTCCAGCACCGGCAGCAGCCCGGCGGTCAGCTCCTTGAGTGAGAACGCCGAGACCTGGAAGGCGGTCGAGGCCGAGGCGTAGGGGGTGTTGAGGAAGTTGCCGCCGAGGGCGTCGGCGGGGGCGAAGGCGATGGCGTGGAGCACGCCGTCGACCCCGCCCCAGCGGCCGGCCAGCTCGTCGCCGACCGCGCGGACGTCCTCGGGCTTGTTGACGTCCAGCTCCAGCACGTCGACCTCGCGGGGCAGCCGCCGGGCCGTCCGCTCGGTCAGCGAGCGGGTGCGGCCGAAGCCGGTGAGCACGACCTCGGCGCCGTTGTCGAGGGCCTCGCGGGCCACCGCATAGGCGATCGAGCCGGGCGTCAGCACCCCGGTGATCAGCAGTCGCTTGCCGTCGACGAGCACGGGGTGGTCCTCCTCGGGGGGCGTCCAGAGCTGCGCGCATTCTAGACGCCAACGGGGGGCGGCCATCGGGCCGCCCCCCGGTTCACGACTGTCGCTGTGTCAGCGCGCCAGGCGTTCGGTGATGAGCGAGATCACGTTGCCGCGGTCGTCGAAGTCGCGGACCACCGCGAACTGCGCCGTCTCCCTGGGGGCGAGCCGGCCCCCCGCGTCCAGGTAGGAGAGGCGCTCGGCGCTGCCTGGCGCTGGCTCCTCGGCCACTTCCGAGTCCGGTGGAATTGCCACTGGCATCCCTCCTCGGGGCGAGGCACAACTGGCCTCTCACGGTGTACCACCTTCGGAGGGGTTTCGAAAGCCCGCCCCGGGCTACTCACGGCGGCCAGGGGTAGTCAATTCGGGCCATCTCGCGGCCGATTCCGTCTAGTCCGTCCTACAACCGCCACTTCGCCCATCTCCGTAGTTCCCCTGATGTTCCGTTTGGGAACAGCGCAGTACGTTCACCCTGTCATCGTCGGCGTGGACCGAACGGGAGCGGTCCCCCGGCGATCCGGAAGCGCCGCCTCCCCCCGGGCGGCACCCGCAAGGGCCGGAACCCGAAACGGTTCCGGCCCTTGTGTATTGGGCCCATCCGTACGAGTAGGATCACAGGAGCCGGGCGCAACGACGCGGGAGACACTGGCATGGACCAGACCGACGAGCAGGTACGGCTGCTCGGCGAGGACGGGACGCTCCTCCAGCACGACACCTACGCCGCCGACCTGAGCGACGCCGAGCTGTGCGACCTGTACCGCCAGCTGGTGGTGGTGCGGCGCATCGACGTCGAGGGCAACAACCTCCAGCGCCAGGGCCAGCTCGGCATCTGGGCGCCCTGCCTGGGCCAGGAGGCGGCCCAGGTCGGCAGCGCCAGGGCCCTGCGGCCGGACGACTTCGTGTTCCCCTCCTACCGCGAGCACGGCGTCATGTACGTCCGCGTCGGCATGGAGGTGCTGTCGGTCCTCGGGCTGTTCCGCGGGGCCACCCTGTCCGGCTGGGACCCCCAGCGCCTCAAGCTCGGCTTGTACTCGATCCCGATCGGGACCCAGGCCCTGCACGCGGTCGGCTACGCCGTGGGCGCCAAGTGGGACGGGGCCGAGGTCTGCGCCGTGGCCTACTTCGGCGACGGCGCGACCAGCGAGGGCGACGTCAGCGAGGCGTTCAACTTCGCCGCCGTGCACAGCGCCCCGGTGGTGTTCTTCTGCCAGAACAACCAGTGGGCGATCTCGGTGCCGCTGGCCAAGCAGATGGCCGGGCCCGTCTACAAGCGGGCCTTCGGCTTCGGCTTCCCCGGGGTCCAGGTGGACGGCAACGACGTCCTGGCCGTCTACGCGGTGACCAAGGCGGCCGCCGACCGGGCGCGCGACGGCGGCGGGCCGACCCTGATCGAGGCCATCACCTACCGGCTCGGGGCCCACACCACCACCGACGACCCGACCCGCTACCGCACCGCCGACGAGCTCGACATCTGGAAGGCCCGCGAGCCCATCGGCCGCTACAAGGCGTTCCTGGAGCGGGCCGGGCTCTGGACCGAGGAGCTGGAGGCCGACGTCCAGGCCGAGGCCGACCGGGTCGCGGCCGAGGTCCGCTCCACCGTCGAGAGCATGCCCGACCCGCCCCTCTCCGACCTGGTCGACCACGTCTACGCCGACCCGCCGGCCACCCTCCGGGCCCAGTGGCGGCAGCTGGAGGAGTTCGAGGCCCAGTTCCAGGTCGAGGCCTGAGGGAGGCGAGGCACCGATGGCGCAGATCACGATGGCCAGGGCCCTCAACACCGCCCTGCGCGACGCCATGGAGGCCGACGACCGGGTGGTGCTGCTGGGCGAGGACGTCGGCACCCTCGGCGGGGTCTTCCGCATCACCGACGGCCTGCTCAAGGACTTCGGCGAGCAGCGGGTGATGGACACCCCGCTGGCCGAGTCGGCCATCATGGGGGTCAGCATCGGGCTGGCCCTGCGCGGCTACCGGCCGGTGTGCGAGATGCAGTTCGACGGCTTCAGCTACCCGGCCCTCGACCAGATCATCAGCCACCTGGCCAAGTACCGGAACCGCTCGGCCGGCAGCCAGCCCATGCCGGTGGTCTGCCGCATCCCCTACGGCGGGGCCATCGGCGCCGTCGAGCACCACTCCGAGAGCCCCGAGACCATCTACTGCCACACCGCCGGCCTCAAGGTGGTCACGCCGTCGTCGGCCGCCGACGCCTACTCGCTGCTGCGCCAGTCCATCGCCAGCGACGACCCGGTGATCTTCCTCGAGCCCAAGCGGCGCTACTGGGCCAAGCAGGAGGTCGAGCTGCCGGTCGAGACCGAGCCGATCGGCACGGCCCGGGTGCTGCGCGAGGGCAGCGACCTGACCCTGGTCGCCTACGGTCCCATGGTGAAGGTCGCCCTCGACGCCGCCGAGGCCGCCCAGGAGGAGGGCGTCGGCTCGCTCGAGGTGATCGACCTGCGCAGCCTGGTCCCCCTGGACGAGGAGACCCTGGTCGCCTCCGCGGCCAGGACCGGCCGCATGGTGGTGGTCCACGAGGCTCCCCAGTTCCTCGGCATGGGGGCCGAGGTCGCCGCCCGGGTCACCGAGGCCGCCTTCTTCCACCTGGAGGCGCCGGTGCTGCGCTGCACCGGCCTGGACATCCCCTACCCGCCGGCCAGGCTCGAGGAAGCCCACCTGCCCGGCGTCGACCGGGTCCTGTGGACCGTGCAGCGGTCCCTGGACTTCTAGCGAGGAGGCCGGGCCAGGTGGCCGAGCGCGAGTTCAAGCTCCCCGACCTCGGCGAGGGGCTCACCGAGGGCGAGGTGGTGCGCTGGCTGGTCGCCGAGGGCGACGCCATCGTCCTCAACCAGCCGATCGTCGAGGTGGAGACGGCCAAGGCGGTGGTCGAGATCCCCGCCCCATACGCCGGCACGGTTCGCAAGCTGCACGCCGCCGAGGGCGACACCGTCGACGTCGGCGCCCCCCTGATCAGCGTCGACACCGGCGGGGGGTCCGCCTCGGACGGTTCGGCGGCGGAGGCCGCCGAGCCCGACCCCGACGCCCAGCTGCAGGCCACCCTGGTCGGGCCGGGGGAGCGCCAGCAGACCCGCCGGCGCCGGATCGCCGGTCACGCCCGCAGCGCCAACGGGCCCGTCCAGACCGCCGCCCCGGCCCCGCCCGCCCAGCGGCCCAAGGCGACCCCGCCGGTGCGCCGCTACGCCAGGGACCGCGGGGTCGACCTGGCCGCACTGGTCGGGACCGGCCGCGACGGCCGCATCACCCGCGAGGACGTCGACGGCGCCCTCGACGCCGCCCAGCCGGCCGCCGCGGCCCCGGCCCGGGCACCGCGGGAGCGGACCGAGGAGCGGATCCCGGTCCGCGGCACCCGGCGCCAGATCGCCGCCGCCATGACCGCCTCGGCGTTCTCGATCCCGCACGTCACCGAGTTCCTGACCGTCGACGCGACCCGGCTGATGGAGCTGCGCGAGCGCCTGCGCGCCCTGCCGGCGGCCGACGGCCTCAAGCTGACTCCGCTGGCGGTGGTGGCCAAGGCCCTGTGCGTGGCCGTCCGCTCCTACCCGCTGATGAACTCCTCCTGGGACGAGGAAGCCGGCGAGATCGTGGTCAAGGGCTGGGTCAACCTCGGCATCGCCACCGACACCCCCAGCGGGCTGCTGGTCCCCAACATCAAGGACGCCGACACCCTCGGCATCCTCGACCTGGCCGGCGAGCTGGCCCGCCTCACCGACTTGGCCAGGGAGCGCAAGGCCGCTCCGGCCGACCTCACCGGCGGCACCATCACCATCACCAACGTCGGCGGGTTCGGGGTCGAGACCGGCACCCCGATCATCAACCGGCCCGAGTGCGCCATCGTGGCCACCGGCCTGATCGCCCCCCGCCCCTGGGTGGTCGACGGCCAGCTGGCCGTGCGCCGGCTGATGACGACCTCGGTCTCCTTCGACCACCGCATCGTCGACGGCGCCTACGCCGCCCGCTTCCTCGCCCACCTGCGCGACCTGCTCGAGGACCCGGCCCTGCTCAGCGCGTTCTAGCGCGCGGACGATCCCTCAGACGGTGATGACCACCTTGCCGCGCGGGTGGCCCTCTTCCAGATAGCGGAGCGCCTCGGGGGTCTCGACCAGTGGGTAGGTTCTGTCGAGGACGGGAGTGAGCTTGCCGGCCTCGATCTGCTCGCCCACGGTCCGCAGGTCCTCCTGATTCACCTTCGAGCTCAGCCCGCGCAGCTTCTGACCCACGAACAGCGACAACAGGGGCGCCCGGAGGACCCCGCGGAAGAAGCCCCCGGTCCATGGCCCACCGCCGTCGCCTCCGACGATCACGAGGGTCCCTTTGCGGGTGAGGGCGCGGCGGAGCTGTGACAACGGTCGGCGGCCCGCCGTATCGACGATCACGTCCCAGCGTCGCCGGCCGTCGGTGAAGTCCTCGCGCGTGTAGTCGATCACGTGGTCGGCGCCGACCGACCGGACCAGGTCCATCTTGGTCGTGCTGCACACGCCCGTGACCTCTGCGCCGAAGGCCCTGGCGAGCTGCACCGCGAGCGAGCCCACCCCTCCGGCCGCCCCGATGATCAGCACCGTCTGTCCCGGCCGGACCCTTCCCTTGTCGCGGAGGGCCTGGAGGGCGGTGACGCCGGAGATGGGAACGGCCGCGGCCTGCTCGACGGTGAGCTGGGCCGGCTTGGGGACCAGCTTGTCCGGACGGGCGATGGCGAGCTCCGCGAAGGAGCCCTCGGCGATGCCCATCACCTCGTCGCCGGGCTGGAACCCGGTGACGGCCGAACCGACGGCCTCGACACGTCCCGCGAGGTCCCAGCCCCGGACGCCGACCTTCGGTTTGCGGAACCCGACCATGAGGCGCGCAAGGTACGGCCGTCCCGTCATCAGGTGCCAGACGTCCGGGCCGCAACCGGCCGCCTGCACCCGGACGAGCAGGTCGTTGTCCCCGACCACGGGGGCCGCGACGTCCCTGAGCTCCAAGACGTCGGCCGAGCCGTAGCGGTCCTGGACGATCGCTCGCATCGTGCCGCTCCTTTCATCGCCGACGAGGTCTTGGACGAGACCGGTAGGCCAGCACATCTCGGATCGGTGAAAAACTAGCCGGTTCACTGGTGCGACGCGATTCCCGATAGTTACGCTGACAGGTGATGGGAAGGGAGATCGCGCATGACCGCGCGGGGGCGAGCGCTGGCGATCCTCACCGGGCTGGTGGTGTTCGTGGCCGGCTGGGTGGCGTTCGTGGCCGCCTGGAGCGGACCGGCCGGCGCCGGCCCCGGCGGGCGCGGCGCCGAGGTGGCCGGGACCCGCGCCGCCAGCCTGGACGCCTTCCGCGACCAGCTGCTGATCTGGGCCCCTGGCGGCTTCTCCGAGCGCGAGGTCGGGCGGGTCCGCGACTCGACCCGGGTGGCCGCCATCAGCGCCGTGCGCACCGGGCTGCTGGCCGCGGCCAGCGGCCGCCCCGGCTACGGCGTCATCCCGCTGGAGACGATGGCCGTCGACACCAACGCCTACACCAGCGCCGCCGGCAGCCCCGGTCGCAAGCTCGCCACCATGCTCCCCAAGGGCGCCGTCCTCTCCCGGACCGGGGCCAAGCTGCGCAAGGTCAAGGCGGGCGGGCGGCTGCGGCTGTCCGGCGACCACGCGGTCCCGGTCAGCGGCGTGGTCGACGACACCCTGCTGGGCGGCTACGAGGTCGCCCTCCAGGGCGACCTGGCCCGCCGCTACGGCATCCGGCGGGCCGCCTACCTGCTGGTGCGGCCGCGCGGGCCGGTGGACGGCCTGGAGCGCGAGCTGCGCCGCCTGCTGAAGGGCCGCAACCTCCACTTCGTCACCCCCGGCGACCGGCCGTTCGTCCGCGGCGGCGACGGCGTCCTGCCGCTCAGCCAGGTCAAGGCCCGCTTCGGCGAGTTCGCCCTGCCCGGCCTGCACCGGGGCCGCCCCGACCCGGCGTGGATCAAGGCCAACCTGGTCACCAGGAAGCTGCCGCTGCTGGGGCGGGTGACCTGCCACCGGCTGGTCGTCGGCCACCTGGCCAAGGCCATGGCCGAGCTGCAGCGCCAGCACCTCGACGGGCTGGTCGACGTGGCCGGCTTCCACCGCGCCGGCGGCTGCTGGAGCCCGCGGCTGGTCCGCGATCGCCAGCTGGGGGGCAAGCTGTCCCGCCACGCCTGGGGGATCGCGGTCGAGCTGGGGGTCGCCGGGGACGAGCGCGTGGTCAAGGTCATGGCCCGGAACGGCTTCACCTGGGGTGGCAGCTTCGCCCATCCCGACGCCACCCACTTCGAGTGGGTCGGGGTGGGGGCATAACCCTGTAGCCTTGGCGCCATGCTCACCTTCGGCGCCGCCATCTCCACCGCCCCGGACCACACCCAGGCCCTCGACGAGGCCATCCCGGCCGCCCTGGCCCAGCTCGGCGACGCCCCCGACCTGGTGGTCTGCTTCTTCTCGATGGAGCACGCCGGCGCCGCCGCCGGGATCGCCCTCAGCCTCTCGGAGCGCACCGGCACCTCGGCCATCCTCGGCTGCACCGCCCAGGGGGTGATCGGCGACGGCCGCGAGCTGGAGGGGGAGCCCGGCCTGGCCGTCTGGATGGCCAAGCTGCCCGGGGTGGAGGTGCGGCCGTTCGCGCTCACGGTGCTGCCGCTGTCGGACGGCGTCGGCATCGGCGGCTGGCCCGACCTGCCCGGCGGCGACCGGGCCAGCGTGCTGCTGCTGGCCGACCCGTTCAGCTTCCCGGCCGACAGCTTCCTGGAGCGGCTCAACGCCGAGCAGCCCGGCCTGCCGGTGATCGGCGGCATGGTGTCGGGCGCGGCCGAGCCCGGGCGCCACCGGCTGCTGTGCGGCACCGAGGTGCTCGACGGCGGCGCCGCCGGGGTCGCCCTGGTCGGCCCCGTCGACCTGCGGGCGGTGGTCAGCCAGGGCTGCCGGCCGGTGGGGGCGCCGTTCGCGGTCACCCGCGGCGAGGGCAACATCGTCCACGAGCTGGGCGGCCGGCCCGCGGTCGACCGGCTGCGCCAGATGCTGGCCGGCCTGGACGAGCACGAGCACGAGCTGCTGCGCGGCGGCGGCCTCCAGGTCGGCCAGGTGATCGACGAGCACAAGGCCAGCTTCGACCGGGGCGACTTCCTGGTCAGGGGCCTGCTCGGGGCCGACCCGGAGACCGGCTCGATCGCCGTGGCCGACAGCGTCGAGGTCGGCCAGACCCTCCAGTTCCACGTCCGCGACGCCGCCTCGGCCGACGAGGACCTCGAGCTGCTGCTCACCCCCGTGTCCCGCTGGCGGCCGCGGGGGGTGCTGCTGTTCTCCTGCAACGGCCGCGGCCGGGGCTTCTTCGGCGAACCCGACCACGACGCCGCCCGGGTGGCCGCCGCCACCGACGCCGTCCCCATGGCCGGCTTCTTCGCCCAGGGCGAGCTGGGGCCGATCGGCGGCCAGAACTTCCTCCACACCTTCACCGCCAGCATGGCGGTGTTCTGCGAGCCCCGCGACCCGGTGCCGGCGCTCGACCCCGAGACCCCGGAGCCGGTCTAGGAGCCGCAGCGCGATGACCGCCCCCGCCGACCTCCGACCCCCCTTCAACCTCCGCAGCTTCCTGCTCAGCGGGGACGGCTGGCCGTATCTGCTGGCCCCGTTCATCCCCCTGGCCATCCTGCTGGAGGTGGTCGGCGCCGGGGCCACGCCGATCTTCTTCGCGGCCGCCCTCGGGGTGATCCCGACCGCGGCCCTGATGGGCCGCTCGACCGAGGAGCTGGCGGCCCGCTCCGGCCCCGGGGTCGGCGGCTTCCTCAACGTCACCTTCGGCAACGCCCCCGAGCTCATCATCGCCCTGTTCGCCCTGGCCGCCGGCCTCCAGGAGGTGGTCAAGGCCTCCATCGTCGGCTCCATCCTCGGCAACATGCTGCTCGTCATGGGCGCGGCCATGCTGGTCGGGGGGCTGCGGCGCGAGCGCCAGCACTTCGACCGCACCGCCGCCAACGTCCAGTCGGGGATGCTGCTGTTGGCCGCCGTGGCCCTGGTCATGCCGGCGATCTTCGAGCTGGTCGCCGGGGCCGGGCTGCCCCGGCCGACCGACAAGGCGCTCGACTTCCCCGGCGACCTGGAGAAGCTGTCGGTCGGGGTGGCGCTGGTGCTGCTGGCCACCTACGGCGCCGGCCTGGTCTTCTCCCTCAAGACCCACCGCGACCTGTTCAACCCCGCCCACCTGGAGGACGACCACGTCACCCCGCCCTGGTCGGTGCGGCGGGCGGTGACCATGCTGGCCGTCGCCGGCGTGGCCGTCGGGGTGATGTCGGAGATCCTGGTCGGCTCCATCACCGAGGCGTCCGAGAACCTGGGCCTTTCGCCGTTCTTCGTCGGCATCATCGTGGTCGCCATCGTCGGCAACGCCGCCGAGCACTGGGTGGCCATCTACTTCGCCCTGCGCGACAAGATGGACCTGTCGGTCAACATCGCCATCGGCTCGTCGGCCCAGATCGCCCTGTTCGTCGCGCCCGTGCTGGTGCTGCTGTCGTTCCTGGTCGGGCCGTTCCCGATGGCCCTGGTGTTCAACGGCTTCGAGATCGGCGCCATCCTCCTGGCCATCCTGGTCGCCAACCAGGTCACCCAGGAGGGCGAGTCGACCTGGTTCGAGGGGCTGCAGCTGCTGGCCGTCTACGCCGTGCTCGGGCTGATCTTCTACTTCGTGACCTGAGCCCGGCCCGCGGCGGCGGCCGCCTCCGGCTCCAGCTCGGCATAGGGGGTGCGGAAGCCATCGCGCAGCAAGTGGCGGAAGTCGCCGTGCTTGCGGGCCAGCAGCCACCCCCCGAGCAGCAGGTAGATCCCCGACAGGACCAGCAGCTCGACGCCCTTGGCCGACGGCGGCACCACCGCGCCCAGGATGAACTGGGCCCAGAACAGCCCGAACAGGGCCAGCGCCTCGCGCAGCGAGATCGACAGGTTGACCAGGATGGCCACCGCGAACACCGTCTGGGCGGCGGTGAGCAGCACCTCCTCGCGCTGGGCGGCCTCGACCGGCAGGCCATGGAAGCTGCCCGAGGCGACCGCGAACACCACCGGCAGGGTCCCGACCAGCAGCGTCCACTGGTTGATCTTGGAGGAGACCACCGCCGTGAGCGCCTCGCTGGTCTTCAGGCGCCAGGCGTACAGCGCCACCACCAGCAGCTCCGGCGCCTCCGAGGCGAGCGGGGCCAGCCACTGGACCAGCAGGAACTGGCTCACCCCGAGCTCGGTGCCGGTGCCCACCAGCGACTCGGCGAAGTGCTCGGCGACCAGCAGGATCACCAGCCCGGCGAAGGCGAACATGGCCAGCACGCCGGCCCGCCTGACCGCCTTGGACATGGCCCCGATCCAGGCCGCCGGGCCGATCAGGTCGGGATGGGTCTGGGGGGCCTTGGAGATCCGCAGGGTGTAGGCGACGAAGATGCTGACCAGGATCACGGCGTCGAGCAGGGTCACGGTCCGCTTGAGGGGCAGGGTCAGGCAGTAGGCGCAGGCCAGCGAGAGGTAGGCCAGCTCGACCGCCTTGGAGCGGTCCATGGTGACGCCGTCGTGGCGCTCGCCGCGCCGCCGCCACTGCCAGTAGGCGATGAACACGATCAGCGACCAGCCGATCCCGATCAGCAGCCGGTTGGCGCCGGTCATGTTGGCCAGCACCAGCGAGCAGTTGGAGGCACCCTCGGCCCCGGGGGCCTGGCAGCCGGCGCCGTGGGCGGCGACGTCGTTGCCGCCCTTCCAGGCGAACACGAAGCCGACCGCGTACTCGGGCAGGACCGCGATCAGGGCCAGCATCCCGATGGCCAGGCTGGCCGAGACGTCCAGCTGGGCCGCCTCGGCCGCCCAGGCGAGCACGAACGCCGCCCCGATCACCGCCACCCCGTAGATCAGGGCCAGGAGGGCCGGGGCCAGCTCGGGGTGGCCGAGGTGGAACAGCTCGGCCAGGCCCAGCCAGGCGCCGGGGAGGCAGGCGGCGACGGCCAGCAGCAACGGCACCGGCCCGCGCCTGGCCGTGGTGGTGGTCGGCTCCGGGTCAGCTGCCAAGGGGTCCTCCGGCTCGGTCGGGGTCCCCGCGGGGACGCCAGACGGCTCGAAGGTCTCGTCCGCCCGCTGGCGCGGGTGAGGCACCGGGTGGGCGCTGGCACCCACCGTGGTGACGGCGTGCTCGCCGGGGCGTGCGCCCCGCTGGACTACTCCCCTTCGCCGGCCAGCATACCCGACCGGCGCGGGACTGCTCAGGCGGTGTCGCCGAGGTGGCGGCGGAGGAACTCGAGCGACCGCCGCCAGGAGCGGTCGGCCGCCTCGGCGTCGTGGACCTCGGGCCGGGTATCGTTGAAGAAGGCGTGGCTGGTGCCCGGGTAGTGGTGGAAGGTGACGTCCACCCCGGCGTCGCGCAGCTCGCGCTCGATCCGCTCGGTGACCTCCGGCGGGGCGAAGTCGTCGTGCTCGGCGGCGTGCCCGAGCACGGCCGCCTTGACCGCCGACAGGTCCCAGCGCATGCCCTCGCGGGGGAAGCCGTAGTAGCAGACCACGGCCGTGACCTCGGGCTTGCGCGAGGCCAGGAACAGGGCCAGGCCGCCGCCGACGCAGAAGCCGATCACCCCGGCGCCCTCGCCGGTGGTCTCGGGCATGGCCAGCAGGGCGTCGACCGCGGCCGCCATGTCCTTGGCCGCCTGCTCCAGCTGCAGCTCCATCACCAGCTTGCCGGCCTCGTCGGGCTCGGTGGTCTCCTTGCCCCGGTACAGGTCGGGGGCGAGGGCCACGAACCCCTGGGCGGCCAGGCGGTCGGCGACGTCCCGGATGTGCGGGACCAGCCCCCACCACTCCTGGATGACCACCACGCCGGGGCCGCTGCCCGCCGGGGGCAGCGAGATGTAGGCGGGGACGGCGTCGCCGTTGACGGGGATCTCGGTCATCGAGCCGGCCATGGGGAGGCCTCCTGGTCGTCCTGGCACCGGATACGGCCAGATCCTTCCATGCCGGGGGCGCTTGAACCATCCGGGCCGCTCAAGCCATGCCCGGCAGGGGCCGACCCGATCAAGGGGCGCATGTAGACGGCACGCGCCCGGGAGGAGGGGAAGAGCCAGGTGACGAGCATGATGACCTGGTTGGAGGCGCTGGTCGCCGCCAAGGGGTCGGACCTGCACCTCAAGGTCGGGTCGCCGCCGCGCCTGCGGGTCGACGGCCGGCTCGTCGTCCTCGACGGTCCCAACTTGACCCCCGACGCGGCCGAGGGGCTGCTGCGCGAGCTGATCCGGCCCGACCTGCTCGACCAGTTCCAGCGGACCAACGAGGCCGACTTCGCCTACTCGCTGCCCGGGGTGGGGCGGTTCCGGGTCAACGCCTTCCGCCAGCGCGGCTCGGTCGGGATGGTGCTGCGCCGGGTCCAGGAGGGGGCGATGTCCATCGGGGAGCTGGGGCTGCCCCCGGTGATCGCCCGCCTGGCCGAGCAGCCACGCGGCATGGTCCTGGTCACCGGGCCCACCGGGTCGGGCAAGACGACCACCCTGGCGGCCATGATCGACCACGTCAACGCCAACCGGGCCGTCCATATCGTGACGATCGAGGACCCCATCGAGGTCCTCCACGCCGACAAGCTGGGCATGGTCAACCAGCGCGAGGTGCGGGTCGACACCGACGACTTCACCATCGCCATGCGGGCCGCGATGCGCCAGGACCCCGACGTCATCCTGGTCGGCGAGGTCCGCGACGCCGAGACCCTCAAGAACGCCCTGGCCGCGGCCGAGACCGGCCACCTGGTCCTCTCCACCCTCCACACCACCGACGCCGCCGAGACCGTCAACCGCTGCATCGACCTGTTCCCGCCGTTCCAGCAGCGCCAGGTGCGGCTGTCGCTGGCCGCCGCCCTGCGCGGCATCGTCGGCCAGCGCCTGGTCCGCCGGGCAGGCGACGGCGGCCGGGTGGCCGTCCTCGAGGTGATGGTCAACACCGGGCGGACGGCCGAGGCGATCGCCGACCCCGAGCGCACCGGCGACCTGACCTCGATCATGGCCGAGAGCGGCTTCTACGGCATGCAGACCTTCGACCAGCACCTGATCGCCCTCTACCGCGACGGGGTGATCGAGCTCGAGGACGCCCTCGGGGTGGCCAGCAACCCCCACGACCTCCAGGTCGCCCTGCGCAACCAGGGCCTGGTCGCCTAGCCCGCCGCCGGCGGCCGCTGGAAGGGCCTGGCCGCGGCGGCCAGGCGGCCGGCCAGGACCGCCAACCCGGGCGGGGCGAGCTGGACGGCCATGGCGCCGGCCACGAGCCCCACCAGCGGGACGGCGCCCCAGGGGCCGGCCAGCAGCGCCCCGCACCACCACAGCACCGCCATCGGGGCCGGCCGCGGCAGCCGGGTCCCGGCCGCCATCGCCACCACCAGCACCCCGGCCAGCCCGCAGTTGGCCACCGAGTTCCCGGCCCCGCGCGGCTGCCAGGCGTACCCGGCCAGCTCCCCGGCCGGCCCAGCCCCCAGGTAGGCCACCAGCCACCAGCTGGGCCCCACCAGCCGCTCGGCCATGACCCCCAGCAGCAGCAGGAAGCCCAGGTTGGAGACGGTGCCGAGGACCCCGCCGTCCTGCACCAGCAGGGAGGTGAGGCTCCGCCACCAGTCGCCGTGCAGCCCCTCGGGGGTCCGCTGCAGCGCCGCCAGCACCCCCGGGACCGCCAGGCCGAGCACGCTGGTGACCGTGGTGACCGCGAACACCACCGCGGTGGCCACGGAGAACCGCCGGGCCCCGAGCCGCTCCCGGACGCGCGCCTGCACCATCTCCGACCTCCGGCCAGCGGCCACCCTACCCCCGCCGGCCGCGGGTGGGGGCAGCGGGTCGCCCGGTGGCGCAGGTTTGACCGGGGCCGCGGGTGGCAACATGGGGCGGGTCCGGAACAGCCGAATCTGCGGGATCTGTATGACGCTGACGGTTTTGATCAACGCCGGCCCCTGGCTGCCGGTGCCGCCGCCGGACTACGGGGGGATCGAGAACGTGCTCGCGACCCTGATCCCGGAGCTGCGGGCCCGCGGGGTCGAGGTGGTGCTGTGCACCGTCGAGGAGAGCACGGTGGCCGTCGACGAGCGCCGCTGCGCCTTCCCCGACGGCCAGTTCGGGCGCCTGGCCGGCCCGTACGCGCAGGTCATGGGCATCACCGCCGCCCACATGGCGACCGTGCTTGAGACCCTGCGCGAGCGGCCCGGCATCGACCTGGTCCACGACCACCTGGAGGTGGTGGGCCCGAGCGTGCTCGGGGCGATCGACGGCGGCGGCCCGCCGGTGCTCCAGACCCTCCACTGGGACCTGGCCAAGCATCCCGAGTTCTACGGCTCCTTCGACGGCAAGGGTCGGGTGTTCTTCAACGCCGTCTCCGAGGCCCAGCTGCGCACCGCCCCGGCCAACCTGGGCGCCCAGAGCCTCGGCGCCGTCCACCTGGGGGTCGACCTGTCCGCCCACCGCTTCCGGCGGCGCAAGGGCGAGGAGTTCCTGGTGCTGGGGCGGGTGACCCCGTTCAAGGGCCAGGCCGTTGCCGCCCGCATCTGCAAGGAGCTGGGGGTGCCGCTGGTCATGGCCGGCCCGGTCGCCGGGGTGGCCTCCCCCAAGGAGCTGGCCGCCGCCCTCAAGGACCCGGCCAGCCCGCTGCACGGCTACGGCGACGTGCGCCACTACCTGGACGCCGTGCAGCCGTTCGAGGACGGCGAGCGGATCCGCTGGCTGGGCACGGTCGGCGGGGCCGGCAAGGACGCGCTGGTCGGCCGGGCCAGGGCGGTGCTGATGCCGATCAGCTGGGAGGAGCCGGGGGCGACGGCGGCGATCGAGGCGCTGGCCTGCGGCACCCCGGTGATCGCGACCCGGCGCGGCGCCCTGCCCGAGATCGTCGAGCACGGCGTCAACGGCTTCCTGGCCGACGACGAGTCCCAGTTCGCCCAGCTGATGCTGCGGGCCGGCGAGATCGACCCGGCCGCCTGCCGCCGCACGGTGGCCGAGCGGTTCTCGGCCGGGGTGATGGCCGAGGGCTACCTGCGCCTCTACAGGGAGGTCCTGGCCCGGACCGGCGCCTGAAGCGCCCCAAGGGCGGCGATCGCCGCCCCGCGGGCGCCGGCCATGTCCAGGTCGGGGACCAGCGCGAAGCTGGCCACCAGGACCTGCTCGTCCCGCAGGGCGGTGTGCTCGCGCACCTTGGCGAGGAACCACTGGCGGAACTTGGGGGTGGTCTCGACCACGCCGCCGCCGAGGAAGTAGGTGTCGGGGTCGCTGTAGTTGGCGGCGATGGTGAACAGCCGGCCGATGGCCATCGCCTGCTGCTGGAAGATCGCCAGGGCCAGGGGGTCCTCGCGCTCGCCCAGGCCGCGGACCCGCTTGGCCGCCTCCTTCATGGACCCGGCCCGGCTCAGCTCGTGGTTCTCGAAGCGGGTCAGCCAGTAGGGGAGCAGGTTCTTCTCGATCCCGGTGAGCGAGGCCACGCTCTCGGCGTCGCCGACGAAGCCGCAGTTGCACGCCGGCATGGGCTGGCCCTCGGCCAGCAGCCCGTGCATGGGGATCTGGACGTGCCCGAGCTCGCCGGCCATCCCGGCCGCGCCCTTGACCACCCGCCCGCGCTCGATCAGCCCGCCGCCGAGGCCGGTGCCGATGATCGCCGAGATGGAGGAGTGGCCGTCGGCCGCCTCCCCGAAGCGGACGTGGTGGGCGTACAGGGCGGCCGCGTTGGCGTCGTTGTTGTAGACCACCGGCAGCCCCAGCCGGGCCTCCAGCGCCCCCCGGACGTCGAAGCCGCGCCACGCCGGCTGGGCGAAGTTGGTGGCGCCCTTGGAGGAGATGACCCCGTCGGCCGAGGCCGGGCCGGGGGTGTCGAGGCCGACCCCGCGGACCGCCGACAGCGGCACGCCGGTGAGCTCGAGCACGGTGTCCAGCGCCCCGGCCATGGCCTCGACGGCCACCTCGGGACCCTCGGTGACGCGGCTGGGCGTCTCGACCAGCCGGTCGACCAGGAACCGCCCCGAGGCGTCGAGGATGGTGGCGTTGTTGCTGGTCCCGCCGTTGTCGATCCCTGCGATCACCCAACTGCTGGCGCTGTCCATCTCGCCTCTCCTCTCCTGCTCTGTCTAGGCCGTCGCCGCCGGGCAGGCGAACACCGCCTGGAGGACGTGGCGACGGCGGCTGGCCAGGTCGGCCAGCAGGGCCGGCGCGTCGTGCAGCGGGACCAGGTCGGTGACCAGATGCTCCCGTATCGCGGGGCCGTATGCACGCAGCAGGCCGACGGTCTCGCCGGCCAGGCGGCGCCGGTCCCACCGGTCGGCCATGCCCCGGGGCACCCGGCCGATCTGGGCGCAGCGGATGGTGAGGCCGTTGTGGTGGAACTCCTCGCCCAGCGCCAGGTCGGGCGCCCCGCCCTGGTAGAAGGCGAGGTCGATCACGGTCCCCTGGGGCCGCAGGCTGCGCAGGGCGCCGGCCAGGGCGGCGGTCCGGCCCCGGCACTGGAACACCACGTCGGCGCCGCAGTCGGCCGGGTCGCGGCGCCAGCGCTCCTTGACCGTCCGCCAGGCGGTCCCGTCGGCGTCGTCGACCGCGTCGAGGCCGAGGGCCCTGGCGGCGGCCAGCCGGGCCGGGGTGGCGTCGGCCACCAGCACCTCGGCGGCGCCGTGGTGGCGGGCCAGCAGGGCGACCAGCAGCCCGACCACCCCGGCGCCGGTGACCAGCACGTCGCGGCCCCGCACGCCGTCGCCGAGCCGCGGCGCCCCCGGCCCGGCGAGCTCGGCGGCGGCGTGCAGCAGCCCGTTGGCGCAGATCGGGCCCATGTGGGCGACGTAGACGCCGAGCACCGGGTCCAGGTCGGGGGGGAGGACCACGAAGCGGTCGGCGGCCGGGTCGACGGTGTGGCCGGTCTTGTGGCCGTAGGCCATGGCGACCAGGTCGCCCACGGCAACGGCGTCGCCGCTGGTCTCGACGACCCGGCCGACCTCCATGTAGCCGGGGGCGCGGACCGGGAAGCCGGTCGCCGGCCGGTCGCGCCGGAACACCCCAAGGCGCTCGTCCCAGGCCGCGTGCAGGTAGGGGTTGGTGCCCTTGAAGAAGGTCAGCTCGGTGCCGGCCGACAGCCCGCTGTAGAGGGTCTCCAGCCGGAACTGCCCGGCGGCGGGGGCCGGCTCGTCCTCGTCGACCAGCCGGGCCACCCCCGGCCGCTCGATCACCAGCAGCCGCACCGGCCGCCGGTCAGCCATGGACCCCTCCGTTCGACACCGCGACCGGGCGGCCCTCGTCGGCCGAGCGGGTGATCGCGCAGGCCAGCAGGTGGGTGCGGTAGGCCTCGGGCCAGGGGACCCGGATCCGGTCGGGCCCGCCGCGGACGGCGGCCACGAAGTCGCGGTCGGGCCGGGGCCGGGCGTCGGCGTCGGCGGCATAGGCCGTCTGGCGCCCCCCGGCCTCCACCACCAGCTCGGTCTCGGACAGCTCAAGGGAGAGCCCATCGGCCACCACCTGCACCCCGGCCCGGTGCAGCCGCGGCAGCAGGCAGCTCGACGCGACCGTCCCGACCGCCCCGGAGGCGAACCGCATGCTGGCCACCGACACCTCGTAGATGTCGGCCGCGACGGGGCCTGTGGACAACCGCGGGCCCCCGGTCCCGCCGTCGGCTACCCTCCCGGTCCGGGGGCCCACGGATCCCGGGGTGGGGGGGGTCGACCCTGCGCGGGTGGCGAAGGCGTGGACCTCGGTGACGTCGCCGGCCAGGGCTCGGGCGGTGTCCAGGACGTGGGTGGTCTGCTCGATCACCTGGCCGCCGGAGCCGTCGCGGCGCAGCCACCAGGGGGGCGGCGGCACCTTGTCCAGCCAGGCGCACTGGATCAGCCGGGCCGGCCGGTCGGCCAGCAGGCCGGCCGCCCGCTCGAAGATGTCGAGCCAGCGCCAGTGGTAGCCGGTGCAGGTGACCAGGTCCCGCCCGGCCAGGGCGGCGGCCACCCCGGCCGCCGTGTCCTGGTCGATGGCGACCGGCTTCTCGACGAAGAACGGCAGGCCGGCGTCGATCGCGGCCAGCTCGGGGGCGCCGTGGGCGAACGGCGGGACGCAGATGTAGAGGGCGTCGAGGCGCCCGGCGTCCAGCAGCTCCATGTGGTTCGGGTAGGCGGCCGCGCCGGCCCCGGCGGCCAGCTCCCGGGCCCGCTCCAGCGCCGGGTCGGCCACCCCGGCCACCTCGACCCCGTCCATGGCCTGGAGCGTCCGCAGGTGGCGGGCCGCGACCGCGCCCGCCCCGACCATGCCGATCCGCACCGACGAGAGCATCTCAGCAGGATAGGGCCAAGCGGACGGACCGGCAGGGACCCGACCAAGTCCGGGGGCCTCTGGTAGCCTCCTGTCGCCGATTGGTCCACTTCAGCGCGCTTCCCGGGAGACCGTCCGTGGCCGACATCGATGCCTTCGTGCAGGCCGAGGCGGACGCGCTCGTGGCCGAGCTGTCCGCCTGGTGCGCCATCCCGTCCATCTCCAGCGACCCCGAGCACGCGGCCGACGTGCGCCGCTCGGCCGAGCACCTGGCCGGGCTGATGGAGGCGGCCGGGCTCGACACCGAGGTGCTGGCGGCCGACGGCGGCCAGCCGGCCGTCTACGGCGAGTGGCTGGGGGCCGGCGCCGGCGCGCCCACGGTCACCATCTACGGCCACCACGACGTGCAGCCGGTCGACCCGCTGGAGGAGTGGACCACCCCGCCGTTCGAGCCGACCGTGCGCGACGGCTGCCTCCACGCCCGCGGCGCCTCCGACGACAAGGGCCAGATCCACTTCCAGGTCTCGGCCATCCGCCACCTGCTGGCCGCCGACGGCCGGCTGCCGGTGAACGTCAAGTTCTTCGTGGAGGGCGAGGAGGAGTCGGGCTCGCCCACCATCGACGCCTTCCTCGGCGAGCACGCCGACCGGCTGGCCTGCGACCTGATCGTCGTCTCCGACACCGGGATGATCGCCGAGGACGTGCCGTCGCTGGTCACGGCCATGCGCGGGCTCGTCTACTTCCAGGTCGACCTGCGCACCGCCCCGGCCGACCTGCACTCGGGCTCGTTCGGGGGCGCGGTCCCCAACGCCATCGCCGAGCTGGTCGCGCTGCTGGCCGGGCTCAAGGACGGCGCCGGGCGCGTCGCCATCCCGGGCTGGTACGACGACGTGGTGGAGCTGACCGAGGAGGAGCGGGCCAACATCGCCGCCGTGCCGTTCGACCCCGACCAGCTCAAGGCCGTCGCCGGGGTCGGCGCCCTGCCCGGCGAGCAGGGGTACTCGCCCCTCGAGCGGATCTCGGGGCGGCCAACGGCCGACCTCAACGGCATCTGGGGCGGCTTCACCGGGACCGGCGCCAAGACCATCATCCCGGCCACCGCGCACGCCAAGGTGTCGTTCCGCCTGGTCGCCGACCAGGACCCGGCCCGGCTGGAGCCGCTGTTCGAGCGCTGGGTGCGGGACCGGGCGCCGGATCACGTCGAGGTCTCGGTCCGTTCCTTCGGCGGGGTCAAGCCGGCCCTCACGCCCCTCGACCACCCCGGCAACCGCGCCGCGGCCAAGGCGGTGGCCAGGGCGTTCGGCAAGGAACCGCTGTTCGCCCGCGAGGGCGGGTCGGGGCCCGAGCGCGCCCTCTCCGACGCCCTCGGCGCGGCCTGCGTCTACCTGGGCGTGATGCTGCCCTCCGACCGGGCCCACGCCCCCAACGAGCGCCTGCACCTGGCCAACTACTACCGGGGGGTGCGGGCGGCCGCCTACACCTTCGAGGAGCTGGCCAGGCCCGAGGTGGCCGCCGCCCTGCGCCGCACGGCCGGCTGACCGGCCGCGGTCACGGGCCGCCCCGCAGCAGGCGCAGGTTGCGCTGCTCGGCCCGGCGGGCCAGGCGGAGCTGGCGGCGGCCCAGCAGCAGGATGAAGCTGAACAGCAGCACGCCGATGCCGATCCCGGCGGCCAGGGCGGCCGGGTGGACGCCGGTGCTGATGGTGACCGGGAGGGCGACCAGGACCAGCCAGGCCAGCACCACCCCGGCGCTGATGCGCAGGGCGCTCGGGAGGGTCCGGTCCTCGAGGCGGCGCTGGGCCAGGCGGGCCAGCGCGACCGCGGCCGCGGCGTCGGCCGGGTCGCGCACCGCCTCCCCGGCCCGCACGGCCAGCGACACCCGCCGCCGGACCTCCGGATCCTCCGGGGTACCCCCCTGGGGTTCCCCGGACCCCTCCGGGTCGTTCATCCCTTCGTGGGGCCGGCCGCCACGAAGGTGGTGAAGTTGAACTTGAGGTCCTGGATGCGCCGCTCCAGCACCCGTAGGCCGAACAGCTCGGCGCAGCGCTCGGCCGCGATCACCGCCGTCGAGGACGGCAGCTCGCCGGTGGCCAGCATGCGGGCCGCCTCGGCGGTGTCCGGCTCCTCGGT
>Ga0307278_10000315_pt1 | contig 24825 bp, 19 predicted proteins | sample ER_DNA_117_FD_194482 | JGI IMG/M metagenome (GOLD analysis project Ga0307278, IMG submission 194482) | Bulk soil microbial communities from the East River watershed near Crested Butte, Colorado, United States - ER_DNA_117 | ecosystem: Environmental > Terrestrial > Soil > Floodplain | place...
TGCGCGGCGAGTCGGCGAGCGCGGCCGCTAGCTGCGAGCGCGAGCTGATCCCGAGCTTGCGGTAGATGCTCGTCAGGTGGACTTCGATCGTTCGCTGGGTGACGAAGAGCGCCTGCGCGATCTCGCGGTTCGTTGGCCCCGAGGCGGCGAGCTCGGCGACGCGCCGCTCGCTCGGCGTCAGCGAGGCGGCGCCGCTGAGGGCGATCCGGCGCGGCCGGGCGCCGGTGGCGAGCAGCTCGTGCTCGGCGCGGGCGGCGAGGTCTGTGGCGCCGCAGATCGTGGCGAGTTCGACTGCTTGGCGCAGTTGCTCGCGCGCCTGCGAGCGGCGGTTGGCCCGTCGCAGCGCCGCGCCGAGTTCGGTGCGCGCCCTTGCGTGCTCGAGCTTCGCGGGCGAGTCGCTCAACACCTGTACCGCTTCCTCGAGCAGCGCGAGCCCGTGGTCGCCACCCTCGGTCAGGCCCGCGGCGCGAAGAGCAGCACCAAGCGCCCGCGGCGCGCCCCATGCGCGCGCCAGCTCCAGCTCCTTGCCGGCGAGGCGGCGGGCTTCATCCTGCTCGCCGAGCTGGTGCAGGGCGAGGGCGGCCGGCGAGCGCCAGGCGATATAGGCGGGATTGCGGCTGCCGACTGACTCGAAGCGGCGACCGGCGTCGAGCATCTCCGCTAGCCCGCCGTGCAGGTCGCCGCGGAGGAGGCGCAGGCGCGCGCTGCTGTCGCGGAGGTAGAGAAGGCGGGCGCTGTCGGGAAGGGCGCCGCCGGAGTCGGCGCGAGCGAGCGCGGCCTCGGCCTCGTCCAGCTTCCCCTGCTCCATCAGGGCGTCGGCAAGGAAGGCGGCTCCGTGCCCCGAGAACCGCGCAGACGCCCCCCACGCGGCGGCAGCTGCCAGCGCCTCGCGGGCGTCGGTCTCTGCCCCCGCCAAGTCGCCGCGCCACACCAGCGCCTGCGACCGAAACACCTTCACGGCGGCGAAGGCAAAGACCGAACCGCGTCGATGCGCCTCGGCGAGCAGGTCGTCGTAGACACTCAGCACCTCGTTCAGATCCGCCATTGCCAGCACGGTGCAGATCGGGAAGAGCGCGCCCGAGACATTCGCCTGAACCAGCTTCCCGTCCGCAAGCACGCGGCGGACGAGTGGCACGACCTCGTCGGCCGGCGCGCCGGCCCGCGCATCGTGATAGGCGAGCAGGGAGAGCAGCAGCTTCTCGCCGATCGTCTCCGCCGCGGGACGCCTGCGGACGCGCTCGAGCCGCTCGAGCGCGGAGCCGTGGAGGGAGGGCGAGAACAGGTCGTTCGTGATCAGACCCGCCTCGAGCAGACGCTCGAGCTCTGCGTCAGCGCCGCTGAGCTCGTCCAGCGCTTCGATAAAGACCGCGTCCGCCTCGTCACCATGGAGGAGGAAGAGCTGGCGGCCGAGCAGGAGCGCAACTCGGGCCCTCTCTGTCGGAGTCGCGCTCAGCTCGTGTGCTTCCTGCAGGTGCTGGATTGCCGCGTCGCCGTCGACCTGCGTCTCCGCCGTGCCGAGCTCGAGCAGCAACTGGGCACGCTCGTCCGGGGTCGGCCGCTCGGCGAGCGCGCGCCGTAGGTAGGCGACGGCGCTCTCGGACGCACCGCGAGAACCCGCCCGATGGGCAGCGTCCCGCAACGTCGCCACGACCTGTGAGTCGCCCGCGGGAGGAGTCCGCAGCAGGTGTGCGGCGACGCGTTCCGGCTCCGCGCCGGCCTCGGAAAGCAGTCGCGCAGCGCGCGCGTGGCCGGCGTCACGGTCGAGCGAGCTGAGCGTCTCGTACACGGCCGTCCCGATCAGCGGGTGAACGAAGCCGAGCGGCGCCTGCGGGCGCAGGATGTCGACTCGCGCGAGCGCGGCGGTCGCCTCGGCGGCGGTCGACTCGTCCAGATCGGCCAGCGCGGCCGCTTGGTGCGGGTCGGCGTCGTCGCCCAGGACCGCGACCGCGCGCGCGAGCGCCGTCGCCGCGGACGTCAGCCGCGCCAGGCGCAGCGAGACGGCGCGCGAGCCGGCCCGCGCCGCGAGCGCGTGGAGACGGGGCACGTTGGCCTCGATCGGGACGAGGCCCTCGTCGGCGATCGCGCGCACGAGCTCGCGCAGCAGCAGCGGGTTGCCGCCCGTCTCCGCGTGGCAGGCGGCGCAGAAGGTTGCGTCGGCACTGGCCGAGAGGCGCTCGCGCAGAAACACGGTGGCCACCTCGACGCTCAGCGGCGCGGGCCGGATCACGACGGCAATCGGGTCGGAGACGATCTGGGCGAGCAGCGTCCCATCCTCGCCGCGCTCCTCCGGCCGCAGGCCTCCGACCACCAAGACGGGCAGCCCCTCCATCCGCGGCAGCAGGTAGGCGAGCCAGCGCAACGACGGCAGGTCGGACCAGTGCAGGTCGTCGAGCACGAGCACGAGCGGCCGGCGCGCGGCGAGGTTCGCGGTCAGCCAATAGAGACCGTGCAGCGTCGCCAGCGACGAGTCACCGTCCGGATCGCCGGCGAGCCCCGCGGGCTCGAAGAGCGGCGCCGCCAGTGCGGCAGCGCCAGCGAGCAGCTCGGCCCGTTCCTCTGCGGGCACGGAGACGAGCAGCGGCTCGAACAGCTGCCGCACCAGACCGTAGGAGAACGAGCGCTCGAGCTCGGAGCCGCGCGCACTCAGCACCTGCAGACCGGCCTCCTGACCGACGCCCTTCGCCTCCGCCAGCAGCGCGGTCTTGCCGATTCCCGGAGGCCCCTCGATCGCGAGCAGTCGGCCACCGTCGCCGATCCCGCCAATCAGCTCGACAACGGTGGCGAGCTCGGCCTCGCGCTCGAGCAGGTCGAGCTGAGCCAAGGGCGACTGCTCGCGCTCCTGCGCGGATCGCTGACCGGTCGTCACTGAAATGGGCTCCACGGCCGAATCTACGCGCACCCCAACAGCAACGCACCGGCGGTCGTCGTTATGCCGCCGTCTCTAGTGGTGCACCGCTCCAAACACTGTGGTGCGGATCTGGGTGCGCCTACGACGCGAACACCTCGCTCGCCTCAGCACCATCGACTGCATGCCACGAAGTCGATTTGAGAAAGCGAGGCCCGCCGCATGAGCGCAGAGCCCCAGTCCGTTGTTGTGTCAACCGATCAGGCGCCCGATGCGTCGTCGCTGTCGTCGAGACGCGGCGTCGCGATCCTGCTTCTGCTCAGCCTCGTCCAGTTCATGGACGTGCTCGACGCCTCGATCCTGAACATCGCCCTGCCGTCGATCAAGAGCGACCTCGGCTTCAGTCAGCAGAGCCTGCAGTGGGTGATCAACGGCTACATCCTCACCTACGGCGGCTTCCTGCTCCTCGGCGGGCGAATGGCCGACCTGCTCGGCCGCCGTAGCGTCCTCTTCACCGGCCTGCTCGTCTTCGCCGGCTCGTCGCTTGTCGGCGGCCTCGCCCATAGCGAATCGCTGCTGATCGGCGCCCGCTTCGCCCAGGGGCTCGGCGCCGCCATGCTCTCCCCGGCCGCCCTCTCGACCCTGACGAGCACCTTCCGCTTGACCCGTGACCGCAACACAGCCCTTGGCGTCTGGGCGGCCGTCTCCGGGATCGGCGGCGCCGCCGGCGTCCTCTTCGGCGGCCTGTTGACCGAGGGACCGGGCTGGCGCTGGGTGCTGTTCGTCAACGTCCCCTTCAGCGCGGTCGCCTTCGTCGGCGCCTTCGTCCTGCTCAAGAAGGAGCGCCGCAAGCCAGCAGCCCTGGCGAACTTCGACGCGCTCGGAGCCTTCCTCGTCACCGGCGGGATGCTGCTCCTCGTCTACGCGCTCGTGAAGGCGCCGGACGTCGGTTGGGGCGTGACGCGCACGCTCGCCGAGCTCGCCGGCTCCGTGGCGATCCTGGCGGCCTTCGTCGCCAACGAGCTGCGGGTCGTCAACCCGCTCGTGCCGATGTCGATCCTGCGCGTCAAGGGAGTCGCCGCCGCCGATGCCACACAGATGGTGGCCCTGGCCGGCTTCCTGCCGATGTTCTTCTTCCTCACGCTGTACATGCAGACGGTGCTGCACTACTCGCCGATCCAGACCGGGATCGCCTACCTGCCGCTGACCGGTGGGTTCATCATCGCGGCCAGCATCTCGTCGCAGCTGTTCACGCGCATCGGCACCAAGCCGGTCGTGCTCGCCGGCATCCTGACTGCCGCCGGCGGCCTCTACTGGCTGTCGCGGATCCCGGTCGACGGCTCCTACGTCGCGAACATCCTGCCCGGCCTCCTGGTCGTTTCGCTCGGCATGGGCGGGGTCTTCACCGGGCTGACCACGGCGGCCAACGCCGGCGTCGAACAGGAGAAAGCCGGCCTCGCCGCCGGTCTCCTGAACACCGGGCAGCAGCTCGGCACCGCGCTCGGGCTGGCGGTCCTCTCGGCGCTGGCCACTGCACGTACCACGTCACTGCTCCACGGCGGCCACGACAGCGTCGCCCAGGCGGCAACCGGCGGCTACCAACACGCACTCATGATCGGCGCCTTCCTCGTGCTCGCGGCCGGAGCCGTCGCGCTCCTGGCAGGCAACACCCGCCAGACGACACCGGTCGTCGATGACGAGCGCACGCCAGAACCGGCACTCGACCTCGCCGCCTAGACACGCGGGGGGAGCCGTCGCGCGCGGCTCCCCCCGGACTCCGCTCGATTGTCTGCCCTGAAGGAGCATCGCCATGACGAACGGCCCTCTGAACCCATTCGAGCTGAGCGCCGAGCGAAGCGAGCTCGCCCAGCTCGTCGGCCGAATCCAGACGCTCACGCTCGAGCTCCAGGAATCCCGGCGCCGTGAGCACACCCCGGCGGTCGCTGCCATGGAACGAATGCTCGAGCAGCTGCGCTGGCGACTCGCGGACGTCGCCCGCCGCACCGCAACCGATCGCCTGGGCAACGCCGCATGACCACCACCGCCGCAGCCGCGATCGCTGCACGGACGGCCGCCCAACTCCGCGGCTGGCTGTCCGTGCGACACTCGCTCCGCGCCGAGGCGATCGCGGTTCTCGTCCTGTACGGCCTCTACGAGCTCGCGCGCGGCCTCGTCGTCGGGGACCCGGCGGAAGCGGAGCGTCACGCCCACCGGCTCGTCGCGCTCGAGCGATCGCTGCACCTGTTCGTCGAAGCAAACCTGCAGCGCGCCGCCCACGCCCTCCCCGGCCTCACCAGCCTGCTCGACGTCGCCTACCTGACGCTGCACCTCGCCGTTACCGCCGCCGTACTGCTCTGGCTCCACCGACGTCACGCCGCCGCCTTCCCCTTCGTCCATACGACGCTGCTACTCGCGAGCGGGCTCGCCCTCGTCGGCTTTCTCGCCTACCCAACCGCGCCGCCGCGCTTGGCCGGCGTCGGCATCGTCGACACGGTCTCGAGCGGCCGCGTCGATCTCAACCGCGGCCTCATCAGCTCGGTCTACAACCCCTACGCCGCCGTCCCCAGCATGCACGTCGGCTACGCGCTGATCGTCGCCACCAGCCTGCTCCGCCACGGCCGGCACCTCCTCGTCCGAGCGCTCGGCGCGCTCTACCCGCCGTTCGTGCTCCTGGTGATCGTGGCCACCGGCAATCACTTCTTCTTCGACGCCGCCGCCGGCGCACTCGTCGCCGGCCTGGCCGCGACCACATCCGCCCTCATCACACGACCAGCCGCTACCGGCCGAGTCACAGCGCTTCCAGCGCAGTGCAACCCACTGCCCCCGCTCGAAGAACTCGCGGCGTAGCGATGACCGGAAGACATTCCGCACGCGAGCGATGGATCGCGACCGTTTCCCGGATCACTACCTGCAAGCACGGCGGATCGACTCGCCGGGACACCAGCGATGTCAAGGAGGTAGTGATGAAGACAGAGTCAAACGCCGAGGTTCACCGCTGGCGCGCGTTCGCCGTGCTGGCTGTTGCCTACTTCATGACGATCATCGATCTCACGATCGTGAACGTCGCGTTGCCGACCATCGGACGCGACCTGCATTTCTCCGAGTCGGACCTGCAGTGGGTCGTGACCGCCTACGGCCTGACCTTCGGCGGCTTCCTGTTGCTCGGCGGCCGTGCCGCGGATCTGCTCGGGCGGCGGCGGATTCTGATGGTCGGCCTGGCGATCTTCACGGCCGCCTCGCTCGGCGCTGGGCTGGCGACGAGCGACCGCTTCCTGATCGCGATGCGCGGGCTGCAGGGATTCGGCGCGGCCGTCGTTTTGCCGGCGGCCCTCTCGATCGTGATGAACATGTTCGCGGAGGGAGCCGAACGCAACAAAGCGCTCGGCCTCTGGGGCGGGATCGGGGCCGCGGGAGCGACGGTCGGTCTGATCACGGGCGGCCTGCTCACCCGCTACGTCGGTTGGGAGTACATCTTCTTCCTCAACCTGCCGATCGGAATCGCTGCGCTCCTGCTCGCTCCGCGCATCGTCCCGGAAAGCCGGCTCGAGGGCGTGCGTCGCGGGTTCGATCCGCTCGGCGCGATCACGGTGACCAGCGGGTTGCTGCTGCTCGTCTACGCGCTCTCCAAGGCGCCGGAGGTCGGGTGGGGAGCGGCGCGCACGGTGACGCTGCTGGCCGTCTCGGCGGCGTCGCTGCTCGCCTTCTTGCTCGTGGAGACGCGCGTCGAGGCGCCGCTGATGCCGCTGCGGATCTTCCGGCTACGAACCGTGGCGGCCGCGAACGCGGTCGGGCTTCTGCTCGGCGGGAGCTTCTTCGCCTTCATCTTCATCGGCACGCTTTACATGCAGCAGGTGCTGGGTTACTCGGCGCTCCAGACCGGGGTTGCCTGGCTGGCGGCCTCGCTCACCTCGGTCGCCCTCGCCGGGCTCTCGCAGCTGCTCGTCACGCGCGTCTCGGCGGGGCGCGTGATGGCTCTGGGGATGGCCCTTGTCGGCGGCGGTGCCCTCTGGGCGACACAGGTTCCAGTGGGTGGGCACTTCTGGAGCGCCCTGGCGGGACCGTTCTTCGTCGCCGGGGCCGGGACGGCCTTCGCGTTCATCCCCGTCTCGATCGCCGGCCTCGCCGGCGTCTCCGAGCGGGAAGCCGGGCTCGCCTCCGGGCTGCTCAACACCTCGCAGCAGCTCGGCGGGGCGATCGGCGTCGCGCTCGCGTCGACCGTCGCCGCCACGCACTTCAACACGCTGACCGGCGACGGCAAGACCGTGAACGCGGCGCTCACAGGCGGTTTCCAGTGGGCCTTCTGGGTCTGCGGAGCAATCGGCCTGCTCGCCCTGCCGACCGTCGTCCTTCTGCGCCGCAAGCCAACGGCGACCGGCATCGAGCGTCCGGTTCCGGCGCTCGAGGCCGAGGCGTGAGCTGAGTGAAGGGCAGCTCCCGCCAAAACCACAACCGACCGGATCAAGGAGGTCTCGCAATGAAGCAGGTCATCGTTCGCTACAGGGTCAGGCCCGAGCGCGCGGCCGAGAACGAGGAGCTCGTTCGTGCCGTCTACGCGGAGCTGCATGAGACGAAGCCGCCCGGCCTTCACTACGCCACGTTCCGGCTCGACGACCGCGTCAGCTTCCTCCACCTCTCCGCGCACGCCAACGATGGACCAAACCCGCTCACGAACGTGGAGGCCTTCAAGCGGTTCCAGGAAAACATCGCCGATCGCTGCGACGAAGCCCCCGTCGTCAGCTCGCTGACCGAGATCGGCTCCTACGCGATCCTCGGCGACTAGGGCGGGAGAGCGGAGATGCGCACGCAGCAGTCGGCCCCGAGACACATCGTCCACCTGGAGCTGCACACCGGCGACCGGACGCGAGCGAGCACCTTCTACGAGCGGCTCCTGCACTGGCGGCCGGAGCTGATCCGGGCGAGCTGCGGCTCCTACCTCGCCTTCGACGCCGGCGGCCGCTTCGGCGGGGGTATCGTCGAGTGCGCCACCCGGCAGCCGCTCTGGCTGCCCTACGTCGAGGTCGCTCGGATCGGGGAGTGCACCGAACGCGCGCGCCAGCTCGGCGCCGCGGTGCTGCTCGAGCCGCGCGAGGGGCCCGCGGGATGGCGTAGCGTCGTCTCCAGCCCCGAAGGCGGAGAGGTCGCGTTCTGGGAGCCGAAGCGATGACGACGCACCGCCGAGCCGGATCCGCCCGCGCCGAGAACACGGCGAACGAGCGCCAGCTGCTCGCAGCCGCCCGCGCCGGCGAAGAGGACGCCTTCGCCCAGCTCGTCGCGCCTTACCGCGTTCAGCTCCACGCGCACTGCTACCGGATGCTCGGCTCGGTCCCGGACGCCGAGGACGCCCTCCAAGAGACGCTGCTCCGCGCCTGGCGCGGGCTGCCGCGCTTCGAGAGTCGAAGCTCCCTCCGCTCCTGGCTCTACACGATCGCCACGAACGCGTGCCTGAGGGCGATCGAGCGCCGTCCCGCGCGCGTGCTGCCTATCGACTACGCACCCGCGGCCGACCCGCACGACGGTCCCGCCGAGCCGGTGACAGAGTCGGTGTGGCTCGAGCCCTACCCCGACGAGACGCTCGGGCTCGAGGGCGGGCTGCTCGGACCGGATGCCCGCTACGAGCAACGCGAAGGCATCGAACTCGCCTTCGCCGCTGCGCTGCAACACCTGCCGCCACGGCAACGGGCCGTGCTGATCCTCCGCGACGTGCTCGGATTCTCGGCCCGCGAGACGGCGGAGGCGCTCGAGACAACGCCCGTCTCCGTCGACAGCGCGCTCCAGCGCGCCCACAAGGCTGTCGACGCACGCGTCCCAAAGCAGAGTCAGCAGACGACGCTGCGCCAGCTCGGAGACGCAACGGTGCGTGACTTGGTCGACCGCTACGTCGCCGCCTGGGAACGCAACGACGTCGACGCCCTCGTGGCGCTGCTCGCTGACGACGCACGCATGACGATGCCGCCGCTGCCCAGCTGGTACGCAGGCCGAGACGCGATCCGCACGTTCCTCCGCGGCTGGCCGTTCTCCGGCGCGAAGCGCTGGCGCCTCGTCCCCGCACGCGCGAACGCACAGCTCGCCTTCGGCGGCTACACCTGGGATGAGGAAACGCGGACGTTCATACCGCACGAGGTCAACGTGCTTACCCTGCGCGGCGCCGAGATCGAAGAGATCACCGCCTTCCTCACCCCCGACGCCTTCGCGCGCTTCGGCCTACCCGATCTCATCCCAGCCTGAGACCACGCATTCGTCAGCAAGATTCCGTATTCGAGAGGAGACCGCCGATGACCAATCACAAGATCGTGAACCGCGAAGAATGGACCGATGCCCGCAACGAGCTGCTCGTCCGCGAAAAGGAGCACACCCGCCAGGGTGACGACTTGGCGCGGCATCGGCGCGAGCTGCCATGGGTCCCAGTCGACAAGGAGTACCGCTTCGAAACCGACGAGGGCACGCGCATGCTGGCGGAGCTGTTCGACGGCCGCAGTCAGCTGCTCGTCTACCACTTCATGTTCGGACCGAGCTACGAGGCGGGCTGCCCAACCTGCTCGTCGATGGTCGACGGCCTCGACGGCCTCCTTTCGCACCTCCATGCCCGCGACCTGACCCTGCTGCTCATTTCGCGGGCTCCGCTGGCGAGGCTTCAGGCGTACAAGCAAAGAATGGGTTGGCGCATTCCCTGGGTCTCGTCGGCGGACACCGACTTCAACTTCGACTTCGGCGCCTCCTACCCCGAGGAGCAGGTGCGCGAGCAGATGCCACCCGAGGCCGAGCTCCCGCCGATCGCGCGTCAGAACGCGGCCGCGACCGGGACCGACGTTCCCGCATACATCTCGGAAATGTTTGGGGCGAGCGCCTTCACGCTCCAGGACGGCGCCATCTACCAAACCTATTGGACCACGGGGCGCGGAGTCGAGTTCCTGATGGGCTACTACCCCATCCTCGACCGGACGCCGAAAGGGCGCGACGAAGGCGATGCGTTCCAGACCTGGATTCGCCGCCATGACGAGTACGAACAACATCCATGAGAGGCGGGGGAGGCGTGGACCTCACAAGCCCCCGAAGACACGCACGCTCCGTCGTTGCGGCGAGGTGCTTCACGCTGGGCAGGGGCGTGCCTGTATCGATTTGGTGAACAGCATTGATCCGTAGCGGGGGATCTGAGAGGGTCGGCGTTGGATCGTTCGCCGCGTCGCCGCAGTCCCACGGCCTCGACGATGTTCGCCGCGCGTCGCCGTAATGCGACGGCCCTCGACGATTAAGGGGTCGACCCGACGACCGGGAGGTGGGCATGGCAACTGTCGAGACCGCTACCGAGATTCGCACGTTCAGTGTCGACGTACCGCAGGAGCAGCTGGACGACTTGCGCCGGCGCATCGAGGCGACGCGCTGGCCTTCGAAAGAGCTCGTTGCAGATCGCTCTCAGGGCGTGCAGCTGGCGACGCTGCAGGCGCTCGCCCGCTACTGGACGACCGAGTACGACTGGCGCAGGTGCGAGGCGAAGTTGAACGCGCTGCCGCAGTTCGTCACCGAGATCGACGGCGTGGACATCCACTTCATCCACGTCCGCTCGCACCACGAGGATGCGCTGCCGCTGATCATGACGCATGGCTGGCCGGGCTCGGTCATCGAGCTGCTCGAGACGATCGGCCCGCTGACCGACCCGACTGCGCACGGCGGACGCGCCGAGGACGCGTTCCACCTGGTGCTGCCGTCCTTGCCCGGCTACGGCTTCTCGGGGGAGCCGACCGAGCTCGACTGGGAGTCCGGCCGCACCGCACGCGTCTGGGCGGAGCTGATGCACCGCCTCCGCTACACCCGCTACGTCGCCCAGGGCGGCGACGTGGGTGCCCTCGTCACGGACCTGATGGGCCGCCAGGCGGTCGAGGGTCTGGTCGGCTACCACCTGAACCTGCTCACGGCGGTGCTCGCAATCGGCGACCACCTGCCCAAGGAATCCGAACAGGAACGCGCAGCCGCCGAGGCGGTCGCGACGTTCAAGGAGGACGGCTTCGGCTACTTCCTCGAGATGGCAACGCGGCCACAGACGATCGGCTACGCCCTGCTGGATTCACCCGTCGCGCTGGCGGCCTGGTTGCTCGACCACGACACGGACAGCTACTACAAGATCTCCCGCGCATTCGTCGACGGCGAGCCCGTGGGCAGTCTCACCCGGGACACCATCGTCGACAACATCACGCTGTACTGGCTGACCGGCACCGCAGCGTCGGCGGCCCGGTCGTACTGGGAGGACGCGAGAGCGCTGGCCGCAGCGCTTGCGAGCGGCCAGGCTCCTCCGCCCGTCGCGGTCCCGGTCGGCTTCACGACGTTCCCCGGCGAGATCTGGGCTTCCCCGCGCAGCTGGGTCGAGGCGGTCTACCCGGGCCTCGCCTACTTCAACGAGGTCGACAGGGGCGGCCACTTCGCCGCCTGGGAAGAGCCCGAGCTCTTCGCGGCCGAGATGCGGGCTGCATTCAGCTCACTTCGCTAATGACACCTTCGTCTTCGGCTCGGTTCAGAAGGAGACGGAGCTACCTCAGGACCGCCGACAGGCGGTCCTGAGGTCAACCTCGCCCGCGTCGCTCGTTTGGGTGGGGGAAGACTTGGACGTCTTTCCGAAGAGCGTTCCTCAGGGGGTCATGCCAGTGGCGCACCATCCGGAGGCGACTGCTTGTGCGATGAAATTCCCGGGCGCTTGTTCGCTCGGGACTTTTCAGGGCGGCATCCGACGCAATCTTCCGCAGGAAGCCCCGGACGCGTACGCGGACGCCGAGGTCGGCGGTTGCGGGACGTGAGTCTCTTCGGCGCGCGCCGCCACCCGCGCACGGCCCCGTTGCCCGTCGAGGGTCGCCTGCCCGGTTTCGAAGGGGCAACCGGCTGGCTGAACTCGTCCCCGCTCACTACGGAGGGTCTAGCTGGAACCGTCGTTCTCGTCGACTTCTGGACGTACACCTGCATCAACTGGCTCCGCACTCTGGCCTTCGTTCGCGCGTGGTCCGAGAAGTACCGCGATCGAGGCCTGGTCGTCATCGGCGTCCATACGCCGGAGTTCCCGTTCGAGCGCGACGTCGAAAACGTCCGCGAGGCCGCGCAGGCAATGCGGGTCGAGTACCCGATCGCTCTCGACAGCGACTACGGGGTCTGGAGCGCCTTCAGCAACCGGTACTGGCCGGCCGTCTACCTCGCAGATGCAGAAGGCCGGATCCGCTACCACCACTTCGGCGAGGGCGAGTACGACGACGGCGAGTGGATGATCCAGCACCTGCTGCGCGAGGCCGGAAGCGACGGCATCGACGAAGAGCTCGTCTCCGGCACCCCGGAGGGTTTGGAGGCGCAAGCCGACTGGACGAACCTGGGCTCGCCCGAGACCTACCTCGGTTACCAGCAGGGGCAGAACCTCGAATCTCCCGACGGTATCGCGTACGACGAGCCTCGCCGCTACGTCGCACCCGAGTCGTTGCAGCTCAACACCTGGGCCCTCGCCGGAAACTGGACGATCGAAGAGCGGGCGAGCTTGTCGAACGAAGCCGGCGGGCGAATCGTCTTCCGCTTCCATGCCCGCGACATCCATCTGGTCCTCCGCTCGCGAGCGGGCACGGCCGTCGCCTTCCGCGTCGCGGTCGACGGCGAGGCCCCGGGCGACGCCCACGGGCTCGACGTGGACGAAGAGGGGAACGGGACCCTGGTCCAGCCGCGGCTCTATCAGCTCTTACGCGAGCCGGGGGAGATCAAGGACCGAACGTTCGAGATCACGTTCCTCGATGCGGGCGTCGAGGCGTACGTCTTCACCTTCGGCTAGGAGCCGGTCTCGAGGAACGAGGTGAACGAAACGGACGGCTACGCAGGACTCTTAGCGCTGGCCACCCCTGTCGAAGGGAACCCTCCCGGAACTCTGGTGCAAGTCACCGTGTCGGTACCGAACCCCTCACAGTTGGTACTGGATCTCAGCAGCCGCCAGGTGCTGACAGACGCCCGTGTTCTCCTCTGTGGCACCATCGGATCCCTGGTGTTGCTGGACCTGGGGTACACCGGCCCACTCGTCACGCGGCCCCCGCTCGCAGCTTGCGATAGGGCGCGCCATCACGGGAAACGACCCGCGCGCGCATCGGAAGGGTGAGCACGGTGGGCACCAGCGGGTCCCGGGAACACCACGTCGTCGTCGTCGGCGGAGGTTTCGGGGGCCTGCAGGCGGTCGCGAAGCTGCGGCGTGCGCCGGTCGAGCTCACGCTCGTCGATCGCCGCAACTTCCATCTCTTCCAGCCGCTCACCTACCAGGTCGCGACTGGCGCGCTCTCGCCCGGCGAGATCGCCTATCCGCTCCGGGCGGTGTTCAAGCGCGACCGCAACGTCCGGGTCTTGCTGGCTGAGGTCGCCGACTTCGATCTGGACGCGCGTGAGCTGCACCTCCGCCCCGTCGGAGCGGTGCCGGCGCCTGAGCGGCTCGGCTACGACACCCTGATCGTCGCCGGTGGCTCGCACTACTCGTACTTCGGCCACGAGGAATGGCGGATGCAAGCCGCTGAGGTCAAGTCACTCGAGAGTGCACTCGCCGTTCGCAGTCGTCTCCTTGCTGCCTTCGAGGCCGCCGAAGCAGAGCCGAACGCTGACGCGCGCGATGCGTGGCTGACGTTCGTCGTCGTCGGCGCGGGACCGACCGGGGTCGAGATGGCCGGTCAGATCGCGGAGTTGGCGCGGGACACGCTGCGGCATGACTTCCGCACCATCGATCCCCGCCGCGCCCGCATCCTGCTCGTCGAGGCCGCCGAGCGTGTACTGACCAGCTTCCCACCCACTCTGTCGGCGAAGGCCGAGCGATCGCTCCAGCGCCTCGGAGTCACCGTCCTCACAGGCCGCACCGTGACCGGGATCGACGCAGCCGGCGTGACACTCGACGACCGTGACGGTAGCGGCGAGCGCATCGCCAGCCGCGCGGTCGTTTGGGCGGCCGGCGTTACCGCGTCCGGCCTCGCCGGCAAGCTCTCCGAGCTGACGGGAGCCGAGCGTGACCGCGCCGGCCGCGTCACCGTCGAATCCGATCTGACCCTTCCGGGCCACCCGGAGGTGTTCGCGATCGGGGACATGGTCCGCGTCCGCGACCCAGGCGGCGAGCCGGTCGTGCTGCCGGGTCTCGCACCCGTCGCCATGCAGCAAGGGCGGTACGCCGCAGGCGTCGTCCGTGCGCGTCTGCGAAGGCGCGAGCACGGCGCCTCCGCTACCGCGACAAGGGCAACCTTGCCACGATCGGCCGAGCGGCGGCCGTCGCCGACATCAAAGGCGTCCGGCTCACCGGCTTTCTCGCCTGGGCGACCTGGCTCGTCGTCCACCTCTGGTACCTGATCGGCTTCCAGAATCGGCTGCTCGTCCTCATCCGCTGGTCGATCAGCTTCGCAACACACGGTCGCGGCGCACGCCTCATCACAGTCGCCTCGCCGACGAGCGATCAGCCCGGCGGCTAAGCAGCCGCGGGTCTCAGGCCTCAGGCGACACGACGTGCAGCCGTGACTGCGAGTTCCTGCAGGGATGGAGCATTTATGGAGCCGAGCGGTCGCAACCGGTGGCAAGCGATGGCAAACGCACGCGTCGCGGAAAGGGCTCAGATAGGCGCAAACCGTTGCCGCGGGTTGCGAACGGTTGCCGCGAGATGGTAAGGAGGGGGTCTCCGGTTCGAGTCCGGAAGAGGGCTTGCAAAAGCCCCGCACGTCGGGCTCTTCTGTCCAGGACGACTTGCTCCAGAGCAAACGTGCGGTGGGTATGGAGCCCTTTATGGAGCCTTGACGTCCAAAGTCCCGCGTTAGGCGCCCGCATCGCGCCTGCTTCGTGATCAAGTCTTTGTCAGCGCCTGGGGCCGCTCCTCGGCACGATTCTGCTGTTCGTCACCAGTGCATCCGTCAACTTCATCAACCTGATCTCCAGCATCGTCTACGCGATCGTGGTCCCCTTCGCCTCAATCGCAAGCGGAGCGCCCATGGGGGAGCGGCCGGGCGGGGCGATGAGCAGCGGGATATCCGCACGCTCTCCACAGCGCCGAGCGGTCTGCGAAGCTCCTCACACCACGCCGAGTCCTGAACGGAGCCTTCAAGTTGAACCCGGCTGGCGTGCGACGGTCGAAGCCCTCTGGCACTGGGTATGACAGATGTGACCGCTCCCTCGCGTCGACGTCGAGGGCTGGCGCTTCGCGCTTGTCGCAGCCCTTCAGGATTCCACGCTAGAACCCGCCGTCCTTGCGCCGTAAGCTCCTTCGCAGATGCAGAGGAACGGAGCATCGTCTGCGGCGAACCGCCGCGACCGCCCGCACGGAGACGAGACCGGCGCGCTCGTCCGCGCCTTTCTGATCGCCGACGTTCGCGGCTATACGAGCTTCACGCAGGCGCGCGGGGACGAGGCGGCCGCGCACCTAGCGGCAAGGTTTGCCGCGCTCGCTCGGGAGACTCTCGCTGCGACCGGCGGCGAGGTCGTCGAGTTGCGCGGAGACGAGGCGCTGTGCGTCTTCCCATCCGCGCGGCAGGCCCTGCGGGCTGCCGTTGCGATGCAAGTTCGTTTTCGCGATCGGGTCGACGACGCGCCCGTCTTCCCTCTCGGCGTCGGCATCGGCGTCGCCGCCGGCGAAGCGGTGCGCGTGGAGGGCGGGTATCGCGGCGGCGCGCTCAACCTCGCCGCCCGTCTCTGCAGCCTCGCGACCGGCGGCCAGATCCTCGCCACTGAGACCGTGACCAGCCTCGCCGGGAGGCTCGAGGGCGTTCGGTTCGTCGAGCGTCGGCGGGCGAAGGTCAGGGGCTTCGACACCGCTGTGCGGGTGATCGAGGTCATCTCCGAGCTGGAGCTTCCTTCGGTCCCCGAACCGGTTCGGCCAAAAGCCCGCGCGCGACGTCGGCTGATCTCGGCGGTCGCGGCGGTCGTCGTCGCCGCCGCCATTGCGGCGCTCGCGGTGGTCTTGACTCGGCATGGGGGTGCCTCCGAGTCGGTTGCAGCGGTCGTCCCCGATTCACTCGCCGTCGTGGATACGAGCACTGACAAGACGGTCGCCCAAGTACACATTCCGGGTCGCCCGTCGCTCGTCGTGGGTACTCGGCGATTCGTGTGGGTGGCGAGTGATGCAACGCACACGGTCTCGTCGATAGTGCCCGAAACGCTCGCCGTGACCCACGTCGTCTCGGCGGGCGCAACACCGACCGCCCTCGCCGTCGAAGGTGACGCGGTTTGGGCTCTCGACGGGAGCCGCCGCGTGCTGCTGAAGATCGATCGGGGCTACGACGAGCCGACTCGGCGCATCGCACTGCCGCCTGCGCCGCCTCTGCCCGCGACGAATCAGCGGGTGAGCAGCCTGAGCGTGTTCTTCGGCGCCGGCGCGCTTTGGGTTACGGACGGCTCGAACCACCTGTTCCGCGTCGATCCGGGAAGCGGGCGGATCGCGACGCTCGACGTGCATCAACCGCTCGACGATGTCGTCGTCGACCACCACGCGGTTTGGGCGATCAGCGGCCCGGCGTCGTCGCTGTTCAAGATCGATACAGGCGGCCGTGCCGTCGAGAGTCGGATCCACATCGTCAACCGGCTCGGCACGACCGCGCCGTATCCCGTCGCCGTCACGGCCGGCGAGGGGTCCGTCTGGGTCGTGAACGGAAACACGCAGACGGTGAGCAAGATCGACCCTCAATTCGACAGCGTCGCCGCAACGATTTCGCTCGGCATCGGTAGCAACCCGAGCGATATCGGAGCGGGTGCGGGTGGAGTCTGGCTTGCGAACGGCGGCAACGGCACGCTGGCACGGATCGACCCGCGAACGGACGCCGTGACGACGATCCCGCTCGGGAATAAGCCGACGGGCGTCGCCGTCGTCGGAAATCGCGTCTGGGTCAGCGTCCAGCCGGGATTCAGAGCGCTTCCGAGCATCGCCCTCGAGAACGCCGCTGGCATTCGAACGCAGACACTGGCGGCATCGAGCTGCTCACCTGTGGAGTTCCAGGGCAACGGCCAGCCCCGCTTCCTGATCGCCTCCGATCTGCCGTTTCAGGGGAAGAGCAGCCTCGCCGAGACCCTCCAGATGAGCGACGCCGTCAGGTTCGTGTTGGCACGGCACCACTTCCGCGCTGGCCCGTATTCCGTGGGTTACCAATCGTGCGACGACTCGATCGCCTCGACGGGCAGCTACGACACCGGCAGGTGCAGAGCCAACGCGCAAGCCTTCGCAGCCACGAAGACGGTGATCGGCCTGGTCGGCGGTTACAACTCAGGATGCGTCGAGGCGCAGCTCGCCGTGCTTTCGCGCGCCGCCGGCGGCCCGCTCGCGCTCATCGGCAGCGCGTCGACATACGTCGGGCTGACGCACGCCGCTGCCGGCGCGGCCGCGGGCGAGCCGGAGAGGTACCGACCTGGCGGACGACGGAGCTTCGTCCGCGTCGTCGTGGCGGACGATCTTCAAGGTGCCGCAGACGCGATGGTTGCGAAGCGCCTTGGCGTTACGCGCCTCTACGTGCTTCACGACCGCGATGTTTACGGCTTCGGAATCGCCGCGAGCGTTCGGCACGCGGCAACGAAGCTGGGCGTGCGAGTCGTCGGATTCGAGGGGTGGAATCCGCACGCCCAGACGTACGAAGCGCTTGCACGACGCGTGGCGCGCGCGAGGCCCGAGGGCGTCTTCCTCGGCGGCAGCGTCGACATCTCCAACGGGCCGGCGCTGGTGAAGGGCCTTCGCGCAGTGCTGGCGCAGCGCGTCCACATTCTTCTTCCCGACGGCTTTTCGCCGCTTGCGGCATTCGCCCACCTCGCGGGGCCGGCGGCCGAAGGACTCACGATGAGCCTGCCGGCGCCGGCGCCGCAACGCCTCCGCGGCGAGGGCCGTCAGTTCGTCGCCGACTTCGGCAAAGCCCTCGGACGCCCCGTCGAGTTCTACTCCGTGACCGCAGCGCAGGCGACGGAGATTCTGCTCGGTGCGATTGCGAGGTCCAACGGAACACGTGCCTCCGTCACGCGCGAGGTCTTCAAGACGAAGGTGCGCAACGGGATCCTCGGGAGCTTCTCGTTCGACCGCAACGGCGATACGACCGCCGGCTCTGTGACAATCTACCGCGTGGTCGACGGCAAGCCGAAGCTCGTAGAGCTGGTCACGCCGTCGCCCGCGCTCGTCCGCTAGCTGCGAAAACCTGCCCTTCGATCGGCTCGTTGTTGTCCTAGTCCGGCGGTTCGCCGGTATTCCGAAGCCGCATATTGGTCCCACCGTCTTGCGCGTCGGTGGCCCGGCCACAAACCCAAAGCCGCCACGACCGCTCCCGCTATGCCGCGCCGGCGGCCCCGGCCGACAGCCGAGCCCGGCCCCAGCCAGCGAGAGATAGCGAGGCACGCAACATACGGCGGGCCGACCGTCAAGCCGGCCCGCCGCACCCGCAGCTCGGCAGATTTCAACGGCACTGAGGGTCGAGCTGCGGAGCCGATGCGCGACCGGACGCCGTAGCCATAACAGACAACCGAGGATGGAGCCTTTATGGAGCCCCGTGGTTGCAACCGGTGGCAATCAACGGCAAGTCGGCGGATCGCAGAGTCCGCGAAAACAAGCCAAAACCGTTGCGGTGCGTTGGTGGTAAGGAGGGGGTCTCCGGTTCGAGTCCGTCAGAGGGCTTCCGGTTTGCTCCTGCTCAGACGCTGTTTCCGTTGTCGTGACCGGCGATGATCGGCAGCTGCGACGTCCATCCGACGTCCATAGCTTGGACGTCGGCGGTCTTGACGTCCGCGTAGCTGTCGAGGAGCCGGATCGCGTGCTCGCGTCCGTCGCGTGCGAGGTGGCCGTAATGGCGGTCAATCATGGTCAGGCTGGCTCCCATGTAGCGCGAGAGGTCGAAAGTCGAGATGCCGGCACGGAGCGCGAACGTTGCGAACGTGTGGCGAAGATCGTAGACGCGGCGCAGCGGCACGATTCCCGCTGCGATCTGGGCAGGTTTCCAGTAGCGGTTGCGAAAGTTGTGGAGGTCGAAGTAACCGCCGCGCTGCGACGGGAAGAGAAGCCGACTCTCGCCGTCGGCTCTGAGCTGGTCGAGCGCTGCGAGCGCGACCGCCTGCAGCGGCACCGCCCGAATGCTCCCCTCGGTCTTCGCGCTCTTGAGCCGCCCGTTTCTGAGTGCGCGACGGACGTAGACGACTCTTGCTTGGCGGTCGATGTCGCGCTGCTCGAGCGCCATCCACTCGCCGGGCCGCAATCCCGTCGCGGCGGCGAAGAGGACCGGCGGCCCGTAGCGTGGCCCGAGGCAAGCGGCGAGCTCGTCGAGTTGAGCCCATGACTCGAACGGTCGCTTCTCGGTGCGCCGACGCTGCGGGTTGTCGACTCCTTGCTTGGCGGGGTTCGAGTCGATCATTCCCCAGACGACTGCGCGCGCAAGCACCTGCCGCAGCGCCTGGGTTGCCTCGAAACGGTGCCCGGGTGAGATCGTCATCCGCCAGGCCGCGATCTCTTGCGAGCGAAGCTCAGGAAGGCGGCGGCCGCCGAAGGCACGGAGCGCCTTGGCGAGCAGCCAGCAGAGCTTGTCGATCGTTTCCGGTTCCGCGTCGTATTGGGCGAGGTACTCCTCGACGAGCTCCTTCAGCGTCAGCGTGCTGCCGACGCCGCTCTGTCGACGAAGATGCTCGAGCGCCCGTTCGAGTGCTTCCGCCGCGTCACGCTCGGAGGGGAAGCCTCCCCGCTGTAACCGTCTCGAACCCGGATCGTCGGTCCGGTACCGGTACGCCCATATCGGGCGGCCGTCGACCGCGCGCTTCTTGAGCTCGAAGACTTGACCCTGTTGCATCGCCGATCACTCCCTTCGCTTGTCGCATCGGGTGATCGTCTCCGCTCTCAACAGTTGGGGCCGCGATCCTTCGAATCAGGCGACTGGACCTGGTGCAGCCGAGCGACGACTAGCCTGCCCGAGCGCGCCGGCCTGACGGCGGCCGCCGGGCACATCTTCCGGGACGCAGACTGTCGCCGTGGGGATCTACTCGCGCTCGGGGACAGCATCTCCATCGACGACTACACCGGCGTGTGCGGTGGGGGAGCGGCGTCGCAGCTGGCGCGCAAGCTTGGCCTCGACCTTGTCGACCTCACACTTGACGGGAACACGACGCAGGGCGTACTCGCCGACCTCGTTCGGGCACCGGCGGCCGCGGATGTCGTGACGCTAACCGCCGGCGGCAATGACCTGCTCGACGGCGTTCTCCCGCGCGCGATCCTGCGCCGGCTTCACCAGATCGCTGAGCGGATCCAGCCACTCGGCGCCCGCGTCGTCATCAACACCATCTACGACCCGAGCGACGGCAGCAACGATGTCGGTCGACGCGAGCTGGGTTTGTCGCGGCTGGCGACGATCGAGCTCCGCCGGCGCCTAAATGCAGTCAACCGCGGGATCGCGCAGTTAGCCGCCCAGCGAGGCTTCCTACTCGCCGATCTCGAGCGGCTCTTCCACGGGCACGGCCTCGCATCGAAGGAGCCGTGGTTCGTGCAGGTGATCGAACCGAACCTCGCTGGCGCAACCGCCACCGCCGAGCACTGGTACGAGCTCCTGACATCGCGATAGAACCGCAGGATGCAGGACCCGCGGGAACGGGGCCGATCACGAGGGCTGCCTGGCCAGTGCCAACGACGAAGACATCGCGGTTCTTGAACTCGTAGACCTGACCGTCGGCATGGCCGATCATTCCCTGCGCGTGCCGCGTCGGCGTGTCAATCGGTCATGACGGAGAGGAGAGCGCGGCTTTACGCCGCGCTCTTTAGCCCGTTGACGAAGCCTTCGCGCCAGCTTGGATAGAGCGGCTGCCAGTCCAGCTCGCGCTTGGCCTTCGCGTTCGACGCGCCGCGACCCTCGACCATCATCGTCGCCAGCATCTCGCCGGCGAAGAGCTTGCCCAGCCAGAAGGGCACATGACGCGGCGGCTTCGCCCCGACGAGGTTCGCGGCATACGGAAGCCATGCCGACACCGGCGCCGGGTCGTCGTCGACGATGTTGTAGATCCCTCGCCGCCCGCGTTCGATCGCGGCGACGGTCGCGCGTGCAGCGTCCTCGATGTGGATGAACGAGGCCATGCCACCGCCGTTGCCGACGACCGGGAACGAACGCTTGCGGATCGCCTCGACGCTCTCGCCGTCTTCCGCGAACGACGTGCCCGGCCCGTAGAAGCCGCCGTAGCGCAAGACGATGCCATCGAGTTCCTTCGCGGCGACCACGCGTTCCTCGAGATAGCGGATCGCCGCCATCGTCTCCTTCGCGTTGCTTGCCGGGGCCGAGTCGAGGGCGGCGTCCTCGTCCTTCACGGCCGCACCCTCGCGCGCAAAGGTCCAGCCCGCATAGCTTTGCGCGACGAGCTTCCGCGCCCCCACCGCCAGCGCGGCGGCGAGCAGGTTGTCCGTTCCGTCCCTGCGCAGCCGGTTCGTCTGCGCGAACGTCTCGTCGAACTTCCGAAAGCTCCCGCCGATGCCGCTGAGCGCGGTCGCCTCGTGGACGACGACCTCGGGCTCCGCCTCCGAGATCGCCCGGCCGACCGCCTCCGCGTCCAGCACGTCGAGGACGACCGGCTGCGCGCCGAGCGCCCGCAGGGACTCGAGCTTCCGCGGAGACGTCGTCGTCGCGACGACCTCGTGGCCGGCGTCGGCCAGCAGCGGCACGAGCTGCCTGCCGAGTACGCCTGATGCTCCTGCGACGAAGATCCTCATCGCGTGCTCCTTTCGTTCGGTTCGTGCCCTAAGACGAGGACGACCGACGTCTGTGACATGTCACAGGCACTCGTGCTATCTCGTCTCAAGGCACATGCGAACGGAGGCGCCCTACGAAGAACTGAGGCCGCTGCTGTTCTCGATCGCCTACCGGATGGTCAGCAGCGTCAGCGAGGCCGAGGACATCGTCCAGGAGACCTTCCTCCGCATCCACCGGGCGGAGGCCGAGGGGACGAAGGTCGACGCGCCGAAGGCGTACCTGTCGGCCGTGGTGACGCGCCTCAGCATCGACCACCTCAAGTCCGCGCGCGCCCGCCGCGAGCAGTACGTCGGGCAGTGGCTGCCCGAGCCGCTCCTCACCGACCCGGCGCCAGACGCCGCCGCGCAGGCGGAGACGGCCGACTCGCTCTCGATGGCCTTCCTCGTCCTGCTGGAGAGCCTGACGCCGGTCGAGCGGGCCGTCTTCCTGCTGCGCGAGGTCTTCGACTACGACTACGCCGAGATCGCGAAGATCGTCCGGCGCAGCGAGGACAACTGCCGGCAGCTCTACGTCCGCGCCCGGCGCCACATCGACGAGGGACGGCCGCGGTTCGAAGCCTCACGCGAGCAGCGCGACGAGCTCGCGCGGCGGTTCTTCGCCGCCGCGCAGCTGGGCGACACGAACGCGCTCGTCGAGCTGATCGCCGGCGACGTCGTCGTCTACGGCGACGGCGGCGGCAAGGCGCCGTCCTGGCCGAAGCCGATCTACGGCCGCGAGCGCGTCGCGAAGCTCATGGCGGGCACCTTCACGCAGGCATCCGGCCTCGGCGCGTCGCTGCAGCCGACGCACCTCAACGGGCAACCCGGTGTGATGTTCGTGGACGAGGAAGGCCGCATCGCCGCGGTCATGTCGCTCGAGATCGCCGACGGCGTCATCCAGACCATCCGCGGGATCACCAACCCGGACAAGCTCGCCCACCTCGGCACCGTCGCCGACCTCCGCGCGATCCTGCGCCGCGGGCGCACGGCCGAGTAGGTTCACGCGTCCATCGGCCGGCGAGCTGGTCGAGGAGCGCGGCTTCGGAGAGCATCTTCCGCGGCGTGGACTCGACGCAGAGAACCTTCGCCCCCATCGCGCCCAAGAAGCAACAGCTCGTTCACGAACGCGTGCGCCTCCCCGCCCCGTCGAGCCCAATCGAACTTGCCCTCCGCGTCCTCGACGTAGCCGTCGAGCGACGTGATCGCCGCCTAGATCAACTTCGCCATCGCGCGCGACTCCGCGTTTATCAGCCGCGAGCGAGCGACGCCTGTGCGCTCGACTCCTGCACGCCGTCAGGACTTCCCTTCGATCTGACCTCCGAGCCATTGCTCGAACGTGGGGCCGGCGAGGATCGCATCCGGGCCGGGTAGCAGCGCACCCGACTCGTACAGCGCCCCGTCCAGGTCGTCCGGGTTGCTGACGCCCTCGATCCGCACCTGCTCGCCGCGGTGCGCGGCGAGCAGCCGTGCGGCCTCGACGAGGTTCTCCTCGCGCGGGCCGGCGATCTCGAGGATCGGCGTTCCGTTCGCTCCGCGTGCTGCTGCCGGTCCGCGCCCGGTGGCGATGTCGGCGAGCGTCTCGGCGACGGTGCGGGCGGCTACCAGCTGGGTGCGCATCTTGGGCAGGTAGATCGTCCCGTCCTCCCTGCCCCACTCCATCAGCTGCGGGACGAACTCGTGGAACTGCGCGGCGCGCACGATCGTGGCCGGGATCGGACCGGCCAGCATGGCGCGCTCGTGCGCCTGCTTGGCGGCGCCGTAGCCGGCGGTGAAGCGGTCAGTGCCGATGATCGAGACGACAACGATGCGCCGCACGCCCGCGCGCGCGCCGACCTGCTGCAGGTTCCGCGTCGCCGCGGTGAAGAAGTCGGTCGCGGCCTGCTCCTCGGGTGAGGCGCCGCTGCTCGCGTCGACCACGCACTCGACGCCGCTCAAGGCGTCTGCCAGACCCTCGCCGGTCACGACGTCGACGCCGGCCGAGCGGGAGATCGCAACGACCTCGTGTCCCTGCTCCGCGAGCACATCGACGACGTGGCGGCCGACCCTGCCGGTCGCCCCTGCTACTGCGATCTTTCCGCCTGTGTTCACCGAACTCTCCTTCGCTGGGCGGCGCGCTCCTTTCGCGTGCCGTTCTCCGTCGATCGTGCCCGCGCCTACCGGGCGCCCGCGTCGTGGGCACCCCCAAATCCGAACCGAAATGTTTCGCTCGGCGCTAGATGATTGATTCCAAATTGCCGGCGGGCTGCGAGGAGGCAGCACGAAGGCCGCCGAAGTCAGGCGTTGCTACAGCAACGTCGACCCGGAGGCCACGATGCACGCCCAACTCGACGACCTTCTCACGGCAACTTACGTGTTGGTCGACGACTTCCTCCCCAAGCGCAGAGGCCCCGGCCGGCCGCCGCGGATCACGGACGCCGAGCTCATCACGCTGGCGATCGCCCAAGTCTTCATGGGACTGCCGAACGACCGCCAGTTTCTGGCGCTCGCCGGCTACCGGCTCTCGCACCTGTTCGCCTACCTGCCACGTCAGTCGGGCTACAACAAGCGTCTGCGCGCGCTCACCCCACAGATCGAGCGAGCGATCAACTACCTCGCCTTCTGCTCGCCGGGGTGGTGTGATCAGTTGCGGCTGCTCGATTCGACCCCGGTCCCCTGCGCGGCCTCGCGCGAGACGGTTCGGCGCTCCGAGTTCGCGGGGATCGCAGCCTACGGCTACTGCCGCTCTCACTCGCGCTACTTCTGGGGCTTTCGCCTCTATCTGCTCTGCGCGAGCGACGGGACCCCGATCGCCTTCGAGCTCGCCCCGGCAAATGCTCCCGAGCGAGAGGTCGCGCGCGAGATGCTCGAGCGGGTCCCGCTCGCCGGCCTCACCGTCATCGCCGACAAGGGCTTCGCCGGCGCCGAGTTCGAGGGCTGGATGGCCGATCGCGGAGCCGAGTTCCTTCGTCCCGATCGCAAGGACGAGCCGCTCCAATTCGGATCGCTCGGGCGCGTGCGCCAGTGGATCGAATCGGTCTTTTGGACCCGCAAGGGACAGCTCGGCCTCGAGCGCCACGGCGCCCGCACACTCCCGGGCCTGTGCGCCCGCGTCGGGCTGCGGCTCCTCGCCCTCGCCGCCGGGCTCCGGCATAACGCCGAGATCGGTCAACCTGGCCGGTGCTTCAGCGCCTATGGCCACTAATTCGGGATCAACCATCTAGGCGTCAAGCCGCGCCGCGCGCCACCCAGGCCTTCGCCGAGACTACGAACGGTGGCTCCGGCAGCCTCTCCCTGCAGAGCTCGCGCAATGCCGTGCGCCGATCGG
>Ga0307278_10000316_pt1 | contig 24753 bp, 24 predicted proteins | sample ER_DNA_117_FD_194482 | JGI IMG/M metagenome (GOLD analysis project Ga0307278, IMG submission 194482) | Bulk soil microbial communities from the East River watershed near Crested Butte, Colorado, United States - ER_DNA_117 | ecosystem: Environmental > Terrestrial > Soil > Floodplain | place...
CGCCGCGGACGTCCCCAAGCACAACAGCTAGCCGCCGTTGAACTGTGCCCGCAGGCGCCCGCGCGCGGCGGTCAGCCCCAGCCGCCCGAGCAGCTCGTCGGCGAGGCGCACGTAGTCGGCGCCGAGGTCGGGGCGGTGCTCGAGGATCGAGATCGCGCGCTCAGCGGACTCCGCGTAGGCGATCGACTGGCGCACGACGGTCTTCAGCAGCCTGTCGCCCACGTGCTCCTTGAGCGAGTCGTAGGCCTCGCGCGAGTGGACGGTGCGCATGTCGGCGATGTTGAACAGGACGCCGAGCCACTGCAGGTCGGGGTTCAGGCCGTCGCGCGCGAGCTCGATGACCTGCTGCGCCTGCTCGACGCCCTGCAGCGCGAAGTACTGCGCCTCGGCGCTCAGCAGCGCCCAGTCGGCTGCGACGAGCGCGTTGACGGTGAGCAGCCCGAGCGCGGGCGGGCAGTCGATGAGGATGACGTCGTGCGCCGCGTCGACGTCCTTGAGCGCCTTGCGGAGGATCAGCTCGCGACCCATCTTGCCGGCCATCGCGAGCTCCGCCTCGGCGAGGGCGAGGTTGGCCGGGATGATGCCGTCGTGGTCGGCCGCGGCGGCCTCGGCGCGACCCGAGAGCACGTCGCCCACGGTCGGCGTGGCCTGCGGATCGACGTCGAAGTAGTCCGACAGGTTGCCCTGTGGATCGAGGTCGACCGCGAGCACGTCGAGCCCGATCTGGCGGAAGACGTCGGTCAGCGTGCGGACGGCCGTCGTCTTGCCGGTGCCGCCCTTCTGGGAGAGGACCGCGATCTTCTGGGCCACCCTCGCGACTCTAGCGAGGGTCGCGTGAAAGCGGCCCGAGCGGGCGGAGAAGGCTCGGATCCCGCGAGCCGAGCCCCTCCGTCCTCTCCTCCGCGGGCCTGCCGGCCCGAAGATCCGCTAGCCGGTGGACTCCAGCCCCGTGATGCCGGCGGGCTCCATGTCGGCCGCCGCGTCGAGGAAGTGCAGCCGGTAGCGCCCGACGACGATCTCGTCGCCATCGGTCAGTACCCGCCACTCGACCCGCTCACCGTTGACGAACACGCCGTTGAGGCTGCGGTCGTCGAGCACGCGCACGCCGTCGGCCTGGCGCACGATCAGCGCATGACGGCGCGACACCGTCGGGTCGTCGAACCGCACGTCGGCCGCGAGGCTGCGACCAACCCGCGTCCACTCGCGGTCCAGGCCGACGATCCGCACCTCATCGCCGTCCGCCCAGGCCAGGAACTGGCCGGGGCCTTCGAGGCGCTCGCGTGCCGCGGCCAGGAGCGCCTCACGCTCCTGGATAGTGGGGGCATCGCCGGCCTTGCGCTGGAAGCGCGCCCCTGCGAAGAGCGAGGCGCGCGTGAAGCGCGCACCTCCGCAGCCCGGGCAAGCGGGCAACTCGTCGGCCGCGGCCAGGTTGACCACGTAGCCGCACTCCTCACAGCGGAACGACCCCGTGCCAGCCAGGGTGCCCGACATCATTGACTCCATCTCCGCTCCCTCTTCCGTCGGCAGAAGCGGCCGGGTCTCGGCCGCCTGCTTGTGACGATCATAACGACGGTGTCAATCGGCCCGACAGCGGAATTTGGCTTGTTTATCGGGCCTTTTGCCCCCCGCTGGACCGCTTGCGCCTCGTTCGCCGTACCCGAGATACCGAACGAGAAAACTGGCGTCAACGGGTGTGCGACGAGCGGCCGCCGGCAGGAGCCGGGCGGCCAGCGGCGAACGCCTACCCCATGTTGCGGCCCCTGCTCGGCATCTCCGAAGGCGATCTCGAGCGCGAGCTGCTGCGCAAGAGCGTGGGGGCTCTGGCCGCCGGGCGGGCGTCCTGCCACGACTGCGGGCGCACCCCCCTGGTCGGCGAGCGCGTGCACCTCTTCGGCGACGGCGCGCTCATGTGCGAGCTCTGCCGCCCGCGGCGCGACGACCTCCCTGAGCGCTCGGAGGCCGTCCACCACTCCGAGCGCGGGCACACCGTTCGGCGACGGGCCGCCTGACGGGCCGCGGGTACACTCCCGCGCCGTGGATCCCGTCAGCGTCGAGATCGTGATCGCCCGTCCGCGCGAGGAGGTCTTCGAGTACCTCGCCGACATCGCCAACCACGCTGAGTTCAACGACCACTTCATGATCGACTGGCGGCTGACGCGCGAGGACACCTACGGCTACGGCGCCGGTGCGCGCTTCCGCCTGAAGATGCCCTTCAACCGCTTCCCGTGGGGCGACACGACGGTGATCGAGTTCGAACGGCCGCGACGCATCGCCGAGGCCGGGCGCGGCGGCAAGTTCAACCGCATCCGCTCGCTCGGCATCTACGACCTCGAGCAGGGGTCCGCCGGCACGACGCGTGTGCGGTTCACGCTGCTGACCGAGCCCAAGACCCTCACCGACCGCTTCCTGGAGTCCTTCGGGGCCCGCGGGTGGATGAAGCGCAAGCTCAAGAAGTCGATGCGACGCCTGCGCGACATCCTCGAAGAGGGTCGCGACCGCGGCCCGCGGCCGTCGCTCGCCGGCGGCGCGCGCAAGCCGGCGACCGGGTCGCCGTTCCCCCTATAGGATCCGCTTCGCCCGTGTCCAGGCGCCTCGTCACGCTGCTGCTCGTCGCCCTCGCCGCCCTCGTCGTGGGCGCCTGCGGCAACAAGGAGGACAAGACCCTCCACGGCGCCACCGAGGGCATCTACATCGACGTCGGCGGCCTGAAGTACCAGGTGCAGATCTCGCGCGTGCTCAACCCGACCGACCGCGAGGACCGCGACTACCTCGTCGACCTGCCCGCCGACCAGCAGCTCAAGCCCGACGAGAACTGGTTCGCGGTCTTCATGCGCGTGGAGAACGACGCCGACAAGGCCGCGCCGGCGACGGACGCCTACTCGATCAAGGACACCCAGAGCAACGTCTACAAACCGATCGCCATGGGCCCCAAGAACGTCTTCGCCTACCGCCCGGCGGTCCTGCAGCCCAAGGACATCCTGCCGCTGCCGAGCACCGGCGCGGCCGAGAACACGATCCAGGGCGCGATGGTCCTGTTCAAGATCCCGGTCGCCAACTTCCAGAACCGCCCGCTCGAGCTCCAGATCCCGGCGCCCGACGGCGGCGGCGAGACCGGCACCGTCGACCTCGACGTGTAGGGCCGCGGCGCTTTGGGTCTGTCCGCGGGCGCTGGCGGCGGTGCGCGGCGCAAAAAGCATCACCGAGGGAAGGGTGTCCCGTCGCCCGCCCGGGTCCCTGGCGCGTAGCCGCTCATTCGCTCGACGCTTGTCAGGTTAAGCGCCTATACGACGACAAACCTGACAAGCGTGCCCCCGACGAGCGCCAACGCGCCAGGGGCGCCGCCCGCGCCCGGTCGGCCGCACACTCCCTTCCCTCGATGATGCTGTTAGCGCCGCGCAGCGCCGCAAGCGCCAAGCGGATGACCTGGCGAACCGCCAACTCAGCTCGTCGCCTTCAACCCCGCCACGAGCACCGAGCGCGCGGCCGGCGCCGCGGTGTCGCCGCCGGCGCCCGAGGCCACCAGGAGCACACCCACCGCTACGTGGGGGCGGCCCTTCCCCGCCGGCGCGTAGGCGGCGAACCAGGCGTCGGTGTCAGTGGGATCGTTGGCCTGGTCTTCGGGCGGGCAGCTCTCGGGGTTCTCGGGGTCCGGCTCGCACTTCGTGGTCGTGCGCAGCTCGGCGGTGCCGGTCTTGCCGGCCACCAGCACCCCGGGGATCGCCGCGCGGACGCCGGTGCCGCCGCGGACCACGGCCAGCATGAGCCGCTCCATCGTGCGCGCGACGCGGGCGTTGGTGGCCTGCTCGGTGTCGGCGGCGTGGCCGCGGGCGGCGTCGTAGTCGAGCGTGAGGTGCGGCCGGCGCCCGCGCAGGCCGATGGCCGCCGCGACCGTCGCCATCTGCAGCGCGGTCGCCTGCACGCGGCCCTGGCCGATCGCCGAGGAACCAACCGCCAGGTCGTCGCCGATCTCCCCGGCCGACGGGATCGTGCTCTCGGCCGCGCCGGCGATGTCGGGCGGGTGGTTGAAGCCGTAGCGCTCCGCGGCGGCGACGAGGCGCTTGGCGCCGAGCTGGACGCCCAGCGGGGCGAAGACGGAGTTGCACGACTTCGCGAAGGAGACGATGAGCGAGCCGCCGCAGGACTCGCCGTTGGCGTTCTCGAGGTCGACCCCCTCCAGGACGGCCTTGGTCTGCACCGGATAGGTCTTCTGCGGGTTGGTGATCCGCGCCTCCAGCGCGCCGGTGGTGGTGATCATCTTGAACGTCGATCCCGGCGGCTGCAGGCCCGAGAAGGCGATGCCGGCGAAGGCGAGCACCTCGCCCGTGCGCGGCTTGAGCGCGACGACGCCGCCGAGGCGCGCGCCGAGCGCCGTCACCGCCGCCTGCTCGACGGGCAGCGAGATCGTGGTGCGCACGGCGGGAGCCTTGCGCGGGCTGGTGCGCTTGAGCACGCGCGCGCCGGCGACGAGCTCGCCGCCGGGCGTCCCGAGCAGGCGCTCGTCGAAGATCCGCTCGAGGCCCGAGACGCCGACCTCCGCGTCGGCGGGAACGCCCAACGCGGCGAGCTCCTCGCGGCGCTCGGGCGGGATCGGGCCGAGCTGGCCGACGACCTGCGGCGCCAGCAGCGACGTCGAAGCGCGGTCGTCGCCCTTGGCCAGCACGGTGCGATCACGGGCGAGCAGCGTGGCGCGTTCTGGCATCCGCGTCACGCGGCGCAGGCGCTCGCCGACCGCGAGCCCCGGGAAGACGAGCGCGCGCGACCAGTCGATGCCGTCGCTGGTCGCCGGCAGGACGACCTCACCCGCGACGGTGCCGAAGGCCCGCGTGGGAATGCGGACCGCAACGCGATAGGCGCTGCCGTCCTTGCGCGGCTTGGCCGTGTCGACCTTGGCCGCGGTGGCAGTGCGCAGAGCCTCCTCGTAGATGGCGGTGAAGCGCGCGCGGGGCAGGCGCCCGCGATCGTCGGCGGTGAGCTCGGAGTACATCGCGGCGTAGTCGCCGCGCTCCCACGCGGCCGCGAAGCGCTCGGCGTGGGCCTGGCCGGCCGGCGTGTGGCGCGCGCCTGCCACCAGGCCGATGACGAAGGCGACCGCGCACAGGGCCAGCACGGCGACGAGACGCTGCGAGCGGGCGCGACTGCGGCGCCCCGGCGCCGGGCGCGGGGGGGATCCGGGACGCCCCGGACGCGACGGTGGCCGCCCGCCCCGCCCTGTGCCCCCGGCTGACCGCTGCTGCGCGTCCAATTCGTCGCGGAGGGTAGCCTGCGCGACCCCCGTGACCGCTCTCGACTGGATCATTGTCGCGCTGACGCTCACGACGGCGGTCGCGGGCTACTTCCAGGGCTTCATGGTCGGAGCCGCGACGCTCGCCGGCTTCGCCGCCGGACTCTTCGTGGGCGCGCGCGTGGGGCAGGCCGTGGTGTCGGCCGGCTCGCAGTCGCCCTACGCGCCGCTCTTCGGCCTCGCCGGCGCGCTCATCGGCGGGATGCTCTTCGGCTCGGTGCTCGAGCGGTTCGGCTACGGGCTGCGCCGACGGGTGACCGCCGCGTCGCTGGGGCTCATGGACGGACTGGCGGGCGCCGTGCTCAGCGCGGGCGTGGCGCTGGGGCTCGTATGGCTCGGCGGGTCGGTCGCGCTGCAGGCGCCACCGGCGCGCGGCCTGCGCGACGACATCCAGCGCTCGAGCATCCTGCGCGCGCTCAACGACCTGCTCCCGCCGTCGGGCCCGATCCTCAACGCGCTGGCGCGCTTCGACCCCTTCCCGCGGATCGACGGGCCGCCGGTCAACCTGCCGGCGCCGCGAGCGGCGATCGCGCGCGACCCCGACGTGCGCGCCGCGGCGCGCGGCGTGGTGAAGGTGCAGGGGACGGCGTGCGGGCTGGGGGTCGAGGGCTCCGGTTGGATCGCCCGCGCCGACCTCGTGGTCACCAACGCGCACGTCATCGCCGGCCAGAGCGACACGACGGTCCAGCTCGGCGGATCGGGGCCGAGCCTCCGCGCGCACGCCGTCGTCTTCGACTCCCACGACGACATCGCCGTGCTGCGCGTCGACGGCCTCGGCGGGCGGACGCTGCCGATCGCGTCGGAGCCGCGCAGCGGCGCATCGGGAGCGATCCTCGGCTTCCCGCAGAACGGTCCCTACGACGTCCGCCCGGGGCGCCTGGGGTCAACGCGGGCGGTGATCACGCAGGACGCGTACGGGCGCGGGCCGGTCCAGCGATCGATCGTGACGCTGCGCGGCACCGTGCGCCCGGGCAACTCCGGCGGCCCCATGGTCGACGCACGCGGGCGCGTGGTGACCACGGTGTTCGCAGCCACCCGAAGCGGCCCGCGCGGCGGCTACGGCGTGCCCAACGCGGTCGTGCAGCGCAACCTGGGCCGGGCCGGCGGCGGCTCGGTGTCGACGGGGCCCTGCGCCGGCTGAGCTACCCTCCGGCGTCCATGGCCAAGACCCTCGTCATCGCCGAGAAGCCCTCCGTCGGCCAGGACCTCGCCCGCGTCCTGCCCGGCCCGTTCGAGAAGCACACCGGCGCAGGGGACAAGACCGCGCGCTGGTTGGAGGGCCCCGACCACGTCATCACATGGGCCGTCGGCCACCTCGTCCAGCTCGCCGAGCCCGACGAGTACGACGACAAGTTCAAGAAGTGGCGGATGGCGGATCTGCCGATCGTGCCGCGCCATTTCAAGCTCGTCGTGCGCGACGAGCGCTCCGAGAAGCAGATGAAGGTCGTCCGCGACCAGCTGCGTCGCGACGACATCGCCAGCGTCGTCAACGCGTGCGACGCCGGGCGCGAGGGCGAGCTGATCTTCACCTACATCTACGAGTACGTGAAGGCCGACAAGCCCGTCCAGCGGCTGTGGCTGAACTCGATGACCAACCAGGCGATGCGCGAGGCCTTCGGGCAGCTGCGCGACGGCGCGGACCTCGGCGCCCTGCGCGACGCGGCCAAGTCGCGCTCGGAGGCCGACTGGATCGTGGGCATGAACGCCACGCGCGCGGCCACCATCCGCCTGCGCTCGTCATTCGACGGCGCCGTCTCGCTCGGGCGCGTGCAGACTCCGACGCTCGCGATCATCGCCCGGCGCGAGGAGGAGATCCGCGCCTTCAAGCCCGAGAAGTACTGGCTCGTCGACGCCGCCTTCGAGGCCGACGGCGCGCGCCGCTACGAGGGCCGCTTCCACGCGGGCGCCCAGCCACGGCTGAAGAGCGCGGCCGAGGCCGACGCGATCGTCGCCGCGGTCCGCGGCGTGCGCGGTGAGATCACCAAGCTCGAGAAGGCCAAGCGCAAGGAGCGCCCGCCGCTGCTGTACGACCTCACGTCGCTGCAGCGCGAGGCCAACACGCGTTACGGCTTCAGCGCGCGGCGCACGCTGGGGGCCGCCCAGCGCTGCTACGAGGAGCACAAGGCGCTCACCTATCCACGCACCAGCTCGCGCTACCTCACCAGCGACATGGTCCCGGAGTTCAAGGAGATCGCCGGCAAGATCGGCCGTCGCCCCGAGTACCGCGAGGGGGCGAGCTACGTGCAGTCGCTCGACCTGCTGCCGCTCGGGCGCGTGGTCGACGACGCCAAGGTCGGCGACCACCACGCGATCATCCCCACCAACTCCGACCACGCCCTCGAGAAGATGAACGACGACGACCGTCGCATCTACGACCTCGTGGCGCGGCGCTTCCTGGCGGTCTTCCATCCCGAGGCCGAGTTCGAGAACACGCGTGTGGAGACCACCGTCGCCTCGCACATCTTCCGCACGCGGGGCAAGGTCCTGCTCGTTGCCGGCTGGCGCGGCGTCTACGGCGAGCTGTCGGAGGGCGAAGGCGCTGGCGACGACGACGAGGGGCGCGACCAGCAGCTCCCGCGCCTGGAGCGAGGCGAGGCGGTCGACACCCGCGAGGCCGACGCGCTCGAGAAGGAGACCAAGCCGCCGCGGCGCTACAGCGACGCCTCGCTGCTCGGAGCCATGGAGACGGCCGGCAAGCTCGTCGACGACGAGGAGATGCGCGAGGCGATGAAGGAGTCGGGCATCGGCACCCCGGCCACGCGCGCCGCGATCATCGAGCGCCTCATCGACGTCGGCTACGTGGAGCGCGACGGGCGCTCGCTCGTCGCCACCGAGAAGGGCGTCAGCGTCGTGCGCCTGCTCGCCGAGCACCCGCTGACCTCGCCAGCTCTCACCGGCGACTGGGAGCATCGCCTGGCCGCGATCGAGGCGGGCGCCGAGCGCCGCGAGAAGTTCATGGAGGACATCGCCAAGTTCGCCGGCGAGACGGTCGGCGTGCTCGACACGACGCTCAAGGACGTGCGCATCCCGCGCGCCAACCTCGGCCCGTGTCCGGTGTGCGGGCACGACATCGTCGAGAACCGCAAGGGCTACTCGTGCTGGTCGCGCGAGGACCCGGGCTGCGGCTTCGTCATCTGGAAGTCCAAGGCGGGCAAGCAGATCCCGGCCGCGGCGGCGCGCGAGCTGATCGCGCATGGCTTCACGGCGCGGCCGGTGACGGGCTTCAAGGGACGGTCGGGACGGTCGTTCCGGGCCAAGCTCGCGCTCGAGCAGGGCGCCGACGAAGACGCCCGCTGGCGGGTGGAGTTCGACGAGCCGTGGGCCAAGGAGGGCGCCAAGCCGCCCGAGGTGGCCGACGAGACGGTCGAAGCGGGGGCCGATGAGGGCGCGGCGGCCGCGTAGGGCGCTGCTGGCCGCTGCCTCGCTTGCCCTGGCGCTGGTGGCGCCGGGCGTCGCGAGCGCGGCCGACGGCGGCTCGGCCACGGCGTCGGCCGGCGCGGTGCAGGCCACGCTGACCTGGGCCCCCGCCCAGTACGGCAACAAGGACCCGCACCTGGTCGTGACCCGCGCCGGCGCGCCGGCCTTCGACGGCTCGCCCGTGGTCGCGGGCAGCGCCTGCAGCGAGGACGGCTGCGTCTACGCCGCCTCGGGCAAGCGCGACGCGCCGCTGCAGGTCGTCGACCTCGATGCCGACGGCGAGCCCGAGGTCCTGGTCGACGCCTACACGGGCGGGGCGCACTGCTGCGCGCTGACCGAGATCCTGCGCTTCAACGGCACCGCATACACGACGTCCGAGGCGTCCTGGGGCAACATCGGCTACGAGCTGAAGGACCTCGACGCGGACGGGCGCCCGGACTTCGTCACCGCCGACGACGCCTTCTCGTACGCCTTCAGCTCGTACGCGGGCTCCTATCACCCGCCGCTGGTGCTCGACTACGACGCGACGGCCAAGGGCTCCTTCACCGACGTCACCCGGCGCTTCCCGGCGCTTGTGCGCAAGAGCGCCAAGGAGGCCCTGCACGCGCTGGCCCGCGCGCGGCGCCAGCACTTCGAGACGCTCGGCGTGGTCTCCGCTTACGTCGCCGACCTATACCTGCTGGGGCGCGGGCGCGAGGTCCGCCCGTATCTGGCGCGGGCGCGCAAGCGCGGCGACCTGCGCAACGCCAGCGGACGCGCGCCCAAGAGCTTCGAGCGCCAACTGCTGGCCTTCCTGCACAAGCAGGGCTACCGCTAGGGCGACGCGTCGATGCGGAGCGCCTCGTCGCCGAGCGCGACGACGTCGCCGTGGCGAAGCTGGCGCCCGCGGCGCGTCTCGACCTCGGCGTTGACGGTGACCGCGCCCTGCTCGACGAGCGCTCGCGCCTCCCCGCCCGACTCCGCCAGGCCTGACAGCTTCAGGGCCTGGCCGAGGCGGATGCTCTCACCGCGGATCGGTAGGTCGCGCACCCGGGCAGGGTGGCACGTTCAGCGCGTCGCCCTTGACCCGGCGCTCATGAAGCGCGGGAACTCCTCGAACTGGGTCCATTGGTTGTACATACGCCCCAGGGTGCCGGGCGGCCGCTAGGCGGGGGTCACGGCCTCGACGTTCGCGCGGTGCACCGTCTCATACGGTTCGAAGTAGGTGATCCAGCCGGCGTCCAACGAGTCGGCGACGAGCTCGGCCAGCGGCGCGTCGCGCAGGTCGGGCTCGTCGCGGCAGCGCTGCAGGACGCGGATGTAGTCCTGCGTGGCGCGGATGAGGCCGCTCGGATAGCCGCCGCCGGTTATCACGTTCGGGTCGCCGTGGTTGGGCAGGATGCGGTCGGGAGCGAGATCGGAGAGCCGCTCCAGGTCGACCAGGTGCGCGTCGAGGCCGTCGGGGTCTGCGACGTAGGTGACGGTGTCCTCCAGCGTGTCGCCGGCGAGCAGCACGTCCTGCTCGGGGATCCACACCACCGCGGCGTCGTCGCTGTGGATGTTGACGTGGATGACCTCGAGCCGAAAGCGGCCGACGTCGAGGCGCATGCGGTCGTCGAAGGTCAGGGTGGGGAGGACGAGCGGGTCGATCCCCGGCGGGCCGCTCAGCGCTCCCGCTTCGATCGCGCGCCTCTTGGCGGTGAGCTGCTCAGCCGTGCGCGCGGTGGCGATCACCTCGCAGTCCGCGAAGGCGGCGGTGCCGGCGACGTGGTCGAGATGGCAGTGGCTGAGCAGGACGACGAAGCGCTTCACACCCTGCGCCTCCAGCGCGCCGCGGACAAATCGCGCGTGCTCGACCGACACGTGCGTGTCGTAGATCAGCGCCTCGTCGCCGTCGACGATCGCGTAGCTGGCGATGCCGAGCGCCAACGCGCCGTCGTCGACCCAGTTCGGGTCGGCGGCGAAGCGGTATCCGTCGACGCGCCCGTCGTAGAAGGCGACGATCCCGTCGGCGGGGTGAAGGATGCGCATGTGGTGCACGGCGTCTGCTCAGCGTGTCAGCAGCCCGGCATCGATCACGAAGGTCGTCCCCGTCATGTACCGCGCCCGGTCGGAGACGAGGAAGCGGATCGCCTCCGCGACGTCGCCGGGCTCGATCCACGGCACGGGCAGCAGGTTCCCGGCCGAGCGCTCGGCGACCTCGATCGGCGTCAGGCCCTCCATGGCGGCCAGGCCGTCGTTGAGCGGGGTGTCGACGCCAGTGGGGTGGATCGAGACGACGCGGATGTTGTGCGGCGCGAGCTCGATCGCCCATGACTTGGTGAGGCCCGTGAGGCCCCACTTGCTGGCGGCGTAGTGCGACAGGCGAGCCATGCCGCGCAGGCCGGCGATCGAGGAGTTGTTGACGATGACCCCGCGCTCGGCGGCGATCATGTGGGGGATGATCTGACGGGCGACGATCCAGGCGCCCTTGAGGTTGATGTCGAGCATCGCGTCCCACTCCGGCTCGGTCAGCTCGTGGGCGAGACCGTAGGCGCAGATGCCGGCGTTGTTGAAGAGGACGTCGATGCGCCCGAAGCGGTCGATCGCGGCGCCCACGGCCTGCGCCACGGCGTCGGCGTCGCGCACGTCGGCGACGGCGGGCAGACACGCCGCGCCGCCGGCCTCGCACTCGGCGCGCAGCGACTCGAGCTCCTGCGCGGTGCCCATCTCGTAGCCGGGGTAGGCGAGCGCCGCAGCCACGTCGAGGGCGACGATGTCGTAGCCGTCGGCGGCCAGGGCGAGGCTCGTGGCGCGGCCCTGCCCGTGGGCGGCGCCGGTGATGAAGGCGACGGGGCGGTCGCTCACGTCGCCGCCGCGCGCCGGTAGGGCTCCAGGTAGCCGTCGAGGTCGACGCCGAGGGCGTCGTTGAAGACGTTGGTGGCCACCATCAGCGCCCCGAACGCGGTGAGCGTGACGATCTCGGCGTCGCCGAAGCGCTCGGCCAAGCGCGCGTGGAGCTCGTCATCGACGCCGTGCGGGTCGTCGCCGAGGCGGCGGCCGAACTCGGCGATCAGGTCGTCGAGCTCGTCGTGCTCGAGCGCGTCGGGGTCCTCGCCGGCGTCGATGATGAGGCGGCGGAAGAAGGTCGAGCAGACCAGGCAGTCGCTCTCGGTCGAGATCGCGTGGCAGAAGAGCCACGCGCGGCGCTCGCCGATCAGCGGCACGACCTCGTCGTAGAGCGGATACCACTGCAGCAGGGCGTCGAGGGCGACCGGCGCGTGCGCGAGCGTCCACTTCATGTTCGTCATGCGCCCGCCGGTGGCGGCGTGAGCGGCGGCGAGCTCGCGGGAGGCGGTGGGTGCGGAGGTCTCGTCGACCGGTGGGATGCGGGCCATCTGCGGATCATGCCAAGCCGGCCTGTCCGTGAGGCCCATCGAGGTAATTCCCGCGCCAAGCCATCGATTGTCGCCTTTGTTGGCCTCACGCCAACAAACCTGACAATCGACGCGCGGACGAGCGCCGGTGCGCCAGGGGAGCCATCGCGGGCGTCGGGCCTGTCCTTCTTCGGTGCCTCGCCGCGAGCCGCCGGCGAGCGCAGGGGGACGTTCGATCACCCGCCGCGGTCGCGCAACGGTCGCCGCGCGGTTGCGCATACCTCGCGAGCTGACCGGGTGGCAGCCTGACCGCCGGTCCATGAGCAACCCTGTGGGACCCGTGCCGCTCACGCTCGTCACCGGTCCCGCCAACGCCGAGAAGGCCGGCTTCGTGCTGGGGGCCTATCGCGCCGCGCTCGAGGACGATCCGATCCTCGTGGTGCCGACGTTCGCCGACGTCGATCACTACCGCCGCGAGCTGGCGGGGGCCGGCGTGGTCTTCGGCGTGCGCGTCGTGGCCTTCTCGGGGCTGATGCGCGAGATCGCGCGCCGGGCCGGCGTGGGGGGCAAGCCGCTCTCGCGCCTGGCGCGCGAGCGCGTGGCCGGCGCCGCGATCGCCCGGGTCCGCCTCGAGGCGTTGGCGGCGTCGGCCGCCACCCCGGGCTTCGTGCAGGCGCTGCTGCGCCTCGTCTCAGAGCTCGAGGAGCAGCGCATCGAGCCCGGGCGCTGGTGGGCGGCCATGCGGGCGTGGGGCGAGCGCGAGCCTGCGCGCGCCGGCTATGCCGAGGAGCTCGCGCGGCTGTACGGCGCCTATCGCGATGGGCTGCGGGCGATCGAGCGGCGCGATCGCGTCCTGCACGACCAGGCCGCGCTCGATGCGCTGCGGCTGGAGCCGGCGCGCTGGGGCACGACGCCGGTCTTCCTCTACGGCTTCGACGACCTGCAGCCGCTGCAGCGCGACGCGATCGAGACGCTCGCCGTCCACGCCGGCGCGCCGGTCACCGTGTCGCTCGCCTACGAGCTCGGCCGCGCGGCCTTCGCCGGGCGCGGCGAGACCTTCCAGGAGCTCATGGCCCTCGGCCCCGAGCACGTCGAGCTGCCCGCCCGCGCCGAGCACTACGAGCGCCCGACGCTGCACGCGCTCGAGCGCACGCTGTTCGAGCTGCCGGCGGCGCAGGCTCCCGATCCGGGCGACGCGCTGCTGCTGCTCGAGGGCGGCGGCGAGCGCGCCGAGATCGAGCTCGTCGCCGCCCACGTCGCGCGCCTCATCCGCGAACGCGGCTTTGCGCCCGAGGACGTCGCGGTCGTCGTGCGCGAGCCGCGCGAGCACGCCGCGCTGCTGGAGCAGGTGTTCGGCGAGCTCGAGGTGCCGTTCGCGCTCGACCGCACCATCGAGGCGGGACACACCGCGCTGGGTCGCGGAGTCGTCGCCCTGCTGCGCTGTGCCCTGGCGGCCGGCAGCGCCGACGACCTGCTCACCTGGTTGCGCACCCCGGGCAAGCTCGCCCGTCCCGAGCTGGCCGATCGGCTCGAGCAGCGCGCGCGTGTGGAGGGCGCGGCGACGGCGACGGCGGCACGGGCGCTGTGGGAGGCCGACCACCCCGACTTCGTCCTGCACGAGCTCGACCGCCTCGCCGCGGCTGCCGGCGACCCGGCCGCGCTGTGCCGGCGCCTGGCGGCCGAGTGCGGCGCGCTGTTCGCCGCCCCGCACCGCGGGCGCGCGCGGGTGCTGGCCGGCCACGAGGCGCTCGACGCGCGCGTCGCCGGCGCGCTGCGCTCGGCCCTGGGCGAGCTCGAGCGCCTCGCGGCCGTCGATCGCGCGCTTGCGCCGGGCCCCGACGAGCTCGCGCGCGTGCTGCACGACCTCGAGGTGCGCGCCCACGACGACCGCCGTCCGGGGCTCGTCGCCATCACCAGCCCGACCGCGCTGCGCGCGCGGCGGGTGCGGGCGGCCTTCCTCTGCGGCCTGCGCGAGGACGCCTTCCCGCGCCCGGCCCGCCCGGAGCCGTTCCTCGGCGACGACGAGCGCCGCCAGCTGAACGCCGCCTCGGGGCTGCGGCTGCGCCTGCGCGACGACCCGCTCGACGCCGAGCGCTACCTGCTCTACGCGGTCGTCAGCCGCCCGACCGAGCTGCTTGCGCTCAGCTGGCCCGCGGCCGACGACGAGGGCGAGCCGTGCGTGCGCTCGCTGTTCGTCGACGACGTCCTCGACTGCCTGCACCCGCGCGCCGCCGAGCGGGTGCAGCGCCGGCCGCTCGGCGCGGCCGGCTTCGAGGGCGCGCTGGCGCCGACCGAGAACGAGGCAGCCCGCAGCCGCCTGGCGGCGGGGCCGGGGGCGCCCGAGCCGGCCATGGCGTGGCTGCGCGACGGGCGGGTGCTGGGCGACATCAAAGCGCGCGCGACATGGTCGGCCTCGGCCCTCGAGTCCTATGCCTCGTGCCCGGTGAAGTGGTTCGTCGAGCGGCTGCTGCGCCCAGCCGCGCTCGAGCCCGATCCCGAGCCGATGCTGCGCGGCGAGCTGGCCCACCGCGTCCTGGAGGACACGCTGCGCGCGCTGTCGGACGGCGGCCGGCTCACGCCCGAGCGCCTCGACGAGGCCCGCGCCCTGCTGCGCGCGGCCCTCGACGAGCGCGCCGACGACGCCCGCATCTCACCGAACGCGGAGCGCCGGCGCTCGGCGCTGCGGCGCCTGGAGGCCGACCTGCTGCGGTATGTCGAACAGGCCGCCCATGGACGCTCGGCCTTCGCGCCCAGCCAGTTCGAGCTGCGCTTCGGCGGGCCGGAGGACGCGCTGGGGCCGGCCGAGCTGGCCGGCGGCGAGCTGCGCCTGCAGGGCCGCATCGACCGTATCGACGTCAGTGCCGCCGGCGACGAGGCGATCGTCTACGACTACAAGGGCAAGGGCGCGCCCCCACAGGCCAAGTGGCTCGACGAGTCGCGCCTGCAGGTCGGGCTCTACCTGCTGGCGCTCCCGCAGCTCCTCGGCCTGGAGGCGGTCGGGGGGCTCTACCAGCCGCTGGGCCGCGACGACGACCCGCGCCCGCGTGGCCTGCTGCTCGACGACGCCGACCCGGGCCTGGCCAGCGTCGACCGCGATCGGCTGGCGCCGGCGGACTTCGACGCGCTCCTTCAGGAGGTGCTGGATGCCGCGCTGCAGGCGGTGCGCGGGATCCGCTCGGGCGCGCTGGTGCCCGACCCGACCGCGTGCGCGTACCGCGGCGGCTGCGCGCATCCCACGATCTGTCGCTGCGAGGCGGCGTCGGCGTGACGCAGGGCTTCACCGCCGAGCAGGCCGAGGCCATCGCCCGCCGCGACGGCGACCTCATGCTCTCGGCCAACGCGGGCTCGGGCAAGACCTCGGTGCTGGTCGAGCGCTTCGTCGCCTCGGTGGTGCACGACGGCCTGCGGGCCGATCAGGTGCTGGCCATCACCTTCACCGACAAGGCCGCGGGGGAGCTGCGCGCGCGCATTCGCGGGCGCCTGCTCGAGCTCGGCGAGCGCGAGGCCGCGCGCGACGCGGAGGGCGCCTGGATCACGACCTTCCACAGCTTCTGCGCGCGGATCCTGCGCGCGCACGCGGTGGCCGCCGGCCTCGACCCGCGCTTCACCGTGCTCGATCCGGCCGACGGGCGCGCCGCACAGCGCGCCGCCTTCGACGCCGCGCTGGCCGACTTCCTCGCCGCGCCGCGCGCCGACGCGCTCGACCTCGCCGCCGCCTACACCGTCGATCGCCTGCAGCGCATGGTCGTCGGCGCCCACGACGCGCTGCGCTCGCGCGGGCAGACGCGGCCCGCGCTGCCGACGCCGCGCCCGGCCGACCCCGACGCCGCGCGCGCCACGCTGGACCGCGCGTGCGCGGCGTTCGCCGCGGAGCTGGCCGGGGCCGGGTCCGGTGCGGCGCTCGACGCCGCCCGCGAGGCGCTGCAGGCCTGCCGCGCCGCGCTCGAGGCCGGCACCGAGTTCGATCCGAAGGCCACGAAGGTGGGCCGCACCGCGGGCGCGCTGAAGACGCCCGCCGCCGACGCCTACCGCAAGGCCTGCGAGGCCCATGCCGGCGCGCTCGCAGACCGGCGCGCCGTCCCGGCGCTGGCGCTCGTGGACGAGCTGCTGGGACGCTACGCCGACGCCTACGCGGCGGCCAAGCGCGCCCGTGCCGGCGTCGACTTCGACGACCTCGAGCTGCTGGCGCGCGACCTGCTCGCCCGCGAGCCCGGCATCGCCGCCGGCTATCGCGAGCGCTTCGAGCGCATCATGGTCGACGAGTTCCAGGACACCAATCCGCTGCAGCTCGAGCTGCTCGAGCTCGTGGCGCGCGACAACGCGTGCACGGTGGGCGACGAGCTTCAGGCGATCTACGCCTTCCGCCACGCCGACGTCGAGGTCTTCCGCGCGCGCCGCGAGCGCCTGGAAGCGAGCGGGCAGACGGCCACCCTGGCGACCAACTTCCGCTCGCGCCCGGAGATCCTGCGCGCGCTCAACGGCGCCTTCGGCCCGCTGCACGAGCATTGGGTCGACCTGCTCCCAGGCCGTGACGACGCGCCGGCGGGCGAGCCGGTGGTCGAGCTGCTGATCACCGACGCCGATGCGTGGAACGGCGACGCGCCGGGCGCGCTGGGTCTCGGGCTGCCGGCCGCCAGCGCGGTCAAGCAGGCCGAGGCGCGGCTGGTGGCCCAGCGCGTGGGCACGCTCGTGCACGAGGAGGGCGTCGCCCCGCGCGACGTCGTCGTGCTGCTGCGCGCATCGGCCGAGATGGGCCTCTACGAGCGTGCACTCGAGCTCGCCGGGCTGCCGACACTGGCCGGCGGCGGGCGCGGATGGTGGGGGCGCCAGCAGATCCGCGACCTCTGCCACCTGCTGGCCGCGCTGGCCAACCCACGCGACGAGGAGGCCCTGCTCGGGCTGCTCGCCTCGCCGATGGTGGGCCTGTCCTCCGACGCGCTGGCGCTGCTGGCCCTCGTCGCGCGTGAGGGTGCCACGACGATCTGGGAGGCGGTCCACGACGCGGCGCTGGCGCCCGCGCCCGAGGATGCTCGCCGCCTGGACTCCTTCCGCGCGTGGTTCGCCGACGAGCGCGAGCGCGCACCGCGCCTGGGGCTCGACGAGGTGCTCCAGCGCGTCCTGCGCCGCACCCGCTACGACCTGCACATGCTCGCGCTGCCGCGAGGCGCGCGGCGGCTGGCCAACGTCCACAAGCTCCTGCGGATGGCGGCCGCCTACGAGGCGCGCCGCGGGCGCGACGTGCGTGGCTTCATCGATCTCGCCACCGCCGAGCTCGAGGCAGACGCGCGCGAGCCCGACGCGCCCGTCGACCTCGGCGGCCTCGATGCCGTGCGCCTGATGACGATCCACGCCGCCAAGGGCCTCGAATTCCCGGTGGTCGTCGTCGCCGACCTGGGCCGCCGGGGCAACCTCAGCCCGCCGGACCTCCACGTCAGCGAGGATCGCGTCGGCCTGCGGCTGATCGGCCTGGACGCCGCCAAGGTGACCGCGCTGGACTTCGACGCGATCGAGGCCGAGCGCCGCGCCGCCGACGAGGCCGAGGAGCGGCGCGTCATGCACGTGGCGATGACCCGCGCCGAGGAGCGCCTCATCCTCAGCGGCGCTGCACGGCTGGGCGACAACTGGCCGCAGCCGGGCCCGGGCGTGGCGCCGATCAGCTGGATCGGGCCCGCGCTGGTGCCGGGCGTCGCCGCGCTGCATCCGGGCGAGCCGGTGCGCGACCACGGCCTCGTGCGCACCGTGCTCAACAGCCCCGCGAGCGACGTGCTGCGCCTCGAGGCGCCGGCGCCGGTAGCGCCCGGCGAGCAGCTCGCGCTCGCGCTCAACGGCGGGGCGCCGGTGATCGCGCCGGCACTGGCGACGCCGCCGGCCGAGCCCATCGCGCCCGCGCCCCCGCCGCCCGCCGCGCTGAGCTACTCGTCGCTGACGCGCTACGCGCAATGCCCGTACCGCTTCCACCTCGAGCGCGGCCTCGGGCTGCCCGAGCAGGAGCCGCCGGCGCACCTGCGCGACGCCGACGCCCCGGAGCCGAACGCACCCACCCTCGAGCTGCGCGTGCGCGGGACGATCGTGCACGAGCTGCTCGAGGCCCTCGACCTGGGCGCCGGCGCTGACGTGGGCGGGGGGGTCAGCATCGACGCCGTCCGTTTCGTCGCCGCTGCCCACGATGCCGAGCTCTCCGATGCCGACGTGGCCGACCTGCAGGCGATGGTCGCCGCCTTCGCGGGCAGCGCCCTGCGCGAGCGCCTGGGCGCGGCACGGGCCGTGCACCGCGAGCACGCCTTCGCGTTCGCGTTGGGCGACGGGCCGATGCTCACGGGCTTCGTCGACGTCATCGCGCACGAGGCCGACGGCGCCGCGCTGATCGTCGACTACAAGTCCGACCGCGTGGGCGACGCCGACCTCGACGCGCTCGTGGAGGCCAGCTACGCCACGCAGCGGCGCATCTACGCGCTCGCCGCGCTGCGCTCGGGCGCACCCGCCGTCGAGGTCGCCCACGTCTTCCTCGAGCGCCCCGCCGAGCCTGCCGTGGTCCGCTACGAGCAGGCCGACGCGGAGACGCTCGACGCGGACCTACGTGGCTCCGCGGCGCCGCTGCTGGCCGGCGCGTACCCGGTCGCCGAGGTCCCGCACCGTGGGCTGTGCGCGACGTGCCCGGGCCGCGCGGGCCTGTGCTCCTACCCGCCCGAGCTCACCGACCGCGAGCTTGGCTGAGCGCCGGCGTTGCGCTCGAGCTCGGCGTTGAGCTCGGCGCCGAAGAGGAACGCGTTGGCCGACAGGTAGAGCCACAGCAGCAGCACGATCGCCGCGCCGAAGGCGCCGTAGGCCGCGCCGTAGCTCGAGAAGTTGCGGATGTAGATCGAGAAGCCGAGCGACAGCACGATCCACAGCACGACGCCGACGATCGCGCCGGGCGTGATCCAGCGGATCCTGCGCGGCTCGATGTCCGGCGCCAGGCCGTAGACGATTCCGTACGCGGCCGTGGCCGCCACCAGCGCCACCGGCCAGCGCGCGTAGGACCAGATCGTCGCGGCCGTCGAGCCGAGCCCGATCTTGCCGAAGAGGTCATCGGCGATCTGGCCGCCGAGGAAGACCGCCGCCAGCACGACGGCCAAGAGGACGATGACGGCGAGCGCCGCACCGAGGTCGGTGAGCTTGCGCCGCACCATCCCACGGTTCTCCTCGACGCCGTAGACGACGTTGAGCGCGCGCCCCGAAGCGCCGAAGGCGCCCGACGCGCCGTTGAGCGCCAGCGCGATCGAGACGACCAGCGTGACCCCGAGCGCCCCGCCCGAGGCGCTGACCATGTTCTGCAGGACCTTGCGCACGACGTTGGCGGTGTCGGCGTCGACGCCGTGGTCGAGCAGGTAGCTCGTGGCGTCCTGGACCAGGCCTTGCTGCCCGATCAGCCCGAGCAGCGTGACGCCCACCAGCAGCCCCGGGAACAGCGACATCATCGCGTAGTACGTGAGCGTCGCCGCCCGGTCGGTCATCTGGTGCGCGAGGAAGCTCTTGACCGCGCGCACCAGGACCTGGTGCAACGGCACGCGCCCGACGCCGTCGCGGTCGGGCGCGCGGTTCTCTACCGGCGGGCTAGAGGCGCCTGCCGGCACGCATCCCGTAGCCGCCGGATCCCACGCCGCCGAGGAGGACGAGGATCGCGGCGATGATGCCGACGATGGACGGCAGGCCGAGGACGAGGCACAGCCAGTAGACGAGAGCCGCCACGAGGATTGCGATGACGATGCCGATCATCTGAAGTGCTCCTTTCCGGGGGGATGGACCAAGGCCGAACCCCTGGATTCGGCTGCGCTGGGTCTCCCCGGCAAGCGCCCCGTCTAATCGCGCGCCTTGGGCAGCAGCGCGTGGCCCTCGGCCACCGCGGCGGCCACGTCGACGACCGTGCGGTTGGTGCCGCGGGCGTGCTCGCGCACGCGCTGGAAGGCCGCCCGCTCGTCCACGCTGTGACGCTCCATGAGGATCCCCTTCGCGCGTTCGATGACCGCCCGGCGCTCCAGTGCGTTCTCCAACCGCTCGACCTGCTCGGCCAGCTCGTGGTGCTCGCGCCAGCGGCGCATGGCGACCTCGATCGCGCTCTGGATCGAGTCCGCCGTCTCCTGGCGCGCGTAGGCGAAGATCCCGCGCTCGGCCGCCTCGGCGACGAACTCGGGGTCGTCGCTGTCGAGCAGCGCGATCACCGGTCCCGAGGAGAAGGCGTCGATCTCCTCGATGAGGTCCAGCGCAAACTCGTCGTCGTCTCCGTAGATGACGACGATCGACAGGTCGGGATCGTCGCGGGCGATGGCCTCGGCGGCCTCGCGCAGGCTGACCGCGATCTCCGTCGGAGTGTGCCCGAGCTCGCGGACCTGACGCGCCGTCACTTTCAACGCGCCCGGATCCTGATCGGCCAGGAGGACCCTCAGCGCTCGCTGTCCATTCGCGTCGCCCACCCAACTTCCCCCACTCGGTTGCGTCTCAGCGTACACCGGCCGAGTACAATGCTGTCGCTGGTCGCTGCCGATATCCCGCCGTGACCCGCAGTGCGCCCCAGCACCCCGGCGCTCGCATCCCGTCCGAGCGCAATGACCTGCAGAGCGACACCCAGATCGTCGTCGACGCCACCCCGATGGGCGCCCACGTGACCGTGGCCGCAGAGGGGGAGCAAGAGGCTGGGCGCGGCGTCAACCGGGCCGAGCAGGACCGGGCTTTGTTCGCGCGCTACCTGGACAAGCGCGACCCCGTCGACCGCGAGATGCTCGTCGAGCGCTTCCTGCCGCTGGCCCGCCAGCTCGCGCGCCGCTACCAGCGCCCCGAGGAGCCCTTCGACGACCTCTTCCAGGTCGCCTGCCTGGGCCTGGTCAAGGCGATCGACCGCTTCGACCTCGATCGCGAGGTCGCCTTCTCGAGCTACGCGGTGCCGACCATCCTCGGCGAGATCAAGCGCTACTTCCGCGACCGCACGTGGTCGGTGCGCGTCCCGCGCGACCTGCAGGAGCTGGCGCTGAAGGTCGACCGTGCGGTCGCCGACCTGTCGCTCGACCTCCATCGCCAGCCCACGGTCGACGAGATCTCGGCCAAGGTGGGCGCCGAGGAGGAGGACGTGCTCGAGGCGCTCGAGGCGGCCGGCGCGTACAAGGCCACCTCGCTCGAGTCGCCGCGCGGCAGCGAGGAAGACAGCGGCGACACCCTCGGCGACACGCTGGGCGCCGAGGAGCACGGCTTCGCGCTGGCCGAGGACCGGGCGACCATCGAGCATCTCATGCGCTCGATCACCCCGCGCGAGCGCGAGGTCCTGCGCCTGCGCTTCGCCGAGGACCTCACCCAGGCCGAGATCGGCGAGCTCATCGGCGTCTCGCAGATGCAGGTCTCACGCATCATCCGCCAATCGGTCGCGCGCCTGCGGGCGTACGCCACGGCACGCCAGAGACCGCCGACGGATTTGCCCCCGCTCGGCGGCGCATGACTTGGGGGGCACCAAGACGCCAGCGGAGGTGGGCGGGGGAGACGCAGCTGCGGACGACCGCCCACCTCCCAGGCGTCGATGGCTGATTCCGCGACCCTCTAGCCCGGCGCGCCGGCCGCCTCGCGCAGCTCCTGGGCCAGGCGGTCGCGCAGCAGGGCGAAGCCCATCGCGGCGGAGACGGCCGTCAGCAGCCGGCGGTTGTCTTCGTCGTGGGGCTCCACGTCGGCGAAGACGAAGACGAGCAGGCCGAGCGACTCGCCGGCGACGACGATCGGCATCGCCGAGGCGTGCAGGTCGGGCGGGACCCCGAGGGCGGCCGAGGCGGCGGCGTCGAGCCAGGTCGGATCGGCGTCGCGCAGACAGCGCGCCAGCTCGGGGTGCGCCGATACGGTGATCGGGTTGGACTCCAGCAGGCCGCGGCGCGAGCTCGGCACCACGAGCTGGCCCGAGACGTAGAAGGCGACGGCGCCGTCGAGGGCGTTGGTGTGGCGCAGGACCACGTCGAGCCCGTTGTCGACGGCGACGCGCCCCGGCTCGCGGCGGAACTCCTCGGCCAGGAGCGCGAGGGCGTCCAGCCAGCGAGAGTGGCGCTCGTCGCGGCGGCGCAGCTCCTCGGCCTCGCGCTGCAGCTCGGCGAGGGCGCCGCGGGCGACGCGCTCGCCCTCGCCCTCGAGGCCGACCATGGCGACGAGCGGGCGCGCGTCGGGCTCGGAAGGCAGGCGGAAGAGGGCGGAGCGCGCCGTCTGGCGCGAGTCGCCGCCCCAGGCCGGATGCTCGGCCTCCGCCGGCCCGCCCGCGGTTGCGAAGAGCTGCTGCAGCGCCAGCACGCACGGCGAGTCGTAGAAGGCCGGCAGGGCGGTCGTGAGCTCCTCGCCGGGGCGCGGCGCCCCTGCCAGGGAGCGCAGCGCGCCGTTGACGAACTCGACGCGCAGCGGCGCGGGCCCCGAGAGCGCCGCCACCGGCACCGGCGCGTGCTCGACCAGCGCGGCGAAGATGTGCGACGCCAGGTGCGCCGGCGCCTCGTCGTAGCGCGTGCGCTCGATCGCGCGTGGTATCGGCACGCCGGCCTCTGAGGCGCGGCGCACCGCGACGACGCGCTGGACGTCCTCCAGCGCGTAGCGACGGGGGCCGGCGTCGGTGCGATGGGGCTCGGGGAAGCCGTAGCGGCGCTCCCACGTGCGTAGGCGCTCGCGGGAGACTCCGGTGAGCGCTGCGAAGCGCGTCGCGGAAACGGTCTGTTCACCTTTGCCCACCCTCTCCATCCCTATGCAATGGTGGCATGTCGGGGCGTGACCGGGCGTGTCCACCTTGTCAATCCGTCCATGAAGGAGGAGAAGCAGAGACGGCAGGTAGGTAGGAACCCGTTTCCGGGGAGGGAATGTGGATCTAGCGGGACAGACTCGTGAGCTGTTGCGCCGGTGGCACGATCAGGAGGACCATGCCGCACGCGAGGAGCTCGTCGCGCGGATGCTCCCCCTCGCGCGCAGCCTGGCGCGGCGCTACGCCAACAAGGGCGAGCCGCTCGACGACCTCGAGCAGGTCGCGTCGGTCGGGCTGCTGAAGGCGATCGATCGCTTCGACCTCGACCGCGAGGTCAAGTTCGCGACCTTCGCGGTGCCGACGATCGCCGGTGAGATCAAGCGCCACTTCCGCGATCGCGGGTGGATGCTGCGGGTGCCGCGTGACGTCCAGGAGCTCAACGCCAGGCTCACGCGGACGCGTGAGGCGCTCACGCGCGACCTCGGGCGCTCGCCCACGGTTGACGAGCTCGCCGCCGGCGCGCAGGCGAGCGTCGACCAGGTCGTCGAGGCGCTCAGCGCGGGCGAGGCCTATCGCATGATGTCGCTGGACGAGCCGCTGGCCGACGGCATCGGCGCGCTCGAGGCCATCGGCGAGAACGACCAGGGCTTCGAGCGCACCGAGCAGCGCCTGATGCTGCGCCGCGGCTTCGACGAGCTGGCGCCGCGCGAGCGCGAGATCCTGCGCCTGCGGTTCTTCGAGGGGCTCACCCAGCGCGAGATCGCCGACGAGGTCGGGATCTCGCAGATGCACGTCTCGCGGCTCATCCGCCGCTCTGTCGACGCGCTGCGCGACACCATCGTCGCGCCCGTGGCGACCGCCGCGTGAGCGACGGGCACGCCGGGGATACTCCCCGGGGTGCCCGACGACGAGCGCAGCGAAGAGGAGCAGGAGCGCCTCAACCGTCAGTTGACGGAGCTGCTCAACGAGCTGCGCGTCGCCATGCCCGGCGTGCAGGTCCTCTTCGCCTTCCTGCTCGCGGTGCCCTTCCAGCAGCGCTTCGAGACCGTCGACTCCTTCCAGCGTGGGCTGTACCTCGTGACGCTGGTGGCCGCCGCCACCGCGACTGCGTTCTTCATCGCCCCCAGCGCGTACCACCGGATCGCCTTCCAGCAGCACGAGAAGGAGCGCATCATCAGAATGGGGACGCGCCAGTTCGTGTGCGGGCTCGTGGCGCTCGCGGTGGCGATGAACGGCGCCGTCCTGCTCGTCACCGACTTCCTCTTCCAGGCACCGACGGAGATCGTCACGACGGTGGGGGTGGGCGCGCTGTTCCTCTGGCTGTGGTTCGGCATCGGCCTCTTGAGGCGCTGGCGCCGATGAGCGGACCAGCGGCCATCCTCGACGTCGATGGCACGCTCGTCGGCTCCAACTGGCGGCTTCTCCGAGCAGGAACTGCGCCATGCGGGCGCGGTCGCCGTCTTCGAGTCGATCGACGAGCTACGCAAGCGGCTAAGCGACACGCCACTCGGGTAGTGCCCAGGGGATGAGCATTCTCGACAAGATCAGCGGGCGCTTCAAGAAGGCGGCCGGCGACGTGGCCGACGATCCCTCGCTGCGCGCGGAGGGCAGGCGCGAGGAGCGCAAGGGCGAGGCCAAGGAAGAGCTGTCCAACGCCCAGGACCGCGCCGACGCCAAGGCCGACGAGGTGGCCGACCTGGAGCGCCGAACCTCGTGAGCGACGTCGTGCTCGAGGTCCCGCAGCCGGCCGAGCCGGCGACGCCGATCGTGCCCGAGCCGTCGGTGGTGCCCGACCCTGAGCCCGTGACGCCCCCTGGCCCGCCCGGCGGACCCGATCCGGGGCCGGCCTTCCCCGACCCCGAGCCGCCCGATGCGCCCGAGCCCGTCGAGCCCCCGCCCCTGGAGCCCGACGCTCCGCGCGAGGACCCGATCGAGAATCCGTCCCCACCCACCCCCGCCGCCGAGACCGTGTGAGGGAGAGCGCGCGCCCGACGCCA
>Ga0307278_10000317_pt1 | contig 24718 bp, 23 predicted proteins | sample ER_DNA_117_FD_194482 | JGI IMG/M metagenome (GOLD analysis project Ga0307278, IMG submission 194482) | Bulk soil microbial communities from the East River watershed near Crested Butte, Colorado, United States - ER_DNA_117 | ecosystem: Environmental > Terrestrial > Soil > Floodplain | place...
ATCGCCCCCACCGGGCACTGCAACTTGAGCCGCCGGATCCAGCCGCTGCCGTGACCCTCATCAGCGGCCACCCGCCAGCCCGGGCCCACCGACGCAACCTGCTCGGCGGTCTCCTGCACGAGTACCAACGAACTGCATGAACGCATTTCCGTACCCCACGGGGCGTTCTCGGCCGTCAGCTCCTTGAGGCGCTTGGCGTCATCGGCCTTCAGCCCGCCGTACTGGGCCCGCCAGCGGTGGTAGGTCGCCTCCGAGATCTCCAGCTGCTTGGCGACCTGGGGCACGTCATGGCCCTCGGCCAGCAGCCGGTCGGCCTCCCGCAGCTTGCGGATGATCTGCTCAGGGGTGTGGCGTCGTCGCTTCACGTGCCGAGGTGGCCGTGACTGCGGCCAGGGCTGCGACCGGTGCGCCCAGGACCGCGCCCACGGCGACCAGCAGCAGCGCCCGTCGCGGCCACCCAGCAGCCACCCGAACTCACCCACCCCCGCATCGGCCGCCGGTCACGCGCCACTCCAACCCAAACGAGCAGACGGCCACCGCTGACGACACGCCGACCCTTGCCAGCAGCGACGCCACAGTGACTGTCCACACCCAGCGCCATCCGGGGGGGCCAAGACGCTGCCCGCCGCCCCCTGCCTAGCCCTCGTCCGCTTCCACCGTTCCACTAGTGCGTTGAACATTCGTTCATTGGCCATTCGGTCAAGGAACCGTGGGACTTCCGGGCGGGGTCACTGCGATACCTGACCTCAAGGCTGGCGGCTGGTTCGTCCAGCTCCTTCATCCGTTGTTCTGCTGCCCTGGCCGTCGACAGCGCCGCGAAGCCTTCAGGGTGGACCGGATTGATTCCGAACAGCTCAGCAGCCTGTTTGGCATGGTTGGTACGTGTCCGCTGCTGCCTGCGCGGCCTCCCGGTACAGCCCCACCAAGCGGCACACGATGTCGCTGATGGACTCTTGGTCGCTTGTGGTCGTGATTCTTCCCCCTGTTGGTTCGTATGAACATGTCCTGCCATCACGAGGGATGCTTGCGAAGCCGCCCAGGGTAAAGGGGTCGCTGGCCGACTCGGGGCGGCAGCCGGAGGAGCGGTTGCAGACGGATGTGCGGGCACTGCGCGATCGTGGCCGTAGATCTTCAAGGCGCACGACCGGCGGGTGACGCGCTGGCAGCTGCTGCTTATCTGTGAGCGGGTCCCCGGGGTCAATGTTGAATCTGGGGTCTGTGAGCTGCTCGGTTGTTAGCGGGGCGTGCGCCGCACGAGGCCGAGCCGGTGCAGGGCCGCGGCCTGCTCGAGCTGAGCGGCTAGGTTGTCGAGCAGGCTCGAGGCCGGGACGGCCGGCTCCTGAGCCAGCCGTGCGATCAACCCGTCAACCACCACATGGGCGAGCCGTTCGACCTCGGGATCGACGGTTCGGACCGGCTGGTCGGGGAGCGCTTTGGAGGAACCGGTGAAGGAGCCCACGCACTGATCAACTCCTCAGTGACGCTCGAAGCTGGGATGCTGGGCCTCGAGTCGAGCGTCAAGTGGCGCGGGACGACAAGGTTCGAGCAACGCGCTTGCGCGGCCGCCAGTCTACGCCCGATGCCTACCGAGGACGCGCTGCCGCAGGTCGCATCGCGGTCACTGGGATCGGCCTGCCCGGCCCAAGCTCGGCTTTCGGCCAGCGGCGCCGAGCCCATGGCGAACTGCGGGGCGGTGCGAGCCCGGCACCACCATGGCGGTATGCTGCTGGTGGCGTGGCCCGCGCGGCTCCGGGGCTGTCGCCTTGCGGTTTGCCCCCCGGCCACGTCGCGGCTTGCTCGAGGAGAGGGCGAGATCGCCTGGTCAACCGGCCAGACCTGGCGGGTCAGCGCGCACACGTAGGGGCGCGGCCCGACGCCGACCTGATGTCCGAGCAGGGGAACCGTGGGTCGAGGATGCGACGGCCGTCGCATCTTCGGGTCGCCAGCCGCACCCAGACCTCCTCCGACAGGTTCCACCGACGGGGAGTACGGTAGCCATGGCGCTCCGGCTCGGCTGTGCTCGCTTGCTTGCTGAGGTGGTCGGAGCCCGGCAACAAGCCAAGGGCGGTGACACCTGGTGACCCGCCGGAAGACCCGCCGGCCCGGGGAGATCAGCATCCCGCCCGGATCGGGGTTCGGCAAGGCCCACAGATGCACCTGCTGGCCGAAGCCCGACGACGCCCGTCCGTGCACCCCGCAGACCTGCGACTGGCGCTGCCGGGCGTGCCGCATTCACGGCCGGCCGTTCTACAGCCACGGCGACCTGCAGTACCTGGAGCACGGCACCGGGCCGCTGGCGGCGGAGCTGGACCGGCTGTGGCAGGCGAAGGGGACGATGAGGGGCGGCACCGCCCAAGAAGAGCGCGGCGGTGCCGGTGACGGCTGGCGGGCGCTGCCCCGGGGAGCCGCTGGGCTGGCGCCACGCCGCCCTCACCTTCGTACGGTGACGGAGCTGTACTATCCGGGCCTGCAGGACCCTCCGCCAGGCCATGACGGCCGCAACGCCGGCAGCGGGCGATAGCTGGGAAATCTCCCTTGCCGCATCGCCGACCTGCCGTGCCGGGCCGGGGCGCGCGCCGCGCGAACCAGCTTGCAGGAGCTGCCGGCCGCCATCCCGGGGCGGGGATGTCGACGACCTGGTCCTGGCCGTCAGCGAGGCCGCCACCAATGCCATCCTGTACGGGTCCTGCGACGCGCAGCCGGTCCAGGTGACCATCAGGGTGCAAGGCGGCTGGATCCAGGCGACGATCCGCGACCAGGGCCGCCCCCCATCCTGCACCGCTCCTCTGATGAGCCTTCGCGGGCGTGGGCTGTGGCTGATCGGGCAGTTGGTCGACGAGTTGCGTCTTGCCAAGGCCCGCCCAGGGATGCTGGTGCCCCTTCGCCAGTGAATCTCTCGGCGAGTCCGCCGGCTCGGCTCGGCGAGTTGCGCGATGGTCGGGTAGGCATCAACGAGTAACGACCACCACGTGGTTGACGACAAGACGGCGTGGCCTGACTGATAGGGGTTCTCTCTGCCGTAGGGCATTAGCCAACGCAGCGCACCGGCGCCTGCTCACGCGGGTAATGCCCTCAGAAGTCCTCGGCTACATCCCACAGCGCCCGAGCTCCAACAGCCCGAACAGCCAAGTCGGGAAGGACGACATCGGTCAGCACCTCTGGCAGCCCGATCTCCGGCCACGCACAGACGAGGGTGAGCAGGCCGTCCCTGGGAAGCGGCGTCACCCAGTAGGAGGCTTCCAGCCGGTAACGATCTTCGGTCCTTGAGCTGGTCGACTGGTAGGCGTCCAGCCACTGGGCATCGCCGACAGGGGTGAGCACCGCCAGCCGAAGCGTGTCGCCCTCCTGGAACTGGGGCAGGTACCGCTGCTCGGTTCTGGCCCGCTTGCGGAGACGCTCCCGTTCAGCCGCTGCGGTGCCCTCCCACTGCGCTGCGGCCTTGCTCTCCTGCTGGGCCGTGGCCTCACGCTCGCGCCTGTCAGTGACCTCGGCCTCTCGCTGGGTCGTGGCCTCACGCTCCCGGCGATCTGCGGCTTCGGCGTGCACCTCACGTGCCAGGACAACCGCGTCAAGGCTCAGTCCAGCTGGGAACGCGGTGATCCGTCGCAAGGCGGCCACCACATCCTGGCTGCGAGCCAGCACCAAACCGCTGTGAACGACGACCCCGAGCAGCTCCTCGTCGGGCCGCATGGCGATCTCCTCATCCCCTGCTGGGTTGACAAGCGCGCGAAGCTCGCGCGCTGAACCCAATCATGCTGTTGACGCTACTGTAGCCGTACAGCAGGCAGGCGTTTGGTCCGCTGGGGGCCTGCAGCGCCGTTGCTCGTGATCGTCGACGCGCCCGAGCCGAGCCGCATCTCATCCACCAGCCGGCGCAGCAGCCACAGGCCCCGGCTGCGCACGCCCAGCGCGTCGTGTCGGCATCGGTTGGGGGCCGGGCCGGCAGGTCCGGACGGTGATCAAGCACCGATGCCTCGATCACGTCGTCGCTGATGTGGACGACCACCTGGACCGGCTGCCCTCCGCCGGACCCGTACAGGATCGCGTTGGTCGCTGCCTCGTTGAGAGTCAGGACGATGTCGTCGGCGGCCTCGCTCGCCACCTCGCCCAGGTAAACCCGAGCGGCTCGCCGCAGCCCGACGAGATGGGCCGGGGAGGGAGGCAGAGAAAGTTCCATGGGACACACCCTCTTCCGGCTGCAGCGGTGTATCCCCCATGAGGTTCCCTAATGTGAGGAAGCCCACGCTCCCACATGCGGTGTGATCAGGCGGAGGCGCCACGTGGCGATGATCCCATTGACCTCGGCGCATACGAAGGCACTAGCCTGAGGTTGGTGACCGGGACCTTGGGTAGGCTCCATGCAGGCGAGGCGGGACGGCGCGACGAGGGGTGGGTCCCGCTGGTGTGACTCCGATGATGGGGAGAATCGTCGTGGCAGTCCCGGCAGTCCTAGCGTGTCCTCCCGCCCCGCCAGTTGCCCAAGGTGGCCTTGTTGACACCCACAGCCGCGACCTCGGGCCAGGGGCCATGGACCGAGGTCGCGTCGGTCATGGCTCCCCTCGGGGGAGTGGAGCGGCCGCGCCGCAAGATGGCGACCCCTTGGTGGTCAAGTGCTTCGATCCGGGACCGCCGGTCGGTCAGGCGGGCTGGGTGGGCTGGTCGAGTTCCTGGATGCGGGCGGCGAGCTGGAAGTCGCTGTCGGTCAGCCCACCCTCGGCGTGGCTGGAGAGGGCCAGGGTGACCTTGTTCCAGCGGATGTCGATGTCGGGGTGGTGGCCGGCGGCCTCGGCTGCGTCGGCGACCTCGTTGACGAATGTGATCGCGTTGGCGAAGTCGGTGCGCACGAAGGTCTTGAGGATCTGGTTGCCGCGCCGCTCCCAGCCGGGCAGGCGCTGCAGGCCCTCCTCGACCGCGGTGTCGTCCAGCCGTGACATGGTTCCTCCTTCCCGGCGGCCATGATTGTCCATCACTGCCAGCACAAGCAGAACAGTGGATCGGCCAGCCGCCTGCCGCGCAGCGGTCGGCCGCCATCGGCGCGTAAAATACGCTGGCCAGCGGGTGTCAAGCCACGATAGACCTGGGTGCCGCCTTGACGACCGGTTATCCCACGGAGGGGTCGGCAGACATCGGCTGGAGATGGGTGACGAACCAGGCGGCGGCTTGGCGGGCGACCTCATCCAGCCCGCCGGGCTCCTCGAACAGGTGGCCGGCCCCCGGCACGACCTCCAGGCGGTGCTCGGCGGCCAGCCGCCCGGCGGCCTGGCGGTTGAGCGCCAGGACCTGGGGGTCGGCGCCGCCCACGATCAGCAGCGTGGGCGCGGTCACACGCTCCAGGGCCGGCCCGGCCAGGTCCGGCCGGCCGCCGCGGGAGACCACCGCCGTCACCCGGTTGGGCCGCTCGGCCGCGGCCACCAGGGCGGCGGCCGCACCGGTGCTGGCCCCGAACAGGCCGATCCGCAGCTCCCCGCCGAAGTGGGCGGTCAGCCAGTCGATGGCGCCGACCAGGCGTAGGGCGAGCAGGCCGATGTCGAAGCGGAGTTCGCGGCTGCGCAGGTCGAGCTGCTCCTCGTCTTCGGTGAGCAGGTCCAGCAGCAGGGTGCTGAGGCCGGCCCGCTGAAGGTATTCGGCGACGCGTCGGTTGCGTGGGCTGTGGCGGCTGCTGCTGCTGCCGTGGGCGAAGAGCACGATCCCACCGGTGCGCGGGGGTGGCGCCAGGTCGCCGTCGAGTGCCACCCCGCCGACGGTGATCTGTACGGTCTCCTGTGCCGCAGGCGCCCTCTCAGCGTCGGACCGCTCCGCGCCGCCGCGCCGATCCTCGTGTGCCATTGGCGTCCTCCTCGCTCCTTCCAAATCTGCCCCGGGATCAGCCGCCGTTACCGGCCATTGTCGTTTCCTGGCGGCCGTTCGGTGTGGCGTCCGTGGTGGCCAGAGCATGCGACGCTCGTATAGACCTCAAGCGTGGGAGTGAAGAGGTCGCGGCACAGGAAAGCACGACATGCCAGGGCAGGACCACGACAGGGCCGCCCGTACCTCGGCGAGGCGCTGCACGAGCGTGGCGGGCCGGATGAGTCGGCCCCGAACGCTGCACGGCCGGCGGCCGCCTTGCCTCGGGCAACGCGGCCACGCTGGCTGGCGGGCAGTCGATGATTTGGGCGATGCCGGTCAGAGAGGACCAGGCCCGCGTGTCAGCCTGTGAACGACGGGACCGTCGTTCATGATGGGCAGCTCGACGAGGAGACCGTGGCGGAGCCATTACGGCTGGCGGACATCGGCCGCAAGCTGCTGCTGGTGACCGGCCGCGAACTCGGGGATCTCCTGGAGGTGTTCCTTACAGCCGGTGCTGTTCGAGCTGGTCGTGGCTGAACAGGGGACGCTGCTCGTCTGTGCGTCGGTGGCATCCGTGCTCTGCGCCGAACACCGTAGGGATACGCCTGTCTCGAGAGGGTAACCCTAGAGGAACCATTCCTGACAGGTCGGCGACTCGTATGAGGAGGCCGTCATGACCCAGCCAGATCCGTCGCCGCAGCCCAAGCCGGGCTACCGGGAGGCGACGGCCGACCCGGCCAGCGTGCTCGTCTGCCGGCGTTGCGGGGGGCTGGTCTCTGACACCGAGACCGACCTGCACGACCGCTTCCACGTGAGCGTCGAGCGTCCGGCGACGATGCCGTCGACCATGACCAGGAGCTGACCGCGCCGCGCGGAGCCGACAACCGGAGCATCTTGTGGCCAAGCCGCCCGCCGATGCGATCGTCGATGCGCTGCTGGAGCGGCACGGGCAGACCTACGCCGAGGAACTGGACATCGACGTGGCCAAGGGGACCCCCTCGGTCCTGTTCCGCCTGCTCGTCGCGTCTATCCTGTTCAGCGCCAGGATCGGCGCCGGCCAGGCGGTCAAGGCCGCCCGTGCCCTCACCGAGGTGGGCTGGACGACCGCCGAGAAGCTCGCCGCCACCTCCTGGGGGGAGCGGGTGCAGATCCTGAATCGGCATGGCTATGCCCGCTACGACGAGCGCACCGCGTCCATGCTGGGCGATGCCTGCGAGTTGCTGCTGGACCGCTACCGTGGCGACCTGGGCCGCCTGCGCGCCGAGGCGGGACAGGACCCCAAGCAGGAACGGCGGCTGCTCAAGGAGGTCAAGGGGCTGGGTGAGGTGGGCGTGGACATCTTCTTCCGGGAGGCCCAGGTCGCCTGGGAGGAACTCTTCCCGTTCGTCGACCGGCAGGCCGCCCAGGCCGCCCACCGGCTCGGCCTGGACGCCGACCCCGAGGCCCTGGCCGGCGACCTGGATCCCGAGGCGTTCGCGCGGCTGATGGCCGCCCTGGTCCGCACGCGGCTGGCCCACGACCACGACGCGGTGCTGGAGGCGGCCCGGGCCAGGTCGTCTGCCTGATCACCCGCACGGGGTTCCACCGCCACCCGCCCGGCTACGACGGGAGCTGGATCGGTGAGCGCTCGCCTCCCAGCAGGCCGAGCGCCTCTCGGGCGTGGGCGGCGTCAGCCTCTTCCGCGTCGCCCCGGTCCAGGAATGCGCGGAGCTCGGCGGCCAGCTCCTCTTCGGCCTGGTTCCGCCGCTGCTCGTCCAGCGGAAGGGTGCCGCAGCTTGGCGCCACCCTCGCGACCCCCCTCGGGGAAGTAGCGGGCCCGCTGCCGACACCACTTCCGCCGATGAGTGTGCGGTAGCCGTCAGCCCTCGTCGATGAGGGCGTTCAGGCGCTTGTGGGCCTGGGAGAGTGAGCGGCGGCGGCGCAGGTCCTTCCAGGGATCGTCGGCCTGCTCGAGGCGGTCGAGGATGGAGCCGATGGTGAACCGGGAAGGGCGCAGCGAGCGGTCCTCGACCTCGCTCCAGTCCAGGGGGGCGGCCACGGTGGCGCTGGGCCTGGCGCGCACCGCATAGGGCGGCACGGCGGTCTGGGCGTAGGCGTTGCGCATCGCGTCCAGGTACAGGCGGCCCTTGCGCTTGTCCTTGCGCTGCTCGGTGGTGAGCCGGTCCGGCTGTCGGCGGGCCAGCTCCTTGGCCACGTCCCTGGCGAAGCCGCGCACGGTGTCGAAGTCGGCCCGGCGGTCCAGCGGCACCGTCAGGTGAAGGCCCTTGCCGCCGGTCGTCTTGGCGAAGGACGGCAGCTCCAGCTCCTCCAGCAGCGACCGCAGCCACAGGGCCGCCACCCGCGCCTCCTCGAAGTCCCTTTCGGGGTCGAGGTCGAAGGTGAGCTGGTCGGGGTGGTCGGGCCGGTCGACCCGCGACAGCCAGGCGTGCGGGGTGATGCAGGCCTGGTTGGCCAGGTACAGCAGCGTGGCGGCGTCGTCGCAGACGACCTGCTGCAGCTCGCCTCCCGCCTTCTCGACCTTGACCCGATCGATCCAGTCAGGGAAGTAGTCGGGCACGTCCTTCTGGAAGATCCGCTGGCCGTCGATCCCGTCCGGGTAGCGCTCCATGGCGACGGGGCGCTCCCGTAGGTACGGCAGTATCGACCGGGCCACCTGCCCGTAGTAGTCGACCAGGTCGCCCTTGGTGATACCGTCGTCGGGATACAGCGCCTTGTCGCGGCTGGAGACCTCGACGGTCCGCCGGCCGACCCGCACCGTCTGCTTGTCGCTCATCGCGGTCGCTCCCGTACCACCTCGCGCGGGCGCTTGTCGCGCCTGAGCCCCAGGAACCGGGGATGGCGCAGCTGCCCGTCACCCGTCCATTCGCTGAAGCCGATCTGGGCGACCAACTCCGGCCGCACCCAGTGCACCCCCGCGCGCGGCAGCCGCCCTGTCGAGAACGGTTGACGGTCCTGCTCCAGCGAGGCCAGCCGCCGCCGGAGCCCTCGAGCAGCTCGTGGTCGAAGCCGGTCCCGACCTTGCCGGCGTAGACCAGGTCGCCGCCCTGCCAGTAGCCGAGCAGCAGGGCGCCGAAGCCGTGCCTGGACCCCTTGGGGTCGGTGAACCTGCCGATCACGAACTCCTGCTGGTTGACGCATTTGAACTTGAGCCAGTCGCCGGAGCGGTCGTGCCGGTAGGGGGCGTCGGCCCGCTTGGCGATCACCCCCTCCCAGCCCTTACGGCAGGCCTCCCGCCAGTAGGCCTCGCCGTCGCCGTTGCGGTGGGGCGTGAACCGCAGGGGATCGTCGAACGAGAGCAGGCGCCGCAGCACGGCCTTGCGCTGCCGCAGCCCGAGACGGGTCACGTCGTGCCCCTGCACGTGCACGACGTCGAACAGGTACAGGTAGACCGCCACCCCGCTGCGGCGGGCCGCCTCGGGATCGCCGAGCTGCATCCGCCGCTGCAGCCGGGCGAAGCTGCTGCGGCCGCCCTCAAAGGCGACCACCTCCCCGTCCACCACGAAGTCGTCGGCCTGCTGCGCCGCCAGGGCCTCCACCAGCTCCGGATAGTGGTCGTTCAGCCGCTTGCGGTTTCGGGACAGCAGCCGCACCTGGGGGCCCTTACGGAAGGCCAGGCAGCGCTCGCCATCGAGCTTCGGCTCAAAGACCCAGCCCGGGTCGGAGAACCGCCGGTCGGAGAGGGTGGCCAGCATCGGGTCGGTCCACGACGGCTGCTCGGCCGCCGCGGCCCGCTCGCGGGCCTGCTCCGGAAGCCCCGCCAGCGGATCCCTCATCCCTCCGACCCTCGCCGGCCTCGGCCTCGGCGGCGACCTCCTCGACGGTCCGACCCGAGATCACCGACTCCGGTTGGCTCTTGACCGGCTTGCGCCTGGCGTCGGCCTCCTCGTCGTCCATCTTGACCAGCAGCCAGCGCTCGCGCTTGCCCTTCCCGATCCGGGTGAGGGCATAGCCGCCGCTGAGCTTGCGCCCCTCCAGCCACACGGCCACGTGCCCGGCCTCGACGGCCCGCTCGACTGGGACCGGCTTGCCGCTCTGCTCGGTGCGGTTGCGGTAGGTGCCGGCGTCCCACACGATCACCGGCCCCGCCCCGTACTGCCCCTCCGGGATCACCCCCTCGAAGTCGAAGTAGTCCAGCGGGTGGTCCTCGGTCGGCATCGCCAGCCGCTTGTCCCTGGGGTTGGTGGACGGTCCCTTCGGGACCGCCCACGACTTGAGGACCCCCGCCGCCTCCAGGCGGAAGTCGTAGTGGAGGGTGGTGGCGTCGTGCTGGTGGACCACGAACCGTGGCCGCCCCCTGCCCCGCCGCTTGCGACCGGCGGACGGCTTCGGCGTGCGCGTGAGGTCCCGCTTGCCCCGGTAGGCCCCCAGCGGGTCTTGCTTGTTCGCCATACCATGCTGTGTTCCCCGGCAACGCCTCCGGCTACCTCCGGCTCGTGACCCGAAACACCTGGCCGTCCCGGGCGAACTCCCCGAACGCCGGCCGCTCCCCGCGGTCGATCGCCCGGATGGTGGGCCGCCCGATGTGGGCGAACACCAGGCGGCCGACCCGGTGGCGGCGGGCGGCCTCGGCCACCGCCGGCACGTGCAGGTGGCCACCCACCCCACCGGCGAACCGGATCGGCCGCTCCCAGCCGGCGGCCTCGGCGAACATCAGCTCGACCCCGTGCGCCCGGCGGGGGAACTGGAAGAACTCCGGCGCCCACACCAGCGGGCCCTCTGGGGCCTGGATCAGGTAGCCGAAGGTCGGATGGCTGGTATGGACCACCGGCCGGGCATCGATCCGCAGCTCACCCTGCTGGAAGCTCCCGGCGTGCGGGCGCAGGCCCCGCTCGGCGGCCAGCCGGCGAAGCTGCGAGCGCAGCTCCGCCCGCTCGTCGGTCAGCAGCCAGGCATCCAGCCGCCCGGCGGGCTCGGCACCCGGGCCGCCGTCCAACATTACCCGCACGCCACCGCGGGCCACCAGCAGCCCGGCCGCAGCGTAGCGGGGCGAGGCCGCCGCCCCGACCCCGAGGGTCACCAGCCGCATCTGGGCAGCCTATCGCTGCTCCTGCAGGTCAGGGGCCGCAGTCGACGTTCGAGCCGTTATGGGGAGGACGGCCCGAGCCGCTCCTTCCTGACCCGGTCCAAGTCCTCTAGCCCTCGGAAGCCGAGCATCGGCGACCGCCCAGACTCGCCGATGAGGGTCCGGAGGTGCACCTTCAGCTCGCCTATCCGGTAGCCGATGTCGACCGGATGGGCGGTGTCGAGGTCCTCCAACTCGCTGAGGACGAGGCGAAGGGCCTGCCGATACTGCTCCGCGTCTAGGTTCTCGGCCATCAGGGCTCCTTCTCGTGCCGGCGCCGGGAGGCGCTTACCTTAGCCGCTCGCCGCGGCGACCGGGAACCAGGTGCCGCAGTCGTCGCACCGGGCTACACGAGCGGTCATCGCGTGAACCTCCCGGGGTCGTCGAGGTCGTACTCGAATCGCTGTGCGTCGCCCTCGACGACGCCGTGGCATGCGGCATCCATGGCATCCATGCCGTGCGTGCCTTGTGCCATGGCCTCGGGCGGGTCGGCGGGCATGGCCCACACATCGAAGGCGCCCTGGCCGAATCCCTGTCGGCGGGTGGTCACGCCGAGGGCCTGGCGGGCCCGGTGCAGGGTCCGCTCGGCGACGCCGGCCGTCGCCGCCTGCCGCTTGACGTTCCCGGCCGCAAGCGGCCCATCGGCCAGGATCTCCTTGAGGACCCGCATCGCCTCGGCCAGGGCGGGCGCCTCGTCCTCGTCGACCCTGGGACGCACCAGGTCGTTCGCGGTGGGAGGTGCTGCTCCCGTCCCAGACCACCCGGGCGACGCCGTACAGCTCGTCCTCGACGATCCGGTAGGCGAGCGCGTCGGGCGTCTTGGCCAGGTTTGACTTGCTCATGGCCAGGATGCGGCGGCCCTCGTCGTTGGGGTCCGGCGCGACCAGCAGCCCGGCCCAGGCGCCGCCGACGATGCCGATAAGCCCGAGCCGCGATGGAGCGCGCTGCCAGTGCCCCTTGTTCATGTGCCGGACGATGACCACCGCGGCGCCGTCCTGGACGCCATGTAGGCCAGCGACGCCAGCATGCGCCGCACGTCCTGGTCCCGGTGGGAGTCGACCTGACCGGACAGGAACGCCATCAACGGGTCGATGACGACCAGGGCGGCGCGCTTGCTCTTGACCAGGTCCTCGAGCAGGAACAGGCCGGCGGGCAGCTCCGGCGGCCGAGGTGGGGGAACCCTCGGGGTGGACGTCGGGCCGGACCCAACATCGACTCAGCTGAGATCTCGGCGGTCCGAGGCGAAGCCTCACTGGAGCAGCACTGACCAAAGCGGTCTCAGCGGCAAGACCACGGCCTGACGTGATCTCAGGGTCCAGCTTGCTGAGCAGGCGGGATTGCACCGTGGCGGCGGACGGCCGTGGATTGAGCCCCCGGCGGCCCACCGGCCGGGCGATTTTCGGATGCGGTCCAGGCGTCAAGTGCCGCAGCGCAGCCTGGGCTGGCGTGGCGCTCGGCAACGGCGCAGACTTGCCTGGTACCAGGCCCAAAGCTGCTGTGGGGGCCCACATGTCGTACCATGATGTCCAGCCGCCCGACCTACTCCCGATCCTCTCACCCGGCAAGCACCGCAGCCCCCGCACGGGCGCCTGCTTCATGGAGTTCGCCTCGCTGCTCGCCGGTGAGCGCTGGAGCGACCACCCCGCCTGTACCCACCCGCTGCTGGCCGCGGTCGCCCGCCACGTCAATGACCACACATCTGATGCCGGCCGCCAACGGCTGACCGACCTGATCCCATCGGTGATCGGGCTGACCGGCGAGGACCTGCACATCGACGCCCGGATCGCGTTGCGGTCGGCCACCATGGCCCTGCCGCTGGTGGCGGCCGGGCGCCAACGCGTCATGGCGGTCTCGGTGCTGACCTGCGAACGCGTCCTGGCCGAGCTGGACGGGCGAGCGGTCGGAGGTCTCGAGGACCAGAGCCGCCTAGCCCTGGCGGAGGTTCCGCACGCCGCCGACTGGGCCTACCGGTTCACCAGGGGGGTCCGGCCCTCCACCAAGGGCTTCCGTCGGCAGGCCGTGCCCACCATCGTTCAGGATGCCGTGAGGGGCATCGCGCGGGCCTGCGTACCGGACCCCGACGGGATGCTCCGTGACCTGCTAGTCGAGGCCATCGATGTGTGCGCGGCGTGGGCCGGTCGGGACCCGGACCGCGGTGAGGTAGTCGACCACACCTTGTGGGTGAGCGCCTGTCAACGCACGGAGAATCAGTACCGGTGAGGCTTGGAGCGCGTCGGAAGAGCACTTAACTGGACGCGGTGAGAGCACTTAAATTAACTTCGGCCCCTACGGTCGAGCGCGACCTGCGAAAACGGCCGTCCGCACAGCGGTTCCCTGTGTTTTGCTGACACGGAAGGGGTCACAGGTTCAAACCCTGTCGCGCCCACCATCAAGGCTCTGACCAGCGTTTCCGCTGGTCAGGGTTCGGTCCTGGATCGGTCGACGCCGAGACAAGTTGGTCGCCTTCGCGTCTGGGGTGATCTGGGGGTCGGTACACCGGATGAAACCACTTGACCTGTTAACTCTTTGAGTTCTTGGGCTCACCTCCACCACTCCGGGCAGGACTGGTCGGCGCCGACCAGCTGCGCCGGCGTTGGCCGCTGCAGCCCTCGCAAGGGCGAGTGGGCTGACGCCCGCGATGCCTACCAGCGGGGCCGCGAACGCCCTGGTGGTCAGCTACCGGCCGCGGCGCTGGTCACGGTGAAGTCGTCGAACCGGAACTGGTCGTTGTCACCCCGCAGGCCGACCGCGCCGGGCTGGCGGATCGGGGCGCAGCCCAGGCCACGGTCACGCACGGCTGCGATCACCACGCCATCCCGCCGGATGTCGATGCTGACCGACCCGTCGAGGTTGGTGCGCACCGATGCGGCCAGCCGCTGCCAGGCACCGAACGGGACGGACTGGCCGCCGACGGGGCTGCCGAGCAGGTGATAGGTGCCGCCGTTCTCCGATCCGCCCGGGCACTTCTTTTTCACCAGCACGGTCTCGTCGCGGCGGTTCACGCTGGCGTAGTACAGGTGGTACTGCGACTGGTAGCGCAGGAAGAGATGGACGCCGTCCCAGGCGGCAGGCGGTGTACGGGGTGTGCTGGCCAGGCCGAGGTTGCGGAGCCGCAGGCTGACCTGCACGTCGCCCAGGTCGGTGCGGCGGGTGACGAGGCGGAAGACCGCCGAGCCGGTGCCGTGGCCAGAGCCCGTGTCGGGTTGCCGGTCGTCGGGGATGCCGGTCCAGGCGCTGCTGTCGTCGGCGAACAGCGACCCGCTGGTCACCCGCCAGGTGGCCGACACGGCCGCGGCCGGGTCGCTCGGCGACCACCAGGCGTGCTCGTTGGTGATCAGCCCGTCGGGACGGGTAAAGGCCTCGGCCAGCAGCGGCCGCGCCGTGCCGGTCCCAGGCCGACCGGCCACGCCGCGGACGACGGCGGCGCCCAGCATCCCGACCGTCACCACCACCACCACCACCATCATCACCAGCAGGCCGGTCGCCGGGCGCCGCAGCAGGCGCGGTGCGCTCACGCCTCTCCGGTGTTCGGAGTTGGGGCCTCCTGCTGACCCTGGGTGGTGTCGGTCATGACATAGTCGTCGGTAACGAGGGTCCCGATCTGCGTCAGGTTCAGGCCGAAGCTCAACGCGGTGGCGTCCGCCGGCACGGCCGGCGTCGTCCAGGTCGCCTGCGTCCAGGCTGGCTGCGCGGGCTGGAGCGGGCTCTGCGTCCAGTAGTGCCAGGCGCCGGCCGCGTCGCGGTAGTAGACGACGAACCGGGTGGGCCCCTCCTTGTACCAGGCGCTGAGCTGGTAGCTGTGTCCGGGGGTGGCCACCGGCGCGCAGCCGCCGGTGTCCTGCCTGATCACCAGCTTGCGGTCGCCGGAGGCGTAGGCGCTGATGTTGACCTGCTGCGCGTAGCTGCCGGTGTGGGCGTCATCGGTCCTGCTCCAGGCGGCGGTGTTGCTGCCGCTGGCGCCGAGCTGGTAGCAGTCCGGGACCCCGTCGCCGTTGTTGTCGACCTCCACAGACGGGTTGTCACCGAGGGCGCTCTGGACCGGTCCCGGCGCCACGCCGGCGTCGGTCAGGGCGTAGTCGTCGGTGGTCAGCGAACCGACAGCGGCCAGGTTGAGGCCGAAGCTCAGCGCGGTCGCGCCGGCGGGCACCGCCGGCGTGGTCCAGCTCGCCTTGGTCCACGCGCTGGCCGCGGCGAACGAGGGGCCGGAGGTCCAGTAGGACCATTTGCCGATCGCGTCACGGTAGTAGGCGACGAATTGCGTTGGGCTGGTGCTCTTGTACCAGGCCGAGAGGGCCTGGCGGTGGTCGGGCGTCACGGTCGGCGTGCACTCGCCGAGGTCCTGGGTGATCACCAGCTTGCGGTCGCCCGAGGTGTAGCTGGAGATGTCCACCTGTTCCGCCCAGTTTCCCGAGTGCGCATCGGTGGTCCTGGTCCAGGCGGCGGTGTTGCTGCCGAATGTCCCGAACGACCAGCAGTCCGGGCCGTCGTTGCCGTTGGCGTCGACCTCCAGCGAGGCGTTCTGCAGCGCCTGGCCGACCGGCGGCACCGGGCCGGCCACGCCAGGGCTCAGCGACCCGCCGATCACTTCGTGCACCGTCTTGACCACGGTGCCCTGGCCGGTGCGCGGCTGCAGCCAGTCCAGGAGCGCGTTGAAGTCGTCCGGGGTGATCGTGTACCCGGTGGCGCAGCCGTCGCAGAGATGGTGGAAGGTGAGCTGCACCCAGCCGCCGTCGTGGCTCTCGGCCTGGGTCACCAGGGTCTTGACGTCGTCCAGCGTCCAGTGGTTGTCGACCGAGTCCGGCGCCCGGGTGAAGTACGGGTCGGCCGGCGGGATGGTCTCGGCGTAGGCGCAGCCCGGGCAGCCGCCGTCGGCCGGTGAGCGGATGTCGCCGACCTGGCGGGCCGAGTTGTAGCCGCAGTCGGCCACGACCCGCTCGACTGCCGCGTTGGCGTGCCCGTAGGGATAGGCGAAGCTGGTCGGCTGGAACCCCCAGTTCAGCAGGTTCATGCGGTCGTTGCAGACCTGGCGGGTGGCTTCGTCGGTGCTGAGGGTGGTGAGGTCGGCGTGCCCCACGGTGTGGCCGGCGATCTCGTTGCCGTCGCTGGCCAGGTCGCGGAGTTGGGGCAGGGTAAGGAACCCGGATGTGGTGTCGATGCGACCGGTGTTGACGAAGAACGTGCCGTGCATGTCGTGCGCGGCCAGGATCGAGCGGGCGGCGTACTGCTCCGCGTGGCCGTCGTCGAAGGTGAGCGAGACGACCGTGCGGACCGGGATGGCGCTGGTGGTGACCGGCAGCGGCGCGCTCGGCGGGGACTCCCCGGCGGCGTTGACGGCGCTCACCGTGTAGCTGTAGCCGGTGGTGGCGGCCACCGTGGTGTCGGTGTAGCTGGTCCCGGTCGGCTCGGTCAGGGGCGCGCCCGCCCCATCCCGGTACACGCGGTAGCCGGTCGCGCCCGCCGACGCGTTCCAGCTCAGCGCCACCGAGCCGGCCGTGACCGTCCCGGCCGCCAGGCCGGTCGGGGTGGGCGGTGGGGACGGTGTCGGCTGCGGGGTGACGGTCACGGGACTGCTCTTTCCGGACTCCCCGGCGCCGTTGACCGCGCTGACCGTGTAGGTGTAGGTCCTGCCGGCGACCACGGTCGTATCGGTGTGGCTGGTGCCGGTGACCTGAGCGAGCGGGTTCTTGCCGCCGCGGTACACGCGGTAGCCGGTCGCGCCGGCCGACGCGTTCCAGGCCAGGCCGACGCTGCTCTCGCCGATGCTAGTGGCGTGCAGCCCGGTTGGTGCGGGTGGCTTCTGGGGTTTGGGCGCCGCGCCGGCCGGGGTTGCCGTCAGCGCGCCGATCAGGGCGAGGACCAGCAGCGCGGACAGCCGCGCGCCGAGCCGTCGGGGATGACCAAGGTTGTGGTTCACGGAGCGTTCTCCTTCTGGTGTCGGTGAAACAGGTGGGCGGGTGGTCAGGTGACTGGTGGGCTTCGCAGGTCGACGAGGCGGGGGCCGAGGTAGTCGAGGGTCCTGGCGCCGTGCGTGGCGATCCCGAAGTCCACCGCGCCCGCGGCCAGCGCCGGAGCCAGCCTGGCGGTCATGGGGCGGCCACGGTCGACGCGGACCGTGATCCGGTCGCCCTTGACGGTGATGTCGACCCGGCGGTCGCCGCCGGGCGGCAGCCGCCTGGCCGCCAGCACCTCGACGCGTGCGCCGACCTGTTCGCGGATGCGGACGACGGCCTCTCCCAGCACCACCTCGGCGCGGTCGCGGCCGCCGGTGGTGCGTCCCGCGCGCACGCCGATGAAGGCGGTGGCCGCGCGGTCACCTCCGGCTACGCCGGTGGTCAGCCGGTAGTCGGTCCACTGCACCGGGTTGACCGGGGCCGTGCAGCGTCCGTACCCGGAGGACGACACCCGCAAGGCGGGCGCATGGCCGGCGGTACGGCGGACCGTGCAGCGGACGTCGACGCCGGACCAGCCGAGCGTGGTGAGGTCGGCCGTGATCGGGTCGGGCGCGGCCTTGCGGAGCGCGGCGAGCAGACCGGCCGGGTCGAGGTCGCCGGTGACGGTGACGCGGGGCAGCCGGTACGGGTCGGCGTCCGGTGTCACCGGCTGCTGCTCGCCGCGGTTGCGGTCCTCGCCGGTGAACCCGAACCGGAACCCGGCGTCACCGAGCAACCTGGGGAGCCGTCCGGGGATGGCGGGGTCGTTGGAGGGGTGGTCGGCGGCGCCGTACGGGAACGCGAACGCTCGCACCGGGCGGCCCAGCACGTCCTGGAAGAACCGCTGGCTGCGGAGGAGGTCAGCCCGCACCCGGGCCTCCCACTGGGCGAGGGTCTCCTCGTGGTCGCCGGCCAGCCGGTTGATGAGCGCCGGAGCCTGCGTGCCGCCACGGACGGCCGCCAGGTGGTGCAGGTCGTCGGTGTGGCCGCCGAACTCCCAGCGTCCGCTGGCGGCCATCCTGCGCACCTGCTCGGTCGACAGGTGCGAGCTCGGCCGGTGTGGGTCGGTCACCGCGCCGGTGACGAGGAAGGCGACCGCGGTGAAGCCGTAGCGTTGGAGGACCGGGTCGGCGTCCAGCCAGTTCGAGGCCAGCCCGTCGTCGAAGGTGAGCAGGACCGGCCGCGGCGGGAGCCGCACCGGGCTGCCGGACATCATCGCCTCGACGTCGGCCAGCCGGACCGAGTGAAAGCCCGCCTTGCGCAGCGTGTCCAGGTGGCCGGCGAACGCGTGGGGCGTGATGGTGGAGGGACTCCCGGTCGCGCTGGAGATGTCGTGATATTGCAGCACCAGCGGCGCGTCGCGGTAGACGGGGAAGTCGCGGGCGGCGACGGCGACGGCGGGCGCCTGGTGCTGGGCGGGGTCGTAGGGGCGGGTCCTGACGACCCACAGCCCGGCCGCGACGAGCAGACCCGCCAGCAGCGCGACGCTGCCGGTGAAGCGCGCCCCGCGGCGCCAGCGGTTAGGCGACATTGGCGGTTCCCTGCAGGTCGCGGGTGCCCCAGCTGCCGTCGCGGATGCGCACAATGGCCCAGAGGAGCTGGAAGGAGAAGCCGACGTAGAAGAAGGTCCCGAAGAACGCGTACTTCCAGAGGCCATCCCGGCGCAGCGAGCCGTAGAGCAGCCCGTAGGCCATCGAGATGAGGTAGAGCCCGAGCACGTAGACGATCGGCAGGACGCCCGAGCCTCGGAACGGGTCGATGAGGTTGGCGATCATGACGACCGGGCTCAGCAGCCCGGCGATCGTGCCGACCAGCACGCTCGGCAGGGCACGGGCGCGGGTCCGCCAGATGTGGGACAGCAGGATCGGGCCCTCCCTGGCCCACGACTTCTTCCAGCGGAGTTGCTGCTTGAAGAACTTGCGATAGCGGTCGGGTGCGTCGGTCCAGGCCTCGGCGCGGGCGTCGTAGATCGAGGTCCAGCCCGAGCGGAGCACCATGTTGGTGAGGGCCCGGTCGTCGCCGTGGGTGCACTCGACGCCGAGGAAGCGCTGGTGCTCCCAGGGATCCAGCAGCCCGGCGACCGCGTCCCGCCGGTAGGCGGAGAAGCAGCCCGAGCAGCAGGCCACCGCACCGAGGGTGCTCTCGGCCGCCTTCAGCAGCTGGTAGGAGATGTAGTAGCGGGCCGCCTGCATGCGGGTGAGCGCGTTGGTGCCGGCGTTGCGGACGTTGGTGAGCCCCGCGATGGCGCCGACCCGCGGGTCGGCGAACCCTTGCACGAGCCGGCGCACGCCCTGGGGCGCCGGGATCGAGTCGGAGTCGACGAACACCAGGATCTCGGCGGAGGTCGCCCGGATCCCTGCCGCCATCGCGGCCCGCTTGCCCTGGTTGCTCCCGAGATCGACCAGGCGGACCCGACCGTCGGGGTAGCTCGCCGCCGCCCCGGTCATGTGCTCCCAGGTGTCGTCGGTCGAACCGTCGTTGACGACCACGATCTCGAGCTTCGCGGGCGGGTAGTCGAGCGCCATCAGCGCGTGGACGGTGCGGGCGACGGCCTCGCCCTCGTTGAAGGCGGGCACGATCACCGCGCAGGCGGGTTCCAGGCCCTGGTCCTTCGGCGGCCGGTAGAACGCGGCGAGCGCAAAGCGGCTCAGCACGTAGGTGGAGATCACCACCGTGTAGACCGCGGTCAGGCTGTCGAGCTCGAGCTGCGTCGCCTTGTGGACAACGTGCCAGCCGATCAGCGACAGCACCCCCAGCAGCAGGCCGATCGCGCCGATCCGGATCACGTTCGGCCCACCGGTACGGTCCGGGCGGGTGAGACCCGGGCCGTCTGGTAGGTGTAGTCCAGCAGCCGGTGCGCGTCGCCGAGGGCTCGATAGTCGACCTCCGGGTGGCGGGTGCAGATGACCACCAGGTCGTGGCGCTCGGGCTCCAGAACGCGCTCGGTCTGATGCTCGACCCCGTCCAGCGCCACGCGCTGCACGAAGGGGTCGAAGTAGCGCACCTCGGCCCCGCGGGCGGCCAGGCCGCGCCAGATGTCCAGCGCCGGCGCCTCGCGGACGTCCTCGACGCCCGGCTTGTAGGCCACCCCGACCAGCAGCACCCTGGCCCCGGCAACACCGAGCCCGTCGGCGGAGAGCCGCTCCATGGCCTCGGTGACGACCCGGGCGGGCCGCGCGGCGATCCCCGCCATGGCCGCTTCGACGACCGGGAGCTGCAGCCCGCTGGCGCGGGACTGCCACAGGAGGTAGTGGGGGTCGACCGGGATGCAGTGACCGCCCACCCCGGGACCGGGGCGGAACGCCATGAACCCGTACGGCTTGGTGGCGGCCGCCTGGATGACCTCCAGCGGGTCCAGCCCGAGGTGTCCGCAGACCTCCGCGAACTCGTTGGCCAGCGAGATGTTGACCGCCCGGAAGGTGTTCTCCAGCAGCTTCACCATCTCGGCGGCCTCGGAGGAGGCGACCGTGTGGATCCGCTGGGTGATGACCGCGAGCAGCCGGCTGGCGGCCGCCGTGCAGGCCGGCGTGGCCCCACCCACCACCCGCGGGACCTGCTCCTGCGGGAAGTGCGCGTTGGCCGGGTCGATTCGCTCGGGCGCGAAGGCCACATGCACGTCGAGCCCAACACGAAGCCCACGCGCCGCCAGCGGCTGGACCAGCATGCTGCTGGTCGTGCCGGCGTGCGAGGTCGACGTCAGCACCAGCACCTGCCCGGCTCGGGCATGGTCGACCGCCTGACGGCAGGCCGCCTGCAGCGGGCCGAGCATCGGCACGTGGTGGGCATCCACCGGGGTTGGCACGCAGATCAGCACCGCGTCGGCCCGGGCGAGCACCGAGGGGTCGTCCGTCAGCTGGAAGCGCTCGGAGTCGTCCAGCGCCACCCCGAGCCGCAGGTGGTCTTCGGGGAGGAGGTCGACGTCACCGGTCCGGATGGCATCCAGGCGGCGGGAGCTCACGTCCAGGCCGGTCACCTGGAGCCCCGCGGCGTGGAAGGCCAGCGCCGTCGGCAGGCCCACGTATCCCATCCCGACGATGGCGACCATTTCGGATGCCGGGCGCGATGGCGTCATTGGACCGTCACCGACTTCGCCAGGTTGCGCGGCTTGTCGACGTCGCGGCCGAGGCGCACCGCAAGGGAGCGGGCCAGGTGCTGCAGCGCCACCACGGACTCGAGCAGCCCCCACGGCGCCTCGTCGCCGAGCCCGAGGAGCGGGAACGTGGCCCGCGGGTCGCGCCCGACGCGCACCACCTGCGCGCCGCGGGCCTGGATCTCGGCCAGGTTCGCCTCGAGCCTGGCCGGCGTGCCGCCGTCCACGACAACCACCGGGGTGCCCCGCTCGATCAGTGCGATCGGTCCGTGCTTGAGCTCGCCAGCCGGACAGGACTCCGCCCACCGGTAGGTGATCTCCTTGAGCTTCAGCGCCCCCTCGGCGGCATACGGCAGTCCCGACCCTCGCGAGACGAACAGGAACCCCGGGGCGTCGGCGAGCAGCGCCGACACCACTTCCGCCACCGGCGCCGCGGCCAGGTTGGCCTGTTCCAGGCGCCGCGGCATCTCGCTCAGCAGCGCCAGGAGGGACTCCATGGCGGCACGATCGAGGCGGCCCGCCCGACGAGCGGCGGCGAGCGCGAAGGCGACACCCGCCAGGACCTGGTTGGTGAACGTCTTGGTGGCGGCGACGCCGATCTCCGGTCCCGCCATGCAGTCCAGCAGCGCGTCGGCGCTGCGGGCAAGCGAGGAGTGGGGGGCGTTGACGACCGCGAGCACCGGGCCGGACGGGGACCGCAGCGCCGCCAGGACGTCGGCGGTCTCCCCCGACTGGGAGAAGGCGACCGTCAGCGTCCCGCGCTCCGGCACCTGCTGCTCCTCGTGCTCGGAGGCGACCACCAGCTCGGTCGGCAGGCCGGCGACGACCCGCACGACCCGCGCGGTCACCGCCGCGGCGTGCAGGGAGGTCCCGCAGGCCACGAACCGCACCCGCTCGAAGGCCGGGACGCCGAGCCGGTCAAGCAGCACGCCGGAGCGGAGGTCGGGCAGGAGCGTGTCGAGCAGGCGGGCAGCCACGGCCGGCTGCTCGGCGATCTCCTTCTCCATGAAGTCCTGGTAGGCGCCGACCTCGGCATCCGCCGCCTGCCAGAGCGTGGCGATCGGGGCCGGCGGCTGGAGGCTGCGGCCGCGCGCGTCGGTCCATCGCAGGCTCCCGTTGAGCTCGACCACGTCGCCGTCGCCCAAGACGTGCACCCGATCCGCCCAGCCCAACAGCGCCGCGATGTCCGAGGCTGCGTAGGAGCCATACGGCCCGTCGGCGACGGCCAGCGGCGAGCGATGGCAGGCCACTACCACGCGGTCGGCACCTTCGGCGACGACGGCCAGCGCCCAAGAACCCTCCAGGCGGCCGACCGCGCCGTGAACGGCGGCGGCCAGGTCGCCGTCCTCCCGGTAGATCTCCTCCACCAGGTGCGCGACAACCTCGGTGTCCACCTCCGACACGAAGCTGTGGCCGCGATCGGCGAGGTCGCGTCGGAGCCGCTCGGCGTTCTCGATGATCCCGTTGTGGACCAGCGCGATCTTGCCGGTGCAGTCCCGGTGCGGGTGAGCGTTGCGCTCGCTGACCTCGCCATGCGTCGCCCATCGCGTATGGCCGATGCCGGTCCCGCCCGCCGTCGAGTCGGCGATGCCGTCGAGTCCGGCCTCCAGGTCGGCGGTTCGTCCGACCGCGCGGTGGACCCAGGGCATGCCGCCGGTGTCGGGGACGACTGCGACACCCGCGGAGTCGTAGCCTCGATACTCGAGGCGCCGTAGTCCCGGGATGAGAAAGTCGAGCGCCGGTCGGTCGCGCCGACAAGCCACTATTCCGCACACGCGCATTTCCCCCAAATCATTTCGAGCGGGATACCGTTGGCGATGGTCTTTCTCGCATGACCATGAAACAGCGTCGCCGCCCCGTCAGACATCGAGAGTATTGGCCCTCGTGCATACGCAGGAGCACGGCTTACTACCGGAGATCTACGCAGCTAGGCGCTGATGATGCCGGCTTCGCCACCCTATGACGGGAGCATCGTGAAAAGTCGCTTCAGAAATCGGCTGCGCAGTCTGTCTGCCGGAGCTTCGGCGGCCAGCGAAGCACGCCGAGAGAATTCGCCGCGCTCCCGGCCGGGCACATGCGGGCGCCGCCTGGCCATGCCCTTCGAGCCGCGTCACATTGACGTCCGGCCCGGGCAGGCCGATGACCGTGCGGTGTGGTGCAGTCGGCCTGGGTCGGCGGGAGCGCCGGCCAGGCGTACGCCGGTCAAGGGCGGGTGGCGGTATAGGTAGACAATGTGAGCGCAGGAAAGGGGATCGTGCCCTCACCAGCGGCGCAATCGGAGGTCCGAAGAGAGCGCTTACTAAGCCGTTCACAAGTAAGTTGACATTGTGGTGGTGGTCTGGTCGAGTCCGGGCATGCGCGAGGACGACGGCCGCAAGCTGGATCACAGGACCCTGGAGCAGTTGCGCATCCGTGCGGTCGGCCAGATCGAACAGGGCGCCCATCCCGAGGAGGTCGCCGCGGCGCTGGGGATGACCCGGGCCGCGGTGTATGGCTGGTTGGCCAGGTACCGCGAAGGCGGGCTGGAGGCACTGCGGGCAAAGCCGGTCCCTGGACGGCCGCCCACCCTGTCCGGTGGACAGCTTGCCCGACTCTACGGACTGGTCGTGGGCAACGATCCGCGCCAGTTACGGTTCGTCTTTGCGCTGTGGACCCGGGCAATGATCCGCGAGTTGATCCGCCGCGAATTCGACGTCAGGCTCTCGGAGGTGAGCGTCGGGCGGCTGCTGCGCAAGCTCGGCCTGTCGCCACAGCGGCCGCTGTACCGGGCCTACCAGCAGAACCCCGAGGCGGTGGCGCGCTGGAAGGCCGAGACCTACCCCCAGCTCCGCACCCAGGCCGCCGAGGCGGGCGCCACCATCTACTTCGCGGATGAGGCCGGGGTGCGCTCGGACTACCACGCCGGGACGACCTGGGCTCCGGTCGGCCGCACCCCGGTGGTGGCGACCACCGGCGACCGGTTCGGGGTCAACCTGATCTCGGCGGTGACCGCCAAGGGCAAGCTGCGCTTTGCCGCCTACGAGGGCAACCTGAACGGCCCGGTGTTCATCGACTTCTGCCGTCGGCTGCTCCATGACGCCCCAGGTCCGGTGTTCCTGGTCCTGGACGGTCATCCGGTGCACCGCTCCAAGGCCGTCAAGGCCTTCGCCGCGTCAACCGGCGGGCGGCTGCGGCTGTGCTTTCTGCCCGGGTATGCGCCGGAGCTGAACCCCGATGAGTGGGTGTGGAAGCACGTCAAGCACGACCAGATCGGCCGGGCCGGTGTGATGGGTCCGGAGGATCTCAAAGCCAAGGCGCTGGCCGCCCTGCACCGGCTGCAAAAGCTGCCACACCTGGTACGCAGCTTCTTCCGGGATCCGAACCTACGCTACATCACCGCCTGAGCAGTCCACTTACTTACATTCGCCTTGGTAACTTCGGCCCCTACGGTTGGGCGTGACCTGCAGAAACGGCCCTGCGCACAGCGGTTCCCGGTACTTTGCTGACACGGAAGAGGACGGAGGTTCAACTCCTCCCGCGCCCACCATACCCGTGGTGACCAGCGCAAACGCTAACTATCAGTGCTTGTTGACCGGTTCGCGAGTTCACAGAGCGGATGCAATGAGCCCGCACAGCGGTCAAGAGCATTTACCAAGGCGAATGTAAGTAGGTGGACTGTTCAGGCGGTGATGTAGCGCAGAACCGGATCGCGGAAGAACCCCTGCACGAGGTGCGGGAGCTTCTGCAGCCGGTGCAGCGCCGCCAATGCCTTGGCTTTGAGATCATCAGGGCTGGTGACACCCACGCGGCCGATGCGGTCGTGCTTGACGT
>Ga0307278_10000318_pt1 | contig 24479 bp, 18 predicted proteins | sample ER_DNA_117_FD_194482 | JGI IMG/M metagenome (GOLD analysis project Ga0307278, IMG submission 194482) | Bulk soil microbial communities from the East River watershed near Crested Butte, Colorado, United States - ER_DNA_117 | ecosystem: Environmental > Terrestrial > Soil > Floodplain | place...
TGCACGCCACCCTCGCGCCCGGCGCCCAGCTCCAGCTGCCGTGGCGGCGCGACTTCAACGCCCTGGTCTACGTCCTGGCCGGGTCCGGCTCGGTCGGTGGCGAGCGCCGGCCCGTCCACCTGGGCCAGCTCGTCACCTTCGGGCCGGGCGAGGTCGTGACCGTCGCCGCCGACGCCGCGCAGGAGAGCCGCAGCCCGCAGCTCGACGTGCTGATCCTCGGCGGCGAGCCGATCCGGGAACCCGTAGCGGCCTATGGACCCTTCGTGATGAACACCCGCGCGGAGCTGATCCAGGCGTTCGAGGACTACCAGGCCGGGCGGCTCGGCACCATCCCGGTCGAGCCACACCCCGGGCACGAGGTCCTCAACGACACCGCCGAGCCGGCGTAGCGCAGGTCAGCGGCGATCGGCTCGCGCTGCGGTCGGAGGCGCGGCCGGGTCGTTGCGGAGGAACTGGTCGAGCGCGTCGGCGAGCGCCTCGCGGCGGATGGGCTTGGCGACGTGGCCGTCCATGCCCGCCGCGAGGCATCGTCGCTGGTCGCTTTCGAGCACCGAGGCGGTCAGGGCGAGGATCGGCAGCCGTGGCCCGGCGGACTCTGCCCGGCGGATCGCGGCGGCTGCCTCGAAGCCGTCCATGACGGGCATGTGGCAGTCCATCAGCACCGCGTCGTAGCGGCCGGTCAGGACCGCCGCCACGGCGGCTTGGCCGTCGCCGACGACGTCGACGGCGAAGCCCATGCGCTCCAGCATCAGGCAGGCGACGCGCTGGTTCACCTCGTTGTCCTCGGCGAGCAGCACCCGGCCGCGGTGCGTGCCGTCCCCGGCCCCCTCCTGGCCGCTCGGCCGCGGCTCGGCGGTCTCGCCGCCGGGCTCCTCGGCGAGGATGGTGGCGAGCACGTCGTAGAGCTGCGACTGGCGGATCGGCTTGGTGAGCAGTGCGTCGCTTCCGGCGTCACGCGCCTCCGCCGCTTCTCCGGGGCGCGCGGCCGCGGTCAGCAGCACGACCCGGACCTCGGCCAGGGCCGGGTCCGCACGGACCGCCCGGAGCAGGTCGAGGCCGTCGCGGCCGGGCATGTTGCGGTCGACCAGCGCCAGCGCGAACGGGTCGGCGGCTCGTTTGGCGCTCTGCAGCAGGACCAGCGCCTGGTCGGCGTCGGCGACGGCCTCGGGTCGCAGGCGCCACCCGTCCAGCGTCCGGGTGAGCATCGCCCGGCTCGTCTCGTGGTCGTCGACGACCAGGACCCGCACCCCGGCGAGGTCGTCACGCGGCGCCGGCGGCTGGCCGAGCACGCCGGGCCCTCGCTCGAAGGGGACCGTGAACGAGAACGTCGAGCCGGCGCCTTCCCGGCTGTCGACGGCGATGCGGCCACCCATGAGCACGACCAGCCGCTGGGAGATGGCCAGGCCCAGGCCGGTCCCGCCGAAGCGGCGGGTGGTCGACGCGTCCGCCTGCGAGAACGCGTCGAACAGCGCCGCCTGTGCCTCCGGGGTGATGCCGAGGCCGGTGTCGCGCACCTCGAAGCGTACCTTGACGGTCCCGTTGTCGCGGCCGGCGTCCCAGGCGCGGACCACCACCTCGCCGGCGTCGGTGAACTTCACCGCGTTGCCGGCCAGGTTCGTCAGCACCTGGCGGAGCCGGGCGGGGTCGCCCATGAGCATCGAGGGGACGCCGCCGTCGACCTGGCTCACCAGGTCGACGCCCTTGCCGTCGGCGGTCGCCGCGAGCAGCTGCGCCACGTCCTCGACCACCGAGCGCGGGTCGAACTCGGTGCGCTCGAGCTCGACGCGCCCGGCCTCGACCTTGGAGAAGTCGAGGATGTCGTCGATCACCGTCAGCAGCGCCCTGGCGGAGCGCGCGGCCGTCTCGGCGAAGTCACGCTGCTCGTCGTCGAGCTCGGTGTCGAGCAGCAGCGCGGTCATCCCCACCACGCCGTTCATCGGCGTGCGGATCTCATGGCTCATGTTGGCCAGGAACTCCGACTTCATCCGCGACGCCTGGTGGGCCTCGTCGCGCGCGGCCTGGAGCGCGACCTCGCCGCGCCACTGGCGCCGCTGGACCCGGACCAGCAGGAGGATCCCGCACAGGACGATCACGCCCAGCGGGATCGCGACCGCCAGCATGGTGGAACGGACCGCGCTGACGCCGGCGTAGGCCTCGGCGCGCGGGACCGCGGCGAACACCGTCCACCCGAGCGGGCTGACCTGCCGCCGGACCACCAGCGTGGCCCTGCCGGCGACGTCGACGTCGGCCAGCTGCCCGGCCGGCAAGGAGGCTGCCGCGCCGATCGGCTGCGTGGCGACGGGGTTGAGGCCAGCCGGGCGGCCTCCGGGCGCCGCCAGCAGCTTGCCGCGCTGGTCGGCGACCCACAGGTCGACGCCCTGCACCGCGGCGACGCTGTCGGCGAGGGCCTGCACGGCGTCGAGCCGGACGCCGGCGACCAGGATCGCAAGCGGCCTGCCGGGCAGCCGCCCCTCGGGGCTGGCGGCACGCACGTACGTCGCGATGGTCACGACCAGCGGGTGGCCCTTCTGCGCCGACCGGAACGCCTCGGAGACGTACGTGCGCCTGGAGGTGACCAGCCCCCGGTACCAGTCCCTGGCACGGAAGCTCTTCCCGATCAGCTCCGGCGATCCCGGAATCCCGCGCAGGACACCGTCCAGGTCGACCAGCCCTGCACCCGCCAGGCCGTCCCGCGACGCCAGCAACGCCTCCAGCTGCCGCTCGACCTCGGCGCCGTCGAACCCGGCCGGGTCGCCGTCCGCGACCGCCCGCACCAGCCGCGGGCGCGTGGCGTCTGCCTCGACCAGGGTGGTGAATCCCGCGAGCTGCTCGGCCAGCAACGAGGCCGACAACGCTGTCGTCAGGCGCAACCGCGCCCCGACCTCCTCACGCACGGCGTCCTGGGCACGCGCCGTGGTCAGCCTCGCCAGCAGCACCAGCGGGAGCAGCGCCACCAGCGCCGCCACCAGGCCGAGCTGGATGCTGCGACGCGCCAGCCTGAGCCGCCTGCCATCCGGTGCCGGGCCGTTGTCCGCCATCCACCATCCCCGCTGCGTGCGACGCTGGCACGGCCGACCGGCCCGCCCTCACAAGGTGTATCGAGCCGGCGAGCACTCGGCTTGACCAGGCTCGTCCCCGGCGGACGCTATGGCGCTCGTGGCAGGCCCGGGCAGGTTTGCGCGTACTTGTAATCAGATCCGATCAGGGCGTTCCATTCCGCCACGCTGAGATTCCGCTCCGGCTCCGTGCTCACATGAAGCGGGCAGGAGCTGTACCTGGCAGGAGAGCTTCATGCCGGGTTCCCTCCCGGGAGGCCGTTGGTACCGTCTGCTGCCGAGCACAGTGCCGACGCCAGGGAGCGACGGCTCCAGGAAGGAGCAGCGATGCCCCGCACGCTGGTACTGGACGGGCCACGCCGGCTCCGCCTCGCCGAGCAGCCCGGCCGCCTACCGCTGGATCGACGAGCACCCGCAGGCGGCGGTCAAGGTCGCCCTCACGTACTGAGCCCGCGGATGAGATCGTGCCGGGTCGGGTCGTGGCGACGCCGAGGAGGAAGGTGCACCGAATGAGCATTGCGGCCGATCTGGTGGTCATCGGAGGCGGCCCGGCGGGAGTCTCGGCGGCGCTCCGGGCTCGCGAGCTGGGGGCGACGGCTGTCCTGGTGGAGCGGGGCAGCCTCGGCGGCAGTTGCACCAACGACGGCTGCGTGCCCACGCGGGTCCTCGCCAAGGCGGCCCGCGTGCTCAGGGACGCGAGCCAGGCCGCCGAGTTCGGCCTGGTCGGGCCGCCTCCCAGGGTCGACCTGGCGGCCCTGCTGCGGCGGGTGCGGGCCAGCGTGGACCGCGTGCACGCCTACAAGGACCTGGAACGGCACCTGGCCTGGTCGGGCGTGACGGTCCGGGTCGGGGGCGGGCCGGCCCGCTTCGCCGACGCGCACACCGTGGTGCTGCCGGACGGGGAGCGCGTCGAGGGCGGCCAGTTCGTCGTCTGCGCCGGCGGGCACGCACGGCGGCTCGACTTCCCTGGCATGGAGCTGACCGGCACCCATTCGGACGTCTGGTCCCTGCCCCGCCTCCCACCGTCGCTGCTGGTGGTCGGTGGGGCGGCCACCGGCTGCCAGCTCGCCAGCGTGTTCGCCGCCTTCGGGAGCCGCGTGACCATCCTGGAAGCCGCCCCGACCCTGCTCGGCGGCGAGGACGCGGACGTGGCCGGGGCGGTCTCGGCCGCGCTGGCCGCCCAGGGGGTCGAGGTGGTCACCGGGATCGGGGGGATCCAGCGCGTCGAGCGGGTCGACGGCCGCCTGCGCCTGGTCCACCTCCGCGGGGCAGCCGAGCACGCCGTCGACGCCGACGAGGTCCTGCTCGCCGTCGGCTGGCCCGGGAACACCGACGGGCTCGGCCTGGAGACGGCCGGCGTGGCCGTGGAGGGGGGCTACGTGGTGGTCGACGACACCATGCGCACCTCGGCCTCGCACATCTGGGCCGCCGGCGACATCACCGGCCGCAGCATGCTGGTCCAGAGCGCCACCGCCGAGGGCCGCCTGGCCGCCGAGAACGCCCTGCTCGGAAGCGGCCGGCCCCACGTCGACGCGGTCGTTCCCCACGGCGGCTTCACCGACCCGGAGTACGGCAGCGTCGGGCTCACCGAGGCGGCCGCCCGCGCGCGCCCGGGGCAGCCCGTGGCCGTGACCACGGTCGCCTACGAGGACCTGGACCGGGCCGTGCTCGACGGCCGCACCGAAGGGTTCTGCAAGCTGATCGCCGAGCACGGCTCGCACCGCGTCGTGGGCGCGCACGTGGTCGGCGAGCAGGCGGTCGAGGTGGTGCAGGTGGCGGCGACGGCGATGGCCGCCGGCATGCGGGTGGAGCACCTGGCCGAGGTCGACCTCGCCTACCCGACGTTCACCGCCGTGGTCGGCCTCGCGGCCCGCCGGCTCGCCCGCGAGCTGGGCGCCGTGCCGGTCGCACCCGCCTGGCGCGCGCTCGACCCATCGGACCTGGCCGAATGGGAGCGACACGAACGCGCGTGAACGCCGGCGTTGACACCCGCCGGCCGGGCGAGTAGGCAAGGCGGAGACAGCAGCCGCGCGCCGGGGGTGGAGCCATGGCCGTCCGACGACCCGAGCCCGAGGACCTTCAGGCGATCGCCCGCCAGTTCCACTTCACCATCCCCGACGAGCGGATGGCGACCTTCCAGGCGCTCCTCGAAGGGTTCCTGGCCCCCTACGACCGGCTCGACCAGCTGCAGGAGCCCAGGCAGGAGCCGCGCTACCCCCGCGACGCGGCACCGCGCCCCGGCCGGAGGAGAACCCGCTCGGGGCCTGGGCCTGGCGGGTCCGCATCCAGGGCGCGGCCGAAGGGCCGCTGGCCGGCCGGAGAGGTCGACCTGGCCATCGGCGGCGACCAGGGCGGCTCGGTGCGCATCCCGAGCTGCTGGTCGGGGATCTACGGTCTCAAGCCGACCTGGGGCCTGGTGCCCTACACCGGCGCGTTCCCGATCGAGGCCTCGCTGGACCATCTCGGGCCGATGGCGCGCAGCAGCCGCAACGTCGCGCTGCTGCTGTCGGTGCTGGCCGGCCCGGACGGCCTCGACCCGCGCCAGCACGCCGCGCTGCAGCCCGCCGACTACCTGGCCGCCCTCGGCGGCGACGTCGGCGGGCTGCGGCTGGCGGTCGTCCGCGAGGGGTTCGGCCACCAGGGCCTGTCCGAGCCGGACGTGGACGAGGCGGTCATGCAGGCCGCGCGGGCGTTCGAGCGGCTCGGCGCCAAGGTCGAGGAGGTCTCGATCCCCTGGCACCGCGACGCCATGGCGGTCTGGAACGCGGTCGCGCTCGAAGGGGCGACGGCGATCATGGTCGCCGGCGAGAGCATGGCCTACGGGGCCAAGGGCCACTACGCCACCGGGCTGGTCGACGCCTACTCGGAGGGCCGGCGGGCCCGCGGCGACCGGCTGTCGGAGACGGTCAAGCTCACCGTCCTGGCCGGCCAGTGGATGGCGGACGCGCACCACGGCCGCTACTACGCCAAGGCGCAGAACCTCGCCCGCGCCGCCGTGGCCGCCTACGACGAGGCCCTCGCCAGCCACGACCTGCTGGTGATGCCGACCCTGCCGCTCAAGGCCACGCCGATCCCGGCGGCCGACGCCCCGGTCGAGGAGTACGTCGCCAGGGCACTGGAGATGATCCCCAACACCGCGCCGTTCGACGTCACCGGCCACCCGGCCATGAACGTGCCCTGCGCGATGTCCGGCGGGCTGCCGGTCGGCATGATGCTGGTCGGCCGGCACGGCGACGAGGCCACCATCCTGCGTGCCGCCGACGCCTTCGAGCGCGAGGTCTTCCAGCCGCCAGCCCCACCACCGCCCAGCGGGTAGGCGTCGGCTGGAGGTCAGGTCGTCCTGGTGGCGAGGACGTCGGCGAGGTCGAAGCTGACCGCCTCCTCGAGCTGGTCGTAGGTGCAGGAGGCAGGGTCGCGGTCGGGCCGCCAGCGGACGAACTGGGCGGTGTGGCGGAAGCGGCGCCCCTCCAGGTGGTCGTAGCGCACCTCCACCACCCGCTCGGGCCGCAGCGGCACGAAGGACAGCGGCTTGCCCGGGTTCCAGCGGCTGACGTCCGACCCCCTCCGGTTGGTGGCGCCGGCCTCCTCGGCGTAGCGGGCCCAGTCCCACGGATGGCCCTCGAACGTGGTCACCAGCGGCTGCAACTCGGCGAACAGCTCCCGGCGCCGGGCCATCGGGAACGCCCCGACGACCCCGACGCTGGCCAGCTCCCCGGCATCGGTGAACAGCCCCAGCATGAGCGAGCCGATCAGGTCCTCGCCGCGCTTGTGCACCCGGTAGCCGGCCACCACGCAGTCCGCGGTCCGCACGTGCTTGACCTTCACCCACACCCGCCGGTCCGGCTCGTAGACCCCGTCCAGCAGCTTGGCGACCACCCCGTCCAGGCCGGCGCCCTCGAACCGCCCCAGCCAGTCCGCGGCCAGGTCGCGGTCGGTGGTCACCGGCGTCAGGTGCAGCGGCGGCTCGACCTGGGCAAGGGCGTGCTCGAGCTCGCCGCGACGGCGGGTGAACGGCTCGCCGGTCCAGTCGACCGCGTCCAGCGCCAACAGGTCGAAGGCGACCAGGCGCGCCGGGGTCTGCTCGGCCAGCAGCCGGACGCGGCTGGCGGCGGGGTGGATGCGCAGCAGCAGCGCGTCGAAGTCCAGCCGCTGACCGGCGCCGTCGGGGACCACGATCTCGCCGTCGACCACGCAGCGGGCGGGCAGGTGGGCCTTGACGGCCTCGACCAGCTCGGGGAAGTAGCGGGTCAGCGGCCGCTCGTTGCGGCTGCCGAGCTCGACCTCGTCGCCGTCGCGGAACACGACCGTGCGGAACCCGTCCCACTTGGGCTCGAAGCTGAACGGGCCCTCGGGCAGTTTGGTGACCGGCTTGGCCAGCATCGGCGCCACCGGCGGCATCACCGGAAGGTCCATGCACCCAGTATCGGGCACCTGATCCAGTCCTGGAGGCGAACCAGCCCCGGGCCGGTGGCGCGCGGACGTAGCATGGTGGCGATCCCCGTAGGGAGCTGCCATGGCGCGACGGTTGCGGCGCTCGGGACCCGCGGGCCGCCCGATGATGCTCGCGGTGCTGGCCGCGGCCGTGCTGGTCGCCGCCCTCGTCCTCACCGGCCGTGTCCTCGACCGCCATGGCGGCGAACGCCGCCCACCTGCCGGGGTGAGCTCGGCGCACGGCGCGGCCGCCACCACCCAGGCGCCCTACCGGGCCGGTGGAACCGTCGGCTGCCCGTCGCTGTGGCCGGTGCTGGCCATGTCGAACCACGCCAGCTACCCGGCAGGCCATCCCGCGCGACCGCCACCGGACGCGAGGTCGGTCGCCTGCTTCCAGACCACCGCCGAGGCAGCCAGCGCCGGGTACGGTCCGGCGCCGCTGCCGGCCGGGACGCTGGAGGTCGGCGGCGTCTACCTCACCCCGACCACCCGGGGGTTCCGGGCGAGCTGCCAGCGGGTCGCCGGCCGCCTCGGCTTCGCGGTCCCGTGCCCGGGGGTGCTGCCCACCGCGCCGCCCGGTTCGCCGCCACCACGGCTGTGCGACCAGCCGCGCGCGTGCCGGCGCGGGCAGGTGCTGCGGTTCCTCCAGGGCGCGTTCGTGGTCCCGCCCGGCTACGTCGGCGCCCCCGGTGGGTTCAGCGCCCTTTCGGTCGTCGCGACGCCGGCCCGTGGCGCGGCCGGTGGGCTCGTCTTCCAGTGCCGGGACGAGCGCCGGATCGCCACGCCGACCGTGCAGCGGACCCGGGGAGTGATGGCGGCCTGCTTCGACGACCCGCAACGGTCGGCCTTTGGCGGCAGCGTGCTGCTGCGCTGGTCTCAGCAGGGCACGGTCGTGGTCGTCAGCGTGCTCGACTGGAGCAACGCCAGCGTTTGGAGCGACAACAGCCGCTGGAGCGGGGTCAACCAGCGGCTGGCCATCGCGTTGGCCAACCACATGCACCTCGCCGAGCCAGCCCGCTGAGCCATCCGATCCCCCGCTCGTGCGGCCAGCCCGGCACGGCGCCTGGAGTCAGCGCGCCGTGCCGGGCTGGCTGGTCAGTTGCCGGTCGGTGAGGCGTAGACGATGAGGTTGTCGCGGTAGTGGCGGGTGGCGTGGTCGAGAAGGTGCCGATCGCCACCCACCCGACGCCGTAGGTGCCGTCAGCTCCGCCCCCTGCCCGCCCCCTGCGCGTCCGAGGCAGGCGTCGCGATTGACGGGTCCGGCTTCGCGGGCCGATGCTTCTGCGTTGTGCGATCAGCCCAGCTTGGTGTTGCACCGCCGTGGATGGGGCCTGGCGGGGTCGCTGGGGGTGAGGGGAGGCGCCATGAGCTGGCGCTGGTCGGCTGCTGGGTGGCTGATGCTCGGCGGGGCCGCGTTCTTCGCGGTCGCCGTCGGCTACGTCTGGCGCCGCCGCGGCGACGCCCTGGCGGTCAGCCTGCTGGTGATGCTGCTGGCGGGGCTGGAGTGGAGCGTTGCCTACGCGTTCGAGCTGGGCAGCGGCGACCCGGCCGCACGGCAGCTGTGGGGCGACCTGAAGTACGTCGGCATCTGCCTGCTCACCCCGGCCTGGCTGGCGTTCGTCTTCCACTACACCGGCCGGGTCAGGTGGCCGAGCCGGCTGGTGGGCTCGCTGCTGGCTGTCGAGCCGCTGGTGTTGCTGCTCCTGCTCGCCAACGACACCAGCCACGACCTGGTTCGCTTCTACCCAGCGAACGGAGGAACGGTCGCGGAGGCGGGGCCGCTGTTCTGGGTGCACCTGGTCTACACCGACGTGCTGCTGTGGGCGGGCACCGCCGTGTTCATCCTGGCATCGGCGCGACTGTCGCGGCTGTACCGGCGCCAGAGCATCGTCGTGTTCGTCTCGGTGCTGTTGCCCTGGGCCGTCAACCTCCTGTTCAACCTCGACGTCGGCCCGTTCGGGCAGGTGGACCTCAGCCCGTTCGCCTTCACCCTGACCGCCGGCGTGCTGGTCTTCGGGGTCTTCCGGTTCGGCCTGCTCGACCAGCGTCCCGTGGCCCGCAGCCAGATCTTCGAGACGATCAACGACCCGGTCCTGGTGCTCGACCCCTGGGGCCGGGTGATCGACGCCAACCCGGCGGCCGGACGGCTGGTCGGGCGGGCGGCCGGCGAGGCGGTCGGGCGGGCGGCCGTCGAGCTGCTTCCGGCCCTTGGCGACCGCGCCGCCGGCCAGGCTACCGCCAGTGAGCTCACCGTGGCTGCCCGCACCTACGACATGGTCGTCTCCTCCCTGCCAGGACGGCCAGGACGGCGCGGCGGGCAGCTGGTGGTCGCCCGCGACGTCACCGAGCGCCGCCAGGCCGAGCAGGTCCTCCGCACCGCGTTCGAGCGGGAGCAGGCCGCCACCGAGCACCTACGCAGCCTGGACGAGCTGAAGAGCGCGTTCCTGCAGGCGGTCTCGCACGACCTCCGTACCCCGTTGGCCTCCGTATTGGGGATCGCGTTGACCCTGGAGCGCAGCCGCGGGGCGCTGCCCACCGCCGACGTCGAGGACCTGTACGGCCGCCTCAGCGCCAACGCGCGCCGGCTGGACCGCATCCTCCGCGGCCTTCTGGACCTCGACCGGCTGGCCAGGGGGCTGGTGGAGCCACGACGCGAGCGGGTCGACCTGGGCGTGCTGGTGGCGGCGGCCGTGGACCAGACTCAGGCGGACCTGGTCGGCGACCATCCCATCTTCGTGGATCTGGCGTCGGTCGAGATCGCGATCGACTCGGCCAAGGTCGAGCGGATCGTGGAGAACCTGCTGGTCAACGCTTCCCGTCACACTCCACCCGGGACGCCGATCTGGGTGAGGGTCGACCCGCGCGCCCCCGGAGCGCTGCTCACCGTGGCCGACGCCGGCCCAGGCGTGCCGGCCGAGCAGCGCGAGCGCATCTTCCAGCCGTTCCACCGCGGGCCGGGCGCTGCCAGCCATGCGCCCGGGTCCGGCGTCGGCCTGGCGCTGGTGGCGCAGTTCGCCGGCCTGCACGGCGGCCGCGCGTGGGTGGAGCCGCGGGCTGGCGGCGGCGCCAGCTTCCAGGTGCTGCTGCCCGACGGCCCAGAGGTGGCGCCATCCGCCGACCCGATGAGCTCCGTCACGGGGTAGTGGCGGCCGCTGCCGGCCCCATCTGGAACCGGCACGTGGCCACCGCCCGCTTGCGCCGGCGGTGCCGCTCCCAGGCCCTGCGACGCCGCTGTCACCGCGGTCATCACTGTCACTACCAGCGGATATGCTTGGTCATGACCGTAGGGAGCGGTCGCAGCCGCCGTGACGGTACGAGCGGGTTGCGACCGCGACGCAAGCACAGAAGGAGCTCCACCATGACGACCGAAGCCTCGGACCTGGCCCGGCTCGCCCGGCCGTTCCCGCGCGAGCTCGTCCAGCGCGACCCGGGCGGCAACAGCTACGTCGCGCACGAGAACGTGACCCAGTGGCTGCTGGGCATCGTCGGGCCGTTCAGCTTCGAGCTGGTCCAGATCATCCGCGGCGAGGTGCCGGGCATCCCGCCCGACCCCAAGGGCCGCAGCCGCCGGGCCAAGGAGGGCACGCCCGCGCTGCACGACGTGATCGTCGGCGGCGTGTGGCGGCTGACGCTGGTGGTCGACGGCCGCACGGTGCGGCTCGAGGAGGCCGGCGACGTCGAGGACCCGCACAACTGGCGTCACGACGGGCAGCGGCTCAAGCAGGCCGCCTCCGACGCGATCAAGCGCTGCGCCATGCGGGCCGGGCTCGGCCTGCACCTGTGGGCCGGCGAGCGCTACGTCCTGGACGGACGCCTGCGCGACGTCGCCCCACGGTCCGCCTGATCCCCACTCCCCCAGGCACGAGCGCCGCCTCGAGCAGGTGGCGCTCGAGTACAACCGGGAGCGACGGATTCCCTACCAAGGTCGGCTCACGAGTTCGCACGTGCGGTGTGGCCCGCTACTGCGCGGTGGGGAGGCGTGCGGCGGACCGCAGTGGGAGCGAGGCGGTGTGCGGCGTCGTCGTTCCGGCGCGGCGGGCGAGCAGCCGGTGGACGACCACGCCGTCGGGCAGGCGCACCGAGACCAGGCCCACGTTGTTGTCACCGACGACCACCCGGGTGCGATGAGCGTCTGGGCGCACGTAGCTGCGGGTCTCCTCGAAGCGGGGTGGCTGCTCGGCGGCGATCCGCTCGGCCAGGGTCGGGGTCAGGAACACCGGGGCGTCCTCCGCCCACGCGTCGGTGTTGACCGCCCGGCGCCGCAGCCGGTCGAGCAACCAGCTGGCGCGGCCGGCCTCGGGCACGGCCGGCGGGGTCTCCCACCCGACCCTGGCGTGGTCGGGCCGGACGCCGGCGCCGAGCAGGTGCAGGGCGGTGCGGGCGAGCATGCCGCTGTGCTTGAGCCCGCTGCTGACGAGCTGAGCGACCGACAGGACGCGGCCGTCGTGCGCGAAGGTCGCCCGCACGTTGAGGCCGTAGTGGACGTCGCCGGAGAGGACCACGCGGCTGCGCAGCCCGAGCTCGTCGACCAGCAGCCGCATGAAGTCGCACAGCCCCTGCAGGTTGGAGTGCCACGCCTCGAAGTCGATCTCGTAGGGACCGACCTTGCCGACCAGGAACTTCTGGCGTCGCTCCTGCAGCTCCAGGCCGTAGACCGGGGTCGCGGACACCAGGATCGCCGGCCCTGGGGCGCGGACGCCCGCCCGGCGGGCGAGCTCGCGCACGCGGTCCAGCTCGCCGTCGCCGAGGAGCCGGGCGGCGCCCCGGTCGCTGTCGAAGGTCCGCTGGGTGCGGGTGTCCAGGACCAGCGTGGGCGGGTCGGTCGGGGCGTGGTAGCTCCAACGGTCGAACGACCACATCGCCCGGTCGAAGCGTTCGTCGCCGGGGCCGGCCGTGACGGTCTCGAGGAACCGCTCGTCGAAGGACTCGGGGGGCGTTGCCCCAGCCTTGGAAGGCCCAGTAGGCGGCCAGCGCGTTGGCGACCACCCGCCGCCCGCCGGGCAAGCGCCAGACCTGGTCGTGCCACTCGCGGGTGAGGTTCCAGTCATCGGTGACGTCGTGGTCGTCGAAGATCATGTAGGTGGGGACGTTGGCCAGCACCCGCCGGACCGCTGGCAGCGCGCGCCTTGTCTCGTCGAGGTCGGCCAGCTCGGTGGCGTACCGGTTGCGTTGCCTGGCCGCCGCGCGGCGGCCACGCCCGTCGGAGGAACGCGCCTCGGCGCTGTCGGGCAGGCGCTCCGGCCAGTTCGCCTCGTCCCAGGCGACCAGGTACGTGGCGGCGAACTCGCCGAGGCTGAACAGGTGGTTGGCGGCCTTACCGGAGGTGAACCCCAGCTGCCGGCTGAGCTCCTGACGGCCGTAGGGCGGCAGGCGGTCGAGTGCCGGGACACCGGGAACCGAGGTGCTGTCGCCCGCACCCAGCAGCTCGGCGCCGAGCCGGGTGAGGTGGCCGATCAGGGGGCCGGCGACCTCGTCGCCGTAGATCTGGTCGCCGGTCAGCATCAGCGCGCTCGGCCGGCGTTCGAGGTCACGGGCGCGCTCGGCCAGCAGTTCGTCCGCGGCCAGCAGGGCGTCCTCCCCGTGGCCGTGCAACAACCGGCACGAGCCGTGCAGCAGGTTCAGCGCCGGCGACCGGGCGGGTAGGAAGAAGCTCGGCAGCGGCAGGTCGCCGAGCGTGACCGCCCGCGGTCCCGCCAGCAGCCCCAGGTCGCCGAGGCGGCGGGGCGGGCGCTCGGCGGCGGCGTCGCCGAGCACGAGGTCGTAGCCGAGCAGGTGGTTGCTGGGGAACGCGCCGACGGCGGGGTCGGGCAGGACGCTGACCAGGTGGACGAACAGCCGCGGTCCGAGCTGGACGCGCCGCGCGCTGCCCCGGCCGAGCCGCCCTTGGCCGTCACCGCCGCGCCGCGGCTCCAGGCTGACGATCTCGCCGTGAACGGTGACAGGACGGCTGGTCGCCAGCCATAGCAGCACCCTGCCCGGCTCCGCACGGCGGAGCAGGGGGCCGGCGAGGACCTCCGGCAGGCTCACGGGCCCGTCCTCAGCTCGCCGGGACGTCAGGGACGAGCAGCGACCAGGCGGCGGGCAGGATCCGGTAGCTGCGGGTGGCGATCTCGGCGCCGAGCTCGCCGTCGACGTCGTGGCGCACCGGCTCGCCGCTGACCTGCACGCGGGTGCCCTGCCGGTGGTGCACGTCGTCACGGTCCAGGTGGGTTCCGGCGCGCAGCGCCGCGGCGAAGCCCACCCGGGCGGCGGGACCGGCGGCGGCGACGACCACGACGTCCAACCGGCCGTCGTCCGCTCGTGCCATGGGGCACAGCGGGGTACCACCACCGATCGTGGGCCCGTTGGCCACGCCCACCATGAGCAGCCGCTCACCCGTGCCGTAGGGGGTCCCGTCGACGCTGACCCGCAGCGCCCAGCCCTCCGCCCTGAACCCGGCGAGCAGCGCACCGAGCGGGTAGGCCAGCGGCCCGAGCCGGGGCTTGTGGCCGGCCGCGGCGGCTGCCGCCTCGGCCCCGAGCCCGGCGTGCGCGGCGTTGACGACGACCCTGCCGGCGTCGTCTTCCAGCAGGTCGAAGCGGCGGGGCTGCGCGGTGGTGAGGGCGCCGGCCGCCGCGAGCGGATCGAGTGGGAGACCTGCGGCCCGGGCGAAGTCGTTGCCGGTGCCAAGCGGCAGCAGCCCGAGCATCACCTGGTCGAGCCGGCCCAGGCGGCGGAGCCGGTTGACGACCAGGTGCAGGCTCCCGTCCCCGCCGGCCACCACCGGGACACGGCCGTCCAGCTCGGTCAGGGCCGCGTCCAGGGCGTCGGGATCCGCTGGCTGGCGGATCTCGGTCGGCCCGGCGGTCGACAGCACCCCGACCGCCGCGTCCAATGCCTCACGTTCCACGCTGCCCGCCTGGGCGTTGGCGATCACCAGGTAGCGGCGCATGCGCCCAAGCGTAGCCGAGTGCGGCGGCGCAGCGTGAAGGCGACCCTGGCGCGGCTCATCCTCGAGGGCTCGGACGCCAGGGGAATTGGCGAGTCATGTCTTGGTCCGATGCGGGTCCGTCCGAGGTGCCTGGTTGCCGCGCCGTGGCGGGCGGCCGATACTCGGGCGGTCCGCTCCCCAGCCGGCCCGGGTGACCAGGATGCCGCAGTTCGACCTGTCCGCGACGACCGACGGCGAGTGGGCCGTGCTGGCGCTCAGCGGCGAGCTCGACCTCGCCACCGGCCCGGCAGTGCGGGAGTGCTTGCACGAGCTGATCGACGGTGGCGTCCGGCACGTGGTGGTGGACCTGCGGCAGGTCGGCTTCCTGGATTCGATCGGCCTGGGCGTGCTGGTGGCTGCCTACCGGCGGCTCCACCACGGCGAGCCGGCTGGGTCGCTGCGGCTGGTCTGCACCAACGAGCGGGTCGTCAAGGTGTTCGAGCTCACCGGCCTACTGCGGATGTTCCCGATGCACGCCTCGCTCGAGCAGGCCCGCGCCGCCGAGGTTCCCCACGCGGCTGGCTCACCCGGCGACGAAGCCAGAACTACACCGGTGTGATTCTCCCAAGTCAGGGCCTCAACGGGGGCGAATCCATGCCCAGGCCGAAGACGACAGCGACTTAGCGCAGCTCGGCCGGTATCTCCGGCTGTGGCTGGCGGGTCGGGGCAGGACTCCGACCGGACTCCTCGTGGAGCGCGGAGGCCACCTGCGGGCGTCCGAGGTAGTAGCCCTGGAACGCGTCGCAGCCGAGCTCCTCGAGGCGGCGCTTGGCCTGTTCGTCCTCGACCCCTTCGGCGACGACCTCCAAGCCGAGTGAGTGGCCGACGTCGATGGCGGACCGGACGATGGCCGCGTCGCCGGGGTCCTCGCCCATCTGCTTGACGAATGACTTGTCGATCTTGAGGACGTCGATCGGTAGCCGCTTCAGGTAGCCGAGCGACGAGTGGCCGCTGCCGAAGTCATCGATCGCGAGCCTGACGCCGAGCTCTCGGAGCCTGGTGAGGATGCTGCGCGTCCGCGGCAGGTCGGTCATGATCGTCGTCTCGGTGATCTCCAGCTCCAGCTGCGCCGGTTCGACGGCCCACTTGGCCAGCAGGCCCGCGACCTCGTCGGGGAAGTGGAGGTCGATGAGCTCCCGGCTGGTGATGTTGACGGCGACGCCGAGCTGCCGCCCTTCGTCCCGCCACGCGCGGCACTGGGCGAGCGCGGCATCCAGGACGTGGCGTGTGAGCGACCGGATCAGCCCGGTCTGCTCGGCGAGCGGGATGAACTGGTCGGGTCCGAGCAGTCCGTGCTGCGGATGCTGCCAGCGAACCAGCGCCTCGACCTTGCCCACCTCGCCGGTGGCGACCTTGGCCTGGGGCTGGTAGTGGACGACGAGCTCGTTGCCGTCGAGCGCCCGCCGGAGCTCTCCGATGAGGGCCAGACGGGCGAACGAGTGGTGGTCGTAGCCTGGCGCGTAGACGATCGGGGTGTGGGTGTTCTTGCTGACGTACATCGAGACGTCGGCGTGGCGGATGAGCGTCTCGACGTCCTCTCCGTGCTCGGGGAAGATCGCGATGCCGACGCTGGCCTCGACTTCGATCGCGAGCCCACCGATGACGATGGGCTGCGCCAGCTCCTCGCGGAGCTTGTCGGCGATGGTGCGCGCGACGGCGTCGTCGCACAGGTCCGACCCGATCACGCCGAACTCGTCGCCGCCGAGGCGGGCGACGGTGTCGTTCTTGCGCAGCGTCCGGCGCAGCCGCTCGGCGACCTCCTGCAGCAACAGGTCGCCGCTGTGGTGACCAAGGGTGTCGTTGACCTCCTTGAAACGGTCGAGGTCGATCAGCATGACCGCGAAGCCGGAGCCGTCGCGGTTGCCGCGGAGCACCGCCTGCTCGGCCCGGTCCCGGAACAGCGTGCGGTTCGGCAGGCCGGTGAGGCCGTCGTGGAGCGCCTGGTGCTCGGCCTGCCCCATCTGCTCCAGGAGGCGCTCCTGGCTCTTTTGCAGGGCCTCCTCGTTCCGCTTCCGTTCGCTGATGTCGATCATGTAGCCCTGCGCGTAGAGGGCACGCCCGTGCTCGTCGCGGACGACCACCGCCGCGTCGTGGATCCAGATGATGCGGCCGTCGCGGGCGACCAGGCGGTACTCGCACTCGAACGCCGCACCGCTGTCGTGCATCGAGGTGAACCCCGCGAGCACGCGCTCGCGGTCGTCGGGGTGCAGCACCCTGGCGAAGAAGTTGCTGTCGGCGATCCACTCCTCGGCCGTGTAGCCGACCAGGTCGGCGATCTGCGGGCTCATGTAGGTGGCGCTCTCCTCGTCCAGGTGCTCCACGTAGCTGGCCAGTGGGAGCTGCTCGACGAGGGTGCGGTAGCGCCGCTCGGCGCCCAGCAGCCGCTCGCTCGCCTCCCTGTGCTCGGTGACGTCCCGGACAGCGGCGATCACTCGGGTCGGCCGTCGCGCCCAGTCGCGCAGGACGTCGCCGCGGCAGTTGTGCCAGCGGACCTGCCGGTCCGCAAAGACGGTCCGGAACTCGGCCTCGAAGGTCCCGCCGTCGCGGGCGGCCCGCTCGAGCGTGCGCCGCATGGCGTCCCGGTCCTTTGGATGGATGTCCTCGAGGAACGACGCAAGCGTCCCGCCGGTGGTCCCCAGCCCAGACCCGTCGGCCGTCCCCGGCCTCTGCGACCAGCGGAGCTGGCCGGTGCGGATATCCCACTCCCAGGTGCTCACCTGCGCCAACCGCAGCGTGCGTCCGAGACGTCGCGCGCTGGTGGGCCGGCTGCGGCCTGCCAGCCTCAGCGCGCCGCGGCGAAGGGCGACCAGCACGACACGCAGCGCTCGCGGACGGCGCGGGCTGCCCGCGACAAGGCGGCTCATCGCGCGGCCCGCGGCGCGCTCCAGCCCGCCGCGATCGCCTGACATGCAGCTACTATCGGCGCGCAGGCCGCGTATCTTGCCGGCCGCCACCCGGGGTGGCGGCATCGACGGTCGCTCCCGCGGCCACCTCGTCGTGGCCGATGAACCTGGCGAACCCGAGCGCCGTACGAATGTCGGGCGCGAGCTTGCGGGCGACCGCGACGCCGGCGAGATAGAGCACGCCGGACAGCGCCCACGCCTCGACAGGTACCGGACCCCAACCGTTCGGCGGGCTCGAGTAGATCCAGCCGGCCGGAAGGTCGGCGAGGCCGATCACGCCGAACACTACCGAGGCCAGCAAGGCGACGACCGCCGGGACGTTGACGGCCCCCGCCTCCGACCAGGCCGGGACCCGCGTCAGCGGTCGGGAGATCCCGAAGACCCGTGGCAGCAGGAAGTGGTCGACCACCATGATCACCGTGGCGCACGGGACCGTGATGGCGAGAAAGCCGGCCACCTTGAACCAGCCGTCCAGAAAGTGGAAGTTCACCAACCAGGCGGCGATCACGCCGCCGAGGGCGAGGATCAGACAGGTGTACAGCCGCCTCCAGCGGCGCCACGCGCCGATCAGGTTCTGGCCGGCGTTGATCGACTCGTAGAAGTTGCCGTCGTTGATCGCGAACTGGCTGACGGTCGCGAGGACCCACGCCAGCCAGAACACACCGAACAGGGAGTAGCTCGCGATGAACTTCACCTGCGCGCCGAAGTCGGAGCTGTCGGCGAGCTGGGCCATCATCCAGCCGCCGACCACGAACAGCACGAACCAGAAGCCGGCGAACAGGAACGACGGCAACGGCCACCAGAACCGCGGCTTGCCGTAGCGCCAGACGTCGGGCTCGTTTCCCCACATGCCGAAGCCGATCACCGAGGTGACCGCGACCCAGAACGGCAGGCCCGGCCCGGGCGGCGTCCCCGCAAGCGCACCCGCGTCCGTCACGATGCCCTTGACCACCAGGTAGGCGATCCAAATGATGATCAGGGGTGCGACCAGGTAGCGCGCGAAGGCGCTGATCCCGGTGAAGCCGAACAGGTTGTTCGTGATCATGATCCCGCCGAACGCGAGCGTCAGCGCGAACATGTGTTCCCAGCCGTACAGGCCGCCCCAGATCTGCACCATCAGGCCCGCTTGGAAGCCGACCCAGCCCAGCGGCGCGACCAGCACGAACGCCGAGACGATCCACGAGCCGCCCCTGCCGAAGACGGAGCGGGTCAGCAGCGTATGGGTCTGGCCGGTACGCGAGCCCAGATAGGCGGCGAACATCGCATAGACGACGTAGAAGCCGAAGCCGATGGCGGTGATCCCGAGCACCTCGGGCAGGCTGTGCCCGTCGTGGAGCTCGAAGCCCAGGAACAGGAACGAGAACCCGGCCGCGAACGTGGTCCACAGACCGGCGAAGTGCCACAGCGGTCGGCGCCTGTCAAGCGGCACGATCCCGTTGTCGCTCGTGGAGTAGTCGTGCTTGATCGACTCGTCCAGGACTGCGTTCTCGACGCCAGGGTCCTCCCAGAGCTTCGGCCGTGTATCCAACGTGCGCCCCTCCGCGAGGAGATCGGTCTCCGCTGAGGAGCATCGGACCCGGCCAGGCGATGCTGAAGGGCTGGCAAGGGTCGAGTGTGGGCTCCCGGCCGATTCAGGGCGTATCGAGGAGGTGGCGACGGCAACCGGCATCCAAATGGCCTTGGACCGCGCCGACCCAACCCGGCTGGCGGTTTTGGGCCCTATCCACTGAACAGCGCGACCTGGTCGAACGGGACCAATCAGATCATCGCACGCTGTGGTGTCCCATGAAGGGGGAGAAGCCGGTCGTGCTGCTCCCCTCCCGCGTGGGGCGCTACCTACCTGGCAGCAGCACGCCCAGGCAGGTGACGCAGCCTTCGAGCTTCTCGAACTGGCTGATGTCGACGACCACCGGGGTGAAGCCCAGGTCGTCGAGCAGGTTCGCGGTGCGCGGGGCGGACGCGGCGATCAGGACCCTGTCCCCGCCGAGCAGCACGACGTGGCTGCCGCCCTCCTCGGGGACCGGGCGGACCGCCGGGAACAGTTCGGCCGCCACCAGCCCCGGCAGCACCAGGAACGTGCCGTCGGGCAACGCGGTCACCGCCGACTTCAGGTGCAGCACCTTCCCCAACGGGACCGCGACCACCCTGCGGCCCAGCGGAGCCAGCAACCGGCGCAGCTGGCCAATGCCCTCGCCGTCGGTCCGCCCGCCGCGTCCCACGTACACGGTGGTGCCGACCTGCAGCACGTCGCCGCCGTCGAGCACCCCGGGCCCGTTGATGCGCGCCGTGCGCAGGCCCAGTGCCTGCACCGCCTGCGCGACACCGGCGACCTCCGCACGGCGCGCGGGCGCGCCGGGACGGGCAAGCACCGCCAGGTCCTCGCAGACCACGACGGTGTCCTCGACGAAGGCCGAGTCCGGGCAGTCGTCGGCGGTGGGCACCTGCTCGACGGTCCAACCGTTGGCGGCCAGCGCGTCGGCGTAGGCCGCGTGCTGGGCCCGGGCGAGCGCCACGTCAACCGGGGAGCGGCCGATATGGGTGACGATGCCCTCGGCCAGCCTGCCGCTGGGCCGGCGGACCAGGACCGTACCGCTCATCGGATCGCTCCTTGCACGGGATCGGACACAGCGGAACCCGTAGGGCGCTGCCTTCAGATTGTCATGGTCCACCCGATGCTGCTGGACCTGCTGATCTGTGAAGTTGTAGGACTCTGTCAGGTCTGCGGTTGAGGGAGAGGGTGCGAGGGGCCGGGCGACCCTCCGGCCCGACCCCTCCAAGCTGCTCGGTTACGTCTTGGCGTAGGTGTCCCCGCCCGTGAAGTCCACGCCGACGTAGGGCTCATCGCCCACCACCCAGGCGTCGTGGCCAGGCGGGATCTGGACCGCGTCCCCAGGCCCGACCTCCAGGTCCTCGCCCGTGTCCATCCTGGCGTGCAGCCGCCCCGAGATGGCGTAGCCCACGTGATGGACCTGGCAGCTCTCGCCGCCGACGATGGGCTTGACGCACTCCGACCAGCGCCAGCCCGGCTCGAACGTGGTGCGCATCAGGGTGGCCCCGTCCAGCTCCACCACCTGCACGATGCCGCGCTCGATCGGGCGCACGGCGCCCTCATCCAGTGACTTTGCCTCAGGCCGCATGGCCCCCCCTTGTTGTTGGCACGGGGCCACCCTACCTGGTCACGACACCGGACTCACGGGTACGGCGGGCCGGCTCGCGGACCTTCGATCCAGCCACCCCTGGCGCCCGGCGGCCAAAACGGCCACTCCTCGAAGGCCAGACACCGGCCTTGCGCATCGAACCGGACCACCCACAGGTCCCGGTAGGTCTGGCGCACCGGGTCGCCGTAGCGGACCTCCAGGCGCGCCACGCCAGTGTCACCCTCGACCACTACGACCTCGCTGTCGATGGCGAAGACTTCCTCGGGTCCTTCGCGTTCCGCCTCCCACATGGCGGCGATGGCGGGCAGGCCCTGGAAGGGCTCCTCAAAGGGAGCGGTCCGGTAGGTCGCCTCGGGTGCGAACAGCTTGGCCAGCAGCTCGGTGCCGGGCGTTCGCCACGCTCGCTCGTACAGCGCAACCCACGCCTGCAACCCGGCACGATCCATGCCGCGACCCTATCACCAGCCCGGTCGCGTCGACCCTGTAAGAGCTCCTGTGCTCATTCTCGGTTCTCGTCGGCGAAGTTGGGCGCTCCAATGATGCGTCCGGCGATCGCCGACGTCCCGCTGATCTTCTGTTCCTGCTGGGAGGGCTGCCTGCGGCACCACGCCTGACCGACCCCTCCGGCACTGATTGTCAGCCTGGCTGCTCGTCGAGGTACTCCTGCACGAGCTGCACAGCGATGGCGCCCTCCCCGACGGCTGACGCGACCCGCTTGACCGACCGGTGGCGGACGTCACCGGCCGCGAACACGCCCGGGACGCTGGTCTCCAGGAGCAGGGGAGGACGCGCGAGCGGCCATCCCGGTGGCGGCGTGCCGGCCCGGAGCAGGTCGTGGCCGGTTAGGACGTAGCCGCGGTCGTCGCGCTCGACGCTGCCGCCGAGCCACTCGGTGTGGGGCTCGGCACCAATCATGACGAACAGGGCACCAGCGGAGACGTCCTGCGTCGCACCGCTGCGCCGGTCGAGCAGCGTGATGCCCTCCAGCCGTCCGCCGCCCTGCCCGTCGACCGGCTCGGTGTGAAGCCGGACCGTGATGTTCGGCGTCCGCTGGATCTGCCGCACCAGGTAGTCGGACATGCTCCGGCCGAGGAACTCGCGACGGCATAGGATCGTCACCGAGGCGGCGTACCTTGCGAGGTGGATAGCGGCCTGGCCCGCCGAGTTACCGGCTCCCACGACGAAGACGTCCTGACCCTCCATCGCCCGGGCCTCGGCTCCGGCGGCACCGTAGAACACCCCCGCGCCGAGCAGCGCCTCCAGGCTGGACACGCCCAAACGGCGCCACGCGGCGCCGCTCGCGATGACCACCGCCTGGGCCGCGACCTCGCTGCCGTCCAACAGCCGCACCAGGCGGTCGGGCCCGCGGGCACGCAGGCCCGTGGCCTCTTGAGCGAGGACGAGGCTCACCCCGAACAGCCACGCCTGCTCGAGTGCCCGGTTGGCGAGGTCACCGCCGCCGATCCCGCGAGGAAACCCGAGGTAGTTGCGGATCAGGGCGCTGGTACCTGCCTGGCCACCGACCACCCGCGGCTCGATCACCAGCGTGTTGAGCCCCTCGGACGCCGCGTAGACCGCGGCGGCCAGGCCAGCCGGTCCGGCTCCCAGCACGGCCAGGTCGTAGGCCGCGGCCGCCGGACGGGTCCCAAACCCGAGGCCCGCTGCCAGCTCGGCGTACGAGGGGTCGACGAACACCCGCCCGTTGTGGAACAGGACCACGGGCAGGCGCGAGCCGTCCTGGCCGGCCTCCTCGAGCAGCTGCCGACCCGCCTGCGAGTCTGCCGCGTACCAGCCGTGCGGAATTCCCATGCGGGTGAGCATGTCGCGGAGCTCGTGGGAGCGCGTCCCCCAGGGCGGGCCGACGATTCGGATGCCCTCGAACCGGGGGGCGTGCGACGGTGCCCAGTCGGCCAGGACCTGGCTGATCGGCAGGTGCAGCCAGCGCCCGACCGGAAGCCATGGCTCGAAGAGGTAGCCGTCGATCTGCCCGAGCATCGTCGCCCGCACGGCCGGGTTGGTCGGCGTCCACTCCCGGCGGCCGACCAGCAGCATCCGCTTGGCCGCCGGCTGCAACTCGTGGGCGCGCACCAGGAAGTCGACCCCGGTCATCTCGCGCATCTGCTGCGCCGCGACGAGCAGGGCCACCTCCTCCGACGTCGCGAGCCGCTCGAGCGTCACCAGCGCCGCCGACGGTGAACGCTCGGCGAGAATGCGGTAGTCGACCCCGAAGCGCCTGGCAAGATCACCGACTAGCGCATCCAGCACAGGTTCCTGGTCGTTGACCAGGAACACGATCGGCTGTCCCATCTCGGCCTCCCCGGGGGCGACCCGCCCTGCTCCTGTGGACCATGGCGGGTGGTCGCAGAATCGCCGCCGATCCTGGCAACTCGCGACGCCCGGCGTCGACCACCCCAAGCCGAGCCAACGGTTCAAGCGCCCGGCGGACGGGGCTTTCTGCCATGGGAATGGCTGTCCTCCGAGTGGCGAGAACGCCGTCCAGCTCATCCAGCACCGGAGCGCGCTCGAGCAGATCCATCACACCGGCGACGTAAGCCCCGGGAGCGCGCCGGTCATGGTTGGCCCCAGGCGTCGGCGCGCAGGAAGCGGCTGACGGCGAAGAACCAGACCGCGGAGAGGATCGCCACCAGCAGCAACGCGAGGAGCCACGGCGCCGGTCGCAGCCAGCCGACGATCAGGGCCGCAGCCGCGCCTCCGGACAGCGCCAGACGAAGGGGGTGGAACACCAGGAACAGGCGCTCGGCGTCGACCAGCGCCCGCTCGGTGAGGACCAGGGCGAGCAGGCCCGTGGCCACGGCACCGGCCAGCAGCCAGCTCGTGCTGGCCGGGGTGCGGGCGTCGTGGGCGTGGCCGATGAGGCTGACCATGCCGGCGCCGGCCGCCGTGATCGACCCTGTGATGGGGAGGTGACTCAGCACCCAGTTCGCCAGCGCGCCACCGTCGGCTCTGGGCAGCCGACCTCCCACCAGGTCGAAGTAGACCCACCAGAAGCCGAAGCCCAGCCACAGCGCCAGCATCCCGGTGACGACGGTCTTGGCATCACGCTCGGCCACCGACAGGCCGGCCACGACCCCGATCACGACCTCGCCCAGGACGATGATGGTGAACAGCCCGAAGCGCTCGACCAGCGAGTCGGTGGGGGTCAGGCCCAGGCCGACGCGGGAGCTCCGGGCGGCCAGCACGATGCCAACGATCCAGGCGAGGCCAAGGCCGGCCCACACCACGAGCCGTGGGGTGGCCGCCAGCAGGGCGCTGGCCCCGATCACCACCACCGACACGCCCATGCCGACCACGTAGCCCCCCGCGGCCGCCTGGAACTCGGGGTAGTCCCGGCGGTCCTGCCGCCAGACGGTGTACCACAGCCCTGTCTGGACGACCTGGTAGGTCGCGTACACCACGGCGAAGCCTCTGCCGCTGCCGTCGGTGGCGTCGGCGGTGAACACCGCCAGCAGCACGAGGATGCCCATCTGGACGAAGACGATGCTGCGGGTCCGTCCGTCCTCGCGGCCATGGAGCTCCAGGTATAGGGATCCGTTGATCCACGCGATCCAGATCAGGGCGAAGACGACGGCGAAGGAGGCCAGCCCGCGGACCGTGACGTGCTCGGCCAGGTGGTGGGCCGCCTGGCCGATGACGGCCACATACACCAGGTCGTAGAACAGCTCGAGGACGCTGACCTGCCGGTCGGCGATGATCTCGCCGTGGGCTCGTGGCGGCCGCCAAAACCACCGCTTGAAGCGGCCGTGGGTCCCGCTGGTCATGGCATCAGTAGACCACCTCGCCGTACGAGCCGGATGCTCACTGAAGGCGGGATCGCTGAGCCTGCCGCCCCCAGCCGGGCAGCCCACCGTGACGCCGAACGGCAGCCTGCGACGCCGATCGCGGTCGTGGGCGGCGGCTTCGGTACACTGCCGGCCATGGAGGTGCTGGTGATCGGCGGCCA